>ERZ795045.402-NODE-402-length-56859-cov-6.054556_pt1 | contig 56859 bp, 43 predicted proteins | sample MGYA00375129_ERZ795045 | MGnify/ENA primary metagenome ERZ795045 (study PRJEB30174, sample SAMN05720166) | activated sludge metagenome | isolation source: anaerobic digester from wastewater treatment plant | place: Japan | collected 2015-05-15 ...
GATCGATGGCCTGCCGCAAACGGCGAGCCGCGAGGCGGATACGACCGTGAGACTGGCGCGCGGTGAGCAGCTCGTCATTGGGGGGTTGGACCGCGATGAAGTCGTGAGGACGGTGCGGAGACTGCCCATCCTGAGCGACATCCCGCTCGTCGGCGAGCTGTTCAAGACGCGATCCACGCGGACAGCGACAACGGAGCTCCTCATCTTCGTAGCGGCCTACCCGGTGGAACCCGAGGCTGCTCCGCCTGTGAGCGAGTTCCCCCGACCCATACTGGAGCTGGAGCCATGAGCAACACCCAAAAGAGCAGTCCTGCCACGATAGCAGCACTGATCGCGGGCTGCTGTCTGGCGGTCGGGTTCGCCGCATGGAACATCACGCGAGCCATGCGCCCGGCGGCTCCGCCCGCTGACACGGCCTCGACGGCCAAGGAGGACACGGCGCCGGTTCCATTGGAGTTGGCAGGGCCACCTCCACTCACCCCGGCGCAGGAGCGGCGCATGGCCAGCGGTGAGACGGCACTCGCGCCTCACGCGGACCCGTTCGTGCAGCTTCCGGATCCCCCCGCGGTTGCAGCAACGAGCCGTCCACCCAGCCTTCCACCCCTGGCGACGGCATCCACGGGGGGCAGCCAGCTGCCAACGCTCCCGGCGGTCTCCTGGCCAGGCGGGCCAGGGATACTCCCGCCGATACGTCCCATCCCGGGGGGAGGGGCCGCAGGGCCGGCTGGAACCACCTGGCCACGCCAGGCGCATACCCCCCGCCCGCTGCCGCCGAAACCGGAGCTGATCGGCACGCTGCTGGGCGCTCGACCCAGCGCCGTCTTCCGTAGCGGCGGCAAGCTCACCGTGGTCTCCATCAGCGAGACCATCGGGGGCTGGCGTCTTCTCACCGTCGAGCACGGGGGCGTCGTGATCCGCTCTGGGAACGAGACAGCTCGCATCCTGGTGGGTGGAGAGCCCTCCAGCGGGATCGCGACCTCCGTATCTAGCCCACCGGTGGCGCCCGCCCTCTCACCAACGGCGCCTCTCGCGCCCCCGGAGCAACCACCGGCCGCGCAGCCATCGCCTGCGCAGCCATCGCCACAACCGGCGCCCGAGAACCCGCCGCTCAAGGTGCCGCGGTCGCAGCCCGTGGCACACGCAACACCCACCGCGTTGGGTGCCAGCACGCCCGCGGCGGAGGCGAGCACGGAGAATGTGGCAATCGCAGAGAAGGTAGGGGCGGCCTCGCCGCCCGCCGTCACACTCGAGCCAGTGCATTCCGTCACTCTCGCGGTTGAGGGGAGCCTCACCGCGCAGGCAGCGGCGATGCCCTCTCCCCCAGCAACGGCGCAACCGAAACGCACACCGGCCATCACACTCGCCTCAGCACCAAACGAGGGGGTGGCAACCGCCGAAGCGCACGCGGAGCACGCGGTCGTGGGGCAGCAGCCAGCGCATCTGCTGGCCGCCGAGCCCTCTGCGACCCCGCTCACGCCCTCTCGCGCCCTGGTCAGCCATCCCCAGCCAGCGCCTCCGGTCGTGAGCACGAGCGGGACATTCCTGCTGACGGGGGAGCTCCCAGAACCGTCCGAGGAGAAGGCGCCTGAACGCCCGACAGACCCAGCGCATCTACCCGGGCGCCTCATCCTGGAATGGGCCGATGAGATCGAGGCGGAGGACGAAGAGGGACGGTCCGACCTGCCCAAGCCAAGCTAGGCGATCAAAACGTCCCCCGGGAGCCGGCTCCCGGGGGACGCGGCCTTCCTGCATCCCTCCTCCGCTGGCAACGATACCACGGATGAAGGGGGCGGACGCGGGTGGGAATGTGCAGGCGCCTCGGGCTCCTATAGGCGCAGGTGTTTTGCACCCCCGCGATGACGGTCAGGCGACGCAGACGAAATCGCGGAGCTCTTGATAGCCGCGCGCGTGGAGCGCGGCACGGATGAGCTCGCGTGCGCCTTTCACGCCCACGGTCACCAGCACAGGTAAGCTGCCGGCAGGCGGCAAATCCTCCGGAGCGATCACCGGGCGGCCCCGACGGGTGCGTCCAATCTTCTTGGGGTCGATATCCACGAAGCCGGCTATCTCGATCCCGGCCTCCTCCAGGCAGGCGCACCATGCCTTGCCGCCCCGTCCAGCGCCCCAGATGAGCACCGGCCCCGGCTCGCGCAGAATGCCCTGGCAGAGGTAGTGGATCTTTAGCCGGCGGAAGTTGCGCAGTGAGTACTCCTCCGCCGTTCGGGTCAACCGTTCCGGACGATCGCGCCAGAAGTGGAGGACCTCTGGCACCTTGGCAAACCGGGCCCCCGCCTGGTGAAGGCGAAGCCACAAGTCGTAATCCTCGGCCCAGCCGCAGTCACGGTAGCCACCCAGTTGGGTCACGCGCTCTTTTCGGAAAAGGACAGATGGGTGGGCGAAAGGCGACTCCACGAAGAGGTCGCGGAGGATCTCCTCGTGGGAGACGAGGGAGTTGAGCCACTCCTCATAGCGTGCCAGACCCTCCTGGATCTGCGCGCGGGGGAAGCACTCTATCAGGCACCCCACCAGATCCACCTCGGGATGCGCGGCGAGAAACGCCACCTGGCGACTCAGGCGCGCAGGGTGCATGCGGTCATCGGAGTCCATGCGCGCGACGAGCGGCGCCCGGCAGGCGGCCAGCCCAGCATTGAGCGCCGGCACGAGACCCCGGTGCGGCAGAAAGAGGGGCCGGATGCGTGGGTCGGAAGCGGCAGCCTTCCTCAGAAGGGCTGGCGTCTCATCGGTGGAGCCGTCATCCACCGCCACCAGCTCCCAATCTTCCCTCTCCTGCGCCTGCACGGAGACAAGCGCCTCCTCCAGATAAGGGGAGGCGTTGTAGGCCGGCATGAGAATGCTGACCGCCGGGGCTTCCATGCCGGCATTGTAACAGAGGCCACGCGGCGGGTCAAGACCGGGCTAGCGCGATCGGAACAATCTCTCTCGTCGCAGGCATCACCGGGCACACCACGAGCGGCGCGATTTCGCGTGTGCCCGCGATCCGGGATCGCAGGCCATCCGCGAACTGGGTGAAGAGCATGCTCTCTCGCGGCGCCGTATAGACGCAACCACCGGACTCGGCGACCGCCTGCACGCCCGCCATTCCCTCAGTCTCGCATCCGGAGAGGGCCACCAGATGCGTCGGCACGTGGCGGATGAAGGAGAGGAGCGCGGCGTCGAGCACCGGCACAGCATCGCCCGGTCTCCTGGGCTCCAGTATGAAGCTCGGGCTGCCATCGTAGGCCGGCTTCAGCAAGACCCGGTAGTTGCCGGGCAACACCACCGCCGTTCCCGGCTGTGGCGCATCTCCCGGCCGGACCTCGCGCACGGGGTAATCACAGCGCGCGTCCAGATAGTGGGCGAGCGCGCGTGTGATCGCTCCGGGAAGGCTCAAGGCGATGCAGAGGCAGCCAGGAAAGCCGGGCTCGAGCCTGGGGAGAACCTGGAGCAGTGTGCCGGGTGCGCCAATATCGCCCAGCATCCCCCACACCGCGCCCGGATGCGCCTTCAGCAGGGGCATGAGGTCGGGAACCGTGCAGGGAGAGAGCGACTCGGTGGCGACCGACGCCGCCGTGCGCACGCGATGGAAGAGCGCCGCGAGGAAGACGGGGCTGGTCCACGAATGCTCCGGACGGCGAAACGCGAAATCGACGACCCCGGCTTCCAGGCAGGCGACCACATCCGAGGCAAACCCGCAGCCATCGGTGGCGGCCACCACCACGCGTTGCCGCTCGGCAGAGATCAGTTCGCCCACCGCGGCCGGTCCACCCATGCCAGGCAGCGCCGCGTCCAGTGTCAGCACATCCGGGCGAAGGTCGCGCACCATCTCCACCGCGCGCGCCCAGTCACGGCAGGTGCCGACGAGCTCAATATCACAGCGTGCAGCGGCTGCTCGCGAAAGGGCATCCAGAAAGGAGGGCACCGCGTGCGCAGCCAGGAGTCGAATTGGAGATGCGGGGGACATCATGATCAGCGCCTTCTACGCGCCGCAGGCACACGCCCGAGGCGTCGGTCGAGCCACATGTTCCAGGCATGGGGCCGGCTTTCGCGAACCCGAAAGAGGAAAGTGGAGAGGCCCCTCACCATGGCACGTAGGAGGCACTCCTCCCGGCGGGTGAAAGAGTAGCCCTCTGGAGCAAGCAGGCAGAGGCAACCGAGAACGCCATCGTCAAGGGCAACCTGCAAGGAGAGGACCGCAGCCTGGTCGCTAGGCGCCCCGATGAGATGACTGCGGCAGATCCCCTGGCGCTGTAACGCCACCCCGAGGCGGCCGTCGGCGGGGCCGAGGGTCTGCCCGGGGGAGATGCCCTTCACGCCGCGCACCGAGAGCGCGCGCATCCGTGCACCCTGTCGTACGACCAACACGTAGCCGGTCTCCTCGATCAGGCCGCACGCTTCGACGAGCGCCCCTTCCAGCGCGCGGCCAATCGAACTCCCGGCACTCGCCTGCGACCATGCCCGTTCGAAGAACGACTCGATGCGGTCGACCTCGGTTGCAAGGCGCGAGCGCTCGAACTGCGCGAGCGCGGTCTCGATGGCGGGTACCAAGTCGCTCGGGCGAAAAGGCTTCATCAGGTAGCCCTGGGCACCAGCCCGGGTCACCTGCTTAAGAAGATCGGGTGAGCAGTAGGCGCTGATGATGAGAGAGCAGGTGGGCCGGGTGGCGTTGATGATCTGCAGCGCCTCCACCCCATCCATGGTGGGCATCATGATATCCATGAGCACGATGTCCGGATGGGCACTGCCGATCAGCCGGGCGGCTTCATAGCCATTGGCGGCCTGGCCGCACACCTGGTAGCCGGATAGCTCTACCATATCGGCAAGGCTGGCACGCACGAGGTCCTCATCATCAACGATCATCACGCGGCGCGGGCTGCTTCCATCAGACCAGGTCGAGGCGTCCATCGTCTCTGTGCTTCCTCTCCACCGGCCCAGCGAAAACCGATGGTGCCGGGAGCGGCGCCTTGCGATGCCATGCAGCCCGCGGAGGAGATCCCGCACGGCTTACGGCAGCGGCAAGCAGAGGGATAGATCGGACGGATGGCGCGGGCGGCCATCCGTCCGTTGGGAGGAGCAGGGCCAGTAGCTCCTCCCTCCAATTACGATTATCGGCTCTTTATAAAACCTTTATATGAACCGATGGTCCCACGCGCAGGTATTAGTCCAGTAGCTAGAGAGATCACCCTTTCCGGGCGAGCCAGGTGATGCCCACTGGCTAAGGCGGCCACTCAGCGGGGAAAGACGCCCAGGCCATCCGGAACTCCCCAGGCACCCGGAAGATCCAGCCGAAAGCCGTGGTGGTCAACGTAGAGCTGCGCCGATCCCCCACCATCGAGATTGAGCGCGTTGACGCAGCCGAGACCACTCTTGGGCTCGGGAGCGCGGAGAACACGCGCCAGATAGGTGGCGTCCATGGTGCTCCCATTGGTGACAGCGAGAAGCACCCGCCCGGCCCGATCGATGCCAATGCAAGCCCGGCGCGCGTACTGCTTCTTCAGCCGGGTCACTTCCCCGTTGACCACGAGGCGGGGTCCGCATTGGAGGGCCTCGGTGACGCCCTCCGGCCGGTAGTCGCGCGCATGGAGGATGGCAGGCTTGCCATTGCGGATGACGAAGACCCCCCAGTTGGCGCGTCGGAGTGGGCGCAGCTCCTTGCCACCGGTGACGCGCAGCCCCAGAGGCCGCAGCTCCTCGTCAAAAAAGCCCCCGTTGATTGCGGCGGCAGCGCGGCTCTGCGTAGCCAGCTCCCGGATGCTGGCCGCCGGCGCCTTGCTGGCCCGCAGGAGGCGGATGCGATAGTGCTTCAGATCCACGCGCAACACGTGGAGATCGGCGGTATCTCCCAAATCCGAGGCTTGGACCTCCAGGCGCCGGTATTCCATGCCCGGCGAGATCTCGTGCCATCCGCGGCCACGCTGAAGGCGACCCGCCGCGAGGAAGCCGAGGCTGCACAGGACGAGCACCGGCCAGATCAACCCACGCAGTATCGCACCACTCCCGGATCCCCGCCGCCCTCGCGCGCCATCGGCGGCGTTGCGATCTCGGATCACCATCCCACACTCACCCCTTCATTGCCGGCAGGTGCATCACCCGTGCCGGGCATTTACCGCCATCCACTTCCACCATCACCGGCGCACCATCTTTGTTCCAATCCCGTTTCAGAAAGGCGAGAGCCACCGCCCCCCCACCAGCCGAGCAGCGAGCGGCGCTTGTCACCTTGCCCACCACTCGCGAAGCAACATAGACAGGAGCGCCGGGCGTAGGGGCGAGTTCCGTCTCTATCACAAGTCTATACAGCCGCCGGGCAGGGGGCCGACGGCGCGCGCGCACGACGGCGGCGTGCCCGATATAGCCTTCCTTGATGCTGCTGAGCGCCGCCTCCAGGCCCGCCTCCGTCGGCGTCACCTGCTCGTCCAGCTCCGTTCCCGCCCAGGGAATCCCCGCCTCAATGCGCAGCGCATTCAGCGCGTCCAACCCGGCAGGAAGGACGCCGCGCTCCAGGATGGAGTTCCAGCAATCGATGAGGGCTCCGGCGGCGGCAAAGAGATCGAAGCCAGGAGCGGACGCCCGTCTCCTCTCGGCCACAAGGATCGGATGGCCCGCCAACACGGCGGTGCGGATACAGCTCGGGGGCGGAATGCCCACCCCAAGGTAGGCCAGGGCGTCGGCGCTCTCCGGCCCCTGAAGCGAGAGGAGCCCCCACGCCTCGCTCAGGTCCTGCACCTCCACATCCGCGTCGTCATCCAGCTGCAACAGCTGGCCGGCCACCCGCGGCACGTTTTCCAGATCAAGCTCCACCAGGTGCCAGTCGTCGAGCGCGTAGATGACCATGTCGGCCAGGATGCGCCCGGTGGGCGTCAACGCCAGGGTGTGGAGCCCGCATCCTGCTCTCAGTGAAGTCACGTCGCCGACGAGGGCGCGGTCAAGCACGGCGCCACGGTCCTCACCACGGATGCTCAGCTTCCCGCAGTAAGAGAGGTCGGTGACGACGCATGACTTGCGCGCGACGGCGCATTCGGTGTCCGGGTCACCATAATGCGCGGGTACCGAGAAGCCAGCATGGGGCCGAAAGACGGCGCCCTGGGCCTTCTGAAGCTCGAAAAGCGGACACGCTCGCATCGCTCCCCCCGCCAGAGGCTATACCCATTCTGCCACGATGTGCCGCCACACAACCCGGTCGCGAGAGGGGTGCAACGCACAGCGGGCGCCGCCCCACAGGGCCGGCGCCCGCTGACAGACCGACGTATCGGACCAGGCTACGGTGTCACCGCACCGGTTTCGTTCAGCGTGTAGGTAATCATGTCCGTCTTCGGGGGCGTGGCAATGATGGTGTAGGTATCGGTCGTCACGCCCTCGCTCGCGAACGTGTATCCGCTGGCAGGCTCAACTTCATCTTCGCCCACCGGGCTCGAGCCATCGGCCTTGAGCTCGTCTAGGGTGCCAAACGTCTTCGGATTCGCGGTAGAGCGAACCTTGAAGGTCTGCTCCGCGTTGTGGAGGCTCTTGAGGACCTGCAGGGCCGCGCTCTCCTTGCCCGACTTCTGCGCGCGCAGAAGGGCAGGAATCGCCACCGCCGCCAGGATGGCGATGATCGCGATGACGATGAGCAACTCGATGATCGTGAAGCCGCCTCGCTTGCGTTCTCGAACGTACATCATGGAGTGTTTCACCTCCTCTCGGGATACTTCAATGCTTCGTTTGGTGTCGAACGGAAGGGGGAGGGCTTAGGCCCGGATCTGCCGGCACTTGCCCTCTAATCCTGATTATCGGTTGCTACCTGCGCTTTCTATAGGGCCAGTCTCCTTTCTCTGCGGAACGGGGATCCGCAGGCAGCTGTTTCTCGGCACATACTCGGTGGCGCTACTTTGTCTTGCGCAGCGCCTCCTGCATCTTGGGAATGGGCATCAACACGGCGATGGCGATCAGGCCAACGATGGACCCGACAAACATGATCATCAGCGGTTCGATCATCGAAGTGAGGCCTTTGATCGTTGCATCCACCTCCGTATCGTAGAAGTCGGCGATCTTGTCGAGCATCTCGCTCACCTTGCCAGCTTCCTCGCCGATCTCAATCATCTGGGTCACCATGGGCGGGAAGACGCCGCTGGCAGCCAGTGGCGGGCTGAGGCGCTGGCCTTCGCGAATGCTCAGTCGGGCGGCCAGAACGGCATCGCGCACGATGGTGTTGCCGGCCGTATCGGCGACGATCTCCAGGGCCTGCATGATCGGCACTCCGCTCTGCGTCAGCGTGCCAAAGGTACGCGAGAAGCGCGAGATGGCGATCTTTCGGATGAGGTCGCCCACGATGGGCAAGCGCAGTTTCGCGCCATCGATAATGCGCTGGCCCTTCTCCGTCTTCTGCAGGGATCGGTAAGCGATCACGCCGCCGATCACGAGCCCCACCGGAATGAAGAAGTAGGCCTTGATGAGGTCGCCCACCATGAAGATCAGGTTGCTGAGGAATGGCAACTCCAGCGGCTTGCCATCGATGCTGATCTCGGTGAACATCTTCTTGAAGGTGGGCAGCACGAAGAGGAAGAGACCCGTGGTCACGGCGATGGCGAAGAGGAAGATGACGGTCGGATACATCATCGCGCTCTTCACCTTCGAGCGGATCTCCGCCTCCTTCTCCAGAAACGCCGCCAGGCGATTGAGGACGATATCGAGAATGCCGCCCACTTCCGCCGCACGCACCATGCTGCAGAAGAGAGGAGAGAAGGCCTGAGGGTGGCTCAACAGCGCCTCGGTGAGCGTCTTGCCGGCCATGACATCCGACTTGACTCGCGAGATGATCGGGGCGAAGACCGGGTCGTCGGCCTGGTTTTCCAGAACGTCCAGACACCGGATGACGGGAATCCCGGCGTTGATCATCACCGCGAACTGCCGGCTGAAGACCACAAGCGATTGGGGCCGGACGCCCCCCATCTTCTGCAGGGCGGCGTTCAACGCGGCCATGGAGAACTTGCCGGCTTCCTTGATCTCCGTCACGCGCAGGCCCGCAGCGCGCAGCCGCTCGGCCGCCTGCTGCTGCGTCTCGGCCTCGATGAACTTCTTGACCGGCTTGCCCGCCTGATTGACCGCTGTGTAGTTGAAGACCGGCATGCGGGGCTTCCCCCTCCTTCGTCCTGCGCGTCGCTACCCGCTTGAGATCACCCGGATCGCTTCCTCGAGGGTGGTGAACCCGAGCTTGATTTTGTCGATGGCATCCTCCTGGAGCGTCTTCATCCCCTCCTGGCGCGCCAGGGCGCGGATCGTATACGCCGGCTCGCCCTTGTTCACCAACTCACGCAACGTATCACTCATTCGGAACAGCTCGTAGATGCCCATGCGGCCCTTGTAGCCCCGATGCCCGCATGCGTCGCACCCACGGCCCCGGTAGAAAACCAGCCGCTCATCCGTATTGACCTCGAAACCCGCGCGCCTCAGCGCCACCGGGTCCGGCTCGTAGGCTTCTTTGCACTTCTCGCAAATCCGGCGCACCAGGCGTTGGGCCAGAACTCCAATCACGCTCGACGAGATCAGAAACGGATCGATCCCCATCTCCGCCAGGCGGGTGACGGCGGTTGGCGCATCGTTGGTGTGGAGCGTCGAGAGCACCAGGTGACCTGTGAGCGCAGCTTCGATCGCGATCCTAGCCACCTCCAGGTCGCGGATCTCACCCACCATGATGATGTTGGGATCCTGGCGCAAGAACGCCTTGAGCGCCGTGGCAAACGTGAGGTTGGCCGCCGGGTTGGCCTGCACCTGCGTCAGACCGGGAAGCTGGTACTCAACCGGGTCCTCCACCGTCACGATGTTCTTCTCCGGCACATTCAGTCGAGAGAGAACAGAGTAGAGCGTGGTTGACTTGCCACTTCCCGTCGGACCGGTGATCAGGATGATCCCATAGGTCGAGGTGATCATCTGCTCGAAGCGCTCGCGCGTCTCCGTTGAGAAGCCGAGCTTCTCCAGTCCCACCTGAGTCGAGCCTTTATCCAAGATGCGCATGACAATCTTCTCGCCCAGAACTCCGGGCAAAGTGGAGACGCGAAAATCATACGGCCGCCCCAACACGTTGAGGCCGATACGGCCATCCTGGGGCACAAGCCGGTTCGCGATATCGAGCTCCGACATGATCTTGATGCGCGAGACAAGCGCGGCGTGGAGCTCCTTGGGCACGGTCATCACCTCGCGCAGAACGCCGTCGATGCGCAGGCGGACGACCGTGCGCTCCTTGTAGGGTTGGATATGAATATCGCTGGCCTTCTCCTGAACCGCCCGGAGGATGATCGCCTTACTCAACGCGATGACCGGGGCTTCATCGCTCATCTCGCGCAGGGCGGAGACATCGATCGTCTCCTCTTCATCCTGGCTGACTTCGATATCGGCCTCGTCCGCGGCGGCGGCCATCATCGTATCCAGGATCTCGGCCATATCCGAGTCTGGACCCTGAGTAACCTGATTGAGGAGGTTGACGATATCTTCCTCGGCCACCGTGGCAGGCTCGATGGTGATCTCCTTGCCCATCAAGGCCCGGATCTCGTCCTGGGCAAAGACATCGAGCGGGTTCACCATCGCGATGCGCACCAGGTTACCCACGCGCTCATACGGCAGCGCTTTGAGGCGGCGGCAGACTTCCGGCTTCAGGGTGTTGAGAAGCTCCTGGAGGACCTCCTGATCGGGCGTCATCGTGGCCAGATCGACGAAGGGGAGATTCCATACGATGCTCAGCGCCTCCGCCTTCTGCTTCTCGGTGATGAGCTCTTTGCTGACTAGAATGTCACCGATTGCCTGACGGCCGCTGAGGCCCTTCTGCTGGGCAAGCACCTCCTGTAACTGCTCTCGTGTGATCCATCCCTTCTCAACGCAAACCTCGCCAAGCATCCTCTTCTGCATAGAGACTGCCTGCCTTTCCACCAGACCGCTCTTACCCCAAGGGTGTGCCCCCCAAACAGGCAGTAGCACGCCTCCCGGATAGACTCCCCCGCACCTCCTCTGCCCGGGAGCCGTCTCTCCAGAAGGCGCAGAAGGCAGAACGACGCCACCAAGAGTGCCTGGTGACGCCGCTCTGGCCCAACATCGCGTCCGTCAGTTGCGCTCAAGAGATATCCGGCACAATCGTTGGAGTGATGAAGATGAGCACCTCCGAGTTGGACCGCTGACGGTTGCGATACTTGAACAGCTCGCCCAAGATCGGGAGATCTCCCAATCCAGGCACCTTCTGCATCGTCACCGTGTCATCATCACGGATCAACCCGCCAATCGCCAGCGTTTCGCCATCGCGAAGGCGCACAACCGTCTCTACCGATCGCTCGGACGTATTCGGCACCTGCCCGCCATCCCCCGTGGGGGTGAAACCAGTGATCACGTTCACCTTCGGCTTGACATCGAGCACGATCACGTCGTCGCCCCCGACGCGCGGCGAAACGCTGACCACCACGCCGACGCTCTCCTCGCCAATCGTCACCGTCGTCCCGTTGATGCCGCTGGTCCGTTGTGCCAGATAGCGAACGGTATCGCCCACGTGAATGGATGCCGTGCGCCCATCCAGCACCGCCACGCGCGGGTTGGCCAGGAGACGCGCCTTGTTGGTCTTCAACAGCGCTTCCAGGGTGGCGTTGAACACCATGGGAGCGTGTCCAAAGCGCCCGAACTGCATCCTCGGGATCGTCTCTGATCCCTCCGGCGCAATCTCTTGAATGCCTAGCGTAGTCCAGTTCCATGTGATCCCGAGCTGCTCCGCATCCGAGAGCGAGACATCGGTCACCTTGACGTCGATCATCACCTGCTTGGGCGCCACATCGATGCGGTCCAGGTAATCCTTTACCTTGGCGATATCCGGACGAGCGCCGATGAGGAGCAGCGTGTTGGTCGTGCTTCCCTCGGGGATCAGCACGGTACCCGCCTTCTCGGTAGCCTCAGGCGCGCCCGGAGGCGTCTTCCCCGCGGCCTCCGAACCAGATGCCACGTTCTTTCCGGCCAGCAGGTTCAGCAAAGCGTCATCGGTATCGCCCAACCGCTGCCCTATTGGCGCGCGGCCCTTATCATCCTCGGGAGCCGGATAGGCGGGCGCCGGCGCGGGCACCACCACAACCTCGGGCAGGATGCGAGAGGTCATGAACCCCTTCAACAAGCGTCCGGCATCGTAGGCATTCACATGCCTCAACGAGTAGACCTCGATCTCGAACTCTTCCGACAGCTTAGGTGGCACGCCCTCGGGGCGCGCGGGCAGCGGAGGAAGCGAGGATTCGAGCGTACGGATCGCCATCTCGGCGGCCGCCACCTGGGCGTCATCGCCGATGAGCACGGCCAGCTTCGGATCCGGCGTCTCAATCTGGACCGCGGGGGCCAGCTTCTGGACCAGCGGCACGGCCTTCGCGGCCTCGAGCCTCTCCAGGCGAACCACGCTCACCTTCGGGGGGCCGGCAGGCTGGCCCACAGCAACTCCGGGCGATGCCTCGGCGACTGGCGGCGGAAAGAGGATCTCGCCCCGCGTGCCCGGCGGGAAGACATCCTTGATCTGGTCGCGCGTGCAGACGACGTAGGTATCGTCTTCACGCCCATAGGCGAGCGAGCTGAGACGGACGATGTACTCCAGGGCCTGCTCGGGCGTCACGTTCCGCAGCCCCACCGTCACCTTGCCTTCCACCTTGGGGGCAATGAGAATGTTGGCGCCGCTCTGGATGGCGAGCGCCTTGAGCACATCCTGAATATCGGCATTGACAAAGTCGAGCGTGACCAACCTCCGCGAGGGAGCCTGCGCTCCGAGCACCCGCCATGTGCCGGGCAGCATCGCAACTCTCGGGGGCGCCTCGCCGACGCGCACACCGGAATCCGATGCCGGCAGCACGATGGGGGCGCGTGGCATGCGCGGTTCCACCACGGCCACAGGAGCCGCAGCCGGGGCGATGGGGCGTTGTGAAGCGAGGACGCGTGGCGCAGGGGCCAGGGGCGCCTCCTTCGGAACCGTGGCGCGCGCCACTCCCGGCACGGCCAGCTCGCGGGCCGCGGCCGGGGAAGCCATATCGACCTCCAGCACGATCTCGCGCCGGTTGGCCGTATAGGCCGAGCGATAGCCCCCCGCCACGTCTCGCTCGACCGTCACGACCAGGTCATTGCCCGTCGGACGAGCGGAGACGGCGCGAATCGATCCCGTGGACACCGGGATCCGGACCGGCTTGGCGGTGCAGTCTGGTATCCGCAGCGCCACATCGCCAGCCCGGCCAACAGAGCGGAGGAAATGCCGGCCGAGCGGGGTGCCCGCCTTCAAGCGAACGCATATCTTGTCGGGCAGCTTCTGCACGCTGACCGAGACCTGGGCCATGCCGGCAGCGGGCGCGGCGGCTGCCCCCACGCTCCACACGCCAGCCAGCAGGCTGAACGCAACAGCGCAGGCCATGCTGGCGCATCGTGACGTGTGGCCGTCGCGCACGAGGGGCACGTGCGCTGCCTGGTCACCGCCGGCGGCGCACACCTTGCCCGCGCGGCGCGCGGCGCGCCCCAGACCGCCTAGGCCTCTCCTCAGTACGCTGATATCCACGGTTCGCCCTTTCCCAGTCTTGGCCGGCAACCGGGCGCGCCGGCCAGCGTCCTCGCATATGGCACGGCGATTCACCCGCCCTTGCGCCCGAATCGGAGGACCACGGTGCGGTTATCTTCCGAACGTAGCATCACCTTCTGTGGCGAGATGGAGGCAACCCGATACCCGCCCGCGACGCGATCCCCCTCGCGAACGATATAATGCGCTGTCTCGCCTTCAATGACCGCCATGCGCGGGTCGCCATCGATGATGCCGGTGAGCTGCAGCGCAGGAGGAGTTGCGCCCGCTATCGGGCCGCGCACCGGCGTGGAGTTCCCGATTCTAGGCGCCCGCGGATCCTCATGTGACACGAGCTCAGGCGCGGGGCCCGCCAGCGGTGGCAGCGGTTCCACGCCGAGAGGCTCGCCAGTGGGCTTGCCCGCTTCGCGCCTGCGGATGGTCACCTCGGGGGCTGCCTTCTGGGCCGCCCGATTCTCTCCCCCTTCCCCATCCAGCCGGAACGGGGACCGCCGGGGAGGCGGGAGCGGCAATCGAGGCACGCCGGGAATGGTATCTGGATCACGTCGCGCGATCACGCGCGAGGCGCTGGAGCCTGTGCCCGCGGCGCTGGAAGCCGACTCCGCGGTGGATTGGCCCGGAAAGGGGGACTCCACTTTCGCGGTCTCGCCGCCCGCCTTTGGCGCTCCGGATGGTGCATTGGCGGGCGCGGCTTGCTTGGCGCCCTGATCCGTCTTTGGCGCTCCGGCGGGTGTGTTGGCAGGCGCGGCTTGCTTGGCGCCCTGATCCGTTTGGCCAGTCTGTCCCCCAGGGGCGACGGCACCCGCCTTCGTGCCCCCTCCCGGGGATGCAGGCACGCGCGGCTGGCACCCTCCGGCAAGGCACAACCACAAGCCAAGCGCCACGGCTGTCGCCGCTCGCGGCTTCCTGGGGGAGCTGCCCGGCAGAGCCCGCGCCCCAAAGACCGGTGTTGACTCAACCAGTCTAATCATAGGGCACCTTATCCGTCTCATCCATAATCTTCTTGGACTTGTCGATGCTCAGGCTGTGCAGCTTGGGGTCCTTGCTGGTGGCCAGGATCTTGTAGGTGCTCCGGCTGGTCTTCTTATCGGTGGTAAAGGTATAGCCCCCGATTGTCTCACCCTCTTTGAGCTCGCTGAGTCCGGCGGCTCTCAACTCCTCAAGGGTACCAAATCCCTGGGTCTGCGCCTTGAATTTCTCCTCAGCCTCCGCGATCTCCTGCAGCTTGGCGGCTGCCATAGCGGTTGCCTGCGGCACGTTCTTCAGGACATAGGCCGTCGCTTGAGCAGTCACGCGCACGTGATCCGCTGGCCCCTCAGGGGCCGGCACAACTTGCAGCCCATCCACCGAGATGACCTTGGAGACACCCGTCAGGCGGTAGAGAAAGCGCGTCACGTTGTGGAAACTGCCTTGTAGAGACAAGTTCAGCGTGATGAAACGATGCGGCGCCAGTTTACTCGCCGTCGTGGTCTTCGCCACCGGCGATTGGGCCGTGGGCGCCCCTTCCACGGGGTTGAATCCGGAGATCTCCACGCCCGTGCGCCACGCCAGTTCGGTCATCTCCGTCAAGAGGGCCGGCTGGTACTCCTCTTCATCCGCGCCTCGGAGGAAGCTCACGCGGTATTGCAGATCTTGCAGCGCAGCCTCCGAATCGGGAAGCTGCAAGGCGGCAGACTCCAACTCCTCCGCCTCCTTCATCTTCGCGGCGAGCTTCGCCTCCCACTCGGCACGCTGCCTGGCCTGCGCCTTGAGCACGAAGTAGGAAAGCCCGAGGCTTGCCAGCGCGGCAACCCCCAGGATGATCAGAACCTTTTTGGTCGGTCTCAGGCGCAGACTCACCATTTCCCCCTGCCGGCGACTGCTACTGCGTCTCCCCGTCGGTCAGGGGAGTGCGGTGGAGCACCGTCTTCTCCCCTGCCCTCTGAACGACGGCAGTGTAATCTCGTTGTGCCACCTGCTCCTCGACATTCACCGCCAGCCGGGCCTCCTCATCTTCCGGAATATGAAACTGGGCCCGGCAGGAGAAGCGTATCTGCCCCTCTTCCGATAGCGCCTGTGCCTGCAGAAGCCGCACCTCGCGCAGATGGGCCTGCGCCGACAGGCGCCTCATCATCTGAGCGATCTGGGGATAGCTCCGGGCCACCCCCGACAGGTTCAGCGTGCCGATGGTGCCAGGCCGCACCTGCTTCCCGGCGCTCGCTTCCCCCGTGGAGAAGTTGAGCTGGGTGAGATATACTGGCCCCGGAGTCGGCACACTGGCGTCGAGCTCTCCCATAAGGCCCACCCAACGCAGCGTAATTCGCTGGGCATCTTTGACCAGGGCCACGGTCGGCTCCAGGGCGGCGATTTGGGTTTGAAGCTCGCGGTTCCGATCCGCCAGTGGCCTTGCCTGTTTGATTCGCTCCTCGCACTTCTGAATGCCGGCCACGCACTCCCGGCGCTTCATGGCCGTGCGCACGACCTCCTCAGCAATGACCAGAAGACCGATGCCGATCACGGCCAGCAGCAACGTGGCAATGCGCTGGTGCTTCCGCTGGACGAGCCGTTGCTCCCATATCAGGTTCACCGACGGCATGCGCTACTCCCACCCGCGTCCATCCTACTGGCTCGCTTCATCGCCGGGCTCATCGGGCTGTGCCGGCTCTTCTACCTGGGCAGGCGCCGGTTCCGCGTCTGCCTTCTTTCCCCGGGCGCGCCGCTTACCGCCATTGGCGGTCTCCCGCCGTGCCTGCTCGACAGGCTCCCGAGCCGCCAATCCTGCGGCCAGGGCATAGAGGGGCGATTCTTCCGGTCCGAGGTTCCCATCGCGCAAGGCAATGCGATAGGGAAGGCTCCAGGAGCAATCGGCGCGTTGCACCTGAAGAGAGAACGCCGCCTGCATATACTCCGGCAGGCCCTTCATCAGCGCTGTTCCCCCGGCAAGGAGGATCATCGCCACCATCCCATCCTCCACGTCATCATCCGGAAGCTGGGACTGGTAGAAGAGGATCGAGTTGCGGACTTCTCGCAGGAGGTCATCCAACACCGATTTGATCGCCGCCGTCGCCTGATACGCCGGGGTATCGGCCTGCTCGCCGGGCCCCTGAAGCAGCCAGTTCAGGTCGATCTCGGTCTTGAGCTTCTCCGCCTTCTCCAGGGTGCACTCAAGGGCTTGCTGTACCACCGCGGTGAACGAATTACCCCCCAGTGGGATGGCGCGCGTGAAGATGTAGTTCGTGCCGCGCACCACCGTCACATCGGTATGCACCGCACCCAGGTCGAGAATGCCGATAGCGCCCCGCAATCCGGAGAGCGCCGGGTTGACCTCTACCAGGGAGCGCATCAACGCGAACGGCTCGATATCCATCGCCACCGGCTCGAGGCCGGCACTCTCGAGGAGGTGCAGCCGGCATTCAACGGCGGTGCGCTGCGCGGAGACGAGGAGCGTATCCATCTGCGCAGCCGTGCCCTCGCCGTGCGTTCCCAATATCTCGAAATCGTGGATCTGCTCGGTCCCCGGGCTGAGGCCGAACAGGTCTGGTTGCGTCTGGATCTGCTTGCGGAGGGCCTCGGGAGTGAGCACCGGCAGCCCCACCCGGCGCACCGACACCCCGGACGTGAAGTTGACTGCGGCGATCACCGCGGACCGGCGCGCCCTGATCTGGGCAAAGAGGTGATGCATCGCGGGCAACAGGGCCCGCTCATCGGCAATCATCCCGTCGGCAACGGCGCCTCTCGGCGTTTCCACTCGCGCGGCTGCGACGATATCCCAGCCGTTCTTGGCCGCCTGCAGCCGGACCGCCTTGATGCTGCTGGTGCCGATGTCCAGACCGACTATCGAGCTTCCGCCGAACAGACCCATGCCATCCCCAATCCGGGCCATTGCCGCAAGCTACCCGGACGAACTCCCCGCCCCACGAGTGCGCCCGCCACCCTGTCGGGGAGCGGCAGGAAGCGTGTTGGCGCTCCCTCCATGTTCAAGGCTTCGCCTTCCCTACGATACGGTCAAGCCTCCTGAAGAGAGGCCACGGATCCGCAAGCGGAGGTCGTTGGGACTATCCGCAGCAGCCAGGGCATCTTCAAGGCTGATCACGTTTTCGACCTTGTGCAGTTGGTAGAGGTGCTGGTCAAACGTCTGCATCCCCTCGTTCTGGCCCTGTTCGATGGTTGCTTTCAGTTTGATCAACTCGCCGCTTCTCAGAATATCCTTAATGCGCTGAGTGGCGATCATGATCTCAATCGCGGCGACGCGGCCAGAGCCATCGGCCTTGCGCAATAACCGCTGGGAGATGATGCCGCGCAGATTATTGGCAAGATGGTGCAGGATCTGGGGATGCTCTTCTGCGGGGAAGAACTGAAGCACGCGCTCGATCGTTTGATTGGCGTTGTTGGAGTGGAGCGTGCTGAGGACCAGGTGGCCTGTCTCCGCAAAATCGAGGGCCGCTTTGACGCTCTCGCGGTCGCGCATCTCGCCGATGAGGATCACATCTGGCGTCTGACGCAGGGCATTCTTGAGTGCCTGAGCGAACGACTCGGTATCAGTGCCGATCTCACGCTGGCAGACGATGCTCTTCTTATCCCGATGGAGAAACTCCACCGGGTCCTCAAGGGTGAGGATATGGCCCTCGGCGTGGGTGTTCCGGTAGTCGATCATCGCGGCGAGCGTGGTCGACTTTCCGGAGCCGGTCGCGCCCGTCACCAGGATGAGCCCGCGCTCTTCCATCACCAGCTTGGCGAGCTGCTTGGGCAGATTCAGCTCTTCCAGCGTGGGCACATCATCTTTCACCCGGCGCATCACCATCGCCACGGTGCCGCGCTGCATGAAGGCGTTGCAGCGGAAGCGGCCGACCCCAGGAACCGAGTAGGCCAGGTTCATCTCCTGGGTCTTTTCGAACTCGCGCATCCGTGCCTCGCCCATGATCTCGAGCGCGACCGCCCGTGTCTCCTCGGCGGCCAGCACATGGTCATCAAAGGGAAGCGTTCGGCCTTCGGCCCGGATCATCGCCGGAGAACCCACCTTCAGGTAGATATCTGCGACGTTACGGCGGTCGGCCTCATCGAAAAGCGCTTGCAGGTTGATCACGCCCACATTCTCCTATGACGTGTTCCGCTCCCCAGATCCCTGGCCCGAGAATCCTAGCGTCGCGGAGGCAGGTTCAATCCCATCGCGGGGGCGCCCATCGGTATGCCCATGCCCGCACTCGGAGCGCCGCCCATGCCCACCTGCTTGTTGAAGGTATCCTTATCCGTCACGAGTGGCAACGCCTCATCGCGATGCACCTTCCCGCTCTTCACCAGGTTGATGAGGCAGCTATCCATCGTCTGCATCCCATCCGATTGGCCGGTCTGCAGGATCGACGGGATCTGGAAGGTTTTCCCCTCACGAATGAGGTTGCGCACCGCCGGCACGCCCACCATCACCTCAACCGCGCAGACGCGGCCCTTGCCATCGGCAGTGCGCAGAAGCGCCTGCGACAGCACGCCCTGGATCGACTCCGCGAGCTGAGTACGGATCTGGTTCTGCTGCGCCTCCGGAAAAACGTCAATAATCCGGTCGATGGTCTGATGCGCCGAGCTGGTGTGCAGCGTGCCAAACACCAAGTGGCCCGTTTCGGCAGCGGTCACCGCAAGAGAGATGGTTTCATAATCGCGCATCTCGCCCACGAGGATCACATCGGGGTCCTCGCGCAGAGCGGCGCGCAACGCGGTGGCGAAACTGGATGTATGCGGGCCTACCTCTCGCTGGGTCACCAGGCACTTCTTATGTTGGTGGACAAACTCGATGGGGTCTTCAATCGTCAAGATATGTCCCCGGCGGGTCTCGTTGATCAGGTCGATCATTGCGGCCAGGGTGGTCGATTTTCCAGAGCCCGTCGGCCCGGTCACCAATACCAGGCCGCGTTCCGGCTTCGTCAGCTCCCGGCACACACTGGGGAGGCCCAGCTCATCCACCGACTTAATCTTGGTGGGAATGGTGCGGAAAACGGCGCCCTCGCCACGGCGGGTCATCAACACATTCACGCGAAACCGGCCCACGCCCCCCAGCTCGACGGAGAAGTCCAGGTCTCGCGTCTCCTCGAAGCGGCTCTTTTGGGCATCCGTCATGATATCGTAGAGCATACCATGGATATCATCCTTGGTAAGCTCGGGATACTCCTGGGGCTCCATCTCGCCATGAACACGGATGCAAGGAGGCGCCCCCACATTCAGATGGAGGTCAGAACCGTTCTTCTCGACGGTCAGCATCAACAGCTCTGCGATATCCACTCGGGTATCTCCTTGCCGCACCAATCGAGGGCAACCGGCCAAACCGCCTGGGGACAACACACTCGCCTAATAGGCAGACCCACTATAGCACGCGCGCGCGCAGGTTGTCAAGAAACCAGGCAACGAGATCGAAGCCGGTGCCTGCCCTCGCGCTGTTGCGCAGGATCCTCTCCCGGAGCGGCGAAGAATCGTGAGAGAGGCGTGCCACGCCCCGCGGTGCCTGGTGAACCCCGCCGCCAGGACGCCCTGGTCGATACCGCGCCTGCTGCCCCCGCGAGCAAATACACCTGCGCAACGCCTGGGAGAAAGCCCTTGATCGACGTCACGAAACTTTTCTGCGGCAGAGACACCACCGGCGACCCGATCCGCTACGGTCACCGCCGGGGTCCGGCGCACGGGAATCCACACCCCACCGAGGGCCCCGCGCACGCGGCGCCTCCCTCGGCCTCGGACCGGCGCCCCGTCGTCGCGTGGAACATCTGCCGGCGCTGCAATCTGGCGTGCGTGCATTGCTACACCGACTCCGCCAACCGGCACTACCCAGGGGAGCTGACCACGGAAGAGGGCATGGCGCTCATTGACGACCTGGCCGATTTTCGGATCCCGGCACTCCTTTTCTCGGGCGGGGAGCCGCTGATACGGCCCGACCTTTTCACGCTGGCGGCCCATGCCCGCGCCCGGAACCTGCGGATCACCCTCTCGACCAACGGCACGCTGATTGATGAGGCGATGGCTGCCCGCATCCGCGAGGCCGGCTTCAACTATGTCGGGATCTCGCTCGACGGCATCGGGGAGACGAACGACCGCTTCCGCGGCATGCCGGGCGCCTTCGAGCGCGCGGTGCGCGGGATCCGAAACTGCATGGCGGTGGGCCAGAAGGTGGGCTTGCGCCTGACGCTCACCCGGCGCAACTACCAGGATCTACACGCCATCTTCCGCTTCATTGAGGAGGAAGGAATCCAGCGCGCCTGCTTCTACCATCTCGTCTATGCCGGACGTGGCAACGATATGACCCGTGACGACCTCAGCCATGCGGAGACCCGCCGGGCGATGGATATCATCCTGGAACACACGCTCGACTTCCATCGCCGCGGCCTCGGCATCGATATTCTCACCGTGGATAACCACGTGGATGGCCCTTACCTCTATCTCCGCCTGTGCCAGACGGACCCCAAGCGCGCGGAGGAGGCGCGCCGCCTCCTCGAATGGAACGGCGGCGGCGCCAACTCGTCGGGCGTCGGTTTCGGCAATATCGACCCGCAGGGCAACGTACACCCGGACCAGTTCTGGCAGCAGCACACCTTCGGCAACGTGCGCGAGCGCCCGTTTAGCGAGATCTGGATGGATACCACCGACCCCCTGATGGCCGGCCTGAAGAATCGCCTGCCGCTCTTGAAAGGGAAGTGCTCTCGCTGCCGCTTCCTGAAGATGTGCGGGGGGAGTTTCCGCGTCCGCGCCCTCGCCGTGACCGGCGATCCCTGGGCGCCTGATCCGGCATGCTACCTCACGGAGGAGGAGATCTCCGGGGAATAGCTGGCTGGCGCTCGGCACGGGCCTGGGGCATCTTGCCCCGGGGATGTGGATGCAGCAGGACGAAATGGGGGAACCCCGCGCCTACAGCGCATGGGCTGTAGGCGCGGGGTTCCCGGAGGGAGAAGACGTCAGAACGCTCAGAGTGCTCAGAGCTGCCAGTGGAGGGCTTCATTGGCAGCCGTGTCCGGCTTCAGCCACTTCACATGCCCATCCGCGAAGATGTAGTTGGCGCCCTCCGAATGCCGCGTCCGGCCCACGCGCGCCCACCGGTTGTAACCCGAGGAGACGGCGCCGCCGCTGCACCCCCAGTTATACTCGCAATCCGGCGCGCGATTCGCGGTCGCCCCATCCGCGTTTTCGGCCAGGGAGATCGTCTCGGAGGGGCGATTCACCGCCGCCATGCTAACACTCTTGTTCGCGTCCCCAGACGGATGGAGGTTGTAGTTGCAGATGTAACTCAGCCGCAGTCCTGTCATCGGCACCCACACGTCCGGGTCGCTGGGGCAGACAAAGACGTCCTTGTTCTTCAGATACGGCTGCAGCAGGTCAGGGAAGCGCACCGTGGGATTGATAGTATAGGCGAAGTGGTAGGACTCGTCGTAATCCTGCGCGTACTGCATCGTCGCCAATCCAATCTGCTTCATGTTGGACTGGCAGGTGGACTTGCGAGCGTTCTCCCTCGCCCGCGCAAACACCGGGAACAGGATCGCCGCCAATATGGCAATGATCGCTATGACGACAAGCAATTCAATGAGAGTAAAGCCGCGTTTTCTCATAGACCACCTCGTTCTCGTTAGACTACCTCTCCGTGATCTTCCGGTGCCCAGGGCGAGCAGCCACTGGCGAGTGTACTGCGCCCTTCATATCACCTGGACCGCAGGATGAACGCTTTCTCGTTTCCGCCCGAAGGCACTGACTCACTTGGGTATTTCGATGCGGGGTAGCAATCCCCTTTATTCCCTGCCCGGGGATCTTCTGGAGGCGGGGGCGGGCTAAGGGGAAGAGGCATGCGCGAGAACCAGGCGTGGCCAGACTCCGATGCCGCGGAATGCCCCCTTATCGCTCCCTGGCCCGCGCGAAGAGATAAGGGGGCATCGCCGCACGCCAGGGCTCAACGCTGCCAGTAGACGGCTTCATTGGCAATGATATCCGGCTTCATCCATTTCACATGCCCGTCTGCGAAGACGTAGTTGGCGCCTTCCACATGCCGCATCAGGCCCACGCGCGCCCACAGGTTGAAGCCCGAAGAGACCTGGCTGCCGGTGGTCCCCCAGTGGTACTGGCAATCCGGCTCGCGATTGGAAGTGGCCCCATCCGCGTTCTCGGCCAGGGAGATCGTCTCGGAAGGGCGTTCTACCTGCGCCATGCGAATCGGTGTCGGCGTGGTGGAATCTCCGGGCGGATGGAGACTGTAGTTGCAGATGTAACTCAGCCGCAGTCCTGTCATCGGCACCCACACGTCCGGGTCGCTGGGGCAGACAAAGACGTCCTTGTTCTTCAGATACGGCTGCAGCGCCTGGGGAAAGTAGACCGTCGGCGTGATGGTGTAGGCGAAGTGGTAGGACTCATCGTAATCTTGCGCATACTGCATCGTCGCCATCCCCAGCTGCTTCATGTTGGACTGGCACGTTGACTTGCGCGCATTCTCCCTCGCCCGCGCGAACACCGGGAAGAGAATCGCGGCCAAGATCGCGATTATCGCGATGACCACGAGCAACTCGATGAGCGTAAAGCCATGCTTTCTCATAGACTCCCCCTTTGCGACCTCGGGTGCTCCTGGGGCGAGCACATAAACACGACCTTCACTCATGCACCAGATAGGCGTCACCTCGCTTCCTTCCGAGGGCGGTAGCAAACGTGATACCTTGTTCGACGCCGAACCGCCACCCCCTTCTAAGCGCTAGGAAAGCAACACCTCGGAGGGATGCAGGCCGTGCCCTCTATTCACGCACTCGCCTACTGCCGTCGCTTCAGTACGATGGCATACCGGCCCGCACGCTCGACCTCATACCGGTCGGAGAGCATCCCGGCGATGAAGCGGTTACCTGCATCACCCCCCAAGGTGACGAGAAACTCCGGCTCCTCGGGAAGGTTGCGCAGGGCGGTAACCGAGTCGAGGGGTGGACGTGGCGCTGTCTCCTTTAGGATGCCCGTGGCGAAGATGGGCGCGTCGCTACCCTGCTCTATGTGGAGATAGTAGGGGAGCCGGCTCAATGGGGAGTGGACGGCGATGTGGCGCGGCAGGTGGTAGACGCGGCGGAAGCGGCCCTCATAGTTGAAGTGGCTCTCGAACACCTCGCGGAAGGGCTGGTCGCCGATGGCCGTGCGCATCTCTCGGTAAACGGCCTCGGCACGCCAGGCACACACCCCCGCGTGACCGTGGAGGAAGAAGGCCTGAAGGAACAACACGCCCCCGCCAAGCCTCCAGCCCACGCGCCGGCCGACCGGACCGAGGCGCCGGTCGAGCGCGGGCGCGCCATAGGCGAGGAGCATCCAGAGCGCCGGAAAGAGGAAGCGCAGGTCTGGAAGCACGTTCCCTGCCAGGTAGCGCGGGCTCAGCAAGTAGACGGCCAGGAACGCTCCACCGGCCGCCAGGGGCAGCCGGCAATCCGCGTCACGCCAGGCCGCGACTGCACCCCAGAGACAGGTGAGGCCCACAAGCAGCGCAAAGCCCTGGTTCAGCTTCCCGAAGAGCGCGACGCCCGGGTCCAGGGCGCTCGTCACCGGATAGAACCCGTGGAAGAGATGAAACGTGGGGAAGAGGGTTCCTAGCTTCCCCGCGAGCCACCGCTCTCCATAGAAGACCCGCGTATCTCCTGCTCCCTGCGCTGTCTGCAGCACGTAGATGGCCAGCAGCACGAGCGAGGGAGCGAGCGCCAGCAGCAGGCGCGCTGCCAGCCTCCGCGATGGCCGGCCAGCAAAGAAAAGCCCGAGGAAGAGGAGCCACGCCGCGTAGACGAGCGCATGTGACAGATAGAGGAGCAGCGATGTCGCCAGCACCACGCCGGTGCTCACCGACGCGGGCTCCTCACGACGGCGGATGAGGTAGCCGATGCCAAAGAAGAGAGGACCCAGCGCGAGAAGGTAGCTCAGATAGCCGTGGAAGAAGAAGCCGCTAAAGAGTAGCGCCAGCGGAATGCAGAAGAGCGGCCCCAGCCTGCCACCGGTCGAGGTGAAGAGGTAGGCCGATCCGGCAATGAATGCGAGCACGTAGAGAGTGAGGGTGAGCTTGCCGGCCACCTCGGGGCGAAAAACCAGGCCCAAGAGGCCAATTACGAGCGTGGAGATCGCATTGGGCACCGGGTAGGGCACCACGCGGTATTGTTCTGAGAGCGTGCCCCTGATCGCCTGCGACAGCAAGGTCCCCTGATAGAGCCAGTCGGGGTAATCCTGGAGCGGAAGGAAGCGGTAGCCCCAGACGAAGCAAAGCGCATTGAGGATGGCGAAGAGGTAGAGGAGCACGCCCTCATGCTGCGGCCATCGGCGGCGCCGGTGATCGGTGTTGGGCGCCGCATCGCCCTGGACAGGTGGAGTCTGCGCCTGCGTTTTCACACCGGCCTATTCGGCTGCCGCGGCAGGAATCCTGCCGCGGCAAGCAACCCGCCAGCCCACAGAAGGCCTGGCAGCCAGCGCCTCCCACCCAAAGCCCGGAGCCAGTCCTTCGGTGCCCGCGCTGAGGAGGGGAGGCGCAAAGTACTCAAAGCTGCCAGTGGAGGGCTTCATTGGCAGCCGCGTCCGGCTTCATCCACTTCACGTGTCCGTCCGCGAAGACGTAGTTGGCGCCCTCCGAATGCCGCGTCCGGCCCACGCGCGCCCACCGGTTATAACCCGAGGAGACACCGCCGCCCTGGCAGCCCCATGCATACTGGCAATCTGGCTGGCGATTGGTGGTGGACCCATCCGCGTTCTCGGCCATGGAGATCGTCTCGGAGGGGCGTGACACCTGCGCCATGCGAACGGGTGTCGGCACGGTGGCATCCCCAGCCGGATGGAGGTAGTAGTTGCAGATGTAACTGAGCCGCATTCCCGTCACAGGCACCCACACGTCGGGGTCGCTGGGGCAGACAAAGACCTCCATGTTCTTCAGATACGGCTGCAGCAGCTCCGGAAACCGCACCTGGGGATTCATGACGTAGGCGAAGTGGTAGCACTCGTCATAGTCCTGCACATACTGCATCGCCGCCATCCCTAGCTGCTTCAGGCTAGATTGGCAGCTTGACTTGCGCGCGTTCTCCCTCGCCCGCGCGAACACCGGGAAGAGAATCGCGGCCAAGATCGCGATTATCGCGATGACCACGAGCAACTCGATGAGCGTAAAGCCATGCTTTCTCATAGACTCCCCCTTTGCGACCTCGGGTGCTCCTGGGGCGAGCACATAAACACGACCTTCACTCATGCACCAGATAGGCGTCACCTCGCTTCCTTCCGAGGGCGGTAGCAAACGTGATACCTTGTTCGACGCCGAACCGCCACCCCCTTCTAAGCGCTAGGAAAGCAACACCTCGGAGGGATGCAGGCCGTGCCCTCTATTCACGCACTCGCCTACTGCCGTCGCTTCAGTACGATGGCATACCGGCCCGCACGCTCGACCTCATACCGGTCGGAGAGCATCCCGGCGATGAAGCGGTTACCTGCATCACCCCCCAAGGTGACGAGAAACTCCGGCTCCTCGGGAAGGTTGCGCAGGGCGGTAACCGAGTCGAGGGGTGGACGTGGCGCTGTCTCCTTTAGGATGCCCGTGGCGAAGATGGGCGCGTCGCTACCCTGCTCTATGTGGAGATAGTAGGGGAGCCGGCTCAATGGGGAGTGGACGGCGATGTGGCGCGGCAGGTGGTAGACGCGGCGGAAGCGGCCCTCATAGTTGAAGTGGCTCTCGAACACCTCGCGGAAGGGCTGGTCGCCGATGGCCGTGCGCATCTCTCGGTAAACGGCCTCGGCACGCCAGGCACACACCCCCGCGTGACCGTGGAGGAAGAAGGCCTGAAGGAACAACACGCCCCCGCCAAGCCTCCAGCCCACGCGCCGGCCGACCGGACCGAGGCGCCGGTCGAGCGCGGGCGCGCCATAGGCGAGGAGCATCCAGAGCGCCGGAAAGAGGAAGCGCAGGTCTGGAAGCACGTTCCCTGCCAGGTAGCGCGGGCTCAGCAAGTAGACGGCCAGGAACGCTCCACCGGCCGCCAGGGGCAGCCGGCAATCCGCGTCACGCCAGGCCGCGACTGCACCCCAGAGACAGGTGAGGCCCACAAGCAGCGCAAAGCCCTGGTTCAGCTTCCCGAAGAGCGCGACGCCCGGGTCCAGGGCGCTCGTCACCGGATAGAACCCGTGGAAGAGATGAAACGTGGGGAAGAGGGTTCCTAGCTTCCCCGCGAGCCACCGCTCTCCATAGAAGACCCGCGTATCTCCTGCTCCCTGCGCTGTCTGCAGCACGTAGATGGCCAGCAGCACGAGCGAGGGAGCGAGCGCCAGCAGCAGGCGCGCTGCCAGCCTCCGCGATGGCCGGCCAGCAAAGAAAAGCCCGAGGAAGAGGAGCCACGCCGCGTAGACGAGCGCATGTGACAGATAGAGGAGCAGCGATGTCGCCAGCACCACGCCGGTGCTCACCGACGCGGGCTCCTCACGACGGCGGATGAGGTAGCCGATGCCAAAGAAGAGAGGACCCAGCGCGAGAAGGTAGCTCAGATAGCCGTGGAAGAAGAAGCCGCTAAAGAGTAGCGCCAGCGGAATGCAGAAGAGCGGCCCCAGCCTGCCACCGGTCGAGGTGAAGAGGTAGGCCGATCCGGCAATGAATGCGAGCACGTAGAGAGTGAGGGTGAGCTTGCCGGCCACCTCGGGGCGAAAAACCAGGCCCAAGAGGCCAATTACGAGCGTGGAGATCGCATTGGGCACCGGGTAGGGCACCACGCGGTATTGTTCTGAGAGCGTGCCCCTGATCGCCTGCGACAGCAAGGTCCCCTGATAGAGCCAGTCGGGGTAATCCTGGAGCGGAAGGAAGCGGTAGCCCCAGACGAAGCAAAGCGCATTGAGGATGGCGAAGAGGTAGAGGAGCACGCCCTCATGCTGCGGCCATCGGCGGCGCCGGTGATCGGTGTTGGGCGCCGCATCGCCCTGGACAGGTGGAGTCTGCGCCTGCGTTTTCACACCGGCCTATTCGGCTGCCGCGGCAGGAATCCTGCCGCGGCAAGCAACCCGCCAGCCCACAGAAGGCCTGGCAGCCAGCGCCTCCCACCCAAAGCCCGGAGCCAGTCCTTCGGTGCCCGCGCTGAGGAGGGGAGGCGCAAAGTACTCAAAGCTGCCAGTGGAGGGCTTCATTGGCAGCCGCGTCCGGCTTCATCCACTTCACGTGTCCGTCCGCGAAGACGTAGTTGGCGCCCTCCGAATGCCGCGTCCGGCCCACGCGCGCCCACCGGTTATAACCCGAGGAGACACCGCCGCCCTGGCAGCCCCATGCATACTGGCAATCTGGCTGGCGATTGGTGGTGGACCCATCCGCGTTCTCGGCCATGGAGATCGTCTCGGAGGGGCGTGACACCTGCGCCATGCGAACGGGTGTCGGCACGGTGGCATCCCCAGCCGGATGGAGGTAGTAGTTGCAGATGTAACTGAGCCGCATTCCCGTCACAGGCACCCACACGTCGGGGTCGCTGGGGCAGACAAAGACCTCCATGTTCTTCAGATACGGCTGCAGCAGCTCCGGAAACCGCACCTGGGGATTCATGACGTAGGCGAAGTGGTAGCACTCGTCATAATCCTGCACGTACTGCATCGCCGCCAATCCCAGCTGCTTCATGTTGGACTGGCAGCTGGATTTGCGCGCGTTCTCCCTCGCACGCGCGAACACGGGGAAGAGAATCGCTGCCAGAATGGCAATAATCGCGATGACGACGAGCAACTCGATGAGCGTAAAGCCACGCTTTTTCATAGACTCCCTCTCTGTGATCCTGTCTGTGATCTTGGGTACTCCTGCGGCGAGCACACCGACACGACCCCTTACCTGGGCCACAGGATGGACGCGACCTCGCTTCCATCCGTCGTCCGTAGCGGCTTTGACGCCTTTATTCGACGCGTGGCCGCAACCCCCTTCCCTCTCCTTCCGAGCGTCGGAGAAGTAAAATGACGGGCGTGCTCGTTCCGTGAGGAGAGTCCACTCGCTAGGCTGTCGGTGGCCGCAGATACGGAACTCAACAAAGGAGGAGTGCGCCGCTCCATAGAAAGAGCCTGGCAGCCAATCGATCCCGTTCAAAGCCTGACGGCTGGCCGCTCACATCTCACCAGGCACCATGCGCGAGGGAACAATGCCGCGTTGCCACGGCACTCCGGGGTCTCTCCGGGAGGTTGGCGGGATGCGCGAGGCGTGGTGCTCCTCGATCCGGGGATGCGAACTGCCGGCGGTATTCCATCGATCCCACGCCCCCTGCGCGCAAGGAACGCGGCCAGCCTCTCATGGATTGAGAAGGAAAGCGGGGGAATGGCGATATTACCTCATTCGGCTGCGCACCGGCGCCGCGGGCTTCACCTGGCGTTCGTGCTCCTCCTCTGCCTGCTGCTCGCGGTGAAGCACTCTGTTGGGGCGCCCCAGGAGCTCCGGCTCCCCTCGCCCGCGTATCAGGCGGGCGGCACGACGATGGTGCCCATCCATCCCATCGTCGCATGGCTGGGCGGGGAGATCCGTCTGACCCAGGGTGCTGCCACCATCACGCTCACGCGCGAGGGCCATTCCCGGAAAGTGGAGCTGCGCCCTGGCAGCGCTTCGGCCCTCATCGACGGCCGGCCCGCCCGCCTGCCCCACCCGGCTTCATCGGCACGAGGCGAGATCTATATGCCTCTGGAGACCCTTCCCCTGGCGTTCAATGTCACAAGTGCGCGGTTCCCTGGCCAGCCGGACCTTCTCCTGCGCGATGGGGCGCGGGAGGCCGTCGTCCCCGTGATGCCGCCCCACTACCCCATCGTCGTGGCTGATGACAGTTATCTTCTCGGCGGCACGGAGAACGGGAAGTGGATCGATGCCGGCCGGATGGCACCCCTGCTTCGAGGTGGAGAACGCTACTGGCTCTATGCCCCCTCGCGTTACCTCGGAACGGCCATGGGAGCACGACCCACGGAGGAGCTGCACGGACCGTACCACTCCGTTCGCTTGTCGCCCGAGCCGGCGAAGACGGAGCAGGCCATCGCCGTGGGCGGACCGTGGAACGCACTCCCTCGCAGGCCCGTAACCCTCAGCCCCGCCAGCGCTGTTTACCGCCAGGCGGTGCGCGACATCCTCCGCCAGAACGGACTGCCGCGGGCGACGGTGAGAATCATCCAGGTAGTGCGTATCGACCTGGAGGGCGACGGCACCGACGAAGTGATCCTTTCTGCGCGAGCACCGGGGATGGACCGGCCTCAGACGTATGTTCGCGCCAACGACTACTCCCTGGTGGCTCTTCGGAAGCTCCTCGACGGCCAGGTGAAAACCTTCCTCCTCGGTGCCAGCTTCTACAAGACGCCCGAGAAGCCGGCCGCGCCCTGCCTCTACACCTTGAGCAGCATCCTCGACCTGGACGGCGATGGCGTCCTGGAGATTCTGGTCGCCGATGCATTCTACGAGGGCAAGGGAATGGTGGTTTACCAAATGCAATCAGGGAAGCCGGTCGCCGTGCTCAACGCCGGCTTTGGCGCCTAATACCTCGCGCCCAACTTCGCACCGGCACCCGGAGGCCTCCGGATGCCAGTGCGAAGTTGGGGAACCAGATACCGGTCGCGCGACCCCGCTAGCGCGCGGGCTCGTGGATGAGAAGCCGCGTCTCGCCCCGCTGCATCGGGAGGGTGAGGCTCTCCACCCGCGTGGCCAGGCGTTCGCCCGTGAGGGCATCGGTCACATCGCCCGGTTTGGGCCAGCGCAGGCGCTTCTCCCCCGCCTCTGCCGCGTGGATGCACAGGAAGCGGCTATCCACGCTGATAGCGTCTCCGGACTCGCAGTAGAGGTGGCAGCCCGCCTCGCGCGCGATCCGCCGGAGAAGATCGGGGCGCAAAGTGGGCGCCGCGCAGAAGATCGACGTCCATCCCTCTTGCGGCTTCCGGGCGAGGCCCACCGCCTGTTTCGCATGCAGGGTGGCCAGGGCCTGCGCATCCGGATCCTCCACGACGAAGAGGGGCTCGACCGGGGTGGCGCATCCCGCCAGAGGCTTTTCCGGGTCGCCTAGCCAGACGGCTTTCCCGCCGGGATCGCGGCGCACGCGAATCCCGGTCAGAGCCGCGACCTGCTCCTCGCCGCAGGCCGCGTCCCCATAGAACCCGGGCGCATAGATCCACAGGGCCGTCGCCCTCTCGCGAGCCAGTCGAGACCGAATCGATGCCCGGAGAGCCTCGCTGACCCGGGCCGCGTTGAGGAAGATGTACAGCTTGTAGGGTGGAAGGCCGGCGTGTTCGATGTCGGAGAGGAGGTAGAGATCCCAGGCGGCGCCGATGCGCGGCAGAGCCGTCACCTGTTGCAGGACCATCTGCATGTTGATCGGGTGCATGGCGCGCAGGTAGAAGAAACTCTCCTCATCGATGAAAACAGCGACGTCACCGTGGAAGGGTGTCCGTCTGGAGAGCGAATCCTGCTGGATCGCCTGCATCCGCCGCAGGTCGGTGAGGAGGCCCGGATCCCCGAGCCACCCGGCTCCCATGTCGTACCAGGAGACGGCGGCACGCCGGGCGAGGACGTTGCCCATCTCGCGCAGCAACACGGCACGCGACTCGGCGAGCGTGCTTGCGCGCCCGAAACCGGCGGCGGGATCGGTGAGGTGCGTGCGGTAGTCGGCCTCGCTGAGCCACACCTTGCCATGCAGACGCACGCTCTCCGTGGCGGACATGAAACCGCTGGTGCCGCCCACGTGCCGGTCGCTATAGAGCGGCGGGCTCATCAGGAAGTCGATCTCCGGGCAGCGCAGCACCCGCGACAGGGCAAGGTGCGAGGAATCCTGCTGGCGCACACCATGCTGGGTGAGATAGCCGTAGTAGGTGCCGATGAGCGATTCGCCGGCGCCTGCTCCCTTGGCCACGCGCGCGAAGTAGCAGATATCCTCGGCGGTCAGCTCCGCCAGGAAGCGGTAGTAGTCAATCACGTGCCGCTCGCGGACGGGATCGCGGAGCGCGCCCCACGCCGCACCATGACGCTCGTCCGGAGACGGTGGGAGAGCAGACGCAAGCGCCACGTCTTCCCGTCCCCAGGCCTTGCGAAGCGCCGCGTCGCTCCCGTAGGTGGCCTTCAGCCACTCGCGCCAGGCACGGACAGCCGGCGCGCTATAGTCCGCCAGCTTGTTCTGCCATAGGCCCCACGACTGCCATTCGGCGCTATAGCCAGTATAAAGGATGTAGCCAAGGATGCGGTCGGCGTAGGGCGCTTCTCGAACGTGGCGCAGGAACCGGCGGAGGTCTTCCGCCGTGTCGCGCCGCCAGCGTTCGCTGGCGAACGACTGGGGGCCCTTACCGCCATCCGCGTAGGTGCACAGCTCCTCGGGATGCGCCTTCTGCCACCACAGGGGCGCCGTGAGGTTCACATGCGGCAGGAAATAGGCGTCCGGGTCGGCTTCCAGAACCTCGGCGAAGTACGTGTCGAAGACGCTGTAGTCGTAAACGCCGGGTTTCACCTGCCCCAGCATTCCCGCGGTGCTCGATCCTGCCAGCCAGTCTGAGTAGAGGTGGAGGTCGTAGCCAGCAAACTCCTTGTGCCGGCCGATACGGTCGCGGTCGTTCGAACCGACGAAGAAGGGCGCGATAGGCTTGCCTTCGAGGAGAATGGCCGGGTCTCCCCCGATGCGCTTCACGGTGACCGCGGGCGGCTTGACCTTGCCGGCGCGCGGATTGGCGAAGGCCACCTGCGTTCCCTCGGAATCGAGCCCAACGCCTGGGATCGTCACTCCCGGGATGCCCACGCGCACCCGAAACTGCGCGGGAAAGGCATAGGGCGAGGTGGCAAACGCCTCGCGGAGCGCCACGCGGCCTGTTCCCGTTTCGGCGTGCAGGCTGCGCCACCGTACCAGCGTCTCGCCCTGGAAAAGCCAGATGAAGGCGGGGGTCGGGCCCCCTCCCGGGCGCTCCACGCGCAACGTGGCGTCCACTTCAATCGGCTGGCCCGCATTCACCCGTGGCGATACACGAAGCCCCTCCAGGACGCCAGCCCCCGCGGTCTCAGCCTGAACTCCGGGGGTAAACCCCGCTTCCTTGCCATGCAGGCGCACGGAATCGACCATGATCCAGCGGCCGGCCTCGTTGCCCGGATCGATTCGGAAGGAGATGACCTTCCCGGTGCTCCCGCCCCATTGCCGGGCACCGGCGCCGCCCCCGCTCTCTCCCCAGTTGGCCTCGGTCATATCGAGACGGTAAGTCGCCCACCCTTCCACGACGGGAAGCGACTTGCCGAGGCCCCACTCGCCATTGGGAGATTTGTAGTAGACGGCCACGTGGTCCGCAGGCGCGGAGGAGTAGAGGCGCATCGTCACGCACGATAACAAGCGTGCGTCCACCCCATCCTCTGGCAGCACCAGCCAGAAGTAGGGGTCCCATTCCGTCATGCCGCACAACATGCCGCCGGTCACCTGTACCGCGAGGAGGTTGTGCGGATCCCGGACCTCGGTCGGATCCGCCAACTCCCACGCCTGATTCGCGTGCACCGCGGCGTGTGAGAGGATCAGGAGAACACCGAGCAACCACCTCATCGCGAACACCCTCCCGCCAGGCGAGATGCCAGACTCAACGGTGGAAACGGAACGCGGGCCGCAATCCGCGCATTCCCTCGCCCCGCCCCTTCAGGCCATCGCCACCTTGATATGGCAGCGCCTGCCCGCCTCATGAACCACGACTTCGGGAGCCACGGGGGGAATCCTTCGCCCCGGCCTGCCATGATGCCGCCCGAATCTAGCCCGCGCGAAGCCTATCGGTATCAACAGGTGCGAGGGTTGACACCCGACCGCCTCGCCCGGGAACTACCTCATCCAGCCACGGTTGCGAGGTTCTCTCCTGGTTTGCTGGGACGGGGCAGCGGGTATACTGGCTTGGGCGCACCTACGGCGAAGTTGCGACGGTCCGCGAGCCCGGCTGCCCTGTCAGGATGCCGCCGGCTCTGGAAAAGAGGGGATCGCCCTCCCTGGGGATATCGGAGGCCGGCCGCTTCAAGAGCGGCCCTGTTTCCGAACCCCTCCGACCGCCAGCATCAGGCGTCCAGCGATAGGGAGCATAGGAGGTTTCTCAGGAATGGCCAGAGGCACGGTCAAGTGGTTTGATGACGCGAAGGGGTACGGGTTTATCACCCGGCCGGATGGGGAGGACCTGTTCGTCCACTTCTCATCCATCGAGGGTCGCGGCTATCGCAGCCTGCAGGAGGGGCAGAGCGTTGACTTTGACGTCGAGCGCGGTCCCAAGGGCTTGCAGGCCGTCAACGTTCGCCCGGTCTCCGACTGACAGTCGATAGCAGGCCAGTGGAGAGCAGGCTTACCGTTCGGTTCACACCCCGGGGGGCCCACTCCACTGGCCTGCGGGCCTCGGTTGCGGCGTTCCACACAGCTCTCGGCCACACACGCCACTCTCCCGGCACGGCGCATCCTCAACGGGATCTCCAGTGACCGGCACGTCTTTCCCAAGTGTCGCCATCCTTTCGGAGCATCTTGCTTGCTCGCGCAGGCACGCCGCCCACGGCCACCTGCCAGGCCGCGCTCGCTCACGCTCGGGCCGCCCGAGAGAGCGCCGTTCGATCGGACCGTAGCAGCCCCGTGGCCATCCCCCGGCCGGCACCTCTGGTGCATACTTCGGGATGGTCGCCCGGCCTCCGCCGATGCGAGCCGTTCTCCATCTGGCGCCTCTTCACCGGCCTGGCACTCGCGCACAGGACGTCGTACGCCCCTCGTCGTCCTGTAACGCGAGGGACGTAAGGAGGCCTTTTCAGATAAGAGGGGCGGGTTCTGATGGCGGCAGCCCGAGATCCGCGCGGGAAAGTACCTCGCGCCAGGCCAGCAATCGCCGGCCCGGTCGCACGGGGCTGGGGGATCCGGGCTTTGGCGCATTCTGGCTTCCGCCCGGTGCAGCTATGGCTTCACCCGCAAGTGGCGTGTTCTTTGCGAAAGGGCATTCGGTGCCTGAAGTCGAACTGAGTGGTAGCCACGTTCCGAACTGGTGGAGCGGCGGTCGTCCACCGGACGCCGCTTGCGATGCCGCGGTACGGGGCACAGATGCTCTGACGAGCCATACTGAGCCCGGGAGAGAAAGGGAGCACGGCAAACCGCGATAGCATTCGCGACCGTCTTCTGGGGTAGGTGCAGCGTATGAGCGTTTTGGGATCGCTTGCACTCCCCATGCTGACCGGGGGTGATTTGGCGATCAGGCTTTCTGCCGCACCGGCGGAGTTGTGTTCGAGCGCCGGTTGTGTATTGGCCTGGTTATTGTGGTGTGGAAAGGGAGGAGCATGCGCGTTACGGCCCTATTCGTTGATTTTGACGGGATTGATGAAGCACTACGAGTAGCGTGTTTGCCGGTTGCACCGGCGGTATTGGCTCAAAGCCTGAGACGGTCTGCAAGATTGCTGACGGGAGGCCTCGTCGGATATGTGTGTGGTGCCTGGAAGGGGGGCGACCACGGCGCCGCAGAAGCATTCCAGGGCGAAGGCTTCACCATCCTCGAGTCCGATGGGAGCGCCGAGGCCAAGCGGGCAGCGTTCGACCGCCAGATCGATGAGCTGGAGGCAGGCGAAAATCCCCCGGAGGTCTATGTCCTGGTGACGCACGACCCGGCCCTGGGGGTAGTGGTCGAGCGCATCCTGGCTGCTCGCCGTGATGTGCGCGTTTGGGGCCTGGCCTGCTCCGCGCCCGAAGAGCTGCGCGCCGAGGCGTTTCAGTTCTACTCGCTGGAGGACCTCCTGGATCTGCGCGTCCGCTCGCACGCGCTCTTTATCGACTTTGAGAATGTGGCTTTCTGCCTGCACGATCTGGGCTACACGGTCGATCCCGCCGTGCTGGCGCGCCACTTCCGCGAGCGCGCGGCCCAGGGAGGCGGGGTGTTGCACGCCTTCGCCTACGCCGACTGGCATCGCCTCCCTCCCATGCAGGATGCCACGGGCCGCAGTCTGAGCTCGGAGGCCCAGCGTGTTTTCGAACTCCATAACATCGAGACGCGCTACCTCATCTCCCGCGCCGGCAAGAACACCGCCGACATGAAGATCGCGGATGACATCCGCACCCTCCTCCATGAACCGAACTCCCCCGACACCTTCATCATCGCCAGCGGCGACCGTGATTTCACCCCCGTGGTGGATACGCTGCTGCGTCAGGGCAAGGAGGTGATCGTTTGGGGAGTGCGCGGCAAGACGAGCCGGAGCCTGGCGGAAGCCGCCCATGTGGAGTACCTGCAGGAGTTTGTGCCCCTCGCATCGAGCCCCCCTCAACCATCAGACACGACCGCCGCGCCCACGGAGGGCGTGAATGGACTGGTGGGCGATACGGCGCCTTCCATATGGACGCCGTTGATCGTGATGCTCGACGAGACGATGTCGCGCAACAACTGGTCGTGGGTCTCCTTCAGCAAGCTCGTCTCTGAGGCAAACCGCAGCGGGAAGTTCGGCGCGAGCGAGGAGGATACGCGCGATCTGATCAACCAGGCGATTGCACGCGGGGTCATTCTGCGCGAGCGCATCCCGAACCCCAACCCCAACTACCCGGACCAGTTCATTTGGGCCTGTCGGCCCAACGATGCCAGCCCGGTCGTCCAGGCGGCGCGGATCATCCCGCCGGTCACCACCGAGATCATGTGGCGCAGTATTGTGGAGCGCGGCTGGGATTACGTCGCGTTCTCCTTCCTGCTGCGTGAGATGGCCAACTCGTCGGAGATCGCCCAGGTGAACGCGGCTGGCGATGACGACTGGCGCGCGGCATGGATCAACTTTCTCGTCTCGGAGGGGAAACTGCGGCTCGAGCGACGGCCACACCCGAAAAACCGCCGCGATATGATGAAGGCGCTCACCCTGCCGGAGCAAGACGTGCTGATGCGGATCATCGTGAGCATCGACAACTTCTGCGCCACGCGCAGCACCACCTGGGAGGCGGCCAGCGCCTTGCTTCAGTATCTGGCGTGCTTTGGAGTGGATGCGGTTCGTAGCGCGCTCGCGGCCGGCGAGAAGTATGGCGCCTTTCGAATGGCGAAGTATCCCCATCCCGCCGATCAGGATCGCCCGCCGACCACCGGGATCTCCCTGAACCGGGAGGTGCCCTTCGTCGCACGCGTGCTGGAGAGGCGGAACACGCTCCTCCGCGCGCTGTACGCGGCGCACGAGCGATGCGCCGGCACCTGGGAGCAGGATATCGCCGCCATCACCGGCGAGAAGGCCGCCCTGTGGCGCTCTATCCTCACTCACGAGCGCCTCATCCGTCCCGCTGAGAGCGGCGCAAACAACGGGAATCGCTATGTGCTCTCTCGCTCGCACGTGGTCGTGCGCGCGGCCTGCGGGCTGCCTCCCGCGGAAGCCTCCGAGAGTGCCCAGGAGGGGCCCGAGCCGGTTGGGCCGTTCTCGCCCCTCGCGCACACGGTGGCGGTGGAGGACGTGCCGGCACGCCACCCCGATGGCAATGGCCGAAAGAAGATGGAGCCAGCCATCGATTGGAGCACGGTGGGCCCTGGTGTCTTCGACTGAGCGCCGCTCCATACTATGCGCCGGGGCGGAGATCCACCCGTGGATCTCCGCCCCAGCAAACGATTCTTAGTACCAGCCCTGAGAGGGAGCAGCACAAAATGCAGGCAGGTATTCGCGACACGATTGCACAGCAGATTGGCCACACGCTGGCTCGCACCGATTTTGATTGGCTTGGCCGCAAGTATGAAGGAAAGGTGCGTGACAACTACAGCGCCGGCGACCGCCGTTTCATCATTGTCACCGATCGCTTGAGCGCCTTTGACCGCGTCATCGCCCCCATCCCGTTCAAGGGGCAGGTGCTCAACGAAATGGCGGCGTTTTGGTTCGAGCGCACCGGCTCCATCGTCAAGAACCACATGCTGGCGATGCCCGATCCGAACGCCATGGTCGTGAGAGAGTGCCAGCCACTCCCCATCGAAGTGGTAGTCCGCGCCTATCTCACCGGCGTGACCAGCACCTCGATCTGGACGCAGTATCAGCAGGGCGCGCGCGTCTTCTGCGGGCACAAGCTAGCCGACGGGATGGTGAAGAACCAGCCGCTTCCCGAGCCGATCGTGACGCCGTCCACCAAGGCGGAAAAGGGCGGGCATGACGAGTCGGTCTCCGCCGAGGAGATTGTCCGGCGCGGCCTCCTCTCGCCCGAGTTGATGGAGCAGGTCTCTGAGGTGAGCCTGGCGCTCTTCCGCTTCGGCTCGGAGCTGCTGGCGAAGCACAACCTGATCCTGGTCGATACGAAGTACGAGTTCGGGCTCTGCAATGGCGAGCTGGTGCTCATCGATGAGATTCATACGCCCGACTCCTCGCGCTTCTGGATCCGCGATACCTACGAGGAGCGCTTCGCCCGCGGCGAGGAGCCGGAGAAGATCGACAAGGAGTACCTGCGCGAGTGGCTTGCCAGCCAGGGCTTCCGGGGCGACGGCGAGATCCCCGAGATCCCCACCGAGGTGATCGTCGAAACCGCCTACCGCTATCTCTCCGCCGCCGAGCGGATCATGGGGCGCGAGCTGGATCTTCAGGTCGGCGATGTTGCCAGCCGGCTGGAGGCCAACCTGCGCCGCTTCCTCTCCGAGGGCCGCTGACGCCGGCGACCAGCGTTCAGCCGTTCTTACCCCGCTGGCTCCACCTGCACAGAAACCGCAGGGCGGAGCCGGCGGGGGGTAAGCCTGGTATCCATGCCTGCGGATGCCGGATTCCTACCCTTACCCTTGCGCGCGGGGGAGTGCTTCGTGCGTCTCCGCGAGATACGCCAGAAAGGCATCGACGACGCGGGGGTCAAACTGCGTGCCGCGACCCTCGACCAGGAAGCGGCGGGCTTCCTCGAATGTTAGCGCCCGCCGGTAGGGCCGGTCGGTCGTAAGGGCATCCCACACGTCAGCCGCCGCCAGAATGCGCCCTCCCAGCGGGATCTCCTCGCCCGCCAGGCCCCGCGGGTAGCCGGCGCCATCCCAGCGCTCGTGGTGCGTCCCCACCAACTCACTCACCCCTTGAAGCCGCTTCTCCCGCTGCAGCCATTGCCGACCTAGCTCAGGATGCCGGCGCACCTCCGCCATCTCCTCTGGCGAGAGCGCGCCCGGCTTGTTCAGAACCGGCTTATCGAGCACGGTCTTCCCCACATCATGCAGCAGCGCGCCATAGCGTAGCTCCTCCAGCTCCAGGGCAGAAAGCCCCAGGCGCTCGCCGATGGCAGAGGCATACTCCATGACGCGGGCACAATGACCGGCGGTGTATTGGTCGTTCGATTCAATGATGTCCGCCAGGGTCAGTGTCAGGCTCAGGAAATGGTCGCGGCTCTCCTCGAAGAAGGCACCATTCTCGAGGGCCAACGCGACGAAGTTGGCAACAGCGGAGACGAGCGCAGGATCCGCATCCGCGCTCAGAGGCCCGAGGGAGACGTAGCCCACCTCTTTGCCACGCAGGTGAAGTGGCAGGTGGCCCTCTCTCGAAGCAGGCGCCGGCGGCGGTGCCTCAGCAAGCGAGAGGCGCTCGCGCATCCAGGCATCGTGGATACGCAGCTCCGCGCTCTCCGCGCCCAGCACCCGGCCGATCCCCGTCTCCAGCGCCTGACACAACTCGGCAGGGTTCCGCGCGTGCGCGATCGCCCCGGCTACCTCGGCCAGAGCATCCACCGCGCCCTGCACGCGCGCCCGCGCCAGACTCGCCTCCCGGAACGTGGAGACGCTGACGCCCACAAAGGCCACAAAGACGGCCAGGAGCGGGCGCACCATCTCGATCCACAGGAACTGGTAATAGAGGAGGAGCGCCCCAGATACCACGATCGCCAATCCCAGCAGCAGGGCCGTGATCCATTGGCTCCGGAATGACAGGGCGCGTGTCAGGCCCATCGCCAGCGCGCCGGCAAGAGCAAGCAACCACCCGAACACTGGCCTGGCTTCCCGGATGGCGGAGCCATCCAGAATATTCTGCACCACCGTGGCCTGAGCGAGCACGCCCGGATACTGGCCCCCGAACGGCGTGTGCTGGATATCGAAGCCCCCGGAGAGCGTGTTGCCCAAGATGACGATCTTGTCGCGGAAGTAACGCGGCTCGTACTTGCTTTCGACCACGTCGATATAGGAGGGGAGCGGCAGCGAGCCCCGGAAGGGGCCGTAGTAGTTGATGACCATCTCGCCGCTCTCGTTGATCGGGATGCGCCGGTCGCCAATCTCGATGGCATCGCCCAGGCGCACTTTGATCTCACTGAGCGGCACGCCCAGGTGGTCGGCGGCCATCAACAGGGGGAGGCTGGCGTAGAGGCGGACGCGCGTGTCGCCTGGAGGCACGTAGGCGACCACCACCGGGAAGCGGCGCAACATTCCGTCTGCCAGTTCAGGCACGACCGTGATAGAGCCAAGGCCCCGAGCCGATCGGGCGAGCACCTCGGGGAGGAGCGCCGCGCTCTCCATCTTCAGCTTGATGCGCGCGCTCCCCTCCGGGTCCGTGGCAATCAGCGACGCGTCGAGCGCGTCGCCGATCTCCATCGGACCCGGGAAGATGCTGGATTGCGGGTCGAAACGAACTCCGAGATAGACGTTGCCAGCAGCACGCAGTGCTGCGGCAAGCTGTTGGTCCTCCGGCGGATCAGAATCCTCGAAGCGCAAGTCGAAGCCGAGGCACCTCGCGCCCGCGTCCTTGAGCACTTTGACCAGCCGGGCGTACTCACTGCGCGGGAAAGGCCACCGCCGGTTGGGCATCATGCCCAGGGTCTTGTCATCGATAGCGACCACCAACGTCTGGATATCGCTATCACGCAAGCGGTTCTCCTGGCGCCAGAGCAGGCGCGCATCCAGGGACGCGAACTCCCACCGCTCCAGACGGAAGATGCCGTAGAGGAGAGACGCGATGACCGCGGCGAGGCAGCCGATCCACACGCCGCGCACTGCTTTGCGAGACGCTCCGGGAACTACGCGAGAAGACACCGACGGCTACTTTTTCTTCTTCTTCTTGGCGTTGCCGCGCTCATCCACTTCCGCGCTGTCGCCCTCCGCCAGCTCCACGGTCGTATACCGGCCGGTCAGATACACCTTGCCGCGGACCACCTCGGTCGAGGCTTTCCCTTTGGGCTTGAACTTCCCCTTGGCCAGTCCCTTTCCTTTGCCCTTGCCGGGATGCAGCGGCGCCCCCACCCCTTCGGAGACATAGGTGACCAGGAACTCGGTGCCACGGGCGCCAGCCGTGCCCGTCGGCGTCACCACCTCATACTTGGAGCCTGGGATCACGATGTTGTAGACCTGCCCCCTGGCCAGTCGCAGGATAGTATAGAAGGGAGAAGGCTCTCCCCGCTCCGCGGTGGAGCGAAAGCAATCCACGACCATGACCTCGGCCGGCCCGGTGATCTCGGCTCGGGAACCATCCTTGAAGTTGAGTGTAACCCCACCGGACGGCACGCGCACCCAGTCGCCTGGGCCGACTTCCATGTTGGGCAGCGCGGCAATCGCATTGGCCCAGAACTCGGGATCTTCCGGCTCGGCGTCCCAGGGGCGCTCCGCGTCGTAGGGGAGCACACTCGCGAGGCCCGCGCCACCGGTGAGCGTGGCGACATACGTCTTGCCCCGCTCATGCACGGCCACATCGCCAAGGAAAACCTCGATCCCCTTTCCGGTCTCCTGATGGAACGGGCAGGAGAGGACCAGGCGGTCGCGGTGTTGCTCCTTGGGGTCGCGAGGAACGTAGAAATCGCTGTAGGTGCGCACGTCGGGGCGGTTCTCCTCGGGGCACCGTAAGGCTTCCTCGGATTTGGTGTATGTTGGGTAGAGCTCGTCGAGGACCGCGGGATAGGCGTGGTGGTCCACCCGATAGCGCTCCAGATCCATGGCAATCGCCTTGAGGCGGCCAGAGCAAACGCTCGCCACGGCGCTGGCGCGTGCATTGGAGTAGGCCCTGAACGCAACCGTCATGAGGACCGCGAATATGCCCAGCGCCACAATCAGTTGCAGCAGCGAGAACCCGCGCGAGGATACGGCACGAGGGGCGTGCATACGCCCTCCTTTCATGAACAAACGGCGTTGCCCGCGGCAAAACTGGCCCACATCCGGATGGCTCATGGAGGCGGACCAATGCACTGACGGCTCTGCGCTGTCGATTCAACCGCACCCCGCATCGTGGGCAGGCAGGGGAACCGGGCTATGTGGTCTCGCCTTGATGGCGACCGGTATGATCGAGAAGGCGCCGCCTGGCCCCTTCTGGGAGCGGCCCCCACTCACTCATCCACCATTATGGCATATTCTTCGTCCTTCTTGAGAGTCCTTTGCCAGGCGGCCTCCGCGGCCTGTCTCTCTATTGTCCGGTGGGGAGCATCGCTCTCGGTGGCAGCGCATGTGGCCACGCGAAGGCATAGCGAAAGGCGGCATCCTGACAGACGCGCAGTTGCCCAAAATCGATCACATCCTGCGTCAGGAGGTTTTCATACTCCCAGGGCAGGCGCACATTGTGCAGGCCCGCGTTATCTGTGTTGATCGTCACAGACACCCCGGCCGCCCGGCAACGCTCGAAGACTAACCGTAAATCCGAGAGAGATTGCAGGGTGCCCGTCTTCAGGTAGGTGGTCGGACAGATCTCCAGGCATTGGTCGCGCTCCGCCAGTTGCGGCAACAGCTCCGGGTGGCGGAGCGGGATCTGAATGCCATGCCCAATCCGGTCGAGATAGGGCAACAGCTCGGGATGACAGCCGTTCGCTGTCTCGAAGACGTGCCCGGTCGTCCGCAGGCCCAGGGAGCGCGCATACTGGTAGAGATCGACGAACTCGCCGATCCGCTCCTCGTAGAGCGCATCCGGGCCGGCCAGATCCACGCCGCAGACGTACTCCGGGAGGGATGCGGCCAGGTCGACCATGGCGCGATTGGTCTCGTAGGGAAGGCGGCTATGCATGCAGAGGATCTGCCGGAGCACCAGGGGATAGTCCGGCACGCGCGCGGATACCCCGATCACCTCCACCACTTCCCGCATCTGTGCGATGCGGTCCGGCTCGCTCAGCGCCGGGTCGGTGCGCAAATAGGGGGTATGGCGCAGCTCCAGATAGCCGATGCTCTCAAAGACGTAGGCGCCACGCACGAGCTTGCTCACAAAGTAGGGCAGATTCTCCAGGCTCTGCACCTGTTCGACGAGGGTGTGCATCTCCAGATACTTGGTCAGGCTCGCCCGCGGGCGCGTGAAAAACTCCTCAAACGCCTCGTACTCCGGGTAGCGCTCTGCGAGCGGGTGCTCGTTGCGCACCAGGTAACGCCAGAAGATTCTGGGGACAACCGAGCCGCCCAGGTGACGGTGGAGCTCCGCGTATAGCGCCATCCTTATACTCTTCCCCCTCCCCCAGTTCAGAATGGCTGTGACTCCATCTTACCACAACGTGACGGCGCGCGTCAGCAAGCAGAGACCCACGCCAGTCGGCTGCGGAACGCGCGCGGGCGTCTCCAGGGCGGCAATCGCCTATCATCCGCGGCAGGAGCAGGGGGAGAAAGCTGGAACTGGATCGGGTATCGGGCAGGAACCAGGAGCAAGAAGATGACATCCACCGAACGTGTTCTCGCGGCCATTGCCTATCAGCCCCCAGACCGCATCCCGCTCTTCGACAGCTTCTGGGCGGAGTTCGTGCAACGCTGGCGCCAGGAGAAAGGGCTGGACGCAAGCGCCGATATCGAAGCCTACTACGGGATCGACATCGCCATCTGCGTTCCAGATGAGACGCCGTGGCCCTCGCAGGCAGCAGAGCTCGAGCGCTCTGAGACCGGGGTCGTGACGCGCGACGGCTGGGGCGCCATCCATCGCACGCGGTCCGGCGCCCACTTCTACCAGGAGGCCGGCGTCGCCCTTGCCGATAAGCGGGATCCCGAACGCCTGGAGTTTGAGGCACCGGAGGCAGATGCGCGCTATGCGGGCTTCCTCCGGTCGCTCGCCCATGCCCGAGCCGCCGGGCGGTGCCCCTTCGCCAAGACGGGCGGGCCCTACCTGCGCACGATGAACCTGCGCGGCCACGAGCAGTGGCTGGTCGATATTGCCGAGGATCCTGACTACGCCGCCGCTCTCGCCGGCCGCGTGACAGACCATATCACGGCGGTCGGCGTCGAGGCAATCCGGCGCGGCAATCTGCAAGAGACCGGGATCTGGATCTATGACGATATCGCCTCGAACCTGGGGCCGATGGTCTCGCCACGCACCTACGAGCGGATCTTCCTGCCGCTGATGGCCCGCATGGTGGCGGCCTACCGCGCGGCGGGCGCCCGGTATGTCGTCATGCACAGCGATGGCAACATTCTCCCCGTGCTCGATATGCTCGTGGACGCGGGCATCGATGCGATCAACCCGGTTGAGCCAAAGGCCGGCATGGATATCGTCGCGCTGCGCGACCGCTACGCGGGGCGGCTCGCCTTCATCGGCGGATTAGACAACGCCGGAATCCTTCCCTCGGGCAATCGGGAGCTGATTCGCGAGCACGTCACCCGCTGCATTCGCGCAGCCCGCGATGGAGGCATCGTCCTCGGTTCCCACTCCATCGGCCCCGATATCGCCGTCGCCGACTATGATTATGTCGTCGAGTTGATCCGCAGCCCCAGCGGAACCTGAGCGCCGCGTTCCGCCTGAAAGGAACACCCGTGACATTCCAGGGAATTGATCATATCGCGCTTGCCGCGCGTAACCCGCGCGCCCTTGCCCAATGGTATTGCGACATCCTCGGCTTCACCGTGGTCTGGCACAATGACAGCGAGCCCTGGGCCGGTCTCATCGGCGGCCCCGATGGCAGCCTGGTCGAGGTGATGCCAGACAACGGCACCGCGCCCACACCACACGCCCCCTTCGACCCCGGCTTTCGCCACCTGGCGCTGCGCGTCTCCGATTTCGACGCGGCACGCGAGCACCTGGCTAGCCACGGCATTGCGTTCACCGGTGAACCGAGCGTAGCCGCGGGCGGCGGGCGTGTCCTCTCCTTCACTGATCCCGAGGGGAACGCGGTGCAAATCGTCTCTCGGCCGGCCAGTTTTCGAGAGCCGTAATCAGAACAAGGATGGGGCACATTCCGCCGGGCAAGAGGCGGTGAGCCCCATCCCGAGTGCTACGGAGCAGCGACGCCCTCCTCCAGCGGCCCAACCTCTCGCAGGAGGCGCTCCGGGTCATTGGAGGTCACCCTATCCACCCCCATCGCCTCGTAGTGGCGGAGCTCCTCCGGGGTGTCGATGATCCACGTGGTGACGCGGATGTCGGCGGCGTGCGCCGCCTCGACCAGCTCGGGCGTGCAGCCATCTTTGTAGGGGTCTATCCAGGAGGCGCCCACGGCGACCGCCCGCTCCAGGAGCCCCGGGTCCGATCCGATCAGACCGGTCTTCGCGGAGGGCTCCAGCTCCTTCACGCGCCGGATCACATCCGCGTTGAAGCTCGTGATCACCGTGCGCGCCAGCGCGCCGGCTTCCTTGAGCGTGGCCAACACCTGCGCCTCGATGAGGCCCGGCGGCTCCTTGATCTCCGTGGCGAAGGTGAGGTGGGGCGCGATTGCGGCAATCGCCTCGGGGAAGGTGGGAATCTGTTCGCCGGCATACTCCGGCGAGAACCAGGAGCCCGCGTCCAGCTGCCGCAGCTCCGCGAGCAACAGGTCGGCCACGCGGCCCGTGCCATCCGTGGTCCGATCCACCCGCTCATCGTGGATCACCACGAAGTGACCGTCGCGCGTGCGCCGCACATCCAGCTCGATGCAGTCGGCGCCAATCGCGATCGCCTTGCGGAATGCCGCCAGGGTGTTCTCCGGGGCATGCTTCTGGTCGCCCCGATGGGCCATGATCAGGAGTTTGCGCATCTTTGCCTCGACTTCCCGGCCGGCAGGCGCCGCCGGCCCTTCTTCCAAGCCTTCCAGCCTTCCCCTTCCGTACCCGCGGCCCGAGTTCCTCTCTGCCAGAAACGGTGCCGGAGAACATGCCCGCCGGCGCCCCGATTGCCCGCTCCACGCTGATACGCCGTTTTGGCCCCGCTTCTGCTCCCCCGCCACGGTGGGCGGGCCGCGTGCCGCCCGATTCAAGGCAACCCGGAAGGCTGTTCCGTGAGGAAAAGCCGCGCACCGCGATGGGCTTCCCCGGGCGGCGATCGTGTCTGCGGGAGGGTGGAGGATGAAGGTATTGATCACCGGCGCGGCCGGCAAGGTCGGTCGCATGGTACGGCGTGCTTTGATCGGGCACCACGCGATGCGCTTTCTCGACGTGGTCCCGGTGGATGGCACCGAGGGCGAGATGGTGGTTGGGAGTATACTCGACCGCGAGACGCTGGCAGCCGCGATGCAGGGGATGGATGCCGTGATCCATCTTGCCTATGGCGCCCGAAACGACATGTCTCTGGAGGCGTATGAGGATCTCTCCTTCCGGGTCAATGCTCAGGGCACGTTTCTGGTGGCGCAGGCGGCGGCCGCCGCGGGCGTGCGCCGCTTCGTCTATGCCAGCACGCTGAGCCTCTATGAAGGGAATATGCCTCCGGCGGGCGAGCAGTTCAGCGAGGAACACCCGCCGGCGCCGTGCGGCGTCTACGCGCTCACCAAGTACTTCGGGGAGGAGGCGCTCCGCGCGTACGCTCGCGAAGGGAAGCTCTCCGTGGTCTCGCTGCGCCTCACGCTGCCGACCGAGCCGGAGGAGTGGGAGGCTGTCCGCCAGCAGCATCCGGATTCCGGGCGCGTGCGCACCGCCGCGGTTGATGTGGGCCAGGCGTTCCGGCTCGCCCTGGAAAAGCCCGACGTCGGCTTCGAGGTGATCCACATCGCGAGCGAGACGCCCGGCTGCCCCTGGGATATCAGCAAGGCGCGGCGGGTCTTGGGATACCAACCGCTCGTGGTCTTCTCGTGAGCAAGCTGTGGTTGAACGGGCGGAATGTGCCCTCTTTCCGCCCGTTCAGCCGCGGGTTTCGGCTAGCGCCGGCCAAGGCGGCGAAGCGTCCGGGCAAAGCCGCGCATGGCCGCCTGGGCGCGGGGCTTGCCGTGGCGCCATGCCCAGTAGCCCAAGGAGGAGAGAGGCAGATCAAACTCGCCGATGTACTCGACGAAGGTGGCGTTGAAGCCGGCCTTGAAGCGATTGAGCCCGGAGAGGTGGTCGTTCGCGGTCGGATCGTTGGATTGCGAGACGCCGCGGAAGTCGTAGAGGGAGCAGCCGCTCTCCTTTGCCCAGCGGATCATCTCCCACTGCATCAGGTAGTTGGGCATCACGTTGCGGTGCTCGTTGCTCGAGGCACCGTAGGTGTACCAGGCTTTGTCACCCAGCAGATAGGCAATCGCCCCGGCAAGTGGCTTTCCCTCGTACTCGGCCAGGAAAAGACGCGCCAGGCCACGCTGGACAAGGATCTCCCAGGTATCGCGGTAATAGTCAAAGCTGCGCACAAGGAAGCCATCGCGTTCGGCCGTGATCAGGAGCAGATCATAGAAGGTGCGCATATCCTCTAGAGACTCGCCGACGCGGATGGTCACCCCCTTGCGTCCGGCGAGGCGGATGTTGTAGCGCGTCTTCTCCTTGCACTGCTTCAGCAGGTCATCGAGGGATGGAGTCAGGTCGAGCTTCATCACGCAGCGGGGCTGCTCGCCACCAAAGCCCTGGCCCTCTTCCCGGCTCTGGCCGGAGCGGACGAAGCCAGCGGCCAGGATCCGATCCGCGACGCTGGCATCCTCCACCGGGGGATCAATCTTGACCAGGAGAGCGCGCTCACGCAGGCCCGTCTCGCGCAGGGCCGCGGCCATGCGACGGAAGAGGTCGTCGCGTGAGAAGTCGAGCACGGGCCCGCGAGGGGCGTAGAGGATGCACCGGCCGGGAATAGGAAGCCGGCGCTTGAGCAAACCCGCGACCGCCACGATGGCGCCATCCTGGCGGAGCGCGATACGGATCGGCTCCCAGGCACCGCGCGCTTTCAGCTCCCCCCACTCCCACGTCTGGAGCACGTCTCCCGTGGGAGAAGCCGCCACAAAGGCATTCCACGCCTCGCGGTCTGCCTCTGTGCACCGCACGATCTGAAGCTCTGCCCCTCGCTCTTCCGCCACGCACGCACCTGCCTTTCCGGTCAACCCAGGGCTATTTTACCGCAGAGGCAGAAGCGAGTCAAACTTGAGTGCGTATTGACACGGCCCCGTCACTTTGTTATACTCTCAACAGGCAAGGCCGGGATTCGGCCGACTATCTGGGGCGGGAAGCTTGCGGCAATCTCAGCGTTGTGCTTTCCGCTTTCTTTGTATTGGTAGTCCTGTTTCCGCGCACACGCCGTATCGGGCTCGTTCCCTCGTTCCGGTAGAGGCGGCAGCGCATGGAGACCGGCGCGTTTGGTGTCTGATCTACTCACAATACTACAGGAGTTATATCGAACGCTATGTCATTCTGGGGGTCGGTCTACAGCCGTTTTTCCCGCGACATGGGGATTGATCTGGGAACCGCGAACACGCTGGTGCATGTGCGTGGGCGTGGGGTTTTGCTTCGTGAGCCTTCCGTAGTGGCGATCAACAGTGAGGATGGCTCGCCACTTGCCGTAGGCGTCGAAGCCAAGCGAATGCTGGGCCGAACCCCTGGTTCTATTATCGCGGTTCGCCCACTGAAAGATGGCGTCATCGCCGACTTTGAGCAGACGGAGGCGATGCTGCGCTATTTCACGCACAAGGTGCACCGGCGCAAGTGGTTCCTGGGGCCACAGGTGATCATCGGCGTGCCCTCCGGCGTGACGGAGGTGGAGCGGCGCGCGGTGCGCTCGGCTGCGCAACGCGCTGGCGCGCGGTGGGTGGGCCTCATTGAGGAGCCGATGGCCGCCGCGATTGGCGCCGGGCTTCCCGTCGCCGAGCCGGTTGGCAGCATGATCGTCGATATCGGCGGAGGCACCACCGAGGTCGCGGTGATCTCGCTGGGCGGCGTGGTCACCCATCGCTCGCTCCGCGTCGCCGGCGATGAGATGGATGAGGCCATCATCTCATACGTGCGCCGAGTACATAACCTCCTGATCGGTGACCGCACGGCTGAAGAGGTGAAGATCAACATCGGATCGGCCTACCCGATGGAAGAGGAGCGCACCATGGAGATCCGTGGGCGCGACCTGGTCAGCGGTCTCCCACGCAGCGCGGTGCTCACCTCGTCCGAGGTGCGCGAAGCGATTGCCGAGCCCGTCTCGCAGGTGGTGGAAACCGTCAAGGAGACGCTCGAGAGCACCCCGCCCGAGTTGAGCGCGGATATCATGGACCGCGGGATCATCCTGGCCGGCGGGGGCGCGCTGCTGCGCGGGCTCGACCGGCTTCTCGCCGTGGAAACGGAGATGCCCGTGCATACCGCCGAGGACCCGCTCACCTGCGTAGTCATGGGCGCCGGACGCGTGGTGGAGGAGATGGACCGAAACCCGATACTCAAAAAGGCCCTGATCAGCAAAGATTAAGACGATGTTCCCTCGGGTCGACCGCAACCTGGTGCGCCTGTTGCTCGCTCTGCTCATCGTCGTCCTGCTTGCCGCGGGTCACCGCCGGGCCACCTCGGCGGGAGAGGAGAGCCTAGGCGCGACAATCGTCGCGGTGACGTTGTCGCCCTTCCAGCGAACCCTGGTGAGCAGCGCCCGGATGCTGGAGAACGCCTGGGGGATTGTGCGCGAGATCCGCACCCTCTACGCCGAGAATCAACGCCTGCGGGCCAGGGTGGAGCAGCTCGAGCAGCGCGTGAACATCCTCAATGAGCGCGCGCTGGAGAACCAGCGCCTGCGCGAGATGCTTCGCTTCCGCGAGACCTTGCCCCGCTCAGGCGAGAACGCTCTGGCGGCCACGGTCATCGGAGTCAAGCCCACGAACGCGTTCAACACGATCACCGTGGATCGTGGGGCAAACGACGGCGTGCAGGCGCAGCAGATGGTGCTCACGCCCCGGGGGCTGGTAGGCCAAGTGCGCGTGGTCACCCCGAATACGGCAACGGTGCTCCTGATCACCGACCTCACCAGCGGGGTGGGCGGGCGCGTGCAGCGTACCGGCTGGCGCGGCGTGGTGCGGGGAACAGCTGGCCCCCTTCTGGAGATGACCTACATCCCGAAGGAGGCAGACGTGCGTCGGGGCGACCTGGTGGTCACCTCGGGGGTTGGATCGATCTTTCAAGTGAAGGGCATTGTGATCGGTAAGGTAGAAAACGTCCGTCTTGATGAGAACATCTCCGTGAAGACCGCGACGGTCCGCCCCGCGGTGGACTTTCGCCGTCTCGAGGAGGTGCTCGTGTTGACGCAATGAGTCTGGACCGCCCCACCCCTCGACTGCGGCTGCCGATCGTCATCGGCGCGATGATCATCGCATTGGCGCTGCAGACCACGGTGCTCCACGCCGTCTCTATCGGCGGCGTCAAGCCCGACCTGGTGCTGGTGGTCGCGCTCTGCGCGGGCCTGATCGTGGGCCCCGGCACAGGCGCGCTGATTGGCGCGTGCGCGGGCCTCTTGGAAGGCTACGCGCAAGGGGCACATATCGGCAGCCTGGGTCTCAGCCGCGCAGCCGCCGCGTTTCTCGCCGGCACGGTGGAGACGCACGTGATGCCAGACAACGTGATCGTGCCGATGGCCACGGTCTTTCTTGGGTCGCTTGCTGCCCACGCGATCTACTTTGTGGTGGCGCCAGAGTTCCCCATCGCGCGCCCGTTGCGCATTGGGATGACGGAATCGCTGCTCAATATGTTGTTCACACCGCCCCTCTACCTGGCTCTGACCCGGTGGGGCTTGACGTATCGGAGGTAGGAACCTGCCATCCACGTTCCGGACCCGACTGGTTCCGGCAGGTTCTGAGTAGGGAGTGAAGTATGCCAAAGCTGACAGGAGCGCAGGCGCTCATCGACTGTCTGCTGCGGGAGGGGGTTGACACCGTCTTCGGAGTGCCCGGCGGCGTTCTCCTGCCGCTGTATGATGCGTTTTACGATTCTCCCATCCGCAACATTCTGGCGCGCCACGAACAGGGCGGCGCCCATATGGCGGATGGCTACGCGCGTGCCACCGGGCGCGTCGGTGTTTGCATCGGCACCTCCGGCCCCGGAGCCACCAACCTCATCACCGGGATCGCCAACGCCAACATGGACTCCATCCCAATTGTGGCATTCACCGGTCAGGTACCCACTTTCAACATCGGCAAGGACTCCTTCCAAGAAGCAGACACCTTTGGCATCACGCTCCCCGTGGTGAAGCACAACTACCTGGTCAAGGACCCACGCGACCTCTCTCGGGTGGTCCACGAGGCGTTCCATATCGCCTCGACTGGCCGGCCCGGCCCCGTGGTGATCGACTTGCCCAGAGACGTCACCGGTGGCGACTTCGATTACACGCCCTCCGAAGCCCCGGTAGAGATCCGCAGTTACCGGCCAACCGTCCAGGGGCATCCGATGCAGATCGCCCGCGCGGCGCAGCTCCTGAATGCATCCACGCGCCCGATCCTCTACGTAGGGGGCGGCGCCATCCACTCCGGGTGCCATGAGGAAGTGCGCCAGCTCGCTGAAAAGCTCGCCATTCCCACCACCACGACGCTGATGGGCAAGGGCGCCTTCCCTGAGACCCACCCCCTCTCGCTGGGAATGCTGGGGATGCATGGCACGGCCTACGCCAACTACGCGGTGCACCACTGCGATCTCCTCGTCGCCATCGGCGCGCGCTTTGATGACCGCGTGACCGGAAAGCTCCAGACGTTCGCCCCCGAGGCCAAGATCATCCATATTGACATCGACCCGGCAGAGATCGGCAAGGCCAAGCCGGCGGATGTGCCGATCGTTGGCGATGCCAAAGGCATCCTCGAGGCCATCCTGGCCAAGGTGGAGCCTTCCGACCACTCGGAGTGGCTTCACCAGATCCGCCAGTGGAAAGAGGAGTTCCCGCTCCAGTATCGCGAGGATGGCACGTTGAAGCCGCAGCAGATTCTCCAAGAGCTGCATGCGGTGACCGGCGGCCGGGCGATCGTCTCTACCGACGTGGGCCAGCATCAGATGTGGGCCGCGCAATACTACCTGTGCGACCGGCCGCGCCAATTCCTCGCCTCGGGCGGGTTGGGCACGATGGGCTTCGGCCTCCCCGCGGCCATTGGGGCGCAGTTCGGCCGACCCGACGAGACCGTGGTGTGCGTCTGTGGCGATGGCGGCTTCCAGATGACGCTCCAGGAGATGATCGTCGCCGTGGAGCATCGCCTCCCGGTGAAGATCATCCTACTCAACAACGGCTACCTCGGTATGGTGCGGCAGTGGCAGCAGATGTTCTGGCAGAACCGCCTCTCCGGGGTGGATATCTCCATGCAGCCGGATTTCGTGAAGCTCGCTGAGGCATATGGCGCCGCCGGCAGGGAGATCACCGAGGCGCGCGACGTGCGCCCGGCACTGGAATGGGCGATGGAGATCCGCGACCGCCCCTGCCTGCTCAATTTCCGCGTGGCACGCGAGGAGAACGTTTTCCCGATGATCCCCGCAGGGGGGTCCATCGACCAGATGCTCATAGATTAGGAGAGAGGCGGGCTTGGGCGCGCGCGCCGGCGTGGCTTGCCGCGCGGGCGCTTCTGTGCGCGAGCCGGCCACTCCCAGGCCTTCAAGGTGCGGCACACCGAGCGTTATCTCCCCGAGGGGGTGCCTTGCGCGAGATCGCTGTGCCACACTCATGGGGTTTGCAAAACTCGAAAGAAAGGAGGGGTCGCCCTCGGCGGGCGACTGGTGTCTTCCGCCCACCGCTGCGGCATGTGGGCTTTCGACGCCACTAATTCTGTGAAACATACTCTGTCGGTTCTGGTGGAGAACCGTTTCGGCGTGCTGGCCCGGGTAGCCGGCTTGTTTGCCCGCCGCGGCTACAATATCGAGACGCTCGCGGTGGCCCCGACAGACGATCCATCCATCTCGCGCATGACGATCGTCGTCGCCGGGGATGATTCGGACCTTGAGCAGATCACGAAGCAGCTCAACAAGCTGATCGACGTGATCAAGGTGAATGACTATACGGATGTCGCCACCGTCGAGCGCGAATTGGCGCTGATCAAGATCACGGCAGAGCCGGGCGTGCGCGGCGAGATCATGCAGATCGCCGACGTTTTCCGCGCCAACGTGGTGGATGTGGGCGAGCGCAGCTTCATTCTTGAGGTGACCGGCAAGGTGGACAAGATTGACGCGCTGACCCGGCTGCTGGAGCCCTATGGCATCCGCGAGATCGTCCGTACGGGCAAGATTGTGCTCTCGCGCGGCATCCAGCCGCTGTGAGTGACGCGGGGTGCCGGCCATGGAGATGCGCGAGCTGATTGACGAACAGACGGCGAACGCGGTGATGAACACGCTGGCGGTGGCCCTACCACTGGCCGGCGCGGTCATCGGCGCCCTCGCCGGCACGCTCGCGCGCCGGCCGGTCCCGGGTGCCCTGCGCGGCCTGGCCGTGGGCTGCCTCGGCATCCTGAACTGGGTCTTGTGGCGTCTTTATAACGCCATTATGGACCAACTTGGTCTAGATACGGTCAAGAACCTGCTGGTCAACCTGGCCCTCTTCGTCGCGCTCGGGATCGCTGGCGGCGTGGCGGCAGGGCTTTATCTGCGTTCGAGGCAACCGGCCCCGGATGAGGAGACGCCCCCGGCGCAGCAGGCGTAACAGCGGGTGAGTTGCATCCAGGTGCGGGGATCTGGGAGGGCACGCGTCTGCTCTCCCCCCAAGCATGAGGAAAGGTGCCATACTGGCGCCCGGCTCCAGATTCCCCAACACCTGGACGCGCGCGCCCCAGGCGCGCGGAAGGAGAAGGACATTGGCTAAGGTCTATTATGACGCGGACGTGAATCTGGACTTGCTCAAGGGCAAGACGGTGGCCGTGATCGGGTTCGGCAGCCAGGGTCACGCGCATGCGCTCAACCTGGCGGACAGCGGCGTGCAAGTTGTTGTTGGCGCGGTCCCCGGCGGCCGCGGTTGGGCTGCCGCGGAGAAGGCGGGCGCCAAGGTGATGACCACCCCCGAGGCAGCCGCGGCCGGCGATGTGATCATGATTCTGACGCCGGACGAAACGCAGCCGGCCATCTATGAAGAGCAGATCCGCCCCCATCTGAAGCCGGGGAACGCCCTCGCGTTCGCGCATGGCTTCAACATCCACTTTGGCCAGATCGTGCCCCCCAAGGACGTGGATGTGATCATGATCGCCCCGAAGGGCCCCGGGCACCTGGTGCGCCGCCAGTACCAGGAGGGGAAAGCCGTGCCGGCGCTCATCGCCGTCTATCAGGACGCCACCGGCCACGCCAAGGATCTCGCGCTCGCCTACGCCAAGGGGATCGGCTCCACGCGCGTCGGCGTGCTTGAGACCACCTTCAAAGAGGAGACGGAGACGGATCTGTTCGGCGAGCAGGCAGTGCTTTGCGGTGGTGCTTCCGCCCTCATCATGGCCGGGTGGGAGACGCTGGTCGAGGCCGGCTACCAGCCGGAGATCGCCTACTTCGAGTGCCTGCACGAGCTGAAGCTGATCGTCGATCTGATCTACGAGGCGGGCATCGCCGGGATGCGCTACTCGATCAGCAACACGGCAGAGTATGGCGATGTGACGCGCGGCCCGCGCGTGATCACCGAGGAGACCCGCGCCGAGATGCGCCGCATCCTGGGCGAGATTCAGCGGGGCGAGTTCGCTCGCGAGTGGATCCTCGAGTGCAAGGCCGGCAAGCCGGTGTATCGCGCGCTCACGCGCATGGGCGCCGAGCACCCGATCGAAGAGGTGGGCCGCCGGCTTCGCGCGATGATGCCCTACCTGCAGAAGAAAGACCTGAAGGACGTCTCGTAAACCCATCGGAGTGGCGCGCGCCAGCGCGCGCGCCACTCCAATATCTGAAGGGGTGAATCCCATGCGCCGCATCGCAATCTTTGACACCACTTTGAGAGACGGCGAGCAATCGCCTGGCGCCAGCATGAACCTGAGCGAGAAGCTGGATGTGGCACGCCAGTTGGCACGCCTGGGCGTTGATGTCATTGAGGCGGGGTTCCCCATTAGCTCTCAAGGAGATTTCGACGCGGTACGCCTCGTCGCGGAAAAGGTCACCGGGCCAACCATTGCCGGGCTCTGTCGTGTTGTCCCTGCGGACATTGACCGCGCAGGGGAAGCCCTCCGCCCGGCCGCGAAGCGACGTATCCATACCTTCATCGCCACGTCCGATATCCATCTGAAGCACAAGCTGAAGAAGTCGCGCGAGGAAGTCCTGGAGATGGCCGTGGCCGGCGTGAAGCGGGCGCGCAACTTCACGGATGACGTGGAGTTCTCTGCCGAGGATGCCTCGCGCACCGATCCAGACTACCTCTGCCAGGTGGTCGAGGCGGTCATTGACGCCGGCGCCACCACGGTCAATATCCCGGATACTGTTGGCTACGCGGTGCCCCACGAGTTTGCCCGGCTGATCGCCACGCTTCGCGAGCGCGTGCCGAATATTGACCGGTGCGTGCTTAGCGTCCATTGCCACAACGACCTCGGGCTGGCCGTCGCCAACTCGCTGGCGGCGATCATGGCCGGCGCCGGGCAGGTGGAGTGCACCATCAACGGCATCGGCGAGCGCGCCGGCAACGCCGCCCTCGAAGAGGTGGTGATGGCGATCAACACGCGCGCCGACCAGTTCCAGGTTTCCACCCAGATCAACACGCGCGAGATCTACCGCACCAGCCGCTTGGTCACCGACGTGACCGGGATCCAGGTCCAGCCGAACAAGGCAGTCGTCGGCGCCAACGCCTTTGCACACGAAGCAGGCATTCACCAGCACGGCGTGCTGCAGGAGCGCACCACCTACGAGATCATGAGCGCGCAAGATGTCGGCATCGCCGAAAGCCGCCTGGTCCTGGGCAAGCACTCCGGACGGCATGCCTTCGAGAAGCGCCTCCATGAGCTTGGCTACACGCTCAGCAAGGAGGATCTCGACCGCGCTTTCGCCCGTTTCAAGGAGCTGGCGGATAAGAAGAAGGAGATCTTCGACGCCGACCTCGAGTCGATTGTCGCCGACGAGGTCCACTCGGTACCCCAAGAGTATTCGCTGGAGTACATGACGGTGGTGGCCGGTCTGGAGGGTTATCCCACGGCGACCATCAAGGTGCGCCGCGGGCAATCGGAGCTGGTGGACGCCGGCCTCGGCGTGGGCACCATCGACGCGGTGTACAAGACGATCGACAAGCTCCTCGGCATCCCGCACGAGTTGGTGGAATACTCGGTGAAATCGGTGACGGGCGGCACAGACGCGCTTGCCGAGGTGACCGTGAAGGTGGGCGCCGATGGGCGCACCTACGCCGGTCGCGGTGCGAGCCTCGATGTGGTGGAGGCAAGCGCCAAGGCCTACATGCAGGCGCTCAATAAGCTCGTCCACTACCGCGCAACATCCGCGCAACGATAAACACCCGCATTGCATCGGTCACGCGGGAGCAAACGGCACGCCGGGGGGTCGCGCGGCGTTTAACCTCCGCGCTGCTTGCGTGCGAAGCCCTGCCGGGCTGGGCTGAACAGGCCCGAAGGGGCTTTGCTGAGAAGCAGCGCGGAGCTTCTGGCTTCGCGCGCCGGGGGAGGCCGCGCTCCTGCGTAACGTGCTCGCCTCCGCGCATCGCGCGGGCGCAACTCGCGCGACTTCAGACCCGCGGCTATCGCCTTGCAGCTCGTGCAAGCGTGTGGTATAATGGCAATTGTGAAAAGAGAGTTTTCATCGCGCCGGTTCACCGCCGGCGCTCATACGGAGAAGGAGACTACCTGCCGGTGGCTGTCCACGCACGTCCGGGACATACGCCACCGGCAGTCCATCGGTTGGAGCCGCGCCGCGGCTTGATCCCCAACAACACCCCCTAACTGGCAGGCTCGCGCCTGACACGCTCTCTGCGCCCGGAATCCCGGTATCGCCCGGCCCGATTCTGCCAGTCGTGCGTTCTTGAGTGGCTCTGACCGAGGTTCAAGATGAAAATCAATATCTACGACACAACACTGCGTGATGGTTCACAGGCAGAGGGAATCTCCTTCTCGCTGGAGGATAAGCTGCGGATCGCCGCCCGGCTCGACCGGTTTGGCATCGATTATATCGAGGGCGGGTGGCCCTACTCCAACCCAAAGGATATCACCTTCTTCGAGCGCATCCGCGAGACGCCGCTGAAGCATGCGCGCGTGGCCGCCTTCGGTAGCACCCGGCGTGCCCGGCTCTCTGCCGAGGATGACCCGAACCTGCGCATGCTGGTTGCCAGCGGTGCGCCCGTGATCACCATCTTCGGCAAGTCGTGGGATCTGCACGTCATCGAGGCGCTTCGCGTCACGCGCGAGCAGAACCTGGAGATGATCGCCGATTCGGTGCGCTTCCTCAAGGCGCACGCCGAGGAGGTGATCTACGACGCCGAGCACTTCTTCGATGGCTACCGCTCCGATCCGGAGTACGCGCTTGCAACCCTGACCGCCGCTGCCGAGGCGGGCGCCGATTGCCTGGTCCTGTGCGACACCAACGGCGGCTCGCTTCCCAACCAGGTAGCCGAGGCGATTCAGGCTGTGCGTGAC
>ERZ795045.403-NODE-403-length-56818-cov-5.928052_pt1 | contig 56818 bp, 44 predicted proteins | sample MGYA00375129_ERZ795045 | MGnify/ENA primary metagenome ERZ795045 (study PRJEB30174, sample SAMN05720166) | activated sludge metagenome | isolation source: anaerobic digester from wastewater treatment plant | place: Japan | collected 2015-05-15 ...
CGGCCATATCTGGGTTTATTCGGAACCGGGCAACGGCACTACTTTTAAGGTTTATCTCCCTCCTACCGAAGCGAAACCAAAAACTCAAGCAGAGATCGTGATATCCCCAGCGCCGTCCGGCGGCGAACACATCCTGGTGGTTGAAGACGAGTTGAGTGTACGGAATCTGATGAAAATGCTTTTCTCCTCGCTGGGCTACACCGTTACCATAGCCGCCAACGGAGACGAGGCGCTGCGGCTAGTGGAGAAAATGGGAGTGAAACCGGACCTGGTAATCACCGACGTGGTTATGCCCAAAATGAGCGGTAAAGAATTGATCGATCGGCTGAGGAAAACCTATCCGCATCTAAAAGCGCTTTTCATGTCCGGTTACACAGATAATGCGATCGTGCATCACGGCGTGCTGGATCCGGACACACCCTTCATTCAAAAACCCTTTAATATTCAGGAGATCGGCAAGAAGGTGCGGGAAGTGCTGGGCAGTAACCGCTCTTGATCAGAATTTCCACCGGGCGGCCGATTCCCTGAACTGCAAGGATCAAGGCATTCTGTTTCAAGCAGATCCGGTACAATCCACCCCGACCGGTTACGGTGCCGCTTCCATTCGACATCTCCTTTCGCTCATAAGCTCCCTCCCAGTGGGTGTTCAGTCCGCGCCGTTGTCTCAGGGTGTTAACTTGTATTCGAAACGGAGAATCGGGAAACGGGAAATATGTGAAAGGGGGCAGAACCAGGTGTGGACACGGTAAAAACGACGAAACCCCGTGAGGTCACCCCACGGGGTTTGGCGTTCAATATGAACCGCTGTAAGCAGCGGGATACATTCAAACTCCCCCGGTAGGACTCGAACCTACAACCCATCGGTTAACAGCCGATTGCTCTGCCGATTGAGCTACAGGGGATCAATAGGCTTTCTTTTTATTCGGGCGAGCGCGGACGCACGTCATTCCAATATCCGACGGGATAAAATACCCACTTCCTGAAAACAGTCAAGCCTCCAAACTCGCGCAACGCCGGAAATTTTTTCAAAATCCCTGAACGGCACGGATTTGCCGCCCGGCTATGCCCCTCATGCCGTTTTACCAAGGCCAGTCGGGGATAGGCGCCCGGCGCTGATATGGATTCTTTTTCTTCAAGATATTGATCGTGTCCTCGCCGATCCAGCGGATCAACGAACCGCCGGCGCTGGTGAAACCCCGGACATCCATATGAACGTACGGCGATTGCACATATTCACCCCGTTCCCAAAAATCGTGGTGGTAATACCAGCCTGCTCCCCCCACCAGGGCGCTGTTTTCTTCCTGGAGCGTCTGATCCAGCTCGTTGACATAATGCATCAACTTGATGGCGTCATGGAAATCGATTACGCCGTTTCCATCCAAATCATCCATCACGAGGTCGTCATCCTCATCGATCAAGAAATCCACGGCCCGGCCGTACATGTGCATGGAAAGGTCGGATTTCAAGGTTTTTCCCCCGTCTTCCGCCCGCGAACCAAGATTGTAGGCGGGAGAACGGAATCCGTAGAAAATCTTGAATTTCGAGAGAGGAGTCCCATCCGCCCGGACCAATTCCTCCAACCGCCCCAATTTTTCCAATATGCCGGGATGGATGGCGATATACCGGGGATACGTTAATTTCAGAAATCGAGGATCGAGATCGAAATCTCCCAGAGTATATTCTTTAAAAATCCGCAACCGGTAGGTTTCAGGGGTAACCGGGTAAAACCAGCGGGGCGGGCGGTACGCTTCTGGATTATTTTTAATCCGCTCCCGCGTAGCGTTATCTTTGATCCTTTTTATAAAGGATGGATTGTCGGGATCGGGATAGAGTCCGATGGTGAATCCATTGACTTTTTTGTCTTTAATTAGATTGGCCGGGTAGGGGATCAGGCACGCAAGCGTCTGCTGAAAAGGAACCTGAATCTCCGGTTGCGCGCGTCTGAAAAAACCGCGGGCTTGAGGCGGCAAGTATCGGAATTTCCCCGTCACCTGAATGGTTTGCATACCGGGACTGGCTTGATGCCATTCCGCCTCGCGGTCCTGCGCCTGGATTTCACCACTGGAGACCGCCCAATGATACTCAGCCGGGGCGGGAATATAGCCCTCCGGCAACTCTCCCAACACCTGCACCTCACAAACGAACCGCAAGGGTTGGTCCAGGCAAGTCACCAGCAGGATATCCCGCTGGTACGGATTATTCCCGCAGGTTAGATTCACCTGGGCGCTCATGGTGAGGGGTGCCGGTGGGCTTGGCGCGATCGGACGTTCGGTTTGGGTTGAATCATTGGACCAATTCGCGGTCTCCGTTACTGTTGCGGTTGATGAAACCGGCGAAACCGGCCCCTCTGTGTACTGGGAACAGCCAGTTACAACGAAAAAAATAGTCCCAATACCGATCGGATACCAGAAACTCATATCATATCCCGTTATGCGTGATTGCTTGACTTGCATTCCTGACCATCCATCATATCGTTTCGTGTAAGAATATCCAGAAAGCCGCCGATCAAACAAGGGTTTCCTGGTTGGTAACGATTGGATTGTTGTCTCGCTGGAGAAACGGGGATGAGGGAAGGGAACCAACCTCTTAGGGAACCGCTATGGGAAATGATCATTCTGGATAAACGGCTGCCTTGGCCGTAAATTCAGCGTGCTAGTATTCCAAAAACCGGGAAGGAATGGCGTTTTTTATTTAATCTCCTCAAATTCCCCAGAAAGGAATCCCCCATGCCGTGGGATCAGGTCGACTGTCATGCGTCGGTTCGGGAAAACGTGGTCCGCGCTATCGCCAAGGGTTTGCTTGGCCATTCGGTCCTGATCCACGGTGAAGCGGGCGCCGGCCAGGTGGCGGTGGCCCGGGCCATCGCGCAAACCTACAACTGCAAGGAACTCGAACACGATTTCTGCGGGGCATGCCGTCCCTGCCGTTTGATCGCGGATCAAAAGTACAGCGATGTTCTGGAATTAGTGCCCGGGAAGGATTGGAGTAATCCCGACCGCAAAGGCAAGGAATATTCCGTCGGTCACATGCGTGAGATGCAACAGTTCGCGATGGCGATGCCCATGGAAAGCGAATACAAAATCTTTTTGATCCATCACGCGGACTGCGCCAATGACAACGCCGCCAATAGTCTTCTCAAAATCCTGGAAGAACCCTATCCGCATACCATTTTTCTGCTGATCACCGAGAACGTGGCGGGAATCCTTCCGACCATCCGTTCCCGTTGTTGGTCCATCCGCCTGCCACCCTTGGATACGGCCGCGTTGGCCCGTCAACTGCAAACCTCAATTCCCGCCGAAGCCGCGTGGACCATCGCCCGGGCGGCGGGCGGCCTGCCGGAACTGGCCCGGCAGCTGATCGAAGAAAACTACTTGGATCGCCGGGATCAATTGCTCCACTCCCTGGAACGCGTTCGGGAACAAGAATCGGCGGTTTTGGAGGAAGCGGAACGGTTGGCCAAAGCAAAGGAGCATCTCCGTGAGAATTTGGCGATCTTGCTCCGAATCGTCCGGGATGGCCTCCTGGCCGCGAATCAAACTGGAGAGAACAGGTTCTTCAATCCCGACCGCGGGGAACAAATCCGCCGCCTGTGGGAAGGCGCCGCTTCGCGGATGCTGATCCAAACCGGCGAGGAAATATTGAAATCCCTCGATGAATTGGACCGCTACGTCAATCCCGGCCTCCTGATGGCCGGTCTGATGTTGACCATCCGCCGGTCGTTCACGGAGAAAGGGTAAATGCCGTGAAACCGTCTCCCGCGGGTAGCGGGGCAGCCCATTTTTTTTTATACTATGCCCCATCTTGAGATTTCATCCACAAAAAACTGTTTGTAAAAGGATAGTCCATGATGCCGGATTCCATCGGACCTCAGACGCCGGAAACCAATCCCTCCCGCGCGTCCCAGCGTAACAATGAAACTTTGGCGCTCATCAAGGAGTTTTTCCATTTTTTACGAGAACGCAAGAAATATTGGCTGCTGCCCATTGTATTCATCATGATTCTGCTGGGAGGATTGATCCTTTTGACGTCCAATCCTATCATCGCGCCGTTTATTTATACCATCTTCTAGGTTCTAAGAACTTTCATAACGCATGGTTCACCCAAAAGCAGCGTTAGGTCTGCGGCGTTAGCCCTGGGGCGAAATAAGAGTCCAACACGGATGTTTCGTTTTTCATAATCCACCTAAGCAAAGGAGAAGTCCATGAGTTCCGATCTGCGTTGGCGATTCAGCGTGATGATGTTTTTGGAATTTTTAGTCTGGGGCGGATGGTTCATCAACATCGGGCCTTATCTGCAACACCTGGAGATCACCAGTCCCATCCTGAGCGCCTTCTTCCTGGCGACATTGATCTCCCCCTTCATTGGAGGGCAGATTGCCGACCGCTACATGCCCACCCAGATTTTCATGGCGATCGCGCATCTGATCGGGGGTGTCTTGCTGATCTTCCTGGCCACCCTGTCGAATCCCCTCGGCATGTGGTGGACCCTCTTCATCTACTCGATGATTTACGCCCCGACGTTGGCTCTTTCCAATTCCATCTGTTTCCATCACTTGAGTGATAAAACCCAGGAATTCGGCGGCATTCGCGTTTGGGGCAGCATCGGATGGATTTTGGCGGGCCTGATTATGACCTTCATCTGGACCTATGTGTTTCCGTATCCGGGTGAATGGGCGCAGTTGCAAAAAATTGAGGATGAAGCCCTCCGCGCGGCCCAACAAGCCGAATATTTACGCGCCGAGAGTTGGTTGTTTATTATGCCGGGCATCGCCTCCCTGATCTTCGGCGTATTCTGCTTCTTCCTGCCCCATACGCCTCCCACCACGGAAAAAGCCAATCCATGGGCGTTCGTGGAGGCCTTCAAAATGATGAAGGACGTGAACTTCACGATCTTTATGATCATATCCTTCGTTGTATCGACCCAATTGATGTTTGTTTTTGTCTCGGTTCCCACTTTGCTGGAGCACTTGGGCATGAACCGGCAATACATCCCCACCGCGCAGGTGACTCAGCAAATCATGGAGGTATTGTCGCTTTTCTTCTTCATGAAGTGGCTGTTACCGAAAATCGGCATTCGCAATTGCCTCGCTTTGGCGGCCTTCTGCTGGGCGGTGTTGTACGCCGCCGCCGGTTTTGGCACCACCTGGCAAGTGGTGGTGCCCACCTTGCCGCTGCATGGCATCGGCTACGTATTTTTCTTCGTGGTGGGGCAAATGTACGTGGATACCGTCGCTCCGCCCCAAATCCGCGCCTCGGCGCAAGGATTGATCACGGTGGTAACCATCGGCTTGGGTATGTTTTTGAGCGATCATTTCCGCCTGTGGATTACCCGTCTGTTCACTACGGACGGCGTTATCAACTATACAGGAGTATTTTTAGTCCCCTGTGTATTGTTGTTGGCTTGCACCGCGGCCTTCCTTTTCTTCTTCCAAGAACCGAAGAAAGTGGACGAGACAAATCAATCCCAACAACAGGCATAATGGAAATTGGCTTCTCCACCTTCGACCATGAAGAGGAGAAGCGAACCACCATGAAACGGCTCCTCAACCCACCGCCCTCCGCGGTGGGTTGTTTTTTGGGGGCGCATCCGGTCATTGCCCTATCGTCAAGCTTAGTGGATGTTCCAGGGGCTCTCCGCGATCACCGCTTGTCGTTTACTCCCGGGAAATACCGCGACGATTTGAATTTTCCCTCTGTTCATGGTATTTTTTGAAAAGTGGACCGGCGGTCGTCTTTGGGGCCTCCCGGTAACCTTGGGAAGGTTTGATTCCTTGATCATGGGACGCAGGCGGTTTATGCGATGGAACACAGGTTGGGTCCTATCCAGGAATGGATCGGCGGCATAACACTCTACAGTATTCTTTTTTTTATTATGCTATGGCTGACCGCGTGCAGTCAGAATATTCTCAAACCCGCCGAATTTCTGAAACCTACCGATTTTTTATATCCCCCCAGCATCATCGATCCCGGACGGGAATTCGGCCACCTGGGCACCGTCAGCGTGGTGGTATCCGCCACTGCCAATATTTTTCTGGCAAGGGCTGAACCTGACGTCATTATTGAATCCCCCAAAGGCGATATGAGAGACCAGGTTCCCGCCAATTCCCCCGTCCAAACCCTCGATGGCCGGATCGTGGGCGGTGAGACGTTGGAAATCTACGCGAACGGCACAGCCCGCCACGAGCCGGCCCCCTCAGTCGAGTTTGGCCCCAAGGGACGGGACCGGACGTTGATCGAAGTGGGACCGGTTTTGGGCTACCACGAGTTCGAGGGGCCGATCGGCGCTTTGGTTGGACTTTTCAATAATCAACGCGTTCCCTTCGTCATCGGGCAGCGTAAACAAGTGATTGTCCCCCGGGGCGCGCGCGCGTTGTATCTCGGGATCTTGGATTTTCCCGGATCGTATTCCGATAACGAGGGGGAATTCCACGTCATGATCGATATCATCCGCCGGTAAACAGTTCTACCTGATACAACCTCCTTTCATCCAAACCGCCACACGAACGCCATGGTTTTGTTCATTTTCAATCGTATCAAGGCTTCGTTTTTTTGGGTGGAGTAAATCGTTTGATCACCGGAGACAATCCATCGCCATTCAATTCATAAAGGCAGGGCAAATACCCGACGCGTTTCCATTCCTGAGTTGGGGGATCGTATTTCTCCACAAAAATGATGTGATGCTCCTCATCCGGGACGGCTTTATAGCGGAGTCGCTGAGTTGGTTGGCCTTTTCGGGAAGAAGGCCCGGCGGTCCAATCCCGATCGGGATCGATTTTCTGGGCGGTGAGAATCCGCCATGTCGCGCCACCATCGAGGCTTCGATAGGTATGCATGTCACCCATGGTCGAAACCAAACGTAATCTCCCCCCGCAACGGCGTCTCGAAAAAGAAATCCGTTACGTACGACAGACTGGTCACGATTCCGGAAGGCATTGGTGTCTCGGTCCGCCGCCAGGTTTTTCCTCCATCGTCTGTCCGGAAAATAAAGTAGGGCGCTTGCGATCCCTCCACGGACCAGGCGGTGATAAACCAGACGCGTTGCTCATCCAGGATGAAGATCTCGCACACCTCGGAACCAGCCATCCATTCATCGATTTCTGACCAGCTTCTCCCTCCATCCAGGGATCGCCACATCAGGGAGCGGTAAGATTGCGCGGCCGTCCGGTACGATCCCCCCACCCAAATTACCTGGCCGTTCAGGGAGGCGATTCGATTCACGGAGACACGCAGCTCGGTCCCGGATTTGAGATTCTTCCGCATCTCTCTTAACGCATTCAATTCCTTGTATTTCCAGCCTGGCTGATCCGTCGCGGCCGTGGCCTGGGCGATCCAGAAAAGTACCAAAAACACCATGCGGCCCTTTGCCCTGTTGTTCTGAATTTTCATCTCTTCTCCTGCGGGGGAAATATATGCCGGCTCCCTTGAATCAGGTGGAAATCGGGGCGAGGGAAAGCCGGCTCATAATCGCCTGGCCTTCCGTCATCCTTGGTCATTGTATCCCAGGCAAAGACTGAGTAAGCCGGGGAAAAGACGAGAAAAAGTATCTCATCGGGTTTTCAGCAGGGTGTTCATGCCCAGGGAAAAATAATCCCAATCCCGCTTATGTTCAATCAAAATTTTTTTCCCTTTCACGGTGAGAGAGTACACCCTCCGCGCTGGGCCTTTTTCCGGCTTCTCGACGATCGAGACAACCAATCCTTGGGCCTCCAGTTTGTGCAGGGCAGGGTAGAGGGTCCCCCGGGTCAAGGAAAAAATGTCCTGACTCCTCTCCCGGATGCGTTGGATCAACGCATACCCATGGCCGGGTCCGTCATCCAGAGCCGCCAGGATGATGATCTTCAGATGGCCTTTCATTAATTCCCGGTCGAATTTCATGTATATAGCTTATATTACAATAGTATTTAATTCAATCTATTAAATCAAAAGCATCCGATAATTGATTTAATAGTTTGATTTGATTATACTTATATCTCTAGAACTAACGCAAAAGCTGCATGACGTTCTCTTCATCACACATATTCCCCAAAAAACAGATAATAAGTCCTTCAGTCTCAGCAGGATATCATTCCCATCTCGACAAGAATCCCTGAGATCTTAGGATAGGCGGCTAAACCTGTCCCATAATAGTGGAGAAAAACCTTCCATTCCATCTTGTCCGTACCGCATTATGATGTTCAAGTCATTTCTCAAGATGATGGTTAATTATATATCCATTGACCCATAACTTTCGTCTGCATGTTGGAGATATTTATCACTATGCGCTTCGGGGTTCATGTTTCGGTAGCGGGTGGATTACACATGGGTCTGCGCCGGGCTGTGCAGTTGGGATGCGACACGGCTCAGTTGTTTTTAGTAAATCCGAGGGCATGGCAATCACCACCACTCACGGATAAAGCGATCGAACTCTTTCAAAATACCCGTCAAACCGAGGCAAAATGGATTTCTCCCCTCATCGCGCACATGCCCTATTTGCCCAATTTGGCTGCCGCGGATGATGATATCTTCGAGAAAAGCATCGCGGCCTTGCGGGACAACCTGAAACGCTGTGATGCCCTCGGAATCGACTTTCTGGTCACCCATATGGGCCGGGGCGAAGGCCATGGCGGAACCGCACGGATGCGGGAAGGAATCGCTAGGGCTTATGGCGATGACCATTTTAACGTATGCCTCCTTCTAGAAAACACGGCCGGACAGGGCAGGGAAATGGGATCACAAGTTACTGATTTATGTGAATTTTATGGCATGCTCCCTGAAGGAATTTCCAAAGGGATTTGCATTGACACCTGCCACGCGTTCGCCGCCGGTTATGATATCAGCCAAAAAGAAAGTTTGCGGAAATTAATCCAAGAATTTCAGCAATATATTGGTTTTTTTGAAGTTAAAGTCATCCACGTCAACGATTCCTTGAAGCCTCTGGGCAGCCGGGTGGATCGGCACGCCAAAATCGGCCAAGGCATGATCGGAACAGAAGGTTTTCATGAATTTTTTGCTAATACCAAGATCCGCAAACTTCCGTGCATCCTCGAAGTTCCCCGGAAATCCGATGAGGAGGATATCGAACAGTTACAACTTGTCAGATCACTTGCGGCTCGCGGACCTAAGTGAGATTTCGGAGCTTTTGCTTATGCGTTCTTACCTTCTAAATGACCTGAAGGCCTAATGATTTTATGTAAAATCGAAATATTTAAAAATAATTATAAAATGTATAGATTATAATATTATAACTATTTTGCGGTATATCATCAGGTACCAGTCCAAGGGATACAGTCGGGTTTAGTGTTGAGTTTCTTCAATCAATCCATTTATCGAACCGGAACGCTACAGTGTAAGTATCTCGGCACAATTCAATTCAGTAAGTCTAATGCTATGAATAAACTATGAAAATAATAATGATATAATATTATAATATAATAACATTATTGTTTATGCGTTTGACCTGGAATTTATAAAAAATATTATAACATTAGATCATTATAGGATGAGAAGAGGCTATGAACTTCAACGTGATCTCACGAAGCAGTTCGCCTCAAGGAAGGAAATAGAAGAGACGCTTCCCGGCGCCTTTTCGAGGTTTTGCGCAAGCACAATAACTCTGATAACTGCAACTTCAGTTATGGCATCTCCAATTCCAATTGGTATATAACAAGAGATAACCCAGTGTTCCACATGGAACAATGAAAATGGTATAGCCTAGGATATGGAGAAGGGAGGGAAGGCCAGAGCGGTTTAAGTCATTTGTGAATCCAAAATCAGTGTAACAGGACCTTCGTTAATCAATTCTACCTCCATCATTGCGCCGAAGATTCCTGCTTCGGTATGAATTCCCTTGCTTCGAAACGCGGCCACGGCCCGTTTGAATACGGGTTCCGCGATTTCAGGCGGCGCGGCGTCCGTAAAACCTGGCCGTCGGCCTTTACGGCAATCGCCGAATAACGTGAATTGCGATACCAGCAGTACTTGACCGTGAATATCGAGCAGGGAACGGTCAAATTTCCCCTCCTCATTGGGGAAAATCCGCAGGTGGATGACTTTCTCTACCATCCAGTTTAGGTCTATGTCCGTATCTCCAACCGCCACACCGAGTAAGATCAAAAATCCCCGGCCGATGCGCCCAGTCACGTTACCATCCACCCGCACTTCGGCCTGGGATACGCGTTGGATAACCGCCCTCATTTCACGTCTCCCGGGAGCACTGGATTTTCAGCCAGATATTGTTCCAAAAGACTCTTCCGCGTACTCCACTGGTGGATCAAGGAAGGAATCTCACGGAGCAAACGCTCCGCCTTGAGCCGCTCGACCGGATTCGCGTAAATCCCCTGGCGCCGCGCCACGGCGGTTGCCTCGGATTTCATATGGGCCAGAATTTCTTGGGCTTGCTGAATTTGTCTTTCCAGGAATTCGATCTCTTTTTTGCAAAAATCGCGCTCGGATCTACTTCCTTTCCGGAAGTTAGGAGAAGAGATCGGAACCCGCCGCTTGGATGACAACATATTCAATAATAACAGAAGGCGGGGAATGCGAGAGGAGGGAAGGGACGGTGAAGAGACTGACGCGGGCGGAGGTGCGGCTACTCCCAAAGCGCGCAAAAATTCCTGCTTGTCCTCGTAATACGATTTCCGGAGAATCTCAACCATTTTTTTAAGGCGGGGATCGGCCAGGACATTTTTTTGCATGACCCGAAGTAGGCCAGTCAACTTCTTTTCGATTTGTTTACGCCGGGTAGTGTCGGGCATGAGTTCTATTTCCCATGGCCATAATATCTCTACTATTTTCCGAATGCCAGATGTCCAAAAGTACCCAGTTCGCTTTTCAAACTGGCTCGGACCGATCGGCATGTCAACCGGTCCCGTTTCAGGAAATGAAAAAATCCGTCAGCCAGATGAACCAAAATAAATACCGAACCTCTCTATCTTACGTGAAAAAAAGGGGGGTGTAACGACCCCTGACCTGAATCCTCCAGCAGGATTGTTGCGCAGGGTTGGCGAATGTGATTTAATGGATTTCGATTTCCGTGTTATCCGTTTATTTGCGGCAATTCGGATATTCTGATTTTTCTTGGGACATGGTGGAGTCCCAATCCATCCTGGAATGAACTCGTTCCAGAAACCGGATTCGCGAGGTGGAAAAAACAAATATGAGAATATTGTTTCTGTGGTTGCCATGGTGTCTGGTGATCTCCGCCCTCGGCGGATTGCTGATCTCATGCCAAAGCGCGCAAACCCCTGTGGCGTTCAAAGAAGAAATCAAGCAGGCATTGGATCATTATTACCGGGGGGAAGAATTTCTTAAAAAAGGTGAATTTGAAGCCGCCGCGGCCGAATTTCAGACTTCATTGGGAATTTCTCCCCGGCCCCGGGTGTATTACCGGCTCGCACAAGTTCAGAACCGTCTCAACCAAGCGGAACAAGCCATGGAATCCTTGAATCAAGCCTTGAAATTGAGTCCGGGTTTCCGCGAAGCGCAGGTGTTCCGGCAACAACTGATCACCCAGGGATATGGCGCGCAGCCGGCGCGGGAAGGACAACCGGACCCCACTGTTCTTGCCCCTCCACCTGCGAAGACGCTCGTTTCCGAACCCACCGTAGAGACGGTTTCGCCTGAAGCAAAAGCCGAAATCCCTGCGGCAGACAGGACTTCTGTAACATTTGCCGAGACACCTGAGCCGGAAGCGCCAGAATCCGAGGCAGGATCGGTGAGTACGCCTGCCTCCGTGATTGAACCTTCGGCGTCTCCGGAAGAACCGGCATCCCCCCCGGTAATCACCGTACCTCCGGCCGGTAAGAGCGATTCAAGTATGCTACCTCTCTCGCGTCCCCTAACTCCGCCGGTTTTGCCTCAACCCGAACTGGAATCAATCATAAAGCAGGGACGGGAAGCTGGCGCCCAGGGAAATTGGACCCAAGCGCAATCTCTCTTCAAACAATCACTGGAGACGCATCCCGGCTATGCTGAACTCTGGTACGAATACGGTTATGCCTCATTTCAGTTGGGCCAGTTGGACGAATCGGAACAAGCCTTTCGCAAAGCGGTTGAACTCAAACCGGATTACGCCAAAGCTTTTAATGACTTAGGCGTTACGCTCGAACAAAACCATAAAAGCGCTGAGGCGCTGCAGGCTTATCAAAAAGCCGTTGATCTGAAAACCAATGACGATGCCTTTTTCAATCTGGCTCTTTTGCAGGAAAAACTGGGTAACTATAAAGCTTCCGTGGAATTGTACGAAAAATATGTGGACCGTGACTCTTCCAGCACCTATGCCGAATTCGCACGTCAACGGATTGAAAAACTGCGCCGCTTGGCCTATTGATCTCCTGTTGATTCATTGTTGATTCATTTTGGATGAAGATTCCTTGCAGAAGAAGATTCAACCATATCTTCTCCGCGGGCAGGATTTCTGTCTTCAGTCAGGGAAGGATTCTTTTTTTCGTGCATGGTTGGAGAAATATTCATTTTATGTGAGCCGGGAACACAACCATGACCATTTGGCCAAGCCGTGACGCTGTAGCACCCTTCATCGAATGCCCGACGGATCTTGTCCGGATGGACACTCGGTTGGCCGATTTGGCTGGCTCGGTTGAAATGCTTCAGCGGCAACTCGATACAGCCCTCGAAAGGGCCGCCGCAATCATCAATCCCCGGGAGATATTCGCCATGATGAAGAAAAACAAGTGGGGATTCAACAAAGAGGAAGCCAAAAAGCTGTTTTATAGTTATCGTTCCAAGACTCCACTGCAAGCCGATGCCACCTCCACTAATCCCAAGCCGGGTTATGAGCCTGAATCCACTGAACAAAAAATCGCCATGATCATGGCCTATATGAAAGAGACCTCCGCCAAGTTAGACCGCATCGAAGACGATATCGCCGAACTCAAAGAAAAAGTGAACGCGGTTCTCAAAAAAATTTGAAAACCATATTCCCAATATTCCCACGCGGCATACCATTCCCAGCGGTAACTTTCAAACCATCCTTTATGGCATTTGATCATTCACCGTCCGATTGGTGCTTTTCATTCCCAATAAAGATCGTCTGGCGGACCATGTTACGGCATGTGTCTCGTAACTATTCGAGACTGGATGGATTGGTTTGCTCGTATCATTAGTTTACATAATATTTATTATGCGATTATGTGATTGGCGCAAAATCGCTTTGAATCACTTCATTTGGTTATGCCCTTCGACTACCATCCCTCAGGGCTTGGGAAGGTTATCCCTTTCCCTTTCGTTCGTTGAAGTTACGTGTTTGCGCTTTAGGACCCGTATTTATACCAGGAGAATCACGATGAGGGTGTTGGGACGGTTAGGCCATCTGCCAGGATTTTCATATGGGACTGCCGGTGCGTGGATAGGAATTTTTCTGATTGGAATCACGGGTTTGCCAGGATGGGCATGTGCCGGAAATTCCCCGTCCGCGCCATTGGAAATCAAACCGGTCACGGGAGCCATTATCTTGCGCAATAACTGGATTCATGCCGTGATCGATCCTTCCAAGGCGGGCCGGATACAGCAACTTTATGCCCAAACCGAACCTCTCCTGTGGCCAACCCCGGAGATGGAAGTGCCTCCGGATTCCTGGCCGGGAGCGTCTCTGGTTCTTTATGCCAGCCATCCCCTTTCCTCCACGGCCGCCATCCCGTGCGTGAGTTTGGAAACGATAGCCTCTTCGGCTGAGTCGGACCCAAATCTTCAAGTGACCATCCATTCAACGTATGAAGGCCAACTGTCGGTCATACGGAAATTTGCCATCGGAAGATTGGAGTCCATTCTCAGCGTGAGTACCACAATTACCAATGCGGGCGGTTCTCCGGCAGGGTTTTACCCGGCGGAAGTGGTTTCGATTAACACGGAGTTCGCGCAAAGCGGCATGCCGAACATGAATCTTTATTTCTATTCGCCCTACACTGCCACAGGCGGCGCCAAGCCTTATGAAATCACACTCGGTCTGGTGGATAATCCCCAATTCGCCGTTCTGCCCGAGCATTCCCTGTTTCTCGCCAAAAACGCCCACCGGATCGGCGCGGTCAAACTGACGAACGAGAAATATTGGTTCGCCTTTCAGAATTTGATCCACCACGCTGCCATCCAGGGAGGTACGGTTTGCGCGGTGGAATTTTCGTTCCCCGGCAGGCACCCCGATCCGGTTTCGGACAACCTGCTCCTGCATATCCAAGGCGCCGGAGAATATATCCAGAATGGGAAACTGCGGTTCAATCAGACGGATGTAGCCAAATCCATGCGGGCCACGTACACGCTGGGGCGAGTGGAATTGCCTCCCGGCGCTTCTTTTACGTACACAGCCTGTTGGAGCCTGACCTCGTGTGGAGGACCGGTGGTGGATGTCCGGAACGGCGTGGTTTTTAATCAGCATTTGGAGGTCTTTCTTCCTCCGAATCGGCCGGGATTTCTGAACTATGCCAATCTGGGAATTCCTCAAGAAGGCGGCATAGGCTTTCAATATTTTGATGCCGATAATGAGATCTATAAAATCACCCGGCCTGATGGCCAGGTGGTGGAGCATCTGTTAGCCATCCCCCTGATCATGGAACTTGCCCAAGAGAAATCCAGACCGTCCCAGGTGATTCCCTTTCTTCCCACTCCGATCCATCATTTCACGTTGGTCTTTTTTTCTGAGGAACAGATGAACGCGGGCGATGAGGCATTACAACAAATCCAGGATTCCATCCGCAAAATCCGTATGGTTTTGGTTGATGAAAATCAAAAGCCTATCCGGTTCTTGGATGAAGTGAATGGCCCCTTCCCTGTTCACAAAGAGCCACTTCAGTTTTAACGGATGACTCCATTACAATGGTTTGTGCGTCCATGATTCATTCTTCCGAGGTGAAGCCATGAATGTTTTCGAGGCGATTCAAGCACGGTACAGTGTGCGGCGTTATCAATCCCGTCCCGTGGAAGAAGAAAAACTCTTGCGGCTGTTGGAAGCAGCGCGTCTGGCGCCTTCGGCTAGCAACCGGCAGGAATGGCGGTTTGTGGTTGTTCGGGACTCACAAACCCGCCGGGCGCTCATGCGGGCCGCCAAGCATCAAACGTTCGTGGAAGAAGCGCCTGTGATCCTGGCTTGTTGCGCGGTGACCGACAATCATGTCATGTCCTGCGGTCAACTATGTTATCCCATCGATGTCGCCATCGCCATCGAGCACATTGCCTTGCAGGCCGTTGAGGAAGGCCTGGGGACCTGCTGGATCGGCGCATTTGATGAGGATCAGGTGAAAGAGTTGCTCCGTATCCCCAAAGCCGTCCGTGTAGTGGAATTGTTGCTCGTGGGTTATCCCGCGGATGAACCGCTGCCCAAGGACCGCCTTCCGTTGGAATCGATTGTCATGTACGACCGCTGGGCGGGGTGAATCCGTTCTAAGCCGTAGTTTTTGTCGAAAGTGCAATGATTTGAAAACGGAGCAGGCTGCGTCTTTACGCCTCCGCGATCGGGATTTGGACTTCTGTGAGGTACTTCTTGGGGTTGCCCTTGAAGAACATGCCTGGGCCTTTCAGGTAGATCTCCCGGCAGGGAATGGTGAGTTTCAGGTTTTTCTCCCGGGCGCAGGCCCTGAGTTTCTCATAGGTGGGGCCCACCTCGTCGTAGGGCCCCCGGTGCAGCAGGCTGAGGCAGTGGATTGCCGGCAAGGTCCGGATGGGGATCCCTTCGATCTCGACCGGCCGGCTGATGGGGACGCAGGACTCGATGTCCGCGTCATTTTCTTGGTAGCCTTTGTCGTAATAGAGATTGAAAAAGTGTCCAGCGATCCGCCTTCCCATGCTTCGTCCCAATTGAGAGAAGGCCTTAGAGCAATCGCCGTATTTCCCCTTGAAGCGTATGCTGGCCACCATTAACGGTTTAACGGTTTTCTCCACGACTTCGAATGTGTCCGGATTCATGAGGAAACTTGCCTCCTTTTCTTAGATCCTCCCCCAGAAGGAGAGGAAAGAGGAAGGATTTAGTTTTAACCGCCATATACATGCCCGTGAAGAAGAATAAAACACTGAGAAAATTCTGTATACGGATAACCAGTGATTCAAATTGCAGGAATACTCTACCCGCGTGACGCTGAAAATACCCAAGAATGGCAGGATAAAAATTCAAAATTTTTCTTGAAATCGATCTGAACCGATTGCCTCTCTGCCATGATTGGATACAATTCTAACCATATTCTCAATCCAAAAGAGCCGATTCATGGGATAAAGATGCGGTGCGCAAGGATCGTTTTGCATTATAAGTCTATGCATATCAGGTAATAATTTCATAATTGGTCAACTATTCCGCAAAGGTGTGTAAAAGAAAAAGTGTTTCTTTATAAAATAAATCAACATCCTTTGGATTATTATTCATCTATCTATACCGCCAGAGTTCCTTCACCAGGTGTGGTCATGTGTGCGCTTTGTGCTGCTCGCCCTATCCAAAAACACGGTGGGATGGTTTCACTGTGTCTTCCAACTGGTCTCCTGATCTTCCAATCCTCTTCTTGCTGATGGGTCAGCTATTGTCTTAATCCGATTTGTGCGGATGAATGGTGTGGAAAGGAGTTCCCCATGAGGATGGACTTTAATCAGCCCTCCCCTCCGTCGGAGGACAATCGATGGAAAATGGTGACCGCAGCCATGCGCAAGCATGGATTCAAGGCGCATTCGTTGATTGAAACCTTGCACACGGTGCAGGAAGTGTTCGGTTATCTGGATGAGACCGCGTTTCATTATATCGCGGCGGCCTTGCGGGTGCCTTTGAGCCAAGTGTACGGGGTCGCTACGTTTTATCATTTTTTTAACCTGAAGCCGCCTGGTGAGCACACATGTGTTCTTTGTACGGGAACCGCGTGTTTCATCAAGGGGGTTCCCGAAATCCTGAAAGCGGTGCAGGATCACATGAGACTCCAGTTGGGAGAAACCACGCCGGATAACAAGGTCTCGTTGCTCTCGGCGCGGTGCGTGGGAGCTTGCGGCTTGGCGCCGGTGGCCGTATTCGACGGTGAGGTGGCCGGCAATCTGACACCGGCGGACGTGGTGAATCGCATGCAGAGGTGGATGAATCATGACACCTGAAGAAATTCAGACGATCGCGGTGAATCAGCAAAAAGTCCGGCATAAAACCCCGTACCATGTATGCGTGTGCACGGCCGCCGCTTGCCATTCCATGCAAAGCGACCAAGTCAAGAACATGTTGTTTGAGGAAGTACGGGCCCGGGGATTGGAAAAAGAATGCACCGTCCGGGGCGTCGGGTGCCTGGGATTGTGTTCGGAAGGCCCCTTGGTGGTTGTCGAGTCGGACGGCGATCATCCCACCCAGAGGCTTTACAAGAAGGTCAAGGCGGAAGACGCGCCCCGGATTATTGGTCAAATGGGCAAGGAACCCGTCGCGGATTTGTTATGCCCCAGCGACCTGCCTTTTTTCACCAAGCAGAAAAAAATTGTCCTGGAGAATTCCGGCTTGATCGATCCGGAACGCGTGGAAGACGCCATCGCGCTGGGCGGATACGCCGCTTTGATTCAGGCGCTGACCGACATGACTCCGGCGGAGGTGATCGAGGAAATCGTCCATAGCGGTCTGCGCGGGCGGGGGGGAGCGGGGTATCCCACCGGCCTGAAGTGGAGCACGGTCGCGAAGGCCGTGGGCGCTAAGAAATATGTGGTATGCAATGGCGACGAGGGCGATCCCGGCGCTTTCATGGACCGCAGCGTGTTGGAGAGCGATCCGCACCGGGTGCTGGAAGGCATGATCATCGCCGCCTACGCCGTAGGGGCGCAGGAAGGGTACGTGTATGTGCGGGCGGAATATCCGCTGGCCATCAAGCGGCTGCGCAACGCGATCCGCCAGGCGCAGCGGTTGGGCCTCCTGGGGAATAATATTTTGGGTACGCCCTTTCATTTTCATGTCGATGTCCGCCTGGGCGCGGGGGCCTTCGTCTGCGGGGAAGAGACCGCGCTATTGGCCTCGATCGAGGGATTGCGGGGTTCGCCGCGTCCCCGTCCTCCCTACCCTGCCCAGTACGGCTTGTGGGGCTGCCCCACGCTGATCAACAACGTGGAGACATTCGCCAACATCGCGCCCATCATCCGCAAGGGATCGGCCTGGTTCGCGGGAATCGGCACGGAAAAGAGCAAGGGAACCAAGGTGTTCGCGCTGGCCGGCCAGGTCAAGCACACCGGTCTGATCGAAGTGCCGATGGGAACCACGCTGCGGGAGATCGTGTTCGAGATCGGGGGTGGCATTCCGGAGGGCAAGCAATTCAAGGCCATCCAGACCGGCGGCCCTTCGGGCGGCTGTATACCCGAAAAATATCTGGACATGCCGGTGGATTACGATTCGCTGAGCGAGTTAGGGTCGATCATGGGTTCGGGGGGCATGATCGTCATCGATGAGACCTCCAGCATGGTGGATGTGGCTAAATATTTCATGGAATTCTGCGTGTCCGAATCGTGCGGGAAATGTGTCCCCTGCCGGGTGGGCACGGATCAGATGCACCGGCTTTTGGAGAAAATCGCGAAACAGAAGGCCACGCGTAACGACTTGGCGCTGCTCGAAGATCTGTGCGACCTGGTGAAGAAAACCAGCCTGTGCGGGTTGGGTCAGACAGCCCCCAATCCGGTCCTGAGCACGTTGCGGTATTTCCGGCACGAATACGAATCGCTGCTGCGCGCCGAATCTCACGCGCGGAGTTAAAGCGAGAGGGAGCCCTACTCATGACTGCGCAAGTCCGCATAAAAACCTTGAAGATCGACGGCCGCGACGTCAGCGCCCGCGAGGATGAAACGATCCTGCAAGTCGCGCGAGACAACAACATTTTCATCCCCTCGCTGTGCTACTTGGAGGGCCTGTCCGCGGTGGGCGCGTGCCGCTTGTGCATGGTGGAATTGCGGGGCAGTTCCAAACTGTTGCCGGCCTGCATGACCCACGTCGAGGAAGGGATGGATGTGATCACGCAATCGGAACGGCTGGCCAAGTACCGCCGGATGATTTTGGAACTGATCTTTTCCGAACGCAACCACATCTGTTCCATATGCGTTTCAAACGGGCACTGCGAACTGCAGTCGCTGGCTCAGAAGCTGGGGCTGACGCATATCCAGGTTCCCTACCGCTTTCCGCGGTTTCAGGTGGACGCCACGCATGACCGCTTCGTGATCGATCACAACCGCTGCATCCTTTGCGCGCGCTGCGTGCGGGTGTGCGACGAAATCGAGGGCGCGCACACGTGGGATATCATGGGCCGGGGCATCGAGGCGCGCGTGATCAGCGATCTCAACCAGCCGTGGGGCGAATCGCAGACCTGCACCAGTTGCGGGAAGTGCGTTCATGTCTGTCCCACGGGCGCGTTGTTCGAGAAAGGCAAATCCTCGTCGGAAATGGCGAAACGGCAACAGTTCCTGCCCTATCTGACGCTGATGCGGGAGGGCAAGCAATGAACAAGATTCGCGTCGCGACGGCCTGGCTGGACGGCTGCTCCGGATGCCACATGTCCATCCTGGACATGGACGAACGCCTGCTCGAACTGGCCGATCGCATCGAAGTCGTCTACAGCCCGCTGGTGGACCAAAAAGAATTCCCCGGGAACGTCGATCTGGCCCTGGTGGAAGGCGCGGTCAGCAGCGAGGACGATCTTCACAAGATCCGGACCATCCGGGCGCGCGCCAAGATATTGGTGGCCTTGGGCGATTGCGCGGTGATGGCCAACATCCCCGCCATGCGCAATCCGTTCGGGATCGAAGCGGTGCTGGACCGGGCGTATCTTGAACACACCGCCATCAAGAATCAAATCCCCAGTACGGGCGGGCCGGAAATACCCGATCTGCTGCCCTGCGCGCGGCCCATCCACGAGGCCGTGCCGGTGGATGTATTCGTGCCTGGGTGCCCGCCTTCGGCCGATGTCATTTATTATGTCTTGACGGAACTGTTGGAAGGCCGCGTTCCCGACGTAACGGAACAGACCCGGTTCGGCGCGTAGGAGAGGCGTGTAGGAGTAACGAGAGCATGGCCAAGCAATTAGTCATCGATCCAGTCACCCGCATCGAGGGGCACGGCAAGATCACCATTCATTTGGATGACCGCGGACGGGTGAACCAGGCCTTTTTTCATGTCACGCAATTCCGGGGATTCGAGAAACTTTGCGAGGGGCGGCCGTTTTATGAAATGCCCTCGCTCATGGCGCGCATTTGCGGGATTTGTCCGGTCAGCCATTTGATCGCTTCGGCCAAGGCCTGCGACGCGATTCTGGCCGTGCGGATTCCCGAAACCGCCGCCAACCTGCGCCGGATCATGAATCTGGCCCAACTGGTGCAATCGCACGCGCTGAGTTTTTTTTATCTCTCCTCGCCGGATTTGCTGTTGGGCATGGACGCCGATCCCGCGCGGCGGAACCTGTTCGGGCTGGCGGAAAAGCATCCCCAGCTCGCCCGGGACGGCATCCGCCTGCGGCAGCTCGGGCAGCAGATCATCGAGAGTCTGGGCGGCAAGCGCATTCATCCGGCCTGGGTGGTGCCCGGCGGCGTGAACGAACCGTTATCGTCGGATCTGCGCGATAAAATCCTGGCGAAATTGCCCGAAGGGATGAACATCATCAAGCGCACGCTGGACTGGTTCAAACGGGGATTGGATGATTATCAGGAGGAGATCCGCACCTTTGCCAACTTCCCTTCCCTTTTTATGGGGATGATCAATCCAAACAAAGAACTGGCGCATTACGATGGAACCTTGCGCTTCGTGGACGCCTCGGGCCGCATCGTCGCCGACAAGGTGAATCTCGACAAGTACATGGATTACATCGCCGAGGCTGTGGAACCGTGGTCGTATCTGAAGTTCCCCTATTTCAAGCCGTACGGCTATCCAGATGGCATGTACCGCGTGGGGCCGCTGGCGCGCCTCAACGTCATCGAGAGTTGCGGCACCAAACTCGCCGACCAGGAATGGGCCGAATTCCGCGCGTTGGGCCGCGGGGCGGTGCTCAGTTCGTTCCAATACCACTACGCGCGGCTGATCGAGATCCTCTACGGCCTGGAGCGCATCCAGCAGTTGCTGGATGATCCCGCTATCCTCAGCAAGCACGTGCGCGCCTTCGCCGGACCGAACAATTTTGAGGGCATCGGCATCTCCGAAGCGCCGCGCGGCACCCTCATCCATCATTACAAAGTGGACGAGGAGGGCTTAATGCGGGACGCCAACCTGATCATCGCCACCGGCCACAACAACCTGGCCATGAACCGGGGTGTCTTCCAGGTCGCCCGGCATTATGTGGACGGCCGCAAACTCAGCGAGGGCATGCTGAACCGCGTGGAGGCGGTGATCCGCGCCTTCGACCCCTGCCTGAGCTGCTCCACCCACGCCCTGGGGAAAATGAAGTTAAGCATCCAACTCTACGACTGCGACGGAACGAAGCTGGATGAGGTGAGGCGGGAGTGAGGAGGTGCTGTGGATTCGTGCAAAGAACACATCCCCTCATGGAAACGTCTGCCCTCCCGGGAAGCGCACGATGTTACCCTGGCTATACAGGCCGTTGCTGGGATCATAGCGGTTGAGTTTGCTGAAGCGGGAGCGCACCAAAATGCTGCCGTCCGGATTGAGTACCCGGTGATTCATGTCCGGACCCACGCTATAGACCACGTATTCCCGGGGAACAGTGAATCCTCTTTGAGTTGAACAGACTCGCGTCATGTTGCCCGGATCCTCTTTCAATCATTTTAAGCTGATGCGGTCACCTGTATCCGTCTGAATTCGTATCACAATCTTCCTCTGGCTTCCCTCTGGGAAAAATTCCTTCTTTCCATTTCTCATCTCAATCCTGAATTTAGGCACAACCTTCGAAGTCGTCAAATTATGAAAAGATGATGAGAAAAGATGTTAAAACAAATTTTTTAATTAAAATTAAAACCATTATCAAAGGAAAGAACAAACAACTCACTCGGGTTCGAAATCACTGAGTTGTAAGGGGGTTCCAGCGGGGAGGTCGTGGAGCAGGACCCGGCCAAGGATGGAATCCACCTGGCTGGCGCCGAGAGGGCCGGCGGGACGGCGGATGATGATGTTGTGGATGTTGATAGACTCGCCTGCCTTGAGCGGCACCCGGGCATAGATAGCCCGCCGGGCGATGCGCTCGATCGGCTTCTCGGACGGGGTGATGTCCTTGTGCGATGCGCCAAGCGCTTTTTCGGTGTCGCGGATGGCTTTTACGTAGCGTTTCATCTGTTCCGGATCGTACGAAAAGAAATGGTCCCAGCCGGGCAGGTGACGCGACAGCGTGAAATGCTTTTCGATGACGCAGGCCCCCAGGGCCACAGCCGCTACGGCTGCCACGTCGGATTCGGTATGGTCGGAAAATCCGGCCGGGAACGGGTAGCGCGCACGAAGGGCGGTAAGCCGCCGCAGGTTGACCTCCTCCAGCGGGCAGGGATAGGCGGATACGCAATGGAGCAACACCAGCGCGGAGTTGCCGGTTTCTTCGATGGCCCGCACGGCGTGGTCTACCTCATCCCAGGTGGACATGCCGGTGGAGAGGATCAGCGGTTTTCCCTTTGAGGCAAGGTATTTCAAGAAGGCCCGATGCGTTAATTCGCCGGAGCCGATCTTAAATGCGGGCACGGGGAGGGATTCGAGCAGGTCGGCGCTGGTTTCATCGAACGGTGTGGAAAGCAGAATGATGCCGTGGTCCGCGGCGGTCCGCTGCAGGTCCAAATAGGTTTCGCGCGAGAAGCGGTGTTTCTGGAAGCGGGTGAAATCGGGGTGATCGGGCGGGAAGAGTTCTTCCGTGGTGTAGGTTTGGAATTTGATGGCGTCCGCGCCGCATTCGGCCGCGGCGGCGATGAGCCGTGCCGCCAGGACCGGATCGCCGTTGTGATTCAACCCCCCTTCCGCGATGATGAAACAGGGGGCGTCCCCGCCTACCGTTCTCCCGCCGATCTGAATGCCGCCCATCCTCATTGCTCCACCGCTTGGATCAATTTCCTACCCGCGTTATTGTGCACCAAACGCCGGTGGTTCTCCAGAAGGGCCACAGGTACTATAGTAAGAATCCGGACTGCCATGCGCAGGTGTTGGCCCGGGGAATCCAAAATGGGAGCCACGTATGAAAAACAATAAAATTCATCCTATGATTCCGGCCGCCTCGGAAAAATACAATGAACAATTGCAATATGTCGTGGACGCGCTGGGAATCGACGATATCTGGCGCGTGTTCCGGATTCTGGCTGAATTCACCGAATCGTTTGAAGCGTTGAATCCGCTGAAGAACGCGGTGTCCATCTTCGGCTCGGCGCGCACGCCCGAGGGACACCCGCAATACGAAATGGCCCGCGAATTGGGCCGCCGCATTGCTTTGGAAGGTTTGCCGGTGATCACCGGCGGCGGGCCGGGCATCATGGAGGCCGCTAACCGCGGGGCGTATGAAGCCCAGGGAATATCGGTAGGAATGAACATCCAACTGCCCATGGAACAGAAACCCAATCCGTACATCACCATGGGCCTCAATTTCCGGTACTTTTTCATCCGCAAAGTGATGCTGGTGAAATATTCGATCGCCTTCGTGATTTTCCCCGGCGGATTCGGGACCATGGACGAACTGTTTGAATCGCTGACTTTGATTCAGACGCACCGCATCCGCGCCTTTCCCGTCGTGCTGTTCGGGACGGAATACTGGAGCGGCTTGGTGGAGTGGCTGCAGAGCAAGGTCCTGGCCGAGCACAACATCTCTCCGCCGGATCTGAATCTCTTTACTCTCACCGACTCGATCGACGAGACACTGGAGATCATCAAGAAATCAGAACAGTATGTGGGGAAGTGAGGAAATAGCCTGGCTTCCAGTCCTGTCCAGTCCCGTTTAATACACCAGCGGAGTCTCCACGGCGGTGGTTCCCGGTTTTAGAGACAGAACCGCTTGCTGGACAATGGCCTTGGTGATGTCCACCTTCTCTGTGTTGTCCGACAACGGAAACGCGCCGTCCACGGCCAGCTCGCCCGCCTGCCGCGCGGCGTCCTCGGTGATCTCCTTCCCCACAAGAAACGCTTCCGTTTTTTTGGCCCGCCAGGGGATGGGAGCCACGCCGCCCAATACAACGCTGGCTTTGGCGCACGCGGTTCCCTGAAACTCGAGCGCCGCCGCCACCGAGGCCAGGGCCCAGTCAAAGCCCTCCCGCTCCCGGAACTTGATATACGTGCTTTTCGCCGCCGTGACGGGGATTTCAATTTCTGTCACGAGTTCCCGGGGTTTCAGGATATTCTCACGGAGCCAATTGACTTGAGGCGAGACAAAGAATTCTTCCAGCGGAATTTGCCGCGCGCCGTCCATGCCCTGGATGGTGATTTTCGCCCCCAGCGCGATCAAAGCCGGGGCGCAATCGGAGGGATGCACGATGAAGCACGGCCCCCCACCGAGAATGGCATGATACGCGTTCCGGCCGGTGAGAGAATAACACATCGAACCGCCCTTCTTCAGGCATTCGATCTGTTCGTCGCGGTAGTACCAACAGCGAGGGCGCTGGCAGAGGTTGCCGCCCAGGGTCCCTACGTGGCGGATCTGGGGCGAACCGACCGACGCCGCCGCCTGGGCCAGGGCGGTGTACTGTTGCCGGACGGTCTCATGATGGGCGATATCGCTCAAGGGTGTAACAGCCCCGATTTTGAGCGAACCGCCGGTGTCCTGAATCCCCTTCAGTTCCACAAGGCGGGATATGGAGACGACCGTTCGCGGTTCGATGAGGTATTCCTTCATTTCACCGATCAGATCCAAACCGCCCGCCCAGATTTTGGCCGAATTGAAATCATCGCCCAGCCGGGAGAGGGCGTCCGCCACCGATTGCGCCTGGATGTATTGGAACTTGTTCATCGGATCAGCCCTTCCTTTCCTTGAGCGCCCGGAGCACCTTGTACGGTGTGATGGGCAAGGACCGCACCGGCACGCCCAGCGCGTTGAACACGGCGCAGCCGACCGCCGCCGCGGTGGGGATGTGCGGCGGCTCGCCCAATCCCTTGGCGCAGCAATTATTCACCGGATCGTACACGTCGATCAGCACCACCTCGATTTCCGGCGCTTGCCAGGGACTGAGGAGTTTGCCGGTTTCCATGCTGGCGTTGAGCGGCCGCCCGGTGAGGTTATCCAGAATCCGGTCTTCGGACAGAGCGTAACTTACACCCATGATCACCCCGCCGCAGATTTGGCTTTCGGCCTGCGCCCGGGCCATGGCAATACCGCAATCCTGCACCGCCACGATCTTCAGGCAACGCACGCGGCCGGTGGCGGTATCGACCTCGACTTCAGCAAACTGCGCGCCCCGCATCTGGGTTCCCAGCGTCATGCCCCGCACGCTGGGCATGGCGGGATTCTGCGCGGTGGCGCTAATGGGATCCACACCCATCAGCGCCGCCGCCTCGCGCCAGGACATGGCCAGCGCGGGATTGTCCATGGCGTACACGACGCCGTTTTGGCACGCCACGTTCTCCACGGCGATGCCCCACTGTTGCGCGGCCAGGGCGAACACGCGCTGCTGGGCTTTGTACGCGGCGCTGCGCACGGCGGGTGCGACATTGGAGGTAGTGACGCTGCCGCTGCTCTCGGGCCCGATCAGTCCCAGTTGAGTGTCGCCCATCAGGATTTTGATGGCCTCCGGCCCGATGCCCAATGTCTCGGCGGCGGTGGCGGCCATGGCGGTGCGGCTGCCGGTACCCAGATCCTGGCAGGCGTTGGCGATCTCCACGCTGCCGTCCGGAAACAAGGTACACCGCGCCATCGCCGCGCCCGGCGAGCCGTAGTAGGGCCACGTGGTGACCGCGCAGCCCACCCCGCGCCGCACCACGCCCGATTGCGAACCGTGTTTCGTGAATTTACCGGTCCAGCCGAAGCGTTCCGCGCCTACTTGCAGCGCGTGCAAGCGGCAATCGAGTTCGCTGGTTTTCACGTTTTTCATGCGCAACTGCACGGGATCGATATCCAGTTTGGCAGCCAGTTCCTCAATGGCCATTTCCAAAGCGAAAGTTCCCTGAGGCCGTCCCGGCGCACGGAAAGCGCGCGAGGCGCCGGCGTTGAGGCGGACGGTGGATTCACTCACCCGGATGTTAGGGCAGTCGTACCCATCATGATACGGAGCGGCATAACTATCGCTGCCAGAATAACCGGTGATGACGGAGATTTTGGCGTCGATGGCTGTCAGGGTTCCGTCATTTTTGGCTCCGATCCGCACCGTCTGGCGGCTGCCCGGCTTGTTGCCGCTGCGGATCAAATCCTCGTAGCGGGTGGCCATGAGTTTAACCGGCCGGCCGGTGTCCTTGGCGATCTGGATGCACTGGGTAAAGAAATCCTCGATCTGCAACTTGCTTCCAAAGCCACCGCCCATGTAGTTCGTGATGACCCGCGTCAGGCTGGCGGAGATACGCGCCGCCGCCGCGCAGGCGGACCGGCTCGACCAAATACCTTGGGTGGAAGTCCAGACCGTCAGTTCGCCGTTGTTCCATTCCACCACGCAGCCGTGGGTTTCGAGGGTACAGTGCGGGGTGACCTGCGTTTCGTACGTGGCCTCGTGGATCCCATCGGCCTGACTGAATCCATTATCCACATTCCCCCGGTTGGCAGGCGGCATTAAGGGAACGCGGCCTTCCTGCAGGCTTTGGGGAGCCAGACCGCCGTGGCCTGCTTCGTCTTCCGGGAGCGCTTCCACCTTGAAGGCCTGCGGAGTGTAACTCACCTGGACCTGGCGCGCCGCGTCCAACGCCTGCTGCGGAGTCTCCGCGGCCACCACGGCGATCAGATGGCCAGTGTACTGGGCGCTGGAAGCGGTTGTGGCGCGGATATCCACCACGCCGGGCATGGCCTTGGCTTCGGTCAGGTCGATGGTCCCGATAGACGCTTTGGCATAGGGGCAAGTCACCAACGCCGCGTGCAGCATGTTGGGACGGTGGATGTCATGGGTGTACTTGGCCTGGCCCGTGACTTTTTCCAATGCGTCCACCCGCGGAATCCGCTTGTCCTTGACGGCTGTGAATTCATGCCCCATTCCCCAGGCGGCCGGTTCGTTGTCGGGGACCGAGATGGTCACGTCCCGGGTCAATCCGTCATGTCCGATGGTAATCGCGACGGTGCGCGCCATGATGTCACCCTCCCATTTTCCGCCGGGCGTTTTCGGCGGCCTTATAGATCTGCGCGTAGGTCCCGCAGCGGCAAATATGCCCCGCGATTCCTTCTTTCACTTCGTCCTGGCCGGCGGCCGGATTGGCGTCCAGCACCGCGGCCATGGACATCACGAAGCCCGGCGTGCAAAACCCGCATTGCATGGCGTCTTCTTCTATGAAAGCCAGTTGCACGGGATGCAACGCCCCCGGCGGCGCCAGGCCCTCGATGGTCACGATCTCCCGTCCCTGCGCCTCGATGGCCAGGGTCATGCAGGCATAGACGGTGCGGCCGTCCAGGTACACGGTGCACCCGCCGCACGCCCCCCGGTCGCAAACCAGCTTGGGTCCAGTAATATCCAAGCGGTGGCGTAGCACTTCGAGCAGGGTTTCGCGTGGTTCCGCCGAAACGTTGTAGGTTTTCCCGTTGACCGTCAATGTCATGGGGACGGCGTCCGGTCCCAGCGCCGGGCCTGTTTCGGCCGCCGAGGCGGATTGTTCCCCGAGGACCACCAGGCCGCCGGAAAGCGAGGCCGCCGCCACGCTGGTCCCGAATCCTTTCATGAATCCCCGGCGGGATACCTGGGTCTTCGCTTCCTCTGCAGGTGATTCCGGCATGATGGACTCCTTTACAAAAAAATGTCGTGCCGCAGGGAACTTGGCTGCCGGCCTGGCATTCCTGATCCATTATCCGGCCCGAATAGGCTTCGAAAACGGGATGAGCGAGTTCGTCGGGCATACAATAGCACAATCTCTTGACTGTTATCCACAAGAAAAAAAATCGTGTTTCGGAAACCTAAATCCACTTCATTCGGATGTCTATGCTCCAATTCTCTGCCCCTCAGCCCGGTTGTTTATCATTGCGATACAAGTTTTTAAAAAAAATCAACAACTTAATTGAATGATGAGAAAGGGTGGATTTCGTCTGCGCAGGGCCCCCCTCACCCTGGCCTTTTCCTTAAGAGAACAGGAATCGGTTCGTGTTCCCATCCATCCTCCTGCCATGAATGAAGCCTGGAGAGAGTTCTTCATCCGGTTAAATCACCATATAAAAATATGAAATAGGGATTTTATACTTAAAATTTTATACTATAATATAAAAAGAGAAGAAAGAGTATGATTTTTCATGAATCCAAGGACTCAATATGTGTTATTTTTAAGCCAAACACGGCATGGGGATAATTAAGAGTGTGTCACGTATTTATTTTAAATATAGAAAATATTTATTTCCAGCCAAGAGGCTTGGGAGTTCCCGATTTGAAAATGGATCTTTTTGTTGTATTCAGGCCTTGAAACGGGCTCAAGAATGGCCGAAAAATCATTGCTGGATCTGACACGGATCGGCCGGCTGATACGTATTATATGGTTGAGATTCGTATGACCGAGATCGAATGTTGCTACCGGGATTGCTTGAGGGAGAACCAGAAACTGGAGATCGCGGGATCTGGCCGGGAGGGGGAGGTTTTTGTTTGTCCCTGCGAGCGGAAACGGCTGATGGTGTGGCGTGAAATCGAAGGCCGCGCGACACTTTTCCCCATGGGCCAACGTTATCATCCCCGAACCGGCCAAACACTTACGAACGATCCGCCGGTCATCATGCAATTCCGGGGCGAATCCCGGGGCAGCCTGGGCGGTTGGAAATCCATCGTGGATGATCTTCCGGAAATTGCGTACGATCCCTACCCCGTTGCAGGCGTGCCTGGAAACGCCTGCTTGGGAAGTAACATCCTCCAGGTTCCCCCCCCGGTGATCGGAGGCGGTTACCTCGCGCACCGGGCCTTGGATTCGGAAGAGTGGTATTTCTGGTCGATCGCCACGGGAAAGTTGGAACACAAAGTAATGGGTGGTGAAGGATTGGGGCTGGCCGCCGCTCCGATTGGGGAAATCAGCGGTATCGGATTCTTGGTGACGCCGAATGACTTTCATCACTACACCGTGCTGCCCGAATTGGATCCCGATCCCCTTGTCGTCAAGTTGACCTCACCGGCTTGTCCCAACGCTGCCCCGTTGATGACCGCGCAAAACCGGAGTGGAGAAGTTGCATTTGAGTCCCGGAAGGTCTTCATTGCCACTGAAACCGGCCTGCAGTGGTTTGATTTCAATGAATGTCTTGCCTCTGGGCAACCCGCGCGGTTCCGCGAATGCCAGGGATGGACAGGGGATCCCCGGCTGTTCTGGCCGCCAGTCTACTTCCCGGATCCGGACAAACGCGGTTCTGGCGCGGTAGTGACTTTCCACGCGAATGGCTGGGCGTATGTGACTTGGCTGGACAAGCGAGGGGTTCCGGCAGGAGCGGATGCCATCCGCATCGCCGAAGGAAACGGTCACGTGTTGTTGCCTCCGGCCGTGACGCGGGAAGGCTTGTGGTGCCAGGTAACTTCCCCCCAAGTCACACGGATTGGATTGGTTGAAAATCCCGCACAATTGCATAATCCTCCCGTTTGGCAAAATGTCAATTGGCGCTCCCAGGAAACGGAGGCAGACGAACCGGTCAGGGATGAAACCCTGGCCTGGACGCCGTTGGTGGCCGACAGCCAGTACCAGAGCCGGGGGAACGTCCGGGGAACAGGAATCAGCCGGGTGGTGTATTTGAACAACCGGGGACTGGTGTTTCTAGACCGCAACCGGTTGAATCTTGTCCGGGGCCATTCGGCTCTTACCATTCGTTCTGAAACGATGCCGACAGGTTTCAAATCCTGCGCGGCATTTGCGCGCGCCCAGCGGGAACAAATTCTCTTGTTCGATATCCTCACCGCCCGTTTATGCCTTTTTGACGCGCGAACCCGGACGTGGACAGAGCACGCGGCACTCAATCCAACGGTGTTGTCGAATCTCCTGGGCGGTCCGGTTTGGTGCGGGGAGAGTGTGATCTGGCCGACACGCATGGGATTGCATACAATCAAGATTCATGCAAATCACGGGGAGCCCACGGGATGAGCCGAATGGATTCAAGGACTCGCGAGCGTAGTTTGAGTTGGTTTTTAACGATTCTGGCTGGGGGGATGCTCTGTGCGGTTCTTCCAGTGAATCCGCAAGCGGAGCTTTACTCCCGCCGGGTCATTCTATTATGGGATTGTTCCCAGAGCATCGTGAAACGCATTGACCGGGAGACCACTCCGCCGAAAACCGTTTGGATGGCCCGCAACGCAGACCTGGAACGCCTGGAACGGTATGTGTTTGACTTGTTGTTCCGCGACACTCTCCCACCGGTGACCGCCGGAGACCTATTCAGCCAGGACACCAAAACCTCTTCCCCTTCCCTGCCCCTTGCGGATGAAAACACACTGCTGACCGCTTACCTCATCAACAGAGAACGCACCCAGAATTTCTCCATGCAGCGGGAGATCTTGCTTCCCAGTCCGGACCGGGAAGAGCGGCTGCGGCAATTTCTTCCCCGCCCGGACCGGACCGATCAACTTTATGTGGGTCTCGAAACCCATCTCGTGCGCCCCATGGTGGAAGCCGTTTTTGATCCGGAAATCACCGGCCTCCTTGTCCCACACACGGATGAGATCTACCTCATAATGGTCTCGGACGAAGTCGAGGAATCAATGGAGCCTTATACCGACCAAGCGGTCGTAAAAAAACATCTGGAACTAAAAAACCGCCGTCAATATTTATTTACATACGTTGTGAATTGCCAACCCAGCCAGGCCGCCAAAAATCACCAGGTCATAATCACCGTATATCAAATCTTTGACAAACCAATCGCGGCCACGCCCACACCGGCGATCCCTGCCACCGTACCCACACCGGTTCCCACGCCCGAACCTGCCGGGGAACCCGGCCCGCCGGCCGAAGCGGTGATCCATGCCGCCATCCCACCCGAAGGCTTAGTGATCAAGAAGAAAGGCGGCCGGTTGGTCTCATCGCCTTTCTTGGTGGAAGTGGAAGACGATCCCTCCCGCGCCGCCCCTTTGCCGGCGCTGGAAGCCAACCTCCTGGATGAAAAGCACCACGTCATCAGCACCGGCCGGTTGGAGTTTCCCAACGCCACCGTTTTGCCCGCGGAAGGCCGCCTGGTGTTCCAACCGATCGCGGGTAAAGAATGGCCGGCATTGGGAAAGATCACGGCACCCTCCCCCGCGGAGGACAATCTGTGGGTGTTAGGAGTAAAACCGGATCAGTTCCCCGCACGATTCCAATCTTATGAATTTCTCAATCTGATACTTGTGTTATTGGGGTTGGTTCTCGCGGGTGCTGGAGGATTGGCCTATGCCCAGTGGCGGTTGGCTCCACCCCGGAAAATACGAGTTCAATTCACTCTGAATCCGAACAGCGCTACCGCGCGCAATTTGAAGCCCTTGATTCTTCCGGCTGATTTACCAGTCATACTGGATGAGAGTGAAGGACCGGATGCTCCCGGTTTCCCTTTCCCATGTGAACCCCTGACCTTGGTCTATGAACGGGGGTGGTTTTCCGGCAAAGTGCGGATCTTCAGTGAGGAAGGATTATTCCGTGATTCCCCCTCCCCGGAAGAGGAGTGGGAAGAGGAATCCGGTGGCGGGAGCACCCGGGAGTGGACGATTCCCATCCGACGAGACGAGGGGGGAAGCCGCATGATCGTTCTCCGGGAAACCGACGCCGGCCCCCGGACCTGGGATGTGCGCGTGGAGGCGCGGCCGGAGACCGCCGCGGCGGTCCCAGCGGATTCCGGCAACAGCCTGGAGTCCTGAACGCCTAAAGGAGGCAAAAAACCATGGAAGCAATACTCAATCAGATCCGCCCGTTTTGGGTGACATTGTGGATGATTGGGGGATTGGCGGGGGGATTGTTGATCCTGGAACTGGCACTTCCCCGGGGCCGGGCCGGAGCCAAGGGCACGCCGGAATCACGGGTGTATCTTTGGACAATCAATTTCATCCGGATTCATCTGGCAGCGGGTATCTTCCTGGGACTGTTTGAATATTACCAGTGGTTCAACCAGTTGGGAACCGAAGACCATTTTTATGATTGGTGGCCGATGATGGTGATATACCTGGCGTGCCTGGCCGTTGATTTCGCCATCCTCCGGCTGTTGTTCATGTCCACATACCGGCGGTATCTCCAACCGGCGGACCGCCTGGGGAGAACGGGAGGCCAAGAATCATGGTGACGCCATCGGTGTATATCGGACTGGGCACGTCCGGGACGGAAATCATCCAGGGCGTCCGGCGTTTGTTGTATGATGAATACGGCGTGCCGGGCCTGCCTTGCGTCCGCTTTCTCAGCCTGGAAACCCATACCAATCTGCCCTCCACGGACCAGGATATCTACGTGCGCGATGAAAACTTGGCCTGGCAGCATCTCCAGGTCATTTCCCTGGCCTTGACCCGGATTCAACTGCAGCAACTGCGGAGCAAGATCGCTCCCACCGAACGCGATTATCATCCCGGCTGGGCCGAATGGCTCGATCCCCAAGTGCTCATGGGCAGCGCCTTCACCACCGGCGCGAAGGGTTGGCGGATGGCGGGCCGCTTGTGCCTGTGGGCCAATTGGCGGAACGTATACGAAGGCTTGATCCAAAACATCCAGAGCGCCATCCATGGCCGGGATGAAACCATCACCCTGCTGGAGAGGCATTACGCCACGAAGGGGATCAGCCGGCCGGAAACCGATTTGGTGGAACCGTCCCTCCGGATTTACGTTTGCGGTTCGTTGTGCGGCGGCACTTGTTCCGGCACCTTCTGGGAAATCGGCTATATGGCGCATGAAGCGGTGGCCGACGCGGCCGTGGGGCATGATCCTGACATCCATGGCGTATTCACTGTCGTGGACCGCAAAACCGCCAACAGCCTGCAGAAATCCGACATCGTTTGTTCGATGAATTGTTGGGCGGCGTTGCTGGAATACGACTACTGGGCCAGCGGGGAAAACGCCTACCAAGTCCTGCATCCTTTGGATCCCAACAGCCGGTTCCCAACCGTTCCCAACGATTTCGGGCCATACCAGGTCTTCAACATTATCTCGCCTTCCAACGACAGCGGTTACCGCTCGGTCAGTTGGAACGGCCAAGACTATGACCTGACGCCCTTGCATGTGTCCATCTCCACCTCGCTCTACCTCGATCAGGTGCGCGAGGTGAAAGCCCGCAAGGACGGCGACCGCGCGCAGTACGCCATCACCGGCCAAATCAACCGGAAATCCCCCAATGGCCTGTACCGCCAGCGTATTCAGACGTACGGATTGTCGGGATTTTATTATCCCAAGTTCATGATCGCCTCGGCGGCCGCCTGCCAGTTGAGCCAAGAACTTGTCGAGCACTGGTGCGGCGAAGGCAACCGGAACAACGCCATGCGCGCCGCCCACCGGGATTGGGACGAAATCTACCACCATATCCGCTCCCAGCTGTTGCGCATCGGGAACATGGACTTTATCGAACACGCCCGCAATCACCTGCAGGATGTCTTCGACGGCCTCGGCCCGAAATCCCTGCATGCCCTGATCCAGTATCTAAAAATGCAGGTCCATGTGCCGGTGTTGCCCGGTTCTCCGCTCCTCGTTGAAGCCCTGCAACCCAACGGCGCGCTGCAACGCCATTTCGAGCAGGAAGCCAATGGCTTGATTACCCAAATGGTGACCGACATCACCAAGAAGGTGGAACAGCACATCAACGCCATCCAGCCCGGAGAGACCACCAGCTTGGACGAAGTCGTGCAATACATTGAGGAATTGGTGCAGCGCCTGCAGGAGACTATCAACGGGCTTCCCGGCGCATCCGGTGTGCGCGCGTTGCACATCCCCTGGAATTCTTTACGGGGGATGTCGTTGCGCTTCGGAGAAATCAGCAAGGACTGGTGGCTGCGGATCACGTTTTCCCGGAACGCGATTCAGAAATATTACTTGACCAAAGCCATAGAGGACATTCAGACCAATGTCCGGCAACAAATCAACCAGTTGGCCGACCAAGTGATGCGGACTATTTGTGAGAAAGTACAACCGCGGATTCTCGGCGACGCCAGCCTGGGCGGTTTCCAAACTTCCACCCTGTATGATGACATCCGCGAACGGTTGAACCGGCTGCGCAACCGGATCGTGCCCGCCCTGCAGAACCGCTGGCTGGATATCACCCGCGAACGGACCTTCGGCAGCTTGCGCATGGTCACCAGCCGCGAGACCATCGCGCAGGACGCGGAGCTGCTGGCCAACGCCGTACGTTCGCGGTTGCGGCCGGCCGAAATCTACCGCGAGTTGCTCACCGACGGCACGCAGTCCTTGAGCTTTTACCGGTTTCTCTGCCAGGAACCCGGACAGATCGAACAAAAACTGATCCAGTATTATCAACCGGAATGCTGGCGGACGGCCCAGTCGATCAATATTCTCCACCAGTTGGCCACCGACCGGTTCTCCCAGCAAACGTTGGTGGAAACCGCGCGGGGATCGCATCCCTGGTTGCAATTCACCGGCGGCCAGGTCCCGGACAAAGGATGTGATGAACCGGACCTGATCATCGGTCCCCGGGGATCGGAGAACCGGTTGAACCAAATCGTCAACCAAGTGCGCACCCAGGACGAAAACCTGCCTTCGTTTCAGCCCGTGGAGGGCATCCTCGACAATATGGTGGTGTTCTACAACGAGGCGGCCGCGCTCTCGCTTCAGGATTGGCAGCTCGAACCGGTGTTGGACAACCTGCTCAAACACGGAGGGCGGACGGATGCCGACGATCCCGTCATGACGCCGTTCAATAACCATTACACCCACAAATTGGGCAACCTCCGGTACCATCCCAAATTGCGGCGGATGGTCGCGGAACTGAAGTTCTGGATCGAAGCCGCCTCCTTATTCCAGGATCCTATGCTCACCCAGGATTTTCTCTACCTGGATTCTCAAAGCAGGCATCTAACGTATGTCTATACCTCCCATATGGGCCTGCGGGACACGGTGGATCTGACGGTGGAAAGCGAGATCGCTGAATTCGCCCGGGCCGATGACGGGGAAGCGGCGCGGACTTTCATCGAACGCGTGCGGGAAGTATTGAAAGACCTGGGACAGGATAACGTGGAAGCCTTGGCCAATGAATTGTGGGAGGCTCATGCCAACGACCGGAGCCGCCAACGAGAGATCAAGCAGATCACCGAGCGGGTGATTCAACAATTATTCCCCGGGGAAATCCGGCCACGGAATGAAAGGACCGCTCCGCCGGCCGGCTGGTCCCCCAACGAACCATGAGTGATTATCGCATGGAACGCTGTCCTTGTGCCTTGCGCTGGCCGGTCAATCCAGAGACCGACTACTACTGCGGTTTTTGCGGGCGGCGGATGCGCGCCCTGGAGGCCATTCCCCTTCCCAATATCCAGGCTCCCTGGATCATGGGAAGCGAATGTCTGCCCGTCGATCTCGAGATCCGCAATACGGGCATTGTTCCCTTGACCATCACCGGTTTGGAATGGATTTCTCCCCGGCCCCCGGAACGCGAGGCCTTGGCTGCCGAGTTGGCTCATCCCCTGACACTGCCCCCCCAAACGGAGGCCAGGGTTTCCTTCCAAGTGGCCATGATTCCCGAAGCCAAAACCCGCGCGAAGATCGTGCTGCAAATCCACCCGGAGGGGGAAGAGGCCAGCCGGGGCCGCATTCAACTCAATGCCATCGAAATCCCCCTCATGCCGCCGCCCCGAGTTGAAACGGCCCATCTTCAGGAGGGGCGGATCCACATCGTGGAACGCGTGGAAGAACCGTTCACCATTTCCCTGGTGGCCGTGGATCAGGATGTGATGCTGTCGGACGAAAACCACGTCGTGGTAAAAACCCGCGATGGGAAAGAAGAGGTTCCCCTGGACAAAACAGTGCCGGTCTCCCACCGCCTCTTACGGAGTCAACAACCGGTGGCGTTCCAATTCGAATCGCCGGAGGCTCTCTTTCCAGGTGAGACGCGGGAACGGGTGGTATTCATCGAACTGAAGGTCCAGGGATTAGCGGCTCCCTTGCGGACCGACTCCTTCACTCTGCGGAAGCAGGTCCCCGCCGCATTCACCCTCCAGGTGGATTTGCCCGAGGAGATCCTCCCGCGGGTCCTCAAAGGGTATCAACGTTCGTTCGGCCTCATTATGCTGAACCGGAGCCCGCGGATCTTCTCCGTCACGAAGTTAGACATCGAGGTTCCGGAGCATTTGCGAAAGCAGGGATTTTTGGCATACCTGCAACCCGCGCGGACTCCGCCATTCTTCGTTGAAAAACAAGCCAAGCGGATCGAAATCGGAACGTTGGTGCTGAACGCCGAGCGCTGGTCGGGGGAAAGCACGCAAAGCGAAATCCGGTTGGTGGCTTCCGTGGAAAACAGCGCGCCGGTTCATACACCCCTGCCGATCCACATCGTGGTTTCCAAACCCGACTACAACCGGCCCTTGGGCATCGATTTCGGCAACACCAACACTTCGGCGGCGCATTTCGACGACCGCGATCTGCCGCAAGTGATTCCTCTCACCCCGCTGGTTCACTGGCCCAACCGGAAGATACAACCTATCAATCCGCATGTAGTGGCTACCCTCGTGCAATACGCTCCCGCCGGGGACAGCGAAAGCGACTGGACCGCGAAAAGCGTCCGGGTGGCCGGCGTGGGGGATCCGGTCCGCGCCCGGATGAAGCAAAATCCCATCCACGGGCGGCGCGTGGTCAGTTTTTTCAAACCGCGGATCGGCTTCGGCGAGATCTACCGCTTCCCCCTCATGCCGGATGTGCGGAACAAAACATTGGATTCCATTGCCGCCGATTACCTGCAACGGATCCTGCTGGCCGTGGAAGAAGAAACCGGGCTCAGCCACCGCCGTTTGGTGCTCACCCATCCCGTGCGGTTCTGGACCCGGCAACGCGAAGCCTTGCGGGCGGCGCTGTTCCACGCCATCCGGGAACGCAAGGAGGATCCAGACGAGTGGACGGTCACGTTTCTCGATGAGGCCACCGCCGTCATCCTCTACCATACCATCGGCCGTTACGTGCTTGACCATGCCGCGCCGGAAGAAGAACCGGTGGAACAGGAAACCGTGCTGGTCTTCGACTTCGGGGGCGGGACCATTGATATGACCCTCTGCGAAGTTCTCTATGATCCCAATACCTATCACTGCGTCATCCGCCATTTGGATTTCGACGGCACGACGGATTACGGGGGCGAGAAGATCACCGAATTGATCGCCCAACGGCTCTATGAGCGGGCCTGCGAAGCCGCCAATGGCCAGGCGCGTAAGAATCAAGAAGCGGTACAGATCCCCTACCGCCGCTGGGACGCGTATTCCACGGCTTGGGACCGTTTCACGGACACTGCGATTGAAAACTATGTCAATTTGTATTACGACGCTGAAAATCTTAAGATTGGCTATCTCGATTTGCAGGAAACCCATACGGGTGATCCAATTGTATTTGAACCAATTGTTCCACAATTTAATGTCAAAACTGTGCCGGCCGATGGGAAAAGCACAAAGGATTCGGAATTGACTTTTCCGTACAAAATCAATAACGAACGGGACGAGTTGAAGCAAGAAATATTGGCGGGGCTGACGGGGGCGCTGGACATGGTTCGTCACATGATCGCCCGCTTCCGGGAGCGTGCCCGGCGGGAGGGGAATCCTCATGCCCGTCTTTCCCGCGTGTTGATGAGCGGGCAATCGAGCCAACTTCCTTTCATCCGGGAAGCCCTCCGGCAAGCCGTGCGAGAAGCCAACGAGGGAGAGCCGGTCGAGGTGCGGCTTTTACAACCGCTCAAGGAAGCCGTGGCGCTGGGAGCCGCCATCTATGGCAAGTTGGATGACTTGGCGCAGGTCGAGATGAACCGCTGCAGCCGGGTGTCCATTTTTCTCCAAAAGCCCACGGGGGCGATCGGAGCCGGCGCGTTCGTTCCGGTTATCCGCCGCTTGTCTCCCCTGCCCGCGGAAGTGATCTGCACCTCTAAAAAACAAGAGGGAGGCATTCATTACCCCTTATATTACGGATTGCGAATCCGGGTGATCGAATCGTTTGTGGATCTATCGGACCGGCGGGAACTCAACCAAGCCGTGCTCGACCAGGATTACCGGGAGTTGGCCGAGGTCCCCGTGACACCCCCAGGATGGAATCACGGGGAAATCCGTGAAGCGCGATTGCAAATCAAATTTTCCGAGGATGAGCAACTCACCCTGACGCTCCTCCCCGGCGGCTCCGGATCTTCGCACAATGAACCTTTCCAGCTTTGGCCCAGGCCCGATATGGACTGAAGGAGGCTCCCGCCGATGGGTGTTTTGGCCATTGATTTCTGCCGGATTCCACCTCATTGGGCGGATCATGAAGGCCGCACGGGTCAAGCGCAAGATGGCTGGTGGGGAATCCCCCGGGATAGGGGTATCGCCTGGGATCAGGATGAGGGCATGGCACCCGATAGGGAATCCAGCGAGGATCGGCCGTACATCGCCCATCCGGCGCAGGCAGTGGATTCCATGCCGCCCACGAGCGCCGGGACGGCCCTGTTTCCGCTCTTCCGGCGTGTTTTTACGGAGCGGCCGGGTCACAGGAACGAATGGTTGATTTTATTGCTCCCGGCGGGCACTCCGCCCCGGGCTGGAGCTTTCTTGCGAAGCGCGGCGCGCAGAGCCGGGTGGCCGGGTCCCGTGTTTCTCGTGGATGGGGCGGTGGCGCTGGCCTTGGGGCAAACGTGGAAAGACTCCCCAACGGCAGCCATCTACACCGTGCTACGGGACCGGGTGCTGGGAGTGGAAGGCTCCTTGATAACCATCCACGCGAGTGGAAACACGGTGGCGGCGGAGTTGGTGTATCAATGCCGGCGGGAGGAGAAGAACGAAACCATCCGTGCGATCCGGGAAGCCGGGCGGGATATTGGAGCCTTAATCGATTGTACAACCTTGGAGTCCTTGGATGACAGGTTGAGTAATGTGCCCCGTATGGTAGAAGAAATCCTGAACCGGAAATGGGCCGTAGAAATTTCCCGCCGAGGCGTCTTGGGATTGCGGGTGCTGCAATGGGGATTGCGCCCCCTAATCCGCGAAGACGCTGCCATCACAACGGCGCTGGAATATGAAATCCGGGGGCGGAAAGAAAAACCAGCCGTGTTGGAATTTTGGTATGGTTACAATACAACGGCCCTGCACCCGTTGGCCTGGTTCCGATTGACACAAGGCCGGTCGGAATCCACGCCGGACAAGGCGGTTTGCCGGTTGGCCCGCCAGCTGAACGGCGAAATCCATATCACTGTTGAATGGGCCACCGGAAATGAAAGCCAGGAAATATCATTTCCAATACTCTGGACGTAAGGAGGGGAATCTTGCGCGGCGATTATTCATCCGGTCCGGGTTCCAGCGGTTGGTCTTCGTACTTTAAACAGATAGCCGGGAATCAATATATCGTAGAGTACAGCGCCACTCCTAAGGCGTCCAATTATCCCAACCTTATGTGGAAAGGATTTCGAATCCTGATCGAGGAACGGGAGAATCATGTGATCGAGTGCGCGCTTTCGGTGCCACGGCTCATCAACAACCTCAAGGTCAAAGACGTCTATTTCGAGCATCCATCCGTACCGGCGCAAGGCCGCTCCTTTTGGGAGGATCCGGAACGCAACGCCTTCATCTCCTCCCATTCGCTGATCTTGCATGCCATAGACCAACCGGAGGCCGAGGGCAAACTTTACATTCGTTTAGAGGACAATAATCAATTTGATTATCAGTTCCGCGTTGTATGTCAAACAAAGAAGGTATCTCCCACCGCTTTCCCTGCTCCGCACCCTTCGGAGTCATATCCAGGCTCCTCCCGGAATGTGGTTTCCCCTGCTTCGCCGGGCGCTGCAGGAATCCGGCTGGAATCCAAACCGGCAATGCCGGCGATTGAGCCGAAAATCCTGGATCAATTCGATACTCTGAAACGGAAAATAGAAGATCTGGCTGAGATTGTGAAAAAAACGAACAGTCAAATTCAAGAAACGAACCAATCGCTCATAGACATCCACGGGCAACTGGAAGCAATTCAAAAAGAAATCCGCGCCTACCATCCGGAAACCGCCTTCGAGGAGTATAAGGAGACTCTGCGCAAAACCTTCGCGAACCTGGCCAAGAAGCGATGCGGAGAAATTCTGGCCGCCCGCAAACCTGCGCTCGCCGGCAACCGCTATTTCCAAATGCTGGACAATTTTACCGCCCTTCTGGAATCCGCTCATACCGCCCGCCTCAATCTGGAGAAAGTAAATCCGGATTTCCACAACGAAATCCACCGGTTCGTGACGGAATGCGATAAAATCTTAGAATGGCTGACTGGCCCTGATGTTCTCAGTTATTTCGCGAAGGTTGAGATTCCCTCTTACGCGAAATTTCAAAAAATTCTCCTGCAAAATCAAACAGAAAAATGGCTGTCGAATCCAGACGTGCCTCCGGTTTCGGATTTTGACCTGGATTCCACTAGCCGGCGTTATGCGTTCCAACTATTGCGGCGCGCCTATCAAAACTTGTTGGATGGCCTGACCGCTTTTTCTGCGAGCGAGGATTCGATAGTCCAGACGTACGCGAAAATTGTAAACGAATTTCTTCCCCGGCACTTGGACGAAATTGAGTCCTTGGAAGCCCAATGGAAATCGCGGCATGAAAACGTGCCCGAAATTGTCACCTTATATTTTTCCAGCTTATTGAATCCGTTGGGCCTGGAGTTGTTCCCCGTGGAGCCGGGCGATCCCTTCGATCCCCAACTGCATAATAACGAGAATCATCTCAGCGCTTCGGGCTCGACGGTCCGGCTCGTGAAAAAACGCGGCTACCGGACCGCGGCCGGGCAAATCGTGCGCAAACCATCGATTTACGCCTAATCTATCCGAAAGAAATTCCGAAAAGTTCCGTATTGATAACATCCGTATTGATAACATATGATGCCTGGTAATCCTCCTTGTCCTGCGTCGTATTTCCAATCCCTGGGCGATACTTCCCTTCTCCGGCCGGAGGTGGATTTAATTCCCTCGCACGTGCTATCCCAAATCAATCCGCCTTCTCCTCCCGCTGCTCAAATCGAAGTCGAAGTGGAGTTAAAATCCAGCGAGCCACCCCGCGTGCCTGTGCCTGGACCGATCCGCCTGCATCCGCGGGCAGGGCAACGGGAAACCGAGTTGCGGATAGGAGAAGCCGGTTCGGTTTGCCTGGGCGCGCCGTGCCTGGAAGAACCGGCATTCTACACGTTCCAACGCAAGACCTTGTCTAACCTAATCGAGACCGGCCGGATTGTACCGGATTGGGACAGCCGGGAAGGGATTTGGGTGCTTCCCACGGTTTCCAGGGAATCGCCGCGGGAGGAAATTTGGTTCTGCGGCATCCGTGATCTTGGCCGGGACGGGCTGCATCCCCTGCCCGCGCATGGTCATCATGTCCGGGTAGATCCCGAGGGAGCACAGAGCGTAATTTCTCATGCTCCTGCCATATGGATCGCCAATCCGGACGGCTATTCCGTGCGATCGATGGCCAAGAGGCTCAAACCTTGGGAACTATCCGCCTCCGAGGGATGGCTCGTGCTACGGCCTGAGCCAAACTACTTTGCTTCCCTTCCCGAAGAAGCGGTGATCAAACTTGGGCGTCTGAAACTGCGCCTCCGGCTCAAAAAACATGCCTGGTTCGCGGCGCTTACACCGGAGTTGATCACCTCGCCGGCTGATCCGCAATCCGCCACCGTGCATGTCCAAGGGCAGGGAACACGGCCGATGCGGGTGATGTTGCGGAGTGAAGGATTGGACCCGTTCCCGCCTCAGACGGCCGTGTTATCGCACGACGCACCCGAGCGATTCCTGGTTATTCCGCCGGCGGCCTGTGCCGGACCCCGCCAGGGAAACGTGGTAGTGGACTCCGATGAGACTCTCATCACCCGGCGCACGCGGATTCTGCCACTCCCACCGCAAAACCGGCTAGCCTGTTATCCACCTTTAATCGTATGGGGTGAGGGAGACCGGACGCTCAACGCGGGAGTGATCTTCCCGCCGGACGCCCCCGCGGATTTCCGCGTTATCCCGCCGCCGGAGATGGGATCGTTCACCTGGGAGATGGAGAGTGAAAAACCAGGCGCGTTTCGATTTCATCTCGCCGGCCCCTGTCCCGAACCACCGTGGGCGGGGTGTATTGCCGTGATCGATCAAATTTCGGGGGCGCGGGGATTTATCCCCATCCTCTGTGCATCAAAAACAACCGGCCGGGAGAATCCATGCTGACCCAAGAAATTCTCTATCTTTTATCGACTCCCGCCCTGAGCGAATACCTGGACTCGTTGTCCGGCATCGCTTGGACTCTGATCGAGGTGATCGCCTGGATTCTGCTGTCGGGTGTGACCGCCATGAGCTTCCATGCCGTGAAACGCCTGATGCTGTTGCTGGGATTGCGGAACGTGGCTCGTGCCATCCAAAAGACGGATTGGCAACCGCTGACCATCCCCCAACGCTTCGCGCGGCTGCGGGAAATCTCCAAACCGGCCCCGGGTCTGCGCTGGGCCGTCGAGACCATGGAACGGCTTTCCTCCCGGCATTTTTCCCACCGGATGGACGATGTCATCGATCTTTGTGTGGCGCGCTACCGGCCGCCGGAATTTTTTACCCTGTTGCCCCGTTTGACTATCTTGATCGGTCTGATGGGCACTCTGATCGGCCTGCTGATCGCGGTGCAAGACGTCTATCTCAAGGTGGAATCGCTCGATAGCATTGACAGCCTGCGCGCTCCCCTGCACTCCACCCTGAGCGGCCTGAGCACGGCTTTCGTGACCACCCTCGCCGGGGTGTTCGCCGCCGCCGTCCTCAGCCCTCTCTTGGTTCTGACCCGCTGGAGCTCGTTCCGGGTCATCGGCCGCCTGGACACCCTGCTGTCCACTGAAATACTCCCCCTGATCGCGCCGCCCCAACGCGCGCGGAAACGGACTATAGGCCAGATGGTCGAGAAAGTCAGCCGCGCGGTGGTGGAGAACGTGATGGGCGGCCTTGTGCGCGAAACCGCCGCTGGTTTAAACGAATTGAGCATCCGGTTGGCCGAAGCGGTCCGCTCAGCCGCCGGACACCAGGCCGACATGCACGGCGTCATCTTCAAACTGGAACAGGCGGGCGAAGGCTTGCAACGCGCCGCCGGCAAAACCCATGATGTTCTGGGGCAATTGAGTGAAACCCTGTTGTCTCTGGCGCAAACCATCGGCAAGCTGACTCCCGAGGCGGAAATCCGCGAACAATCTGCCCGGCTCCTGGGGACGATCGTCAAGGAAGAATTGGCGGACTTGAGCGCCGAGTTGCGCCGGTTCAACGCCGATTGGTCCGACCGGATGCGGCCATTTCCCGAAGTTCTGGCGCAGTTGGGCGTCCAGATCGACAAGGCGGCGAAAGATCTGAGGGATGATCTGGCTACCCTGCAATCCCGCGGCGTAACTCAATTGCAGCCCATCGGCGAGCGACTCAAGGATTTGAACGCCCTCGCCCAAGCCGAACGAGATTGGTGGCGAAGCCAGGCCGGGAGGACTGCCAGCGATTGGTCCCAGGCTCTCGCCCGGCTTCTCGAGCCTCTCCAGGGCGCTGTCACGGAGTCGATGAAAACACAGACCGCGCGTTTGGAAGAGATCCAACGGGTGCTCAAAAACTTCCACGAGGTGATGCAACGTATCCTTCAGCGGATCGAAGAAGGCTATCTCTCGCTGCCCTCAGGTCCCCTGCCCGTTCCGGCGGGAGAACCTTCCGATACCAGCCCTTCACCCGCGGGAATCGGGGAAGAGATCAAGGCGGGATTATGGCAACTGAGCCAGCAATCCTTGCGGACGCTGACCGCCGTGCGCGAGTCGGCTGAGGAATACCGGCTCATGCGCCAGGATTTACGGCAACTCATTGAAGTGATCCGCCCGGACCGCCGCCCTTTGTGGCATCGGATGCGGTCGTGGATCCAGGGAGACCGGAACAAGCCATCATGACTGGGAGAAAACACGCCCACCGCCGCGATAGGCTCTACTCCGGCCTGGCTCTCGAAAACCTGGATGACATCTGGCCGGTGTTTTCGGACATTGCCATCTCTATCATCCTGTTTTTGATCTTCATGCTGGTGGCGCAGTTTCTCGAACTCTCGCAGGTATTCGACACGCTCGCGCGCAAACGCCTGCAGCAAGATCTGTGGTTGTCCCTGGACCGCAATCCTTATTTTCATGACCTGATCCAGGGAGGCAACCTCACCATGACCGTCCATGGGACGTTGCAGCGCTTCGGTTTCGCTTCCGACATCGTCTTCGTCTTGGGAGAGGCTGATCTGCAACCCCGGGGACGGGAGGTCCTCACCCAGTTCGCCCGCTTCCTCAGCGCCCAAGGCCCACCGGACCTTTACATCGAGGTTGAGGGGCACACCGACCGCATTCCTGTCACCAGCGGCCGCTACCGGGACAACTGGGAACTCTCTGCCGAGCGCGCCTTGACCGTGGTCCGCCTGTTTCAGCAACTGTCCGCCGATCCCGCCTCGGGGGTGACCTTCAATCCGCAAAACATCTCCGCGATCGGCTACGGCGAATTCCGCCCCCTCGAGGACCGCAAGGAATCCTTCCTCAACCGGCGGATCGAAATCCGGCTGGATTACAGCAAGATACCGGTGCGGTGAATCACCGGAGGCCGGCAAAGAGAAGGTGTTTGCATTGATCATCGTTCAGTGACGCGCAATCCAGAAAAAAAGGATATCTGACCGGTGAAAGCACAGGCTTTTACCCAACCGGACAACCGGGCCCAAGCGCCTCGTCCGTAGAAATTGGGAGAAGGTAGTCCCTCCGACGGCCCGAATGTTACGATCATCCCGTCGCATCCACGACATGTTGCCATGGCAATCCTCCTCCAGTAGAATGGATGGGCTTTGGAACCGAAAATCATCCGGTGATCGCTGATCCGGAGAAATTGAGGGAATCACCCATGATCAAGAATTGCTCAATCATTCTGTCGATCTGTCTGCTTCTGGGAGGAACAGCCGGCTGGAGTGAAGAAGCGCCGGTCAAGCCGCACGTCGTGTTTGTCACGGGAGACGACGAATACCGGTCGGAAATCACCATGCCCATGATCGCCAAAATCTTGGAAGAACGGCATGGTTTTCGCTGCTCCATCGCCTACGCCGTGGACCCGGAGACCAAACAACGAAATCCGAAATATCAGAAGAATATCGAAGGGCTGGAGGCGCTCAAGACGGCTGACTTGATGGTGATCTATACCCGCTTCCGGGCTTTACCGGATGAACAATTAAACTTGATCCTCGATTATGTGAATTCCGGACGGCCCGTGATCGGCCTGCGTACCAGCACCCACGCGTTTCTGTATCCAGAAGGTCCCAACCAAAAATGGAATGACCAGTTCGGCATCCAGGTGCTCGGCCAGAAGTGGATCACCCATCACGGGCATCAATCCTCGACGGACGTTTCGGTCATTCCCGAAATGGCTTCGCATCCCATCCTCCGCGGCATCGCCGAACCGTTCCATTGCGCCTCGTGGCTGTATCATGTCGAACCGATGGCGGGTGATTGCCAACCCCTGTTGACGGGTACAAGCATCAACTCGGACAAGGTGGGCAAGGAAGATCAGTATCCCCTCACCCAGCCGGTGGCTTGGACCAAGACCTTTACCGGCACAAGCGGAAAGGCCGCGCGGGTTTTTTATACCTCGTTGGGACATCCGAAGGATTTCGAAAATGAAGCCATGCGCCGTCTGCTGATCAACGCGGTTTTCTGGGCCTTAGGCCTGGAAGATCAAATCCCCGCAGAGGGATCGGACGCGCGGCCGGTGGGCGAATTCAAAGCGCCGGACACGCATTGAGACCGGACCCACACAAAAGAAAGGAGAAAAGGCTATGAAACGGCATGAGCTTACACGGCGGGGCTTTATCCGGGCGTCGGCCGCCGCGGCGCTGCCCTTCATCATCCCCGCCTCGGTCTTGGGAGACAACGCACCCAGCCAGCGCATCACCATGGGATTCATCGGCACCGGCAACAACGGGACCGATTGGATGCGCGATTTCATGCGAGACGAGCGCGTCCAAGTCGTGGCGGTCTGCGACGTCAACACGGAAGGTCCTGGTTATTGGGACGGAACGATCCGGGGACGCGAGCCGGCCCGCCGGATCGTAGAGGAATTCTACGGCGGGCGAAGCTGCGCGGCTTACGAGGATTTCCGGGATGTCATCGAGCGGAAAGACATCGACGCGGTGTACATCGCCACGCCGGATCACTGGCACGCGATCATCGCCATCGCGGCGGCCAACGCCAAGAAGGATATCTTTTGCCAGAAACCCTTATCGTTGACCATCGCCGAAGGCCGGGCCATGTCCAACGCGGTCAAGCGGAACAAGGTGGTCTTCCAAACCGGCAGCCAGCAGCGTTCGGACGTGAACTTCCGCCGGGCGTGCGAATTGGTGCGCAACGGACGGATCGGCAAACTGCATACCGTTCGTTGCGGACTCCCGGGCGGATGGCCGGATTTCGGACATACGGCCCATCAGACGGAGCCCGTGCCGGTTCCGGAGGGATTTAATTACGACATGTGGCTGGGGCCCGCGCCCTGGGATTACTACTGCCCGGCGCGAGTCGGCGTGAATTTCCGTTGGAATTTGAACTATTCCGGCGGGCAGCTTACCGACTGGGGCGGGCATCATCCGGATATCGCCCAGTGGGGCATGGATACCGAATATACCGGCCCCATCGCGGTCAAAAACGCGAAGGGGGTCTTTCCCACGGATCACCCGGTCTATAACACGGCTACGGAATATTATTTCGAGTGCGTTTATAAAAACGGCGTTACGTTGATCATTTCCAACAAAGAACGCGGCGGGGTGACATTCGAAGGCAGTGAGGGGTGGGTCTGGGCGGACCGGGGACGCCATGACGCCAGTTCGAAGGAAATCCTCGAATCACCAATCGGTGAAAACGAAATCCATCTCTACAAGAGCGACGATCACATCAAGAATTTCATCGATTGCGTTTTTTCACGTCAGGAACCGATCGCTCCCGTGGAGGTCGCGCACCGGTCCATCACCTTAGCCCACTTGGGGAACATCGCCATGATTCTGGGGCGGGACCTCCGTTGGGATCCGGAGAAAGAGAAAATCCTCGGCGATCCCGGCGCGAATTTCCTGCTGAACCGGGCCTACCGCGCACCCTGGGTGTTGGAGACGTGAGACTATACAGAAAGAGCGTAAAAGTTACCCGGGCAGACGCCAAGGTCTGCCCTGACGAATTTCCCTCACCCTAATCCTCTCCCAGAGGGAGAGGGAATTTGCAGAGTGGTTCGCATCGATCAACTAGAAGTGAGATCTACAAACCATCCGAAAAAAGTACTCACTTATCGGATGGATCCTTCTAAAAAATGGTTCTTCCGGTAAGTGCGTACATGGTGGTGAAATAGTATTCCATACCCTCGATGGCAGGGGCGGACACCGAGGTCCGCCCCTACAAAAATTCCCTCACCCTGGCCCTCTTCCAGAGGGAGAGGGAATTTGGGGAGTGGTTCTAATCGATCAACTCGAAGAGATATCACCAAGCCATCTGGAAAAAAAGTACGCACTTGCCGGATGAGCCTAAAAAATCAACTGAACCTTGGAATCCAGGCATATTATTTACTAGAATCAGGCAACACATTCATTAGGCAGGAGGAACATCTGATGGTAACAAGATTTCAGGCTATGGCGGCCGGCCTCGCGCTGGCCTTGGTCATGCTGGGCGCGGGAATCGGGCAGGGGGCGGAGTTCAACGGCCTCAACATGAACATGGGGAACCTCTACCGGCTGTCAGACGCCAAGACCCGGTCGATCAGCCCGGAAAATTTCACGGGTGAAAAAGGCAAGGGCGGGATGGCCACAGAAGGGACCGGGAAGAACGCGGCGCGGGATCTGGGCCAAGGGTGGAAGGTTTCACCCTCGATCGACGTGAAAGCCAAATCCACCTTCACGTTGGCGGAGATCGAGGGTCCGGGCGCGATCCAGCATATCTGGCTGACGCCCACGGGCAACCTGCGGTATTCGATCCTGCGGATGTACTGGGACGAGGAGGAGAATCCCTCGGTCGAATGTCCGATCGGCGATTTTTTCGCCTGCGGGTGGGGCCAATACGCGCAGATCAATTCGCTGGCGGTATGCGTCAATCCGGGCAGCGCGTTCAACTGCTATTGGGTGATGCCCTTCCGGAAAAAATGCAAGATTACTTTAGAAAATCTCGACGAGAACGATATGCGCCTGTATTACCAGATCGATTACACGCTGACTGAAGTCCCCGAGGACGCCGCTTACTTCCACGCCCAGTTCCGCCGGGTCAATCCCCTGCCTTACAAGGAGGTTTATACGATTCTGGACGGCGTGAAGGGCCAGGGGCATTACGTGGGGACTTACATGTGCTGGGGCGTGAATAACAACGGCTGGTGGGGCGAGGGGGAAATCAAGTTTTTCCTGGACGGCGATACCGATTTTCCCACCATCTGTGGTACGGGAACGGAAGATTATTTTTGCGGTTCCTATAATTTCGAGAACAAGGCGGAAGGCCAATACCAGGAATTTTCCACACCCTATACCGGCCTGGCGCAGGTCATCCGGCCCGATGGCGTGTACAAATCCCAGCAGCGCTTTGGACTATACCGGTGGCATATCATGGATCCCATCCGCTTCCAAGAAGACCTGCGGGTGACGATCCAGGCGCTAGGATGGCGGTCCGGCGGGCGTTACCTGCCGCTGCAAGATGATATCGCCTCCGTGGCGTACTGGTACCAGACTGAACCGCACGCGAAATTCCCCACTCTGCCGGACAAGGATTATTTGGAAATCCAGTAAACCGGAATTCATGGCCGGAAAAGCATGCAGGGGCGCGCGGCAGCGTGCCTTTGCTTTAGGGGATCGTTGAGGAAATGTGAACATCATGAAAAAAAATCGATTGCATTTCCTCCGGGATGAAGGTGTGTCTCTAGAATACCCTCACCCGGCCCCACCCTAGAGGGAGAGGGAATCGTTAATCGCTCTCATTCGCTTTCATGCCACGTATCAAGCCCTGAGCAAGTCCTGCATGTGGGTGGATAGTTATCCGATCCGTCATCCTCTCTTCGCTGAGTCCTATTATTTCGCTTCAAAGCGAAGCGATGCCGAATTGATGCAATACCGCAAGCCTGTAGGTTCGGGGCCGTCTTCGAAGACATGGCCGAGATGCGCGCCACAGCGGCCGCACAGCACTTCAGTGCGCATCATCCCGTGACTGGTGTCGGTTTCACAGGAAACCGCCTCTTCTCTGACTGGTTGATAGAAACTGGGCCACCCGGTCCCTGATTCATATTTCGTTTCCGACGGGAACAGATCCTGGCCGCAACAAACACACTTATACATCCCTGGCCTTTTTTCTTTGTAATACTCCCCCGTGAAGGGTGGTTCCGTTCCCTTTTGGCGTGTGATCCGGTATTGTTCGAGGGTCAATTGGCTGCGCCATTCCTCGTCCGTCTTCACTATTTTATCTGTCATGAGTGATCTCCCATTGCAAAACGAAAAACATCTCTCGTCATTTGTCTCATGGGACTACTATACCGGCCGGCCGGTGATTTTCCAAATCATTGACCGGATCCGGATTCCGGCGATGGGGGAAAGGAAGAAAACGGATCCGCCAAGGCCTATCAAAATCCGGAGGGCACCCCATCCCGCGTTCGCATCCGGTTACCCCCGGATGAATCAAGGCCAACAGGCAAAGCGGTCCATCATCCGGAGAGGATGTTTTCTTGCCCGCCTGCGTCTGGGCGCGTAGAATAAAAGGTTATTGGCATCGCGCGCGAACTCGAAATCCCCGAATCAGGCGGAGAATATGGACTTGGATCAATCCCCGAATCCCGTCCGGAGAAAAACACGGTACTACTATCACCACCTTGGCGATTTCCGCCGCGAGTTGAGAGAAGCCCTGCCTCGCGGCCTCTTGCGCGAACTGCACCAACGGACAGCCTGGAAACACTTTCGCACGCTCGGGCGGCAGCTCGTGATCGCCGGAGCGGCAGGGTATGGCAGTATGTTTGATCCCCTATGGGTCTGGCTGCCTTGTTCCATAGTATTGGGATTCGTGATTTTCGATTTCACCGTCCTGCTGCACGAGGTCGTCCACAACCTGATTTTCGCCGCCAGCCGTCCGCGCCTCAATGCGCTGATGGGCTGGTTGTACGCCCTGCCCAGTGGCATCTCCCGCACGCAGTTCACCCGCTGGCATCTCGATCACCATGACGAGTTGGGATCCAACACGGACGATCCCAAACGCGCCCACCTTACCCCCAAAATCATCAAACGCTGGTACAAATTCCTGTATATGACGCCCGCCCTTTTCCCCATATATTTCCAGGCCGCCGCGCGCGAGGCGCGAACGTATTCTCCCGATTTGCGACGGCAAATCCAGCGGGAACGCTGGATCACCATCGCCTTGCATCTGGCCGCGATGTCCTCCCTTTGGGGATGGGGAGGCGGATGGTTGTTTTTTAAGTTATACGCGGTCCCCTATTTCTTCGTGTTTCCCGTGGCCTTCACGATCAACCGGGCCGGCCAGCATTACCATATCAATCCCCAGGATCCCGCCCAATGGACCACCTTAATGAAAGGCAGCTGGTTTTGGGATTTTGTTTATCTCAATTCCAACTACCACCTCGAACACCACTATTTTCCTGGCGTACCTTTTTATAACCTTCCCAAGTTACAGAAATATTTGCAACCTCTCTATGAACGTCATGGCATGGAATATCAGACTTATGGCAAGGTTCTCTATGGATGGTTTATCGAAAACCGTATTCCGCATACGGATTGGAATTGTTCCGGGATTGTCCCGGAACCGGCCGCTTCAACAGATGCCCCCTCTTCCACCCAAATTTGACCCTAGCCAAAGCCACGCGATGGTATTTATAATGATCGTTCCACGGGCTGGAATTGCACAGAGAAATCCGATTTCCGTACAACGGATTCAGTTTTTTTGTATTCCCATTCAAAAGGAGAATCTTCATGTCCATTCATGCTCGGCACATTCTGGGGTGGGTACTCGTGATGGCTTGCAGTTTGGGCCCCGTTCCCGCATTCGCCGGGGAAGAAACACCCGCCGGTGAAACTATTCCGAAAGCTACGGAAACCATCCAAGCGGCCACACCCGAGGTGCAAGCCGCCACGGCTCCGGCGGCTCCAGATTCCAAGCCGAAAATCGTGGCGCCTCCTTCGAAACAACCACCCGCGGCCGGAGGCACGGATAAAAGCGACAAGAGCCGTGAGACCGGGGATATCGAGAATGTCAACCATGGGATTCAATTCATTTTCATCAACTCGGATGTCAAAATCGAAGGCGGCACCATCTCCAGTGAAATTCACCAAACTCCCGCCGCTGAGGCCGTGAAAGCCGAAGAAAAACCCGCGGCGGGGAAACCCGCGCCCTCCCAACCGCCTTCCGGGGAGAAGCCCGAAAAACCGGAAAAACCCAGTAAATTCGATGAACTCATCAAGGACGCCACCAAGGCCGAGGGGCTCTTCACTGTCTACACGCAGAAGGAAAAAATCTACTGGGAAATTCATCCGGAGCAGCTCGATCAGAGTTATCTCTTGTCCGGCGTTCTGGCTACTGGTCTGGGCACTGGGTGGGTGAAGCCGGGGACCTACATGGGCAGTTTGATTTTTGAATTCCGCAAAACCGACGAGAAAGTGCAACTAGTCCAACGCAACCTCCGTTTCACCGCGCCGGAAGGCTCCAAAGAGGAGGAAGCCATCGCCAAAAACTTTAGTGACGCCATCGTCGCATCCCTGCCCATTGAGGCCACCAAACCCGAAAACGGCGCCAGCCTCATTGACATGAGCAAGTTCTTCCTCACCGATGTTTTCAATCTCAGCGAGGAGGTCCGATCTTCCCTGGGTGGAGCGTATGGATTTGACCGGGGAGACAGTTTTATCAAAGAAACCAAAGTGTTTCCCGAAAACGTGGTCACCCGGACCCTTTTTGCCTTTCGTTCCGGCGCGCCCGGCGGGGCAGTCGTGATTCCCACTCCCGGCAGCGCGCAAGCGGAACTGATCGTGGACGTGAGGAAACTCAAAGACAATCCGGACTTTCAATCCCGTCTGGCCGATCACCGGCTGGGTCATTTTCTCGAAGCCCGGGTGGATTTGGCCCACGATGAACGTCCCGACTTTTTCAAACGCTTTGTTTCCAAGTGGGATATCCGCAAGGCCAGCCCGGATCAACCACTTTCCCCGCCTGTCAAACCGCTGACGGTGTGGATCGAGAAAACCGTTCCCGAAAAATACCGTGAGCCGATCAAAAGCGGGATTTTGGAATGGAACAAGGCGTTCGAGAAAATCGGCATCCAGAATGCCATTGTCGTCAACATTCAACCCGATGACGCGGATTGGGATGCCTCCGATGCCCGGTACAACACGATCCATTGGAACGAATCATTCGATTCCGCCTATGCGGGAGTGGCCCAATGGATCGCCGATCCGCGCAATGGAGAAATCCTTCACGGGGGCTTTATCATCGAAGGCGACACCATTCGCAGCCTGCTGGCCTTCCGCCGCGTCCGGGAACCCGATACGGTTCAATCGCTAAAGGACCGCCTGTCCCGGCCGCTGCCGACCAATCCTGAAAAACTGGCTTGTTCGTACCAAAAAGAACTGATGGAGCAATCGCTATTCGCTTTGACCATCCTGGCGGCGCGCGCGGGAATCGAAAACGTATCGCCGGAAGTGGTAGATGATTTTGTCAACCAATATCTCTTCTCGGTGGCCGCGCATGAGTTTGGCCACGTTTTGGGTTTGCGTCACAATTTCGAGGGCAGCCTCCTTCTTTCCCTCGATGAATTACGCGATAAGAATGTCACCGGAGAGAAGAGCATCTCCTCCAGCGTCATGGATTACCTGCCCGTGAACATCGCCCCGGAAGGCAGAGAGCAGGGGCATTATTTCGAGCCCACCATCGGCGCGTACGACTACTTGGCCATCGAATACGCCTACAAGCCCATCCAACCAGCCACCGGCGAGACCGAGACCGCCCTGCTCAACCAGATCGCCCAGAAACAGGAGACCCCGGGCTTTACGTACGGCACGGATGAAGATCTCTATTCCGGGCCGCCCTACTACGGTCTGGGTGTGGATCCCTTGTGCAACACATTCGACCTGGGCAACGATCCCCTCGCCTTCGCGCGGGAGCAAAACCAAATTATTCTCGACACCATCCCTAAACTCCCCAAAATCGTCAAGGAAGGGGAAGATTACGCGATGGTCCGCCGGGGCTTTCTCCGCCTCCTCAACTACTATTTCGACGCGGCCCGCTTTTCTCTCAAATACCTCGGAGGCCAATATGTCAACCGGGTCAAGAAGGGCAGCCCGAACGACCTAACCCCCCTTCAACCGGTGTCCGCCGTCAAACAGCGCGAAGCGGTCAACTTCATTCTAGAAAATCTATTCTCCGACCGTTTATTCCAGGTGGAACCCGACTTGCTGAACTTGCTTGCCGCGGAGAAATGGCTGCACTGGGGATACAGCTGGCCGGGGCCTTCCAGTGAGTTTCCCCTCTCCAACGTTGTTTTCAATTTGTATGACGCCGTCCTCTACGAAATTTATTCCCCGCTGTTCCTCCGGCGCATTTTGGACGCGGAAAAACAACGGCGTAAGGAGGAAGTGAACTTCACCATTCCTGAATTGTTCGACACCATGACCAACGGGGTGTGGCGGGAGATCGATGTCACCGTATCCCCGGTGAAAGGACCGTTCACGGCGCAAAAACCCTGCATTTCCACGTATCGGCGCATTTTGCAGCGCCAGCACTTGAAACGCATGATCGAAATCGTCCATCAGCCGGTTTCGGGCATGCCCGAGGACGCCCGCACCCAGGCTTGGCGCTCGTTGAACGAGATGGCGAAACGCATCAGTTCTTTCCTCGAGGTACACCAGGAGCAGCTGGACGCTTACTCGCGCGACCATCTGTCCGAATCGCTTGACAAGATCAAGCGCGCCCTCGAAACCCGCCTCAACGTGGGAGTGGATTTCTGGTGAGAATGCAGCGTGGAGCATTGACGGGGCGGATCTTGATATCCGCCCCGTCCTATCGTTTCGCGATTCTTCCTTCTCAGGGAATGACAATCCCCAAATCCCCAATACAATATATTTTCCATGGCACGAACCAATCCAACATCCAAGCAATCGGATACCGCTCCCGAAGTGATTCTCTACACCGACGGGGCCTGCCGCGGCAATCCCGGCCCCGGCGGGTGGGGATTCATCCTGATCCATGTGCCGACGGGCAAAATCCTCGAAGCCAGCGGCGGGCATCCCCACACCACCAATAACCGGATGGAACTGCAAGCAGTCATCGAAGGCCTTGAAAAACTCAAACGCCCTACCCGCGTACATGTCGTGACCGATAGTGCTTACGTTGTCCGGGGCATCAACGAGTGGATCAAAAACTGGAAGCGGCATAATTGGAAACACAAGGTTCCCGCCGGCTGGGAAACGATCAAAAACGTCGAATATTGGAAAAAACTAGACGCATTTTGCCAAACCCACCAAATCACTTTTGAACACGTCCCCGGCCATGCGGGCCACCCTCAAAATGAACGCTGCGATGAACTGGCCGTCCAAGCCTGCCAGGCCATTCTGAAGCGCTCGTAGGATATTCTCCCCGTCTTGATGCGAAAGAAGAACTTGCTGAAAATTATTGACTATTTTGATAAATTTGGTAAAATACAGACGACTTATTTTTTTAATATTTTGTAAAAAATATCGAATCAACGTATGCTATAACTAACACCTTCTTTTAAAAAAAATTGAATCGAGGATCTCTAAGTCTTGGAAAAAGAGTTAATTATTTACTTGATTCCAAACCTTTATCATTTTTCATGCTTCACGGGATTTCTCCTCGTTTTTTTTATCGAATTTCAATAACTTCAATCGAACATTATCAGCTCTGCCCGTCACATCTTGCCCATCTGGTTTCTCACTCCGCGAAATATGGCCACTGAAGGAAAATCTAGCAAAATATTTTCTGTAAAAAACAGGGGGGGAACGTATGAACACACCCAAAAAAATCCGGTGTTATCTGATGGGAGGAGAATCCGTCCTCATTCAATGCGCGGATATCCTGCTGCAGCAGGAACAATCGATTCTTGGGATCATCAGCGCGGATCCGGCGGTCCATAAATGGGCCCAAAAAAACGAGATTCCACTCATTGATCCTGAGATGGACTTGTATTCCATCCTATCTTCTCAGCCGTTCCATTATTTCTTCAGCATAGCCAACCTGCGGATTATCCCTCCGGAAATTCTTGCCTTGCCCAGCGAGGGAGCGATCAATTTCCACAACGGTCCCCTGCCCCGGTACGCTGGTTTGAACACCCCCACGTGGGCCTTGATTAACCGGGAAAAGCAATACGGCATCACCTGGCACACCATGGTCCCGGGGGTGGATGAAGGCGACATCCTCAAGCAGCAGTTCTTTGCAATCACCGAATCGGAAACCGCCGTAACCTTGAACACCCGTTGTTTTCAGGCTGCCATTGATACCTTTTCCGAACTCATCCGCGAACTGGCCCAGGGACAAGTGAACAAGCAGAAACAAAACCTGGCCGAGAAACGCAGTTACTCCAAACATCAGCGGCCCGCGAACGCTCTGCTGATCGATTGGAACCAGGAGGCGGAGGCCATCGGCGCGTTCGTCCGCGCCCTGGATTTCGGCACCTATGTCAATCCCATGGGCTTGCCCAAAATCCTGGCGGGCGGCATTCCAGCGGTGGTTACGGGAGTGGAAATCCAACCCCAAACATCTGATGCGCTTCCAGGTACCGTACTGGAAATCAGCCCGGATCAGTTATTGGCCGCGGCCCGCAGCGGAAGCGTGATGATAACCGGCTTGTCTACAATGGAGGGAAATCCGCTGCCGATTCTTGATTATGTCCATGCCACGAAATTGGAGATAGGAGACCGGCTGGCCCAGTTACCGCCGGATGAAGCCCGCCGTCTGACTGAAATCCACGGCAGCCTGATCCGTCATGAAGAATATTGGGTTCAAAAACTGTCAATCATAGAACCTTTACATATCCCATACCGTAAACACGCACGAAATGAGGACGGTACCCGGAAATTCGAAGCCTATGTCTTTCCGGTTCCCCAGGAATTCCAAGATTACGTAAAAACCCTGGATAATTCGGTATCCATGCCGGATTTACTTTTGACCGCTTTTGGTGCCTGGTTGGCCCGGATCACCGGAACATCGGAGTTCGATACCGGCTACAGTGATGCTTCCCTCGCCGAGCGGTTACGGGGATTCGAGAAATTCTATGCTCCGCAAGCGATTCTGCGCTTCTCATTTGATCCACACAAAACCTTGATGGAAAACCTCACGGCTTGCCTGGCCGAATTCAAAACCGTGCGCCGCCGCCAAAGCTACGCGCGTGATGTCCTGGCCCGGTATCCCCAGGTCCGTGATGTCACGGAATCGGGCTATCACGCGGGCTTGCCCGTGGCCATCGAATGGGGCCAGGGGATGAATGGCCAAAGCGCCGGTCCGGGGACGTATTTCCTGTTCGTCCTGAACGGTGACGGCACGGAATGCCGCTGGCTGTATGATCCCCGGATTCTCGATTCCACCAGTCTGGAACACATGCGGCGGCAATTTGATATTTTTTTACGAGGTTTAACAAAGAATCCCGATTGCCCCATTGCTCGCCTGCCGGTTCTTTCTGAGGAGGAAACACGCCGAATCTTGTTCGAATGGAACGCGACAGAAACGGACTATCCCCGGGAAGATTGCATCCATCATCAGTTCGAGGCCCAGGTGGAACGCACGCCGGACGCGCCCGCCGTGGCGTATCAAAATCAAG
>ERZ795045.422-NODE-422-length-54895-cov-5.689898_pt1 | contig 54895 bp, 40 predicted proteins | sample MGYA00375129_ERZ795045 | MGnify/ENA primary metagenome ERZ795045 (study PRJEB30174, sample SAMN05720166) | activated sludge metagenome | isolation source: anaerobic digester from wastewater treatment plant | place: Japan | collected 2015-05-15 ...
GGCCGCGGGCGTCAAGCACGGCGTGGTGCAAGACAAGCTGTGGCTGCCCGGGTTGCAGAAGCTGAAGATGCTGATCGACACCGGCTTCTTCGGGCGCATCCTCTCGGTGCGTGGCGAGTTTGGCTACTGGGTTTTCGAGGGCGACTCGGTACCGGCGCAGCGGCCCTCCTGGAACTACCGGCGTGAGGAAGGCGGCGGCATCATCATCGATATGCTCTGCCACTGGCGCTATGTGCTCGATAACCTGTTCGGCGAGGTGAAGAGCGTCTCGTGCCTGGGCGCCACCCATGTGGATACGCGCTGGGATGAGAAGGGGCAACCCTATAAGTGTACCGCCGAGGATGCCGCGTATGCTACCTTCGAGCTCGAGGGAGGGATCATCGCGCACTTCAACTCGTCATGGACCGTGCGCGTCCGACGCGATGATCTGCTGACGATCCAGGTGGATGGCACCAAGGGATCGGCCGTGGCCGGCCTGCGCGAGTGCGTGGTGCAGCACGCCTCGGTGACGCCCCGCCCGATCTGGAACCCGGATATCGACAGCCCGATCAACTACTATGATGCCTGGCTCCCGGTGCCGGCGTTCAAACCGTTCGATAACGCCTTCAAGATTCAGTGGGAGCTCTTCCTGCGCCATGTCGTCAAGGACGAACCGTTCCGCTGGAACCTGTTGGAGGGCGCGAAGGGCGTGCAGCTTGCCGAGAAGGGGATGGAGTCCTGGCAGAAGCGCGCCTGGGTGGAGCTGCCTGCGCTGAAGCCGTAGGAGACTCTTTCACCGCTTCGCGACAGAGTGCAGTGGGGGGTGTCCGGAGTGATGCGGCTCCGGACACCCCCCGTCATTTCTCGGGAGAGGCGGGCACCTCTCCCGTTGGCGGATCGGCCATGCAGAGGCCAAAGAAGCCGGTCAGAAGGAAGAGGGTAGCCACCATCCGCCAGTTGAGCCAATCCAGGCCCATGCGCGCGCCGGCACCGGCACCGATGATGGCTCCGAGGCAGGCACCATCGGCTGCGCCCCACCTGGAGCGGTGAGGAATGGCGCCGCCCAGGGCGCCCGCGACCGCGCCGATCAGAGCGCAGGCACTGGCGCCGAGCAGGATCCGCAGTAGCCCCCCGTAGAAGGCACTGTACGCAACCATCGCCACCACCAGGCCCGCGGGAAGCGCGAGCCGCTTCGCCCATAGCCTCCACATCATCTTGACCGCCTAACGAGGTCCAGAGAGTTCCTCCTCGATGCCACGCGGGGGCGCAGCGCTCTCCTCGCCGTAGGTCATCTCCGAGAGGCTTCCACCCGGTGGCACCATCGGGAGCACCTCCTCGGCGGCGTCCGTTTCAACTTCCAGGACAAAGGGGCCCGGATGCGCCAGCGCCCGATCCAGAGCCTTGGCCATCTCTTCCGGATCGGTCACTCGCGCCGCCTCGACGCCCAGACCGCGGGCAATGAGCGTGAAGTCAATCTGCGGGGGCTGGTGTATCGCCGTAAAGTTGCTCTCGAAGTAGAGCCGCTGGAACTGGCGCACCATGCCCAAATTGCGGTTGTTGAGCACGATAGCCTTCACCGGGAGCCCGTGCTCGGCGATGGTTGCCAGCTCCTGCATATTCATCAGGAAGCTGCCATCGCCGCACACCGCGACGACCATCTCACCCGGGCGAGCGAACGCGGCGCCCATAGCGGCGGGGAGGCCATAGCCCATCGTGCCCAGGCCGCCGCTGGTGAGGATGTTGCGCGGCGAGTCGAACGGGATGTGCCGCGCCACGAACATCTGGTGCAAGCCGACATCGGTTGCCACCACGGCCCGGCCTGCGACGCGCCGGCAGATCGCTTCAACGGTGGCTTGCTGGGTGAGGATGCCCTCCCGGGCAGGGGGATAGGGGTGGTCCCGCCGGTAGCCATCCACGGTCTCGATCCAGGCCCCATGATCGCACGGCTTGATGGCCTCGAGGAGCTGGCGAACAACGCGGCGCGCGTCGCCCACAATGGGGATATCCACGCGCACGTTCTTGCCGATCTCGGCGGGATCGATATCGATATGGATGATGCGGGCATCTGGAGCGAAGCGCGCGGCGTTTCCGGTGGCGCGGTCATCAAAGCGCGCGCCGACCGCCAGGATCAGATCCGAATGCTGCACAGCCTTGTTCGCGGCGTGGCTGCCGTACATCCCGAGCATCCCGACGAAGAGCGGGTGGGTGCCGGGGAAGCCGCCCAGGCCAAGGAGCGTGCAGACGACGGGGAGATCCGCGCGCTCCGCGAGCATTCGGACTTCCTCACTCGCTCCAGAAGCGATGACGCCGCCTCCGACATACAGCAGCGGGCGCTCGGCCTGTGCCAGCGCCTCCGCGGCACGGCGGATCTGCATCGGATGGCCATCGAGGGTCGGCCGGTAACCAACGCGATCCACGGTCGCGGAGCCACGGTAGTCGCCGCGTGCCTTCAGGACGCAGGAGGGGATGTCGAGGAGCACGGCGCCCGGGCGGCCCGTGCTGGCCACGTGGAACGCCTCGGCCACGGCACCCTCGATCCGGTCGACGCTCGAGACGAGGCCGTTGTGCTTGGTGATCGAGCGCGTGATGCCAGTCATGTCGGCTTCCTGGAAAGCATCCGTGCCGATCGCATCCATTTCGACCTGGCAGGTGATCGCCACGAGAGGGATCGAGTCCATCTGCGCGGTCGCGATGCCGGTGACCAGGTTGGTGGCGCCTGGGCCTGATGTCGAGAGGCAGACACCCACTCGCCCACTGGCGCGGGCATAGCCATCCGCGGCATGGGCCGCGCCCTGCTCATGCCTCACGAGAATGTGGCGGAGCGGGCTGCGCGAGAGCGCATCATGAAGATGAAGCGTCTTGGCACCTGGTATCCCGAAGAGAACCTCCACGCCCTGCGCCTGCAGCGCACGCACCAGTATTTCCGCACCCGTCAGTTTCATGCAAACCTCCCTGGTAGAAGCAGCCGGGGCTCACCGGGCCCGTGACCATCTACCGGGAACCCACCGGAGAATCAGAAAGGCCACGGGTCTGCTTCCCGTGGCCCTTGGCATTCTGTAATCGCGTGGAGAGTCTATGCTCCGCCGCCGGCCACGGGGATGGCTACAGCGACAACTACAGCCACCAGGGCACCCGTGACTAGGGGGAGCAAGCACGCGCCGAACTGCGCCGCTGCCGGCGAGCTCTCTGAAACAGGATCTCTGTGCCGCGTGTCCATTGTCTCTCCTGGCTCATTATAGCCCATGAAAGCCTGGCTGTCAACAATAGGTTAGAGTACCGAGATAGGGCTGAACTGAGCGGTTGCCCGCGCTCTTCTGGCGGCTTTCATCCCCCCGGCCCCGCGCCGGCGGCGATATCACGAATGAGGGGGACGGAGGCCGATAGGGAAGCACGGGTGCCCCGGTTCTCACAGCCGCGGGCCTGAAAGCCCGCGCTGCTTCCCGGCAAAGGCCCGAAGGGCCTTTGACACCCCCACCTTCGACCAGCCTGCCTTGCCCGCACGTAGCCCTGCCCAGCCCGCAGGTGGCTATTGACACGCACCGACTCGGATTGATAAGATCGCTTCACCCCAACCTGGGCAGTGTTGCACTCCCCTTACCATGAGCGTTTCTCGGCATGCCCGAGGGCTTGTCGCGGCCCCTCGCGGTGAGGGAAAACGCCGTTCTGCCGGTCCGCGGGCGAGCGCCCACCGTGCCCGGCCCTGACCTGTGTATTGCAACGGGAGCACTCGCAGATGGATGTCATTCAAACCCCCTTGCATTCGGGATGGGAGTTTGCCTTCGCGGACCACGGCACGATTGCCGGCTCGGCGGATGCCGCTCACCTGACTTTCCGCCCGGCCTCCGTGCCAGGTACCAACCTGACCGACCTGCAGGCAGCCGGCCTGGTGGAGGAGAGCACCTCGGCGACCTACGAGGATTCCTTCGCGCCCTACAAGAGCATGGATTTCGTCTATCGGACGGGGTTCGAGGGGGGAGCTACCGCTGCCAGGCGCCACGTCTTCCTCTGCTTCGATGGCCTGGACACCGTCTGCGAGATCTACCTCAATGGCGAGAAGCTGGCCGAGACGGAGAACTGCCACATCGGCTACCGCTTCGATATCACCGGGAAGCTGCGGGCCGGCACCAACTCCCTGGTGCTCCTCTTCCGCTCGCCTGTGATCGAGGCGGAGAAGCGCCAGCGACACTTCGGCAGGAAGTTCCCGGCGCACCTAAACTCCAACTTCATGTTCCTGCGCAAGCCGGCGTACTCGTTTTTCTGGGACTGGGGTCCGGAGCTACCGGTGAGCGGCATCTTCCGTCCGGTCTACTTGAGAGCGTTCGATCACGCGGAGATTGCCGACTTTCACGTGCGCTACAAGTTGAACGGCCGCCGCGTCGCCGGCACAGTGACGGTAGAGGCGCCGGGCGGTGAGGGCGCCCGCGCTCAGGTGAGTATCGGCGGTGCGTGCTCTAGCGCCCCCGTGGTGGATGGACGGGCACGAGTTCCCTTCGCGCTCGATGGGGTCAACCTCTGGTACCCGAATGGGGAGGGGGAGCCGTTCCTCTACGACCTGCAGATCACGTTGGAGGGCGATGGCATCCTGGACGAGCGCCGCCACCGGATCGGCTTCCGAACCATCGAGGTGGTGCGTGATAAGCGCCGGGATGGTCGGGGCACGCGCTTTGCCTTCAAGGTGAATGGCAAAGAGATCTTCTGTCGGGGTTACAACTGGATCCCGGTGGACAACTCGGTGCCGCGCGGCAATCCCCACCTCTATGAAGGGAACCTCGACCTGGCGCGCGAGGGCAACGTCAACATGCTGCGCATCTGGGGGGGCGGCTACTACGAGGACGATGCCTTCTACCGGATGTGCGACGAGCGCGGCATCCTGGTATGGCAGGATGGGGCCTTCGCCTGCTCGATGTACCCCGATACGGATCCGAGCTTCATCCACTCCGTCGAAGCCGAGCTGATCTACAACATCAAGCGTCTGCGCAACTTCACGTCTCTGGCGCTCTGGTGCGGCGAGAACGAGTGCCATTGGGGCTACGACAGCTGGTGGGTTGGCCTGCGCCAGGAGTTCCCGCGGTTCTTCGGAACCGAGATCTACGACCGGCGCTTCCCGGCGCTGGTGGCCGAACTGGACCCCGACCGCTTCTATTGGAACGGCTCGCCCTATTCCGAGGATCCAAACGTCTCGGCAAATGACCCCTTCCAGGGCGATTCCCACTTCTGGGACCTGCATGGCCAGTGCCAGGATCTCTCCGGCTACCTGCACACCGCGCCCAGCTTTGTCAGTGAGACCGGGATCCAATCGCTCCCCGACCTGCGCACGGCGCTGACGATTGGGGAAGAGGAGGACCGGCACCTTCAGTCTTTCGTCTTCGATACGCGCAACCACTTCGAAAGCCCGGCCAAGAACGACCGCCTCCTGAAGTTCACCGGGGCGCTCTTCCGGGTGACAGGCGAGTTTGAGCACGCGGTGGTCCTCTCGAACCTGGCTCATGCGGAGTATCTGAAGTACGCCGTGGAGCATTGGCGCTCGCAGGCGCCCGACTGCGCCGGCGTGCTCATCTGGCAGCTCAACGACTGTTGGCCCGCCATCTCGTGGTCCGCTATCGACTACAACCTGATTCCGAAGGCGTGCCACTACTACCTGCGCCGGGCGTTCCAGCCGGATATCGTCGGCTACATCCAGCGTTATTCTATCGACTACAATCCGGATGTGAACAGCAGCGGTAACCTTTTCGTGGCCTCCGAGCGTGATGGCGTGAAGGTGGGCGAGGTGGAGCTACGCGTTGTCCGGGTGGATGGCAAGGTGCTGGAGACTCTGTGCTTCCCGGTTCGCCTGGAGGGGCGCGGCGCCGTCTCCCTGGGCGAGGTGGCGCTTCCGGAGTATCGAGCGCGGCGCTTCGACTGCGTGGCCGAGTTCACCCTCCGGTGGGAAGATGGCGTCACCGCGCGCAACGTCTACACCTACTCGCGTCCCAAGCACATGCGCCTGGCGTGCCCGACCATCGAGGTGACGCAGGTCGGCCCCGACCGGCTGGCACTCCGCACCGATCGCTTCGCCAAAGGGGTCTACCTCTTCCACCCGGAGAGAGAGGTCGTCTTCTCCGACAACTACTTCGACTTGATGCCGGGCGAGGAGCGGGTCGTCCATATGACCCGCCCGGCCGCGGCGAGCGACATCCGGGTATACGCCTATCACCATGGGTGATCTCGCCCCATTGGCGATTCGCCGATGAGCCAGGCCGTCCCCGATAGGGTGATACCACGAATGAAGCGGACGGGCGCGTGTGGGGAAGGCACGAGTGGCGCGGGGCTGGAACAGGAGGGAGGGGTGCCTGCGTAGAAGAGACACTCCACTCACCCATGCGAAGGAGGAGCCATGATTCCGGATGTGTCCGGCGCGCGTGCTCTGGCACACGTGCGTGAGATCTGCGAGCGTTTTGGCTCGCGACCGGCGGGAAGCGAGAAAGAGCGAAAAGCGGCGGAGCATATCGCCGCCCGGTTCCGTGAGTTCGGCCTCTCCGAGGTCGTGATCGAGCCGTTTCCCTGTCTCACATGGGACTACTCGCGTGCGTCACTCACCGTGGCGGGAGCCGAAATCCCGTGCCTACCCGTGGCGCACTCCCCGGCCACCCCGGCGGGAGGAATCGAGGCGGAGCTGGTCTATCTGGAAAGAGCATCCGATATCGACCTGGCGCGCGTGCCGCTCGCGGGGAAGATCGGCCTGCTCTCGACACTCTACGGCGACGACTCCGAGCGCCTGCGTCGGCTGATGGACTCGGGCCTGGCGGCCGTCATCCTGGTGGACGATCGTCTTCCCTTCGATTGGACAGTCGCCGTAGGCGTTCCGGCGCAGTGGATACGCCTCCTATCAATCCCGATGGTCTCCATCCCCTACCGTCACGCCTGGGAGATTGTGCGCAACGGCGCGCAGCGCGCGCGCCTGGAGGTCGCCACCCGGGTGCGCGAAGCGGAGTCGCAGAACGTGGTGGGCGTTGTGCCCGGCAGCGATCCCACGGCAGGCGATATCCTCCTCACGTGCCACCACGATACTGTCATGAACGCCGTGGGCGCCGAAGATAACGGCAGCGGCGTGGCCTGCGTGCTGGAGCTGGCGCGCGCGTTCGCGGGAAGCCGGCCCCGGCGCACCCTCCGCTTCGTCGCGTGCGGTTGCGAAGAGCAGCTCTCCGAGGGCTCGAAGGAGTATGTCTTGCGCCATCGGGACGAGATGCCCGGCGCCCAGTTCGTCTTGAACACCGATAGCGTCGGCGGGTGGATGGGGCAGAACGAGGTGACCGTGTCGGGCTGCCCGGAGATGTATCGCTGGCTGGAGGGCGCGCAGCAGGCGACCGGCTTCAGCGCGAAGCTCCTGGATCAGGTCTCCCCCTACAGCGACCACTTCCCCTTCACCGCCGTGGGGGTTCCGGGGATCTGGGTTCACCGGACCAACTGCGCGGGCGGACGCTTCTTCCACCACAGCGCCCTCGATACGCCCGACGTGCTCTCGCCGGGCGTCCTCGACGCCACGCTTCGCTTCCAGGCCCGATTGCTGAATGATCTTGCACACGCCGAGGAGCTGCCCTTCCCGCGTGCCGTGCCGGATGCTCAGCGCGAGGTGATCGCCCGCTTCTGGCGCGACCTGTACGGCGTCGCCGACCAGGGCGATGGAGCCGCTCCCATCAGGTGAATCCCCGAACCATGCGGGCCCCCGGCGACGGGGGCCCGTTGAAAGTGGGGAACGCGCCCCGAAACCGGATGTAGACAGCGGTAGAGAACGCCGCAAACGGGTATAGGGCAGAGGAGGTCAATCTGATGCCACGCAAACCCGAAGGCAGCATCTCGGTTTCAGGGCGCCTCTCTATCCGGCAAGCCCTGCTGGAGTGGAGACACCCGCTGCTGCGCTATCTCAATCGCAGGGATGGCGCCTACGCCTGGAGCCGGGCGGGGGAGGTGGAGATCCCTTCGATGGGGAACGCGGTGCGCCTCCACCTCCTCTCCCAGGTATGGCAGGGAGTGCCCTGGAAGCATGAACTAGCCCTCTACCCGCCCGCCGGTCCGCAGGATGCCTCCATCGCGCTGTTGCTGGTAACCGGCAATCGCGGGGACCTGCCGACTCTGGCTCTGATGGCGCGCGCGGCCCGGCTGCTCCAGATCCCTGCAGCTGTCCTCTTCGATGTGCCCAACCAGCCGCTCTTCGGGGGGAAATCCGAGGACGCCCTGATCGCGCACACCTTTCTGGAGTGCCTCCGCTCCGGCGACCGGAGCTGGCCGCTCCTCTACCCGATGGTCAAGGGCGTCGTGCGCGCCATGGATGCGATCCAGGAGTTTGCCGCGCGCGAGTGGCGAACGGAGATCGCCGGTTTCGTCGTCACGGGGGCTTCCAAGCGCGGGTGGACTACGTGGCTTACAGGCGCCTGCGACCGCCGGGTCGTTGGCATCGCGCCCCTGGTGTACGATAACCTGAACGTCACCGCGCAGATGGCGCATCAGATGGCCGTCTACGGATCCTATAGTGAGGAGGTCGCGGATTACTCCGCGGTGGGACTGCCGCAGAAACTGGTGACCCCCGAGGGTCGAAAGCTCGCCAACATGGTCGATCCCTTCCACCTGCGCGACCGGCTTGAGATCCCGAAGCTAATGATCCACGGCAGCAACGACCGTTACTGGACGCTCGAATCGGCGAACCTCTACTTTGACGAGCTGCCGGGAGATAAGCACATCCTCTACGTGCCGAACTCTGGCCACCGCCTGGCGGAGATGCCCAAGGTGCTTTCGGCGCTCGGCGCCTTTGTCGACGCCTGTGCCGCCGGGCGCACGCTCGCCCGGCTGGAGTGGTCCTGCCACGAGGTGCCGGAAGGCCTGCGCCTGACGCTCACTTCGGAACACCATCCAGAGCGCGTCACCATCTGGACGGCAGCCGCTGAGACGCGCGACTTCCGGGACGCGTTCTGGCGGCCGCGTCGCATCACTGGCCGAGGCGAGCGGTATGAATACCTACTGCCGCGTCCGAACCGCGGCTATGCGGCTCTCTTCGGCGAAGTGGTCCTTCGATGGACGCGGGGCACCTACGCGCAATCGACCACGCCCCATGTGGTAGCTGCAATCGCCTCGTGAAGAGCGGCAGGAGAATGCAAGCGGGCGCGGAACTGGGCTGCAAAGGAATCGCGCCTTTAGCCCTGGCGCCTGGTCTTGCCATGGGGCACGCCCGCGCTTGCAGCGGTTGAGGCCCGGCCGGCTGGCTTCCGCGAGTTCGCTCCTTTGAGGACGCCGGCCTCACCGCGAGGTCGAGACCCTGCCGCGAAGCGGCGCCGCGCTCTTCTGCGCGGGCGGCTCGCCGCCCCTGGAACGGAGGAGTGAGATGGGTCCAACACTGCCGCAGCTCTTCTCGCTGGAGGGGAAGGTCGCGCTGGTGACCGGCGGGGCCGGGTTCCTGGGATCCGCGATGTGCCGGGGGCTGGCGCAAGCGGGCGCGCGTGTCGTGGTCGCCTCGCGCACGCTGGAGAAATGCCGCCGGCTGGCCGAGGAGCTGGGGCCACAGCACCGGGCCGTGGCAATTGACCTGAGCGACGAGACCAATATCCGTACCACCATCGATCAGGTCGCCGCCGAGATGGGCCGGCTGGATATTCTGGTCAACAATGGCTACAACGGGCCGCTGGCCCGGCTCGATACCGCCACGGGGGATGACTTTGCCCGGTCGCTGGCAGTGGGCGTCACCGGACAGTTTGTCGCCGCGCAGCAGGCGGCCAGGCAGATGCGCCGCGTAGGTGGGGGGAGCATCATCAACGTCGCCAGCATGTATGGCCTGGTGGCGAGCTATCCCGAGGTGTATGAGGGCCTCGAGACCTGCAGCCCGCCCAACTACCACGCAACGAAGGGAGCGCTGATCCAGCTCACCCGCCATCTGGCGGCATATTGGGCGCGCGATGGGATTCGCGTTAACTGCATCTCCCCGGGGGCGTTCCCGCATCCGCCGGTGCGCGAGCGTATGCCCGAGTTTATTCGGCGTCTCAGCGAGCGCGTGCCAATGAAGCGGATGGGAGAGCCGCACGAGCTGATGGGCGCGGTGGTCTTCCTGGCTTCCGATGCATCGAGCTACTGCACGGGGCACAACCTCGTGGTGGATGGGGGGTGGACCATCTGGTGAGCGAGAAGATCCCGGTTCTGGTGGTGGGCGCCGGCTCGATTGGCGAGCGCCACGCCCGCTGCTTCCTGGCGACGGAGCGAACGAGTGTCGCCATCTGCGAGTCGCGCGCCGACCGGCTGGCCGATCTCCAGGCGGCCTATCCGCTCTCGGCGGCCTACACGGCGTGGGATGCGGTCCCCTTGCGCGACTATGCGGTGGTGGTGATCTGCACCCCGGCGCCTTTCCACGAGGCGATGGCCACGCGCGCGCTGAACGAGGGCTGCCACGTCCTCGTCGAGAAGCCTCTGACGCTCGACTGGCTCGCGGCGGAGCGCCTGCGCGAGGCGGCCGAGGCCGCCACGACGACGAGCGGAACGGCCTACGTCTATCGCTCGATGCCAATCGTGAGCGATCTGAAGGCTCGCCTGGAGCAGGGAGAGATCGGGCGCGTGCGCCACGTGCTTGGCATCATGGGTCAGGATTTTCCGCGCTACCGGCCCGCCTACGCCGATGTTTACTACCGCGACCGGGCGATGGGCGGTGGCGCGATCCAGGATGCGATCACCCATATGGTCAACCTGGTGCAGTGGTGCGTGGGTCTCGAAAGCGAGGTCTCTTGCCAGGCGGACCACCTGATGCTACCTCGGGTGGAGGTGGAGGACACGGTGGCGCTCTCGCTACGCCGGCCGGGCGAGTTTCTGGTCAGCCTCACGCTAAACCAGTTCCAGAAGAACAACGACTGCCTGGTCGACTTCGCGGGCGAGACAGGCACGCTCCGGCTGGATCTGCGCGCCCGGCGGCTGGGGTTGAACCGCGGGGAGGAATGGCACTGGAGCGGAGCTTACCCCGGGGAGCGCGACGCGGCGTTTACCCGCCAAGCGAATCTCTTCCTGGACGCGGCCACCGGCAAAGGCTCCTTCCCGTGCTCTATCGCCGAAGGCGCCGAGACGGTGCGCACGATTACCGCCGCGCTGGAGAGCTGTCGCACGGGCCGGGTGATCCAGGCACGGGAGTAGCGCGAGGAGCGCTCTTCCGGCCGCGCGCAAGCGGAGCGCCTTTGCGAGGAAGCCCCCACTGGCAGATGCCAGCCCCGCTCTCTCGGCGTCGGACAAGCGAGAGAGCGGTGATTGCATAGACCGGCACCGGTTTCTTCGTCCGAGGGGAGGGCGACGGTGCGATTTTGGAAGAAGAGCGCATCACGAGAGAGCGCGCCGGCGCGCCGGTATGTGAAGCAGGTGCATGCGCCGGACCCGCTGGAGATCCCCGGAAAACTCCCGGAGCGCCCGCGAGCGAGCTCCGGCGAGATGCAGGCGCGACGGCAGGCAGCTCAGGGGTTCGTCTTTGTTGCCCTGGTGCTGATCGCCGGCATCTACGGCACCCGGCTCTGGAACACCAGCACGGAAGCAGCCCGGCGCAAAGTCTGTCGGCAGAACCTGCGCGTCCTAGCTGTGGCGCTCCAGATGTACGCGCAGGATTACGATGGCCGCTACCCCACCGGCGAAGGCGATCTCGGCCGACAGCTGTTCACCTACCTGCCAAACGTCCGGCCTCTCGCCTGCCCGTCGGATGATCTTACCCGGCCCGGCGCGCGCGGCCGCCCGCAGTCGGTGCGTGTGCCGATCTCCTACACCTATTGGCCGCCTCGCGGGGCTAACCCCGAGCTCTCCCTGGACGTCTCCCGGGTTCCGGTGTTGTGGGACTACAACGGCGGCGTTCCATCAGGGGCTCACCGGGAGGGTGGCAATGTCCTCTACCTCGATGGCCACACGCGATGGATGCCGCTCATTCACTGGAGCGCCGCAAACCAGCCGTGGTAAGCCCGCCGGCTTTTTCTCGGATCCGATGGCGCCGAAGAGGCCCCGCCGGCGGTGACCGCGAAGAAGGTGAGGGGAGCCGTGGTTGCTTCTCGGCCGGAGTGTGCCCGTACCCCGCCGGGTATATTCACTCCGCGAGCATGGTGGATGGGAGGAGAGCGGCATGCCTAGGGAAGAGCAAGGGCGCCTCGTGCGGTATCATCTCTACATCGACGATGGCGGCAACGGCCATCTGATCCCCGAGGGAGGGCCGCTACCATCGGAAGCCCGACGTGCCCCGCGCTGGCGGGGCACGACGGTCATCGTGGAGGCAGCGGCCAATACGCCCGAGGATCAGATGCAGCTGGCGCTCCAGAGCGCTCTCGCCGAGTGGCATCGAATCGAGGAAGCCCGAAAGCGCCGGTAAGGAGCGCGCACGCGTGCGCCCCTGCGACCGAGTACCGGGCACCGCGAAGCGCCGTGACCAGGACGCATCAGGAGCGCACGCGCGCGCAGTCTTTCACCGCTGCTTCAACGCCGCGGCAAGTGCCTCAATGGCATCGAAAACGGCGGTTCGTGCTGCGTAGAGGCTCGTGCCAGGCTTGGACGGGCGCTTCAGTCCAACCCGGTAGAGGATCACGCCCGCCTGCTCATCGAGCGCCGAGAGGGTGAACGTGGCGCGGCCCCCCCTCACTTCCAGCGTGCCGGCGGCGACATCCGTCGCGCCTTTCAATCCGCCGGGGGTCGCATATGCCTTCCCGTTCACCAGGAAGCGCGAGTAGGGCTGGCCGCGGTAGTTCAGGTCATCATAGACGTTCAGGATCAGCTCGTAGACTCCATCCTCGCGCACCTTGTCCAGGTGAATCACCAGGTCGGACCGGCTCCCGCCGCGGTGGTGCAGCCACCCCTCCTGGGCGCTGAACGACCATCCGGGTTGCGCGTCGAAGCGCAGGTCGCGAATCCCGTAGGCATCCGCACCCGTGGTGACTGCCTCCGCCGCGGAGCGCGCGAGCGCCAACGCCTTCCGGCCCTGAGCGGCGGCAGGCAGGCGGCGTTTCTCTGCCTGATCGGTTAGGCGTTCCAGAATGCGCAGCGTGTCGAAGTCCTCGGCGCCCTCGCGCATTAGCTCCCAGCGGATGGAGCGGACGACGGTATCGAGGATGGGCGGGTCGGGATCATACTGGCGGCGCGGCGGGTAGAAGAAGTAGCCGTCGCCATGTCGGTATTGGTAGGTGACGCCTGGCAGCAGGAAGCTAGGGCGGTCCCAGGGCGTGGCATCCCGGCCCCAGTAGGTCGCCAGATAGTAAAGGTAGCCGTGGGCATCGCGGCGCCAAACATCCCAGAACATGCCGCGATTTCGCTCGCCGCTGTGCGAGATCAGGCAGGTCTCCTTGACATCATACAGCCAGTATTCCGCGCCTTTCGCTCGCTCGGCGGCGGCCACCTCTTCGCGGTAGAAGCTAACATAGGGGATCCAGAGGGAGATCAGCGACCGGCCATTCTCCTGAACCTCCGCCAGGCGGGGCCGGTTGGCCGGGTCGTACGTGAGCGCCGTGCGGATGCGCGGGTCACCGCGGCGCACCAGAAGGCAGACCTGCTTGATCAGATCCGTGTCGGAATCCGGCGGCTCGTCCGTAACGTAGTAGACCGCGCGATCCAGCCACCCCTTCTCTGCCAGGTGCGCGCCCACCTGACGGAAGAAGCTGACGACGGCCTTCTCGAACACCGGGTTGAGGGTGCCATCTGGCAGCAAGCCATCGATGGTCACCCGGTTGCTATCGGTGAAGGCGAGATACGCCTCCCTCTTCCCGTCGACCGTCTTGTGGCGGAGGAGGTAGGGCGCGAAGTTGAACGCGCTGAACACCTGGCGCTCGTCAAAATAGCGCCGGGCCTCACGGTCGAAGTTGGTGAAGTCGAGCTTCACCTCGCCGGTGGGCTGGCCCTGCGCGTCCTTGACGAACTCCCATCGGATGGCGCCGTCCGGGAGTGGATTGAACGCCATCGTGCCAGGGGCGTAGAGGAAGGGGCTGAGGCGCGCGCGGATATACTCCTCGAAGTAGAGCCGGATGATCTTCTCCTTCTCCTCGGGCGTCTTCGCGCCATGCGCCCGAAAGATGTTGCCATCCGAGAGGCCGATCATGCTCTGGAGGATCGGGCGCTTCGGGAGGGCAAAATCGCGCACCCGGAGGCTGACCGCGAGTGACGCCGCCTGCCGGCCCCCCGAGAGGACCTCCACTTGGCCCGTGTACGCCCCTGGCCGGGCATCCTCCGGCACAGCTACAGCAAGCCAGAAGGCCAGGTTCTTCCCCGGCTCGCACGCGAACTGCTGCCCCGGCTCGACCACCGGCAACGGATCCGGGCGCAAGAGCGGCTGGAGCGACGGCTCCTTCGGGTCGAAAGGCGCGTTGATATCTACCCACTCCACCTTGTGGAGAGAGACGAGGCTTGCAGGCAGCACCCCGCCCCTGGGCCCTTTCAGGTCGGACGCGCGGATTGCCAGGCCAGAGGTAGGCCGGGCAACGCGCACGACTACCTGGAACGCCTCGGACTCGTTTTGAGCGCACTCCAGGGTGATCCGCCCGGGAGTCCAGTCCGAGGCGGGCGCCTCGTCCGGCAACACCTTATGCAGCGCCGAGACGCCATAGACGCGCACGTCAGCTGCTCCCGCATCCGCCGCGCGAGGGCCGGCCAGCAGGCCGCCTGCCACAAGCAGGCTGACGAGACCGATACCTATGCTCCGTGCTTTCGCCATCGTTCCGCTCCTAACCACGCCTGGGCGCCGGGTCGCCAGCGCGCATGAAGGCTCGCGACGCAATCGCCTGATACTCCGGGTCGAGACCGAGCGCCTCGTTGGAGCCGTAGTAGCCGGCAATGAAGCCGCCGCCAAACGCGCCCAGCTTTTGCACATACTCCTCAGCGGCGCGCGCGATCCGCTCCGGGTCGCGCGTCGGGAGGGTGCGCTGAATATCGACCGGGCACCAGAAGTGCATCCGACCGCCAAAGTGCTCGCTCAGCCAATCGATGCCGTGTAGCTCCGGCTGGTCGAACTGACACACATCGATCCCCGCCTCGCACCAGTCTTCCAGGACCTCGGAGACGTGGCCGCAGGAGTGAAGCCACACGCTGAGCCCGCGGCTGTGCGCCGCGGCGCAGAGGGCCTGGAAGCACGGCTTGAAAAGCCGCCGGAAGCAGGCCGGGCTCACCAGGAGGCGGTCCTGCGTGCCCCAATCCTCGGCGGTCATGATGCCATCCACACCCGCGTCCGCGTAGCGGTGGATCTCCTTTTCGAGGTGGCGGGTGATCTGCCAAAGAAGGTCGCTCACGCGCTCGGGCTCGGCGGCCACATCGGCGAGGAAGATCTCCATCCTCCGCAGGTAACGCGCGATGGTGAAGGGCCAGCCGATGCTCCCGAGGACAAAGAGGCCCTTCTCATGCAGCTCACGGCAGCGCGCCGCCGTGCCCTCGTATAGCTCCACGGCATCGGTCTGCGGGAACTCGTAGCTCTCCAGCAGGTCCCAGCTCTCTTCCAGCGCACCCTTCCACACCTCGCCCTTGGTGACATTCTCCAGGCGCCGCCAGGTATTGCCCCACTCGTCATGCATCTCCCAGTAGCCGTCATACTGCGTCCAGGGCGTGGCGCGCGAGTTGGGCGCGGGACTCCGCCGGACAAAGGCAATATCGCTGGGAAAGCCGCCACCCATCCCATACGCGATCCGAGGCGGCCCCGCGAACGCCAGACTCATTTGCACAATCTCGCGACTCGCCATCGATCCCCTCTCTTTGAAGGCCCGGGCGTACAGAACGCTCCCCGTCCAGCCCCTATCTCCGCGCGCTCCCCAAAGCCTCCGGGCACTAGCCCGTGGGTTTGGGCGCAGCGATCGGGCGGATGGTATAGCGGAGTTCGATAGTCTGGCCGGCAGCCAGCTTCTCCGGGAGGCGCACCTCCGCGCGCCCGAACTGGAGGTCGCGCCAGCCACCTGCCTTCAGACCCTCGGGCACCAGGAGCAGCGCGCGCGGCTGGTCAAACCGGATCTCGATCCCGGCGCCGGTGGAGTCGGTCACCGTGAGCCGATCCGAGCTCGCCTCGCCCGCGTGCTTTTCCCCGGCCGAGAGCGTGGCGCCCCTGGCCTTCCACCCGCCGCGAGCGAAGGGGATATTCTCCACCAGCGACCGCGCCGCCATCTCCTTCTCCGCGGTGAGTGTGAGCACGACTTCCAGCGCGTCGTCGCCAAACCGGTAAGCCCGGCGATAGGCGAGCGGCCACCCCTCGATCCGCCCGGAAATCACGAGGGTGCCTGCGGCCTCGTCCAGCTCGAAGGTGTGCGCGAAGTAATCCTCCCAGTAGCGCTTCCCATCCGGCGCGGTGAGCATCACGCCGTGGTGCGTGGTGGGCGACCAGGCGGCGGCCATCACCGAGTGGCCATACTCTGGCGTCCAGAAGCCGGTCAGGCCCCCGCCCAGAAACGGCGTGGCGTTGCGCACCTCGGGAAGCACGCCGCCGTTCTCCTCGATCCCGCCGGGGAAGGGGAGGCGCAGATTCTCGCGCTTGCGAATGTAGAACTCGCTCGCGGCTGGCTTTCCGACATAGATCACCGCGTAGTAGCCGGGCCGCTTCACGGCGACCAGCTCGTTGCTCAGATTGCGCACGAAGGAGCCGGGCTCGCGCGCCGGCCAGGTGGCCGAGCGGTCCGGCTCTGCGTGATGGAGGTAGCGTGGCGTGCCGATATCGGGATAGCGCGGGAGCGTGGGCTCCGCCAGGAAGCGCTCCACGCGTTGCGCTGCCTCCGCGTGCTGCTTCGCATGTGCCTCGGGGGAAGGTGCCGCGTCGGCCCACAGACCCACCTCGGGGAGGACGTCATCCAGAATCCCCCGAGCACCGCCATACTGCTCGAGATAGAAGCCTTCGCCAACGCGGTGGGCGAAGTTGAATCCCCCAAGCATCCGCCCATCCGGCTCCGGGGCGACCGTGTGGTTGAAGAAGGTGTAGGAGCGGCGCAGGCTCTCCAGGATCTCCGGATCCTTGCTCATGCGGTAGTAGACGGCCTCGTGCCAGTGCGTCATCCCGATGTAACTGGGGCAGGGGCCCGTCGCCTCCTGATGGAAGCCCGAGGGGTGTTGGCCACGAATCCAGCGCCGGGCGAAAAGCCGCGCCATGTCGCGATAGAGGGGATCGCCACTCCCGGTCGCATAGGCGTGGTAGGCCACCAGGTAATGCGAGGATTGGTTACGCGCGCTGACCAGATCATCTGGCAGGCACCGGTCGACCACGCGGCGCAGCCCCTCGGCCCACAAGGCGCGCACCTCGGTGGGCAAGTGAGGCGCCGCCGTGCCGAATACAGGGAGGGTCTTCTGCCCCAGGGCAAACGCCATCATCCCCGGATAGGGATCCAGGTCGGCCACGCCGGGAAACACTTCACTCTCGGAGAGGACCATCAGGTCGCGCAGCGCGGCGGCGGCCGCCCGGTAGAGAAGCTCCTGGCGCCCGAAGTAGGGGTTGGTGGGATCGTCATGGAGCGCCGCGAGCGCCAGGTGCTCGGCGCCCCCGCCATAGTGGTCGGATGCTCCCGCGTAAAGCCCCTGGATCGCCTTCAGCCGGTCCCAACGCCCCTCGCGCCCTGGCTTGCCGGCGAACTCCTGCCAGCCATTGAGCGACCCGCCCCAATGACTGGCCGGATCCACGTTCTGCCGGCGGAGCCAGTGCTCGACCATGGGGAGGAACGCCTGCATCAGCTTCGTGGCGCGGATTGGGTGGGCGAGCCAGGCCTCCTTGCGCGTGGCAAGCGGCACGATCAGCTTCTCGGCCGTGCCCACCTTCGCGGGATCCAGCAGCCTGGGAAGCATCTCGGCGATGCGCCGCTGGAATTGGTGGCAGACCACCGTGCCATCCGGCAGCACTTCGACGGAGGCGCGAATCGCCCTCGCCGCTTCGGCGGTAGGGCAGAGGATCAGCGGAAAACCGGCTGCGCGAAGCTGCCAGCCCTCGGGATCCGATAGGTCAAACCGCCACACCGTCTCGGTTTGCGTGACGGGGATTGCCTGCTGCTTCCCCGGCTTCAGGCGGGCGAGCTCCTTCCCTTGCGCGTCGCGCACCACCGCCGGCCCCCCGACAAGGGTCAGCTCCTCGGCGCGCGGGGGCACATAGGCATAGAGTGACGATAGCGCCCCGTTCCAGGGCGAGTAGGTACCGTTCTGGCAGGAGAGACCGTAGGGGAGGTCTCGCGAGAGGATCACCTCGGCGGTGCTGTTCTGGGCACCGCCCACCAGGCGGATCTGGTAGATGCCGGCAGCATCCAGCCGGACGGTCTCATCCAGGAGCAGATCGCCTGGCTTCGGGGGATTGGCCGCGTCGCGCAGCTCTATCCCCTCGGCCGTGACGCCGGCCCGCTCTTCGGCGGGCACATACTCCACGTAGCGCCAGAAAAGGAGCCGCTCGTCGGGAGTGAAGACGCGCGCCATCAGGCGCTCTGGAGTGGGTCGGGGGCCCTGGCGCACGACGATGCGCGCCTCGCACGGCGTGCCATCGCACACCAGATAGAGCGCGACGGCCGGACGGAGCGGGATCGGGCCCACGGGCGCGGCTTCGACCCGCCCGGCTGAGAGCACCAGAAACGCGAACGCGATGAGCGTGACCACGCGCATGGTTCTCACCCTCCACCGGCCCGGTAGCGCCGGCGCTTGCGAGCGGGGTGAAGGGTTGCATCCGCGCCCCGATGGTTAGGACGCGCGGCAGACCTTCACCCCGCTCGGCACGATCGGCAGGTGTCCCCGTCACGCGACGGGGACACCTGGCAATGAGGAGCGCGGCCTATCGCGCTACGGTCAGAGTGGCCGTGTTTGTCTTGCCGGATGCCAGCTCGCGGACTCGCACCGTCCAGCGGCCAGGGGTGTCATTGCGTGCCAGGTCGAGCGTGAAGCTGAACTGGCCATCCTTGGCCGCGTAGTAGCCGCTCGGCTCCGCGGGCCGCCCCTGGGCATCGATCACCTCCACCTGGACAGGGATGACCGCCGCAAGTGGCTTGCCCTGGTTGTCGAGGACAGCGGCGCGGATGGCCACGGAGCTGCCAAGCCGGGCTTGCCCGGCCGTCGCGACCCGAACGCTCGTCACAGGCTTAGGCGTGATCAGGAAGAGCCGACCATCCCCGGGGCCGAAGCTGGCATCGATCTTCAGGGTGCCATCAGTGGCTTTCGCCGGCACGGCCCGATGGGCCACGAGGTCGTAGACGTACCCTGCCGGGCGGCGCACCGTAATCGTCGCGGCGTGGGGCAGGCCCTTCTCCATCACCAAGCCGTGGTGGCCCACGTAGTCGCCATAGGTGCGCTTGTCATTCACGGCGAAGAGGTAGTCGTTCTGCCCGTACTGGCGGAAGCGCACCACCACGTCGGGATCGGAAGCCTCGCCATACCGGGTGTAGAACGGATCGAGCTCGCGTCGGAGCTGCGCGGCCAGCGCCTGGAGCGCGGCCTTGTCCTCATGCGCCTTCTTCGTGCGCCGGTAGCTGGGCAGCACGATATCAGGGGTCAGGGCGGGGGTCAGGAACTCGTCCGCGACGATGATCCCACCCTTGCGCTGGAACTCGACCACCTTCTTGACGACGCTCTCGGGGAGCACATCGCAGAACGGCATCACCAGCACGCGGTAGCCATCCAAGCCATCGCGCTGGATGGTCTGCTCGTAGAGGATCCGGGGCTGGAGCTGAGCCCACTGGAGGATCAGATGCATGTCGGCTTCCCACGCGTTGCTCCAGCCGTGGGTGCCGCGGGCAGCGAAGACCTGCGACGAGAAGCTCTCCAGGAGAGCCACGTCACTCTTGCGGTCAGGCACGTTGAGCAGCGTGGGCCCGAGCGGGCGGACCACGGTTCGCGTCAGTTCGCCCAGGACCTTCTCTGTCTCAGGGTTCGTGTAGCAGTAGCCCTGCTTCTCGCCGGTCTCCACCAGAGAGCCCCAGCCATGGTACATGATACCGCGGATCGGTCGAGAGAGCTTGGACCAGAACGCCTCGCGCATATGGTCCGGCGAGATGGTGATAAAGCGAGCTTCGGGCTTCTCCTTCTCCCACGGGGCGCGCTTCGACTCATCCTCGGGCAGATTGGGCGCGGTGCCACTGCGATACCAGATGACCTGGGTCATCTTCATCACCTGCTGCTCGGGCTGGCCATCGGCCATGGCGAAGAGCTCGTCCGTGGCCTGCCCGATCTTGATCGCGTCCGGGTAGGAGTAGGTCCATTGCGAGACGTAATCCACCTGCCCGCCGCTCCCCCAGAGGCTCGGCACGCGCACCGCCGGATCGAAGAAGGTCCAGAGATCCTTCCTGCCGGTGGATTTCAGGCCCCGATGCACCTGGGTGTGCAGGGAGTTCCAGCCATCGCCGTCCTTCCAGAACCAGCGATAGAACTGCAGGAGCGGGTGGTCATCCGGCACGACCTGGCGCGCGGGGAAGCCACGGACGCTTGAGAAGCGGACTCCGCTCTTGGACTGCACCTCCGCGGGGATCTCGAGGCCGGTCTCCCGCCGATAGGCCTCCTGGTCATGCGGGTGGAAGCAGAGATCGGTGCCATCCCGGATCTCGGAGTGGACCAACGCCGCTTGCAGCGCGGGGAAATGCCCGAAGGTCCGGGCGACGGACGCGCCGGCGTTGTAGGCATATTGCTGGATCTCCGGGAAGCTGGCGCAGACGTCCTTGTTGCCCCGAGGCTTGCCCGTGCGCTCAACGCGCTGGAACTGCTCCTGCAGCTTCTTGTTGTTCATCACCCAGCGGCCCGGGTAGATGTAGACGGCGGCGCCCAGGCCGTTCACCAGAAGCTCGTCCAGCATGCGCGCACGCTCTGCGATGGCGCCGGTGGTCATTGCTTCGGTCGGCTCGCCGGCCTCCCAGATCTTGCCATAGTCGGTGAGGTAAACCAGACGGTGCGTGAAGCCGATCTGCTTCAACCGGGGGATATCACCCGTGCCCCACATCACCACCGGCATCTGATCCGGCAGCGGGCGCGGCACAATCGTGATCTGAAACTCCTTCTCCGTGCGATACTCGCGCCCGTCAGCGACCGCCGTAGCCGTCACTGTGAGCGGATAGCTATCCGGGCGCAGGGAGGTATCCACAGGGATGGGGACCACCTGCTCCTGGTTAGGGGCCAGGTTCGGCAGGGTGATCCGCCGCGTATTGCCACCGAAGACGACCTGCACCTGGCCGTTTGTGAGCGGCTTGTCGGTGTCGTTGCTCACGGTGAGCGAGAAGGACGCGTCCTTCTCCATGCGCACAAACGCAGTGCGCCCAACTCCGGGGGTCACCTCCAGGGGTCCCGTGAAGTAAGGCACGATGCCATTGCTGAGGCGCACCTGGGCCAGGTAGCCCGGGAAGCCGGAGTGCGTGCTCCCATAGCGGTCGCCCAACACCAGGTCATAGTTACCAGGAGTGATGGGGCCGCGGCCCTCATGGACCGTCTTACCCGCAGGCTGGCCATTGACGAAGAAGCGCCCGGTGCCCGCGCCGTCGTAAGTGAACGCCACATGGATCCATTCGCCGGGCTTCACTTCAAAGGCTTCGGAGGAGTAGGTCGCCGAATCCTTGCCATAGCCCAGGTGAGCGAGCAGACGGCGCTGCTTCCCCGCGCGCGCGAGGCAGAGACAGTAGTCCCAGTTCGCCCGGGGGTCTTCGCGGGAGTAGTTGAAGTACTTCTTATCGATCATGAAGACGTTGGCTGTCTGCTCCATCTCCGGCTTCGCAGCAAACCACGCCTCCAGGGTGAACGCGCCGGCAGGCGAGAGATCCGGGTGATCTTTCGCTACGGCGCCCATCTGGGTGTCGTTGTCGGTGCCACCAAGAAACGACTCGAGGTAGCCGCCCAGCGGCCCGCCGGCAATGAAGCGGGTGTTGCCCCGGAGCTTCAAGTCGTGGCCGTGGCCGGAAGCATCCTTGGCCTCTTGCCCAGGCTGGAACTGCCAGAGGGCGATGACGTTCGGTCCAGTGGCATCCTGGCCGGTGTAGAGCTTCTGCCAGGGCTGGGTTTCAGCGGCTGGCGCGGCGTGGAGCGCCCCGCATGCCGCAAGCAGCAACATCATGCGCCAGATGATGGATAGATCCCTCATGACTGCACCATTCTCTCCAGGAGCGCGCGACAGGTCGTCGGAAGCTTCGCCCCGCGGGTATCTCGAGGCAGGTCAACCGGCAATACCCAGGTTGGACGCCACCCCGATGCCCTCGTGAGGGGGTTAGCGCGCGCTCGTCCGAATACGGATCCCGTTCGGCGGACCGCTCTACTTCAAGATATCGATACGGACCGGCTTCCAGATCCCGCCCGCATAGGCGCTGTCGTAGACGCGAATCGTGACCTGATTCTTCTGCCCCCAGCGCACCTCGCGGGTGATATCGATGGCGAAGGGCCGATCCCATCCGGCAGTGCCCAGGTCATGCTGGCCAACGTAGATTCCGTTCACCCAGACCCAGGCGCACTCATCCACGGCATCGAAGTGCAGCTCCACCGCGTTGTGGTCCGGCTTTGCTGGCAGCTCGAAAGAGCCGCGATACCACGCCACGCCGTCATACTCATGCCCCTGGCTCTCCCAGGAGCGCTCGATCTCGATGGCCGGCCACTTGGAGTCATCGAGATCCGGGGCGAACCACTTCTTCAGGTGCCCGTCGCGCTCGGGATCTCGCTGGAAGCGCCAGCCGGTCTTCGGGAGTGGGATCGACTGTGTCACGACCACCTCGTGGTCCCAGTCCTTGCGGTCGCGCAGGAGGACCGTGTCACGGTGGAAGGGCCACAGCGCCCGTGCGGCCACGTCGCGGATCGCGGTGGACTCATCCGAGCGCGCCTTGTCGAGGATCTTGTTCACCGCATCGCTCCGAGGCTCGAGCGAGGCCAGGAGGTTCACGGCTACCAGGCGCACGGCCAGGCTTTCGTCTTGAATGCTCTTCTCCAGGTGGGGGAGACACTCCGCCGTGAGCGGCTCGCAGAGCGCGGTGAGCGCCGTTCGCCGCACGAGGAAATCAGAGTTGGACAACGCCTCGGCAAGTGCCGGCCGGGCCGGCTTTCCCAGATCGGCCAGGAGGCGGACTGCCGTGCGCCGGATCACCAGGTTGTCATCTTTGAGCGCAGCGGCGATCTGTGGAATGCCCGCCGGCCCCTTTGCCGCGAGGGCAACGAGCGCGGCGCGGCGCGATGCCAACGGTGAGGCCTTTTCTGCCGCATCGGCGGCTGGCGCTAACGCGACCACCGCCGCCCACGCAAGGATCCAAACGTGTCTGCTCTTCACCGGTTCTCCTCCATCATCACGAAGGTGTTACCTACTTTGCGCCTCATTCGACAGTCGAACGTTGCGACTCCTGCTCAGGAGGGAGGCCGGCCACTCGCCCTGCTCGCCAGCCATTGCCCTCCAAGTTGCGCGCCTCTCGTGCGAGCGCCGCATCCGCGGCCCGGGAAGCTACCCGGCGCGGACCATCCGGGCCATGGCAATGAAGTTGCGCGCGCCATGTTCGCCACAAGTGCCAGATGCCGTGCCGCCCAAGATGAAGTGGTGGGAGCCGGCAGCCTCCAGTCGTTCGCGGGCGATGGCGCACACCTCTGCCTCGGGCAAGCGGTCGATGATCTCCATGTCATCCAGGTTGCCCACGAGGCAGACGCGGTCACCAATGCGAGCCATCGCCGCGCGCAGATCCACGTCGCCCCAAGGTGGTGCCTCCAGGGGATCGAGGGCATCCACGCCCAGATCAGCGAGCAGATCCAGATACTCCATCACCTGCCCGTGGTTGTGGTAGTAGGCCACGGCGCCGCGGGAGTGCATGAGCGCCACGAGCTCGGTGTCGAAGGGGGTCACCAGTTTCCGGAACGCCTGGGGACCCAGCTGCACGCTCGCGTACTCGCCGCCGATGATCCGGAAGGCATCCACACCTCCGTCTAGCAGGCGCTGAGTGTAATCCAGAAGGCGTTCGGAGGCAACCGCGCACAGCCTTCGCACCAGATCCGGCGCATCAGCCCATGCCAGGCACAGGTCCTGGGGCGAGAAGAGCGTCGCGGGCAGGCAGATCGCGTTCGGGATGCCGAGCAGGACGAGGCCTTCCTCCCCAACATCGGCGCGCAGTTGGTGGAAGCGCATCAGGTCGATGGCGGGCGGGGTGTAGGGAAGTGAGAGGAACTTCTCAACATCATCCAGCGTCTTGAGGAGAAACTCGGTCTGCGCTGCGGTGAGGGCAGTCTTCCGAAACCGGCGGGTCAGGTCGCCCTTGGGAGTGTGGATCACCGTGACAGTCGTATCGCCCTCGATGGTGCTGGTCGCGGGAACGTCCGCACCGAGGAATGGGTCGCCTGCGCCGCCGGCGTCGATGAAGGGGTCCGTTTCGGCGATCAGCGCTCGTCCGAGGGAGCTCTCTAGCGGAACGCGACCCATCCCGAAGGGCGCAACAGGGACGCGGTCGACGCGATCGCCACGGATCGCGCCCAGGAGACGCTGGCGGGAAGTCATCAATCCTCCACCTCCTCACCGGCGATGGCCGAACGGCGCGCCACTCACGACCGTTCGGGTACCGGGTGATGGCCCGCAAACGACGCGAGTGAACGCCCTTGGAAAGAGAAGGCAACCGTGCGGTCGCCATCCCTGGCGCCGGTAGCCAGACAGCGCGGGCCCATTGCGTTGATCCTTTTTCTTCGCACGCCTGCTCCTTCCTTCCCATATCTCCCTGGCGCTTTCAGGAAAGCAGGTACAAGGATTCGGCAAACAGGAGGGGGAACAGATCCCGTAGGAGTTCACTGGCCGGCATCTTGCCGCGCAGCTCGCGAATACCGCCGCAAGGGAGGAAGAGAGACCCATGGTGAAGGAGGAGATCCACCTGACGGAGTTGTGGCCTGAGACGCTGCACGCTCTGGAGCATGAGGGAGCGCTGCTCGTCACGGCTGGTCGCGGTGGAAAACCCAACGCGATGACCATCGGTTGGGGGGCGATTGGAAGGATCTGGGGTCGCAGCATCTTCCTCGTTCTGGTGCGGCCTTCGCGCTACACCTACGCCCTGATAGAGGATGCCGATGATTTCACGGTGAACGTCCTGCCCAGGGGCCGGGAGGAGAACGCGAAGCTGTGTGGCACGCGCTCCGGGCGAGAGATGGACAAGCTGGCCGCCTGCGGCCTGACGCCCGTCGCGGCACGCGTGGTGCGGTCTCCAATCCTTGAAGAGTGCATCATCCACTACGAATGCCGGATCGTGATGAAAAACGATGTCATCTCCGATGCGCTGGCGCCCGAGGTCCGGAAGACGTGCTATCCGCGGGGCGACTTCCACCGGATCTACTACGGCGAGGTGGTCGCCGCCTACGCCGATGCCAACGCGCGCGAGCGTGCGACCGGACCGGATAGGACACAGGATGCCCCGGATCAGAGCGAGTATTGATATCCACGCGCCGATAGAGCATGTCTATGCATTTTGCACCAATCCACTCAACATGCCGCGCATCTTCCCGCGGGATGTGACCGTGGAGGTGATGAAAGAGCCGGTGCAGCCGCTACAGGCCGGCGCGGAGATCGTCTTGCGTTTCCAGCGCGGGCCGGTATCGTGCATCTGGGAAAGCCTGGTCACCGCCTGCGAGCCACTCTTCCTCTTTGAGGATATTCAGGTGCGAGGGCCGATGAAGCGGTGGCTCAGCCGGCACTACTTCGAGAAGATCACCGAGGGCACGCGCGTTCTGCACGTCATTGATTACCAGTTCCATTTCGGCGCTCTCGGGCGGATCTGCGGTCTGATGGCGGTTGATCCCATCCTGCGCGGCATTTTCAACCACGCTCACCGCGCCACGAAAGAGGTCTGCGAGCAAGACTGGCGGGCACAGGAATCGGGCGCCGGGCGTTGACTTGCCTGCCCCCGGCTCGTATAATGGGGGCATGACAACCGAGCATCCCACCTCACCCGCGCCGGCACAGCGCACCGAGGGCTTCACCGAGTCGGTAATCCGCGAGATGACGCGCCTAGCGCATCGCTTCGACGCCCTCAACCTGGCCCAGGGCTTTCCGGACTTCCCGGCGCCGGAGGCGATCAAGGAAGCCGCCGTACGCGCCATCATGGCCGACGTCAACCAGTATGCCATCACCTGGGGCGCGCCCTCGCTGCGTCGCGCGCTCGCCGACAAGTACGCGCGCCACCAGGGCCTGGAGGTTGATCCCGAGCGCGAGATTACCGTCTGCTGCGGCGCCACCGAAGCGATGATCTCCGCGCTCCTCGCCGTGATCAACCCGGGCGACGAGGTGATCGTCTTCGAGCCGTTCTACGAGAACTACGGGCCAGATGCGATCCTCTCCGGGGCGACTCCCCGTTACGTCTCGCTGCACGCGCCCGACTGGCGCATCGATCCGGAGGAGCTGGCGTCCGCGTTTGGCCCGAGAACCAAAGCGATCATCCTCAACACGCCCAATAACCCCACGGGAAAGGTCTTCTCTCGCGCCGAGCTCGAGATGATCGCGAGTCTGTGCACGCGCTGGAATGCCCTGGCGGTGACCGACGAGATTTACGAGCACATCGTCTACGACGGAGCGACGCATCTCAGCATCGCCACGCTGCCGGGGATGCGCGAGCGCACCATCACCATCTCCGGGATCTCGAAGACCTACGCGGTCACCGGCTGGCGCATCGGCTACTGCATCGCGCCGCCACGACTGACGGATGCCATCCGGAAGGTGCATGACTTCCTCACCGTGGGAGCGCCGGCCCCGCTGCAGGAGGCCGCGGCAGTCGCCATGGGCTTCGATGCCGCGTACTACGCTGAACTGGCGCGCGCCTACCAGGAGCGCCGCGACGTGCTGGTGGCTGCCCTCCGCGAGGCGGGTTTTGCCTGCCGCCCGCCCGCCGGCGCCTACTACATCATGGCCGATATCTCAGCCCTTGGCTTCTCAGACGATGTGCAGTGCGCGCGCTGGCTTGTGGAGCACGCAGGCGTCGCAGCCGTACCTGGGAGCAGCTTCTACCATGGGCCGGGGAAGGGGAGCCAGCAGATTCGTTTCGCTTTCCCGAAGCGCCTGGCCACACTGGAGGAGGCGGGACGGCGGCTGCTCAAGGTTCGCGACAGCCTGGGCTGAGAAGATAGGAGACACCCTCCCGTCGCGTGCGAGGGTGTCTCTGCGCATCAATCATATCTCCCGGAAGGCATCGCCCCCTGGGAGTGATAGGACGTGCTCAGAAGGCCTGGTGGCCTGCGGGGCGTGTGGCGTCCTCCATCTCATCGACCCGAATCAGGCGCCCACGCACGACGACGCTTTCCACGTCCAGCGAGCACTCCTGCTCGTTCCACCGGAAGAGCACCAGGTTTGCTTCGCGGCCCGGCGCCACCGTGCCGATGGTCTCTCCCAGCCCCAGCAAGGAAGCGGGGTTGCGAGTCGCCATCTGCACGGCTTCCGCCAGCGAGACGCCCGCGAAGCGCACGGTGTTCCCAACGCCCTCGGAGAGGATCAACCCGGAGCCCGCGAGATAGGGTGTACCCTTCATCTGCACACGCCCGTTGGGAAGCACCTCGATCTCCTTGCCCTCGGAGGGATAGACGCCAGGGGGCAGGCCGGCGGCAGCGACGGCGTCGCTCACCAGGATCGTGCGATCCACGCCCTTAGCGCGCACCATGCACTTCACTACGGAAGGCGGAAGGTGGTGGCCATCGGCGATGATGCTGGCGCACAGCTCATCGGCCGCCAGCTGTTCCCAGATGTAGTTCGGGTGGCGGTCGATGCGCGCATGCGAGCCGTTGCCGAGGTGTGTCGAGAGGCGGGCGCCAGCGGCGACGGCATCGCGGATCTGCTCGGGCGTGGCGCCAGTGTGCCCGATTGCCGCAATCACGCCCGATTCAACCAGGCGCTCGATGAAGGGGATCGCGCCCGGCTGCTCGGGGTCCAAGGTGATGATGCCTATCTTGCCTTCGGCGGCGTCCTGGAAGCGCCGGAACTCATCCCAATCGGGCGGACGCACATGTGGCAGCGGATGCGCGCCTCGCGGGCCATCTTCCTTGCCGATGTACGGGCCTTCCAGGTGGTAGCAGGGCACCGCGTGCGCCAGCTCCGGGTCGCGTCGCGCCTCGCTCAACATGCGCAAGGCGTGAATGGTGTTCTCGTGCGACGTGGTACAGACCGTCGGGCAGATGAAGAGAACGCCAATCCGTCGCTGTGCGCGGACCACATAGTCAAGTGCTTCGGGCGTGACTTCGGGAGTGCCGAAGCTGAGCCCGCCATAGCCGTTGATCTGAATATCAATGAACCCTGGAGCGATCACCAGGTTGGACGGCGCGCTCGCTGAGGAAGCGGGGCATAGCGAGACAATCTGCTCGCCCTCAATGGTGACTTCCGAGACACCAGTAGTACCGACAACCGTTCCGTAAAGCTTCACGGCCAATCTCCTCCGTTCGCCGCCAGTATAGCACAGGGTCCCGAGTAAGTCAACGCGACGCCCGGCGTGCGTCATCGGAGGGGAATAGGGGGCGACGGCGGCTTCGATTCATGATATAATAGGGGCGGCTATCATGAGTCACGGCCAGGAGAGGGAACAGAACGGACCATGGACCTGAAGGAAATGGCGGGTGGCTCTCCCGCGGAGACTGCCGCCCGGCCGCTGTCGCAGGTGGATCCAGAGATCGCGCGCGCGATTGACCTGGAGAAGCGGCGGCAGCAGGGTAACATCGAACTCATCGCCTCGGAGAACTTCGTCTCGCGTGCCGTCCTCGAAGCGCAAGGCAGCATCCTGACGAACAAGTATGCCGAGGGCTATCCCGGACGCCGCTACTACGGCGGCTGCGAGAACGTCGATATCGCCGAGGAGCTCGCCATTGCGCGTGCCCGAGAGCTTTTTGGCGCCGAGCACGCGAATGTGCAGCCCCACTCCGGGTCGCAGGCAAACATGGCCGTTTACTTGACGATGCTTCAGCCGGGCGATACCGTTTTGGGGATGAGCCTGGCGCATGGGGGGCACCTTACCCACGGCAGCCCGGTGAACTTCTCCGGCAAGCTCTTTAATATCGTTTCTTACGGACTTGATCCCGAGACGGAGCAAATCGACTACGACGCGATGGAGCGCCTCGCAGAGGAGTGCCGTCCGAAGATGATCATCGCCGGCGCCAGTGCCTACCCGCGCGTCCTCGATTTCGAGCGGTTCCAGGCGGTCGCCCGGAAGGTGGGCGCCGCGCTCATGGTCGATATGGCGCATATCGCGGGCCTGGTCGCTGCGGGCGTACACCCCTCGCCGGTGCCCTACGCCGATTTTGTCACCAGCACCACGCACAAGACGTTGCGCGGCCCCCGAGCAGGCCTCATCCTCTGCAAGCAGCAGTACGCCCAGGCGATTGATAAGATGGTGATGCCGGGGATGCAGGGCGGACCGTTGATGCACATCATCGCCGCCAAGGCCGTCTGCTTCCGTGAAGCCGCCACCCAGGAGTTTCGCGACTACCAAAAACAGATTGTTCGGAATGCCCGCGCCCTCGCGGACGCGTTCGTGCGCCTCGGCTTCCGCCTGGTTTCCGGTGGCACAGACAACCACCTGATGCTGGTCGACCTGCGCTCGAAGGGGGTGACCGGCAAGGTCGCCGAGCGCGTGCTCGACGAGGTCGGCATCACCGTGAACAAGAATATGATCCCTAACGACCCGGAGAAGCCGTTGGTGACTTCCGGTATCCGGGTGGGCACGCCCGCCGTGACGACGCGCGGCATGCGCGAGCCGGAGATGGAGCAGATCGCGCAGCTGATCAACGACGCGATTGCCGGGCGTGAAGATGAAGCGGCGAAGGCGAGAGTGCGCGAGGCCGTTCGGGAGTTGACCGCGCGCTTTCCGCTGTATACCTGGTAGCGGGGAGTGGGGGAGTGTTGGAGCCGCGAGCGCCATCGCGCCAGCACTCCCCCTGTTCCCCCAGTGACAACGTCCGAGGGGCTAGAACCAGGGCATGGAGACACAAGCACAGCAGCTGTTTATGACCCGCCTGCTGGTGATTGGGGCCGCCGGGCTCGCGGCACTCCTGGCGTACCTGTTCACCCCCTTCGTGGGAGAGCTGGCCAAGCGCGTGGGCGCCGTAGACCGGCCTAGCCACCGGAAGATCCATGAGCGGATCATCCCCCGGTGGGGCGGAGTCGCCATCGTCGTCGCGCTCCTCGGAGCCGTCTGCTTCGCCTGGTGGGTCGCCTCGCTCCTCGGGGTCTCCCTAGTCTCCACACCCGCGGCCAAACGCGCCTTCTTCGGCGTTCTCCTCGGCACGTTCATGGTGGCGGTGGCCGGGGCGCTGGACGACATCTACGATCTCTCTCCCGCCCTCCAGATCGCCGGCCAGGGGATTGCCGCCACGGCGGCGCTCTTCCTGGGCGTGCGCATCGAGTTCATCTCCAACCCCTTTGCCGCAGATGGGAGCGTTCTCTTCCTGGGCGACCTGGGGGCGTTTATTACCGTCTTCTGGATCATCGGGATCACCAAGGCGGTGGATCTGATCGATGGCATGGATGGGCTGGCGGCCGGGATCGCGGCGATTGCCGCCGCGACGATTGCCCTGATGGCGGTCTCCGCGCATCAGCCGCAGGTGGCGCTCATTGCGGCCGCGCTTGCCGGGGGCGCTATCGGTTTCCTGCGCCACAACTTCAATCCGGCGAAGATCTTCATGGGGACGGTGGGTGCCTACGTGCTTGGATTCGTGCTGGCAACATCCTCGATCATCGGCGTGCTCAAGATACCGGTGCTCATCGCCATGGTAGTTCCGATCCTGGCTCTGGGGGTGCCCATCTTCGATACCTCATTTGCCATTGTGCGCCGCGCGCGCGAGCGCCGTCCGATCTTTGCCGCGGATAAGGGCCACCTGCACCATCGCCTGCTCAACCGCGGGCTCTCGCAGCGGCAGACCGTCCTGGTGCTTTACGGAGTCACCGTCGTGCTCTGCGCGGTGGCGCTGGCGATCTTCCACTATACGGTGGGGTGAGACGCTGGGGAGCGCGTCGCGTGGGCCAGTGCAGCGAGCGTCCGTGATAAACCCGGTTTCCTGGCCGGGCTCCGTGGCAGCCCAGGATGCCCTTGCTTCCTTCACTCGATAGGGGGTCTAATTCTAATGAGCGGTACCTTCAAGATCATGGCCGTGTTTGGCACCCGTCCGGATGCGCTGAAGATGGCGCCGGTCGTCAACGAGCTGAAGCGCTATCCGGAGAAGGTGCGCGTGGTGGTGGCCGTCACCGCGCAACACCGGGAGATGCTGGATCAGGTCCTCTCCATCTTCGATATTCGTCCCGATTATGACCTGAACATCATGCTCCCGAACCAGACGCTGACGCAGATTGCCACGCGAGCGCTGAACGGCCTGGATCCGATCTTGGCCGCGGAGCAGCCCCAGCTTGTCTTGGTGCAGGGCGATACGTTGACCACTTTTGCCGCCGGCCTGGCTGCCTTTTTCCACCGCGTGGATGTGGGCCACGTCGAGGCGGGCCTGCGCACCGACGACAAGTACAATCCCTTCCCCGAGGAGATGAACCGCCGGCTGACGACGCGACTGGCCGACCTCCACTTCGCGCCCACGGAGCGCGCCCGACAGACGCTGCTGGCCGATGGCGTGCGCCCCGAGGATATCTACGTGACCGGGAATACGGTCATCGACGCGCTGTTGGCCACCGCGGAGAAGCCGTTCGAGTTCACCGAGCCGCCCCTCTCAGAGGTCGATTTCGGCGCGCACCGGACGATCCTGGTGACCGCACACCGCCGTGAGAACTGGGGAGAGCCGATCCGCGATATCTGCCGTGCCTTGCGGCAGATCATCCAGGAGTTTCCGGACACGCAGGCGATCTTCCAGATGCACAAGAACCCGGTGGTCCGTGACGTCATCCGCGAGGAGCTGGGGAGCGTTCCGCGCGTGCTTCTGGTGGAGCCGCAGGAATACGTGCCGTGGGTTCACCTGATGAAGCGGGCTTACCTGGTGCTGACGGACTCCGGAGGGATCCAGGAGGAGGCGCCCTCGCTGGGCCTCCCAGTCCTGGTAATGCGCGAAACGACGGAGCGCCCCGAGGGAGTGGATGCGGGCGTGGCGAAATTGGTCGGCACAACCCCCGAGCGGATTGTAGCAGAAGCGAGAGAGCTGCTGGGGAACAAGGAAGCGTATCGGCGCATGGCGCACGCGGTGAACCCATATGGCGATGGGCGCTCCGCCGAGTATATCCGCGAGGCGATCTTCACGCGCTACGGCCTGGGATAGAGACGCGGGGAGACGCCCCGGGCAGCGCCGGCGTCGGGGGACTGTGCGGTTTCGGTGAGGATTCGATCATAGGCGATGTTCATACACATCTGGGGAGTCTTGTGGCGCTTGATGGCGATAGCCACCGCGATCTACGTGGGGTGGCGGGTACGCTTCATCGTTGTCATCGTCCTCCTGTCAGTCATCCTCACCTATGTCGCCCATCCGCTCGTGGAGCGCGGGTGTCGTTGGCGTCCGCGCGCCATACGCCACAGCTCATGGCGCTTTCTGGTTACCTTGGGCGTCTTCCTCACGCTGATTGCGCTCTCGGTTGCCTTGATGCTGTGGATCTGGGTACCATTCCAGGCACAGCTGAACGACCTGCACCAGAGCATTGGCGACTATCAGACAGCGATCGAGGCGCGCCTTGCCGGTCTGCGCGAGTGGTATGACCGGCTCCCGGAGTCGATGCGTGCGGCGCTGGATCAACAGCCGGATGAGCGGGTCACCCACTACCTCCTCGGGCTGGTCGGCGGGATTCTGGCGCGAACGGTAGACTGGGCAGCGCGTATCTGGGAGCTGATCCTGATCCCGGTGCTCGCCTTCTACTTCTGCCTGGATAGCCGCAGTCTGAAGCGAGAGTTGCTCTATCTGGTCCCCTACCGCAAGGTGCGTGAAACGCTCTTTCTCCTGCGCCAGGCGACGCGCATCATGCAGAGCTACGTGGTGGCGCAGCTCGTCCTCTGCCTGGTCGCTGGCGTTGTGGTGGGAGGGGGCCTGTGGATTCTGAAGGTTCCTTACCCGCTGGTGCTCGGGGTGTTGGCAGGGATCACGCGTGCGGTGCCGATCGTCGGCCCTGTGATCGGCGCGATCCCGATCACCCTCCTGGCGATGACGGTCTCTCTCAAGATGGGGATGTCGGTGCTCCTCTTCTTCTGCATCCTGCATCTGGTGGAGAGCAAGGTGCTGCTTCCTGAGTTGGTTGGGCACCGGATGAAGCTGCACCCGGCGATCATCCTCATCGTGCTGTTGGTAGGCGCCGAGTTCTACGGCATCCTCGGCATGTTCCTGGCGGCTCCCGTTGCCGCCATACTTCGGATGCTCCTCGGCTTCTACCTGATCGAGCCGGAGATGCGCCGGCGGCGTGCCCTGGGCGGGATGGCCACGGGGCGCCTCGCCCCGGAAGAGGCCAACGATCTCTTCCGCAAGGTATCGTGAGGCGCGAGAGGAAGAGGGAGGTTTACGCCGAGTGGATCCGATAGCCAAACGCCACGGGGAGGGAGTGGAGCAGGAGACGCGCCAGGGCTGGGCCGCGCGCGCGCGCCAGTCGCTCCGGCACTGGCTCGAATTGCCGGAGGAGTGGCACCGCCTCTCTCCCGCAGCCCGGCGCCGCTTCGTTCGAGAGAGCTTCCAGGCCTACACCTTTCTCCTGCCCGCGCTCGTGATCATCGGCGTGTTCCATCTTTTCGCCATCTTCTACGCGGTCTATATCAGCCTCCACGATTGGTCGATCCTGAAAGAGGCGTACATCGGCCTGGCCAACTACTCCAAACTCCTTGCCGACCCGGAGTTCCGCCAGTCTCTGCTCGTCACCCTCTGGTATGTCATCGGCACCGTGCCGGTGGGGCTGGCGCTCTCGCTTGGGGTGGCCGTGCTCCTCTTCCGACCGCTGCGCGGCGTGGGGTTCTACCGGACGCTCTTCTTCCTGCCGTATATCACGTCACTGGTCGCCGCCGCGGCGGTTTGGCAATGGATGTACAATCCGGATTACGGCGTGCTCAACCTGGCGCTTGCGCGCCTTGGCCTGCCAACTCAACGGTGGTTGCTGGAGCCACGGGGCGTGTTTGCGCTGGCACTGGAACCGCTCGGCATCGCGCTCCCGGAGTGGGCCGCCGGCCCCAGTCTCGCGCTCGTCTCGATCATCGTGATGAGCATCTGGAGCGGACTCGGGTTCAACGTCATCGTCTACCTGGCCGGCCTGGGGAGCATTCCCCGCGAGTTGCAGGAGGCAGCGCGCGTTGATGGGGCAGGCGAGTGGCAGGTCTTCCGGCAAGTCACGATGCCACTCCTCTCGCCAACGACCTTCTTCCTGGTAATCATCGCCACGATCCGCGCCTTCCAGGCGTTCAACCAGATCTATGTCATGTCGCCCAACGACCCGACGACGCGCACGCTGACGATGTTCATCTTCCAGACGTTCTACGGCTCCAGCCGCGCAGGCTATGGTGCCGCCGCCGCGATGGCGCTCTTTGTCATCCTGCTCCTCCTCACCATCGCGCAGATGCGCCTGGGCCAGGAGAAGGTGCACTATGGATGATCATCGGCGCGAGGGATGCCGGGAGAGATCCTTCCCGCACCATAGGACGATACAGGGGATGCTGCATGGCTGAAGAGCAACGAGACAAAGAGAGAGCTGGTACGCTTGCCGGCGCCGCGCGCGAGGGGGAGCGGTTGGCGGAGGCGCCAGGAACAACACGGCCGGCGCGCTCCTGGGCCCGCGTGCGCCCTGGCTCCGCGCTGCTCATCCATGCCGTCTTGATCGTGGCGGGGCTGGCCGTGGCGTTCCCCTTCTATTGGATGGTGATCACGTCACTCAAGACGGCAACCGAGACGACGAGCATCCCCCCGACGCTTTTCCCGAAAGCGCTCACCTTCTCCAACTACGCGGAGGTGTGGCGGGCGGCTCCCTTCGGTCGCTACTTCCTGAACACCGTCGGCATTGCCGGCTGCGTGACGCTGGGGGTGCTGTTCACCTCGGCCCTCGCCGGACACGCCTTTGCCCGAATGCGCTTCCCGGGCCGGCAGGTGCTTTTTGTCCTGCTGCTGGCGACCTTAATGATCCCCTTTGAAGTGCTGCTGATCCCCGACTACATCCTGATCACGAAGCTGCACTGGGAAGACACCTACCTGGCGATGATCGTGCCGTGGATGGCGAGCGTCTTCGGCATCTTCCTGATGCGCCAGTTCTTCCTGGGCATCCCGGACGAGTTGTGGGATGCCGCGCGCCTGGATGGCTGCGGGCACGGCACCTATCTGAGCCGCATCGCGGTACCGCTCGCGGGATCGGGGCTGGCGGTCGTTGCCATCGTCAGCTTCCTCGGCTCATGGAACGCGCTTCTCTGGCCGCTGGTGGTAGTGACACGCCATCCCGAGATCCGGCCGATTCAGCTTGGGCTCGCCGTGTTCACCACCGAGTTTGGCGTCTACTTCCACCTAGTCATGGCAGCCGCCACGGTGACGATCTTGCCGGTGCTGTTGCTCTTCCTCGTTGCCCAGCGCCAGTTCGTGGAGAGCATCGCGCGCACTGGCGTGAAGGGATAGAATAGCGCGTCGGGGAGTGGGGGTTTGTGCCCAGGCGGTTGGGGAATGCTATCATCGCTTCGGTAAGGAGATGGGTCATGGCCAGTGGGTGGAGTAGGGATGCGCGCGTGGAGGGGAGCCAGCGGCGGAGCCGGGGCGTATCCGGGATCGCTCGCGCGGGCTTCCTGGTGATGGTGGCCGGCATCCTAATGACCACGGGGTGCGCGCGCGTGCCCGATGAGGCGGCGGGGCCGCTGGTGCGCCGGACGCTGACAGTCGATTTCACCGTCGCCGGTCGGATCAATCCCCTCTACTACTACTACATCGCTCTGGATACCGGGGGCAATCCGGTGGAGGGACCGGTGCCCGTGGTCGCCTTCCCCTGGGGGAATGGCTGGGGCACAGGTAAGATCACGCACTTTGTCCTCTATCACCTCGGCACCTTTGGCGTCTTCCGATTTGTGCCCGGCACCGACCTCCTGCAGGCGGATGCGCTCGGCACCCCCTTTGATTTCAACCGCCCAGAGGATGCCCCGGGAAACCGCATTCGCGTCACTCTGGATGTCGATGCGACACTCGGCCAGGACGTGAATGTGGTTAACCTGAATATCATCGCCACAGACCGGATCAACATCGAGCCGACCTCGCTGGAGACGAAGGTGGTGGATGCTCTCGGCTTCACGGGCAACCAATTCCTGACGCTGCCGCTGGATATTCCGCAGACCTTCACCAACGCGCAGCTCACGGAGCCCGAGCAAGGGGGCGACGTTCCCCCGGCACTGCAGCCAGGAGTGGAGGAGGAGGACCTCGACATCATCGACTGGAGCGCCGAGGTCAAGATCAATCAGTAGATGCTGCCGATATCGGTCGAGAGGTACTGGCCGCTGGGGCTAACCCCGAACTCCTTGTTGACAGGGAACGCCTTGATGCTCATCACGAAGCGGAGTTCCCGTTCCTTGCGCCCGAGGAAGGTACCCTCGGTGTAGATGGCGCTTGCCTCCCAGCAGTGAAGGTCGCGCGTCAGCATCACCTGGGTGTAGGGCTGGCTGGATCCATAGCCGCTCGCGACTCGCCCGTAGAGCGATTGGACCTGCCACTTGGGAGAGATCTGCGAGCTGAGCGATGCTTTGATGGTGCCCAACCGGTTTCTGGAGGTGTCCCAGACAGTCCCGACGGCCAGCTGCAGCGGGTCCCCATAGTCCACGTACCAGCGCGCACGGATATCGCGCAGGCGCTTTTGCGTGCCAAACCGGCGCTTGCCGAACCAGTCGTACGCGCTCTCCATCTCGATGAGGTGATGCGCGTTGGGCTGGTACTGCGTTCGCACCACCAGGTCGCTGGCGTTGCGCAGGTCAAAATCATACCCCGTGTTGAAGGTGATGTAGGTCTTGCCCGCAGCGGCCGGGTCGAGGCGCCGGTTATCCCAGCCGTAGGGCGCGCCCGCGTAGGAGGTGCCGACCCCATAGCCGCCGGTGAGCCCGGTGCTGTAGCTGGAATAGGTTCCGCTATATCCCGCTGGCGTGCTGACGCCACGCCGGATCCGGCTGCCAAACGTAGCCGATAGCGACATCTGGTGCGCCTCGGGGGCGTAATCGGAAGTGAACGGCGTGTATCCGTTCTTGCGCATCAGCGAGTAGTTGAGCGAGATGAGCGACGATTCCCCCATGCGGTAGGTGAGCGCCGGGCTGATACCCGCCGCCCACATCGCTTCATCCTCTCGGTAGTAATTCTGCTGGAAATCGACCGGGAGCGTGACGGCAAACCGGCCCTTGGATGGCAACACCTGCGGGCTGCTGCTGACGCGGAAATAGGTGCGCAACCGCTCGGTCATCGCGGGCGCACTCGAAGAGCCAGAGAGCGCATAGCCGCCCTCGCGCAGGTTGCCGACGCGTAGCTCCATCGAGATCGGCAGCGTCTTTGTGAAGAAGTCGGAGTTGGTCAGGCGCTGGCTCGCCGTGGCCAGGCGCAACTCCGGGAGGTGCTGCATCCCCGGGAAGAAGTTCGCGGTGCCGCCCAGGGTGTCGATGCGATCGATCAGGAGGCCGGCATCGAAAAGCCGATTCGAGTGTTGGAGGTCCAACCTGGAACTCAGGCGCCCGGAGGAAGCCGTGCTCATCCCGAACGGCTGGCTCATGTCCATGCTGAGGTTGGCGCGCACAAAGCCAAAGTTCTGCGAGTGACGGAGGCGCGCGAGCCAGTTGCCGGTGGTGGTCCCGCTATAGGTGCTGGCACTGCGGTTGAAGCCGAGGTCGGTGGTGGTTCCATCGGCGCCGCGCCGGGTGATCGCCAGGTCTGTCAGCAGGCTGGAGCTGTCCGCCGTGGCATAGGGGAGCGAGTTCAAGCGGTAGTCGCCGCCAAAGCGGAGGGCAAACTCGCCGAGTTGGTGCTGGTGATCAACGCGCGCCGTAAAGTCCCTGCGGTTGTCACGCCGGTTGTTGAGCTGGTACACGTGGATCCCGCCGGAGTAGTTCGGGAAATCATAAGGTTGATCGAGGCCGATCCCGGTGCCCTTCTTCGACATCAGGTCTAGGCGCAGATTCCCGATGAGCGAGCCGAGAACGTAGAAATAGGCGGCTTTCATGAAGTAGCCTTCGTCCAGGCTCTGACCGAAGAGGGGCACAAACCGGTTGCTCCGCGGCGTATCGAACGAGGAGAGGGGAATCGTCAGCCCGGGGAGGGTGATCAGCTTGTGCCCAAGGGCGTAGACCGAAACCTTGCGCGCCGTGAGCCGCTTGCCGGGAATCACCTGGATCTTCTGGGCATCGAAGAGGTAGTGAGGCGAGCCAAGGTCGCAAGAGGTGATCCCGCCCTGTTTCACGGAGACCACTCCGGGCTCCCCGTCGATGCGTGCGCTTGAGGCGTAGAGGGGCTGTTGCGCGCCCATCTGCACCTCCTCAGGAGCCAGCAGCATCCTCGCGCCCTCGAGCGCGTAGGCGCGCGAGCGGAGATCGAGCGAGAGGAGCGTGCCGTGGATCACCCGCTCGGGCGTGGTGAGGACCACGCGCCCGCGAAAGGTGGCCACCCGATCCTCGAAATCGGCGGCCAAAACATCCGCGGAGACCCGGTAATCCTTGTACTCCACCACCACATGCCCCTGAGCAACCAGGCGGTTCGACTGCTCATCATAGCTGATAGCGTCGGCCTCGAGGATGCGGAAGGGGATCTCCTTGCCGGCAGGGGCCGGCGGGGAAGCCACCGGCTGCCCGGCAGCCTCCAGGGTGGCCTGGGGCGCAGGCGCGGCCTCCGTCGCGGCGGCGGGTGCATTCTGGGTAGCCGTGTCACCTGCGGCTGGGGGGGCGGCCTCCGTCTCGGCGCCCGGCGCTCCCTGAGTGGCCGTGTCATCCGTGGCTGAGGGGGCGACCTCCGTCTGGGCGACGGGTGCATGCTGGGCGGCCGTATCGCCCGAAACCGCGGTGAAGGGGAGGCCGAGGAGGCAGGCGGCCAGGAGAATTGCCCGCAGGAGAGCGGCCCTCGCGCCCGCGTCGCGGTGCGCCAAAACCTCGCGCTGTGCGCGCGCCGCGCCCTGGCACGGCAATAGCCTGGCGCCGGACGATGAAGCCGCCAACCCTCCGACAACGTTTCTCATGCGGGGTACTTCTGCCGATTCCCGATAGACGCCGTGATCGCTCACCCGGTGCGCCACACCAGAATCGCGGCGACAACACCAAAGAGGGCGTTCATCGACCACGCCGCGACGAGTGGGGGGAGCACCCCGTTTTCACCCAAGATCTTGGTGAGGAGCATGATATTCCAGTAGAGGAACCCTACAATGATGCTGACAAGGATGCCGACAAAGGTGCCGCCGCGCGAGAAGCGCAGGCTGAGCGGGGCGCTGAGTACCGCCAGGATCAAGCACGCCAGCGGCAGAGCAAAGCGCGAGTGGTACTGCACCGCGTAGGAGCGCGCCAGGTTCTGAGCGCCTGTCTCCTTCAGCATGCGGATCTGCGCCATCAACTGGTCGCCGGTCATCTCCTCGGGGGTTGCCATGCCCCCGATGAAGTCCATATCCTTCTTCAGGTCGATCGTCAACTCGGGAAGGTAGGTCTCGACGGTCGAGAGGCCATCCTTGCCAATGTCGCGGCGGACAACACGCCGCAGGGTCCAGAAACGGCGCGTCGTGGTCGCCTCCGGGGCCACATACCACACCGGATAGCCCGGGCGACGGGTATCGTAGACCAGCACTTCACGCAGGTGAAAGAGATCCTTGCTCGCCTTATTGAGCCAGCCCACGTAGAAGGTGTAGCCCTCGGTTCTGAAAACGACGTTTGGCTGCAACACCGGCACTACCGACTGCATCCATATCTGACGGACGATCTGATTCCCCTTTTCGTTCGCCCAGGGTGCCACCTTCTCTGCAAGGAGGTAGGAGCCCAGGCTGGTGACGGCGCCGACAAGGGCTAGAGGAAACACGATTCGCCGGAAAGGGATCCCCGCCATCCGCATCGGGGTGATCTCGCTATCGCGGGCCAGACGGTTGATCGCAAGCGAAGCAGCAAAGCCCATCGCCATTGGCATGGCGATCACCGAGAACTGTGGCGCGCGATAGAGGACCAGTTTGATCACCAACAACAGCGGGATGCCACGCGAAATGAACTCACTGGCATTGTTGAAAAGCAATGTGCCGATCAGGAGCATCACGGCAACGGAGATCCCGATGCCGAACGGCACCCCTAACTCGCGTACCACATAGCGGTCGATGAGCTTCACGGCGCCATTATAGCATCTTTGGGGAGGGGCGGCAAGCACGCCAGCGACCCGGCGGGGCCACAAGAGAGGCCACATTCAGAGGGAGGTTGGACCCGGGTGGCAATGGCCACCCTGCCGGGCTGGGCCGGCCCACATGCGAAAGCAAAGCAGGCTGTCGGGGAAGGCCGGCAGGGCCGCTGCGGGGAAGCAGCCCGGGTCTTCGGGCCCGCGCCTATTGGGCCGGCCGCAGGCTTCCCGATCCGCATCCGTCGCCTTATCCGCGGTATCGTCGTGGCGGGCGCGGCAGGAAGACTCCGAAAACGGAGGCGAATCCTCCGAGCGTGGCCTGTATCTAATCAAAAGAGGGCCGCGGGCGAGGTGCGGCACCCTCTCATGAGAGGTTTCCTTGTGGAGAAGGAGCACGCGAATGCCTCGAAGTACCCGGATTGTCGTGATTGGTGGAGTGGCAGGCGGAGCGTCCGCCGCGACGCGGGCGCGACGCATCTCAGAGGATGCGGAGATCATCTTGTTGGAGCGGGGCCCGCACATCTCCTACGCTAACTGCGGTCTGCCCTATCATATCGGCGGGGTGATTGCCGAGCGCGAGAAGCTGTTGGTGGCGACCCCAGAGCAGTTGAGCACGCGCTACCGCATCGACGTGCGCACTCGCACGGAAGCCGTTGCTATCGACCGCGAGCGCAAGGAGGTGGTCGCGCGCAACCTGGTGACCGGCGTCGAGGAGCGCATCCCTTATGACAAGCTGATCCTGAGCCCCGGCGCCGAGCCGGTGCGCCCGCCGATCCCTGGGTCCGACTCGCCGCGGGTGCGCACGCTCCGCTCGCTGGCCGATATGGACGCAATCCTCGCCCAGATAACCGAGGGCAAGGTGGAGCGCGCGCTGGTGATCGGCGGCGGGTTCATCGGCCTGGAGCTCACCGAAGCCCTGCGCGAGCGCGGAATCGGCGTGACACTGGTGGAGCTGGCGCCCCAGGTGATGGCCCCGCTCGACCCCGAGATGGCCGCGCCCCTGCATCAGACGCTGCGCATGCATGGCGTGGACCTGCGCCTGGAGACCTCGGTGACGCGGTTCACTGAAACCGAAACGGGGCTGCGCGCCCATCTGAGCACCGGTGAGAGCGTGGAGTGCGACCTCGTCCTTCTCGCCATCGGCGTGAAGCCCGATGTGAAGCTGGCGCGCGACGCCGGTCTGGCGATTGGCGAGCGCGGCGGCATTCTGGTGGATGCGCAAATGCGCACGAGCGACCCGGATATCTTCGCGGTGGGCGATGCCGTCGAGGTCGTGGACCTGGTGGGGGGCACGCGCACGGTCGTTCCACTCGCCGGGCCGGCAAACCGCCAGGGGCGGATCGCAGCCGACAATGCCCTTGGACGCGAGACCACCTACCGGGGCGCTCAGGGCACTGGCATCTGCAAGGTGTTCGATCAGGTAGCGGCGTGCACGGGCATGAATGAGAAGGCGGCCAAGCGGGCCGGCGTGCCGTATGAGAAGGTGTACGTGCATCCGGCCAGCCATGCCAGCTACTACCCGGGCGCCACCCCGCTCACGCTGAAGATTCTGTTCGATCCGAAGAGTGGCCGGCTGCTGGGCGCGCAGACCGTGGGTGGCGAGAGCGTGGACAAGCGCATTGATGTCCTCGCGGTGGCCCTTCGCGCCGGCATGACCGTTTTCGACCTGGAGGAGCTGGAACTCGCTTACGCGCCGCCGTTCGGGTCGGCCAAGGATCCGGTGAACTACGCCGGCTTCGTGGCCGCCAACGTTCTGCGCGGGGACGTGGCCCAATGCCATGTCGAGCATGTCCTCAATCCAGGGCCGGACCAGCAGCTTCTCGACGTGCGCGAGCCGGAGGAGGTGGCGTTGGGGACGATTCCGGGCGCGCTCGCCATTCCGCTCTCCCAGCTCCGCAGCCGCCTGGGCGATCTCCCGCGGGAAAAGGAGCTTCTCGTCTTCTGCCAGGCAGGGATGCGCGGCTACGTGGCGTGCCGGATCCTGAGCCAGAACGGTTTCCGGTGCCGCAACCTGAGCGGAGGCTACAAGACGTATCTGGCCAGCCTTCCTGAGAGCGCGCATCCCCGGCCAGCGCCCCCGCCGGCGAGCATGACCGATGATACCGGCGCCGGGGGCGCCTCGCCAGCGAACGAACGGGAACCGGGGGTTGCCATCACGCGCGAGCTGGACGCGTGCGGGCTGCAATGCCCCGGACCGGTGATGCGGCTTGCAGCCGAGGCAAAGACGCTCAAGGAGGGCCAGGCGATAGCGATCACCACCACCGACCCGGGATTTGCCACAGATATCCGTTCCTGGTGCCAGAGCACCGGCCACACCCTCGTGGAGCTGACACGCAACAAGGGTATCCTGCGCGCCGTGGTCGCCAAGGGGCAGCCGACGCCCGCGGTGGCTTCCGGTGGTGTGACCAGCAAGAAGAAAACGATCGTCGTTTTCAGCGGCGATTTTGACAAGGCGATGGCAGCGTTCGTGATCGCCAACGGCGCAGCTTCGATGGGCAGCGAGGTCACCCTGTTCTTCACCTTCTGGGGTCTGAATGTGCTGCGCCGCCCGGAGGGCGCGCGGGTATCGAAGAACCTGGTGGAGCACCTGTTCGGCTGGATGATGCCACGCGGTGCGGAGAAGCTGGCACTCTCGAAGATGCATATGGGTGGCATGGGTCTCTCGATGATCAAGGGGATCATGCGTCAAAAGAAGGTGCCGATGCTCTCTGACCTGATCGCCTCCGCCCGGAACGCCGGCGTGAAGCTGGTGGCGTGTAGCATGTCGATGGATCTCATGGGGATCAAAAGGGAGGAGCTGATCGACGGCGTGGAGGTGGGCGGCGTGGCAATGTACCTCAACGCCGCCGAGCAGGGCACCGTCAACCTCTTCATCTAAAGCGCGCGTTCGCCGAAAAGGTCGCCAGGCTCCCGAGTGGGCGTCCGTCACAGGGCGCGATGCGCAGGCACATGCGGCACCCCGGCGGCGGTGGAAAAGCAGGATGCTGTTGCACCGTCACCGGGGTGCCGGATAGCAGCGGCCCGCCAGCGCCATACCGCACGTTCGCTAGGCGGTACCGTCTGCTTGTAACACCTCGGTAGGCGCCCCCATCTCTGCCAGGGGGATCACCTCGAAGCGGGCACGGTTATACACCGGCGACGTGGCCAGTAACCGCTCCAACTCCTCATTCGACTGGACATCGTAGATCCACGCGCCGCCGTGCTTGCCGACCACATGGTAGCGCGCTGTCAACTTCCCCTGGTCACTCACCCTCTTCGCGTACTCCGGCATGCGCATCACCGCCTGGATCGCCTCCGGGCCCAGGTGAGCGATGTCGATCTCCCACAGCACCAGGAACTTCACTCTGCTCTCCTTCCGCCTGATCCCTGCGGGGTTCCGAGTGTGGGCTCTCCTACCGCCAGTGTAGCATGGAGATGCTCACGTTGGCAAGATCGCTGGTCCAGTAACCACAGACGGAGGGGGCAGACACGGATGGGGAGGGTATAGGCGCCATGGACCTGCTCACGCGCTGGCACATGAATGTTTTATCGGGAGAATCTTCAGTGTTCGCCGTGTTTCCCGTGAGGCGGCAGCTTACGGCGCTGCGGCCACGCGGCGGAGCGGCCCTCTCTCGGAATCGCGCCTGGAACCGGTTCCCTTTTACGCTTACAATTGTTATAATGGCGTGGGGCGACATGATGGAGGCCCAGACTCTTACTTAGAGGAGTGACCTATTGTCAGACATTGCCAGGCGTTTTCCAACGAATCCATTGCTTTCTCCGCAAGATGTTCGGCCCAGCTGCGAGGGATTGGCCGTGCATTGCCTGCTCAATCCAGGTGTGTTTCGCTTCCGCGGCAAGACATGGCTGCTCCTGCGCGTGGCAGAGGCGCCGCCGGCCACCGATGAGCATGTCAGCACGGTCATCCGCACCCCAGAGGGCGGTCTTGAGGTGCTGAAGTATCGCAGAGACGACCCGGATCTGGACCTGAGTGATCCTCGCGTCTTCCGCTACCGGGGAGAGGTGCTGCTGACCACGCTCTCGCACCTGCGCCTCGCGAGCAGCAGCGACGGCGTCCACTTCGAGCCAGCGACCAGCCCCACGCTGGAAGGGTTCGGTCTCTACGAGACCTGGGGGATTGAAGACTGCCGCGTCACCGAGATTGAGGGCCGGTTCTACCTCACCTATACGGCGGTATCGCCGCGAGGAATTGCCGTCGGCATGACGAGCACGGAGGACTGGCAGGAGTTCACCCGACACGGGAATATCTTCCCTCCCTGCAATAAGGACTGCGCGCTCTTCCCGGAACGCGTCTCCGGGGCTTACTGGGCGCTGCACCGGCCGGCCAGCACCGGCATCGGCAGTCACGATATCTGGATCGCGCGCTCCCCGGATCTGATCCACTGGGGCAGGCACGAGTGTCTCCTGCGCGTGCGCCCGGGCAGGTGGGACAGCGCGCGCATTGGCGCCGGTGCCTCGCCGATCCGGACCACGGCGGGGTGGCTGGAGATCTATCACGGCGCCGATGAGAACTACCGGTATTGCTTGGGCGCCGTGCTCCTGGATGCCAACGACCCGACGCGTGTTCTCGCTCGCTCGGAAGAGCCGATTATGGAGCCGATCGCTCCCTACGAGCAGAAAGGCTTCTTCGGCAACGTCGTCTTCACGAACGGGCATGTGGTCGACGGCGACACCGTGACCCTCTACTACGGCGCGTCCGACTGCGTGATTTGTGGGGCCACGCTCTCGATCCGCGAGATCCTGGGCACCCTGGGCGTCGAAGGCGAGGCGATCTAGCCTTCCGATGGAGGGGCCGGGCTTTCTCGGGCCGGCCCCTCCAGGGCCATCCGGCCGTGACGGCTACTCGAATTCTCGCCAGTCGGTGATCGCGTAGAGGTTATCCTCCGGGTAGAAGTAGGGCGCGGGGGTGTAGGTGATGGTGGTGTTCTGCTCCACCGAGATCGTGTTCGCGATGATCCGGCAGTTCGTGAACGTCGAGTTGTTCTTGAGCGTGACGCTGCCGAACGGCTGCCCGTTCTCCACGTTGTACGCGTAGATCCCGATGGCCGAAGCCCCGTTGTTCTTGATCGTCACCCCGCCGCGGGTGGCGACGTAGAAGCGGCAGAGGTGGGCTGGGTCGGTGACCGCCTGGGTGAGATCCCAGCCGTTCTTCATCTCGAACTCCCCGTTGCCGCCGCTCGGCCCAAACCAGATGGTGATCGGGCCCGCGGAGTTGTCCAGGTGAATCGTGCCGTTGTTCTTGCCGGTGAGACCCGTCAGGTAGTAGTGGGCGCCGCCCGGCTTGCCGCGGAAGACGACCGTGGAGTTGTTCTTCAGGTCGATCTTGTTGCCTGGAATGCCGGGCACGCCATCGATGGTCGCCAGGTCGTTGTCGTTATGCGTGGCCAGGTATTCCAGGCCGCCGGGCGCGGTGGCGCCGCTATTCGGCCACTTCTCGAGGGCGATCTCGGCAACCGTCGGCCAGCGATACGGCGTTGGCCCTCGCCGCACCCGAATGCCTGGGTTCTTGTGCTGGCTCACGTCGGCCCCGGGCCCGTTGAGCACCAGGTATCCGTTCTCGATCTCATTGTTGTTGTGCATCGTCACCTGGCCGTTGGTGCCCACATTCCCGGTGACGCTTTGGTTGTTGTGCATCGTGACCGAGGCGACCCCGTAGAGGGCATAGTCTCCCGAGGCCTGGCGGGCCACGCCGACAACGCGTCGGACCACTCCGTTGGACCAGCCAAAGGAGATGAACCGGGCGGTCTCCCCTGGGGTGCCGATGCTCCCGACCAAGTAGCCCTGCTGTGAGCCAGGGGGATAGCGAATCAGCGTGTAGGTCCCATCGCGAACGCCTCGTCGGAAATCAGCCAGCGAGGGAGCCGCACCGATTGGGAACTCACGGAGCGGCGGGATGAGATGCCCCGGGTCATTCGGATTGCTCACGTCCGCCGGAGCCGCGCCATAGTCGATCCGGTTGATATAAGCGTTGAGACCAGCCTCCGCCAACTGCAGGGCGCGCTCGTAATCGCGCTCCGTTTTGGTCACCTTCAGCTCCTGGACGACCTGGTGTTGGGTGGCAGCGACCAGGATAGTGAGCGCAACGACGAGCGCCATCGCGGTGACGAGCGCCTGGCCTTTGCGGCATGCCATGCTCATGCGGATGGAGAATCTCCGCGTGATGGCCGAAGTGATGCTGCGCATGGTGCTCCTCCTGGGTCCGGGAGCAACTGTAAGCGCTTACAGCATCCTCCATGCCAAACTGAGGGCTTGCACGCCAGGCCAGAGCGACTGTCCCCTTGGCTTTACGGCACCAGCGGAATGGCGGCCCGCGGGATGTTGTACTGCTGGCGGATCCTCTTTTCTTCCTGGCTCGCCGCCTGTTGCGCCGCCTCCGCCTGCTTGCCTACGGGCAGCACCCCCAGCGGCGCCGCTAGGTTGTCTGCCCGTGCCACGGCGTTCCGCAAGTCGTAGATGGCGCGCACCTGCGTATTCAGGTAGTGGCCATACAGCGTGTGCAACTGCTGGCACGGTTGGGGTACCGGGGTGATCGCCTGGAAGTCGCGGACCAGCGCCTGCTTGGCCTGGAGCAGTTGATCGAACTGCGCCAGGTAGCCACTGGTCTGGTTCCCTGATGTCTCGCCGACAGTCTCATCCGTGAGGCCCTTCAGGGCATCCGTGAGGCCGCTCAGGCCGGTGGCCATCATCGCGAAGAGCTGGGCCATTGGGTTCTGGGCATCGCGCTGCTGGATCATCTCGAGCTTGCGCAGGTAGGCCGCCACATCCTCGGCGAAGGGCAGGGCGGGCGGCGTCTGGCCTTGCGGGAGCCCCGAGCCGGCCGGCAGGTTGCCGGCGGGTCGGGTGGTGAGCGCCTCGGCCTGAGGCGTGTTCGCGGGAGGCGCGGCGGTCACTGGTGGGGCGGATGTCTCCGGAAGCTCCCGCGGGGAGGTGGTGACGGCCGGACCGCGCGTTCGCAGCAATCGAGGAAGCAGGAGCCCGGCCAGCAGGAGGAGGAGCGCCAATGCAGCGGCGACCGCCGTCCACCGCTTGCTCCGCGCCTGATCCGCGGGAGGTGAGGTCGGCGCTGCCGGTGAAAGCGGGGCACCACACTGCCAGCAGAACTGCGCTTGCGGGTTGACTTCGGCCCTGCATTTTGAGCACTGCATCTTCTTCCTCCGTCCTTGACACCTCCAGATGCCGGTGGTATAATCCGAATCGAGGAGGTGATGACTATAATGCAAAGTGATAGTCGAGGTGACTGTGGGGGTTAGGCACCCCTCGAGGTCGCTGACCTCCAATCCAAACAGTTCGCCCTAACAGGGCCCGTCCTTCCGGCGGGCCCTTTCGTTTGAACGGCTTCAGCGGCGCACCGGCCTGACATGCACCACCGGCCCGCCCGGCTCGATGTCAAAGCGCACTTTCGGCACGCGCCCTCCCGGATCGTGATCCTCCATGCGATCGTTGGTGACCACGGCGGCCCCCAAGGCGCGGGCCTCATCCAGGATCTGCTCGTCGGCATCGGTGCCCGGATCGGCGACGAGGATCTCCCCCCGGCTGACGAGCGTCTCCAATTCCGCCCGGCGGTCTATCTGGTAGACGAGCGCAGCGTCAACAAAGATGCGGATAGGGAAGAAGCCAAGCGCGCGCAACTCCCTTCGCACACCAAGCAAGTTCGCCAGCCGGGGCCGCTCCCCCTCTTCGGTCGCCTGCCAGGCCACGTTGCTTCCATCCACGACGATGGGACGCGTCTTCCCCGAGAGCACACGCGAGTAGGAGGAATCATGCTCGTTGAGCCTCGCCATCACGGACGCGTACACCTCCGGCCTGTGCGTGCGCAGCTGGCTCAGCCCCTTTCGGGCACGCTCCACCGCCTCCCCCCGGTTGGTATCGATGGCATCGAGAACCCAGCGCGGCGTTGCCGTGAAGCCACGCTTGCCCTGGGGCCACTCCACCGGGGTATCGAGCGTGATGCAGAGCGGCTCGCATCCGTGGGGCGAGGTGACCACGGCGTTGAGGAGCTCGCGGGCACGTGGCGCCCGCTGAGCCGCTTTCTCGAGATGGCGGAGCACCGCGTGCGGTAGCTCCCCCTGCCTGCCCGCAGCCGCGCGTTTTACCTCCTCGAGGCAGCGACGCGCCTCGGGGTGATCAGGCGAGCAGAGGAGCGCCCGACAGATGAAGAGCGCCGCTTCACCGAGATTGCCCTGGCGCAGGCGCTTCCGCGCCAGGGTGCAGTACCCGGTGATCGCCATCTCTGTGGCTCCCAGCGCCTCATGCGCCTCCGCCAGCACCTCGCGCACCCGATCGGCCTCGGGATGTGCCAGAAGGAACGGCGACAGGAAGTTCGCGGCGATCTGCGCCTGCCCGTGGTGTATCAGGGAACGGGCGTTCTCAATCCACTCCTCGGCGGGAGGGCAGAGGGCTTCATGCGCGGCCCGGATCTGCCGCGCATCCTCCACCTTCCGGCGCAGCGCGTCGAGTTGCGCCGTGGCATGCCGCTCGCCACGCTCGGCGTCTCTGGCACGCGCCTCCAGATCACTCCGCGCGCGCTGCTCGCGCTCGAGCTGTCGGGTGACGCGCTCCACCGCGCGCCGGTAGTCGCTCGCCTCATCAAGCGCCGTGCGGGCGGTTGTCTCCCAGCGCTGGGCGGATCGCTGAGCCTGCTCCATCTCGGTGCGCAGGTGCGTCTCCCTCTTGCGCGCCTCGCGCAACTCCTCCTTGAGCGCCCGGATCTGCTCGCGCAGCGACTCCACCTCTGCCGGTGAGGTCTCCACCTCCTGCGGCGGCGGGGAAGCCGGAGGCTTGCGCTTGTCCTTGGGCTTTGCAGCCTGGGGCGCTGGCTCCGGCAGTGGCTCGGAGAGGGGGATCTCGCGCACCTCCGTGCGCGGGTCGAGCCGGAGCGCCAGCCGCACCACATCCTGGCCCCAACGCGCGACCAACCCAGGCAGCTCCCCCGGAATCTCCGCCGATTTCCACTGCGTGATGGCGGCGACGAGCTCCGCATGGCTCTCGGTCCAGGCTTCGCGCAGGATCCGCTGCATCTCCGGGTTGGACTTGCTCTCGTGGCGCAACCGCGCACGCACGGGGGAGAGCTTCAGGCTGTCGGCGCTGACTCGGAAGCCGGCGAAGAGCTTTCCCACGAGCGCCGGCTCGGCCTGCAACAGACGGAGGAGCGTCCGGGGCGCCGTCGTCGCCAGAAGCGCCGCTTCCTCCTCCGCTGAGAGGACGTCGTGACTCTCATCCACGGCTAGAATCGCTCCTGTGGGTGGGCCGGGCGCCGCCCTCTCGCTGCCGGCGTGCCGCAGCACGCCGCAGCTGCCCGCAGGCCGCGTCCACTGTGCCCCCCCGCTCGAGACGGCGGGTCACCGGAATGCCATGCGCCTTCAGGCGTGCCTGGAAGCGGCGCACCGTTGCTTCCGAGGGCCGGCGGAAACCCGCTTCCGTCTCGTTGTAGGGGATCAGGTTGACGACTGGCAAAAGCCCGCGCCTGCCGGTACCCTGACGCGTGGAAACCTGAAGTTCGGTGCGGATCAGGCGGGCCAGGCGGTCGGCATCCTCCTCCGAGTCGTTCACGTCTTGTAGTAGCAGATACTCCAAGGTGACGCGCCGGTGCGTGGCGTTGATGTAGCCTCGGAGTGCCTCGAACACCTGGTCGAGGGGGTAACGGCGGCCGGCAGGCATCAAGCGCGCGCGCGTTTCATCATCGGCGGCGTGCAGGGAGAGCGCCAGGTTCACCTGCAGCCTCTCCTGTGCCAGGCGCTCGATCCCGGGCACAATACCGACCGTTGAGATCGTCATGTTCCGGGCACCTATCCCGCACTCGGAGTTGAGGAGGCGAATCGCCTCTAGAAGGGCGTTGTAGTTCAACAACGGCTCTCCCATACCCATGAAGACCACGTGTGTCAGCGGGGGGGGTGGCGCCGGCACGGGCCAGAAGAAACTGCGCCACAATCTCACCCGCGGTCAGGTTCCGGGTAAACCCCGACGCGCCCGTCGCGCAGAAGGTGCACCGGAGAGGGCATCCCACCTGGGTCGACACGCAAACGGAACTCCACTCGCGATAGGGGAGCCGGACGCATTCGACCGTGGCGCCATCCGGGAAGCGCAAGAGGTACTTCGTGGTGCCATCCGCGTCCGACACGCTCTGGACGATCTCTGGGATACCCAGATCCACCGCCTCCGGCAGAGCCTGGCGCAAGGCGAGGGGGAGGTCGGTCATCTCTGCAAAGGAGGTGGCTCCGCGGCGGTAGACCCAATCGGCGACCTGGCGCCCGCGGAACCGGGCATGGCCCAGGCGCGCGAACACATCCTCGATGGCCGGCGTAGTCATGCCGACAAGCACGGGTCGGGCCGCCTCAAGCTCCTTTTCGCTCTCTTCCGGCGGTGGCAGGAGAGCACCTGTGGAAGGCGAGGGGGTGGGATGGGGGGGCTCGTGTTCACTCTCGGCTGGCGACACAGCCCGGGTCTCATCCGGGCTTCTCGCTTCCCGGCTCTCCCTCGCCTTCATTGCCGGTGGCTCCCTCGCCTCAGAGGCGATTGACGAACCGGCCGATGCGCACCAGCGCCTCCTCAATATTCGCCAGCGAGGCGGCATAGGCGCAGCGGACGTGCTTTTCGCCGCCGAGGCCAAACGCGGTGCCAGGCACAACGGCAACCCGTTCCTCCGCAAGCAGGCGTTCCGCGAAGGTCTCGCAATCCAGGCCCGTATCGGCAATCGATGGGAAGACGTAGAACGCACCTCGGGCGCGAAAACAGGGCAGGCCAATGCGGTTGAGGCCAGAGATGATCACGCGCCGGCGCTCATCATACTGGGCAACCATGGCATCGCGCTCGCTTTGGCCGCTCTGCAGCGCCTCGATGGCGGCCATCTGTGCCGCCGTCGGCGCGCTCATCACCGTGTACTGGTGGATCTTCGTCATCGCGCCGATCAGATCCGCGGGTCCGGCCGCGTAGCCCATACGCCAGCCGGTCATGGCATACGCCTTGGAGAAGCCGTTGAGCAGGATCGTCCGTTCGGAGAGGCCGGGCAGACTGGGAACGCAGCAGTGCTCGCCCTCGTAGGTAAGATGCGCGTAAATCTCGTCGCTGATGACCAGGAGATCGTGCTTACAGCAGAGCGCGGCGATCGGAAGCAGCTCCTCGCGCGACATGGTCGCGCCCGTGGGGTTGTTCGGATAGCCGAGAAGAATGGCGCGCGTACGAGGAGTGATGCGCGCCTCGATCTCGGCTGGCTGCACCTTGAAATCGTGCCACGCGTACGTGGGCACCGGAACGGGCACGCCGCCGGCCAGGGTAATGCACGCGGCGTAGGCCACGAAGCTGGGTTGGGGAACCAGCACCTCGTCGCCCGGCTCGAGGATGGCGCGCATCGCCAGATCCAGGCCCTCGCTCACGCCCACAGTGATGAGGATCTGATCCCCCGGATCGTAGCGCACGCCGTAGCAGGCCTCCAGGTCGGCCGCGACGAGCTGGCGCAGCTCGATCATTCCGGCATTGGAAGTGTAGTTTGTGTGACCCCGCTCAATGGAGCGGATCGCCGCCTTGCAGATGTGCCACGGCGTGGCGAAGTCCGGCTCGCCAACTCCCAGCGAGATGACATCCTCCATCGTGGAGACGAGGTCAAAAAAGCGACGGATTCCAGAAGGGGGCATCGCGGCAACCGTACGGTTCACCCGCCCCCGAGATGCAGCAGCGGTGGCCGCACCCTCAGCGGGAAGCACAAGGGTGGATCCCACGGTCTGTCGCGTGTCTTTCATCTGAATTCCCTCCCGGAGCTAGGGGGCCACCGCCAGACGACGGTCGGGCTCCTGGTCTTCGAAGATGTCGCCATCTTCCTTATAGCGCTTGAGTATGAAATTCGTCGTAGTTGCCTGCACCTGCTCGATGGTTGCCAATCGCTCCGCCACGAAAAACGCCACTTCTCGCATCGTTCGCCCTTCGACGATGACGCGCAGGTCATTCTGGCCGGAGACCAGGTAGACCGAGCGCACCTCGGGATGGCGGTAGATGCGTCGGGCAATGTCGTCGAACCCATGATTGGGCTCCGGGAGCACGCGCACGTCAATGAACGCCAGGACGCGCTCATTCCCGGCGCGTTCCCAATCGATGACGCTCTTGTAGCGGCGAATGATGCCCTCGGCCTCTGCTTCCGCAATCAGGCGTGCGACTTCGCCCGCATCGCGCCCCGTCATCTCGGCAATCTGCTCGGGCGTGACTCGCGAGTCACGCTCCAGAATCTTGAGGATCTCCTTCACTTCCGCGTCCTCCGGGGCCGCCGGCATGCCGCCCTCGCGGCAGCTAAACGACCCAGGGCCGCGCAGGCGGCCCTGTAATTGGCAGGAGTGCGCGCCTGAAAGCAGCCGGTTGGACGGCATGGCAGCGGCGCCTGTCCTGAGGCGTCGCCAAACACCCAGGCGAGCTCTGACACTCATTATAGCACACTCGAAGCGTGAGACGCAAACAGAATGCGGCCCGCACACGAGCGCCGCTTTGCCGCATGGCGGGGCCGGCGGAGAGCCTCGGCCCCGCTTGACGGCTTGTCAGCCGGCGAGTATGATGAGAAACGACGGTAAGAGCTATCAGGAAGGGTGAACGATGCGTCGTGAGAAAGGAGCTCCAGAGCCGATCTCGGCCCTAAACCGCGTGCCGCTGCGCGAGTGCGGCGAGCCGCTGGTGGACATCCGGCGATACTGCCCGGGGGTGCGTATTTCGCGGAAGGCGATCCCCTTCCTCCGCGAGCAGGTAGCAGAGATGCTTCGTGCCGCGCAGGCGGCGCTCCCGGCCGGCTATCGCCTGTGGGTGCGCACAGCGCTGCGAACGCTAGAGATGCAGCGCGAGATGTACGATCGCAACTTCGAGCGCATCCGTCAGGAGCACCCCACCTGGAGCTATGCCACCCTTCGTCGAGCGACCAACCGCTTCTTCGCGCCGGTGGACCAGAAGGCGCCTCCGGGACACTGCACGGGCGCCGCGGTGGATGTCTACCTGCTGACGCCCAGCGGCCATCTGGCGGACCTCCGCTCTCCCTTCACCGGTTGGGAAGGGGCGCCCACCTGGATCGAGGGTCTGCGTCCCTCAGCGCAACGCAATCGAGGCATCCTTCTGGACGCTATGCTCGGCGCCGGCTTTAGCAACTGCCGCGATGAGTTCTGGCACTTCTCGTATGGCGACGCAGCATGGGCAGTGCGGACCGGCCAGGATCACTGCATTTATGGATTGGTGGAACCGCCGCCGGGGTGGCCGAGGAAGCCAAAGCCGCGCGCGTAGGCACCGGCCGGGCGGGCGCGCGCCCGCGGCAGGAGGCGCCCGGCACTTCGGCGCGGATTGTGCCATAGCTACAGGCAGGATGAGAGCGCCTTGGGATGGTCGTCTTGCGTGCGTGCGCCGCCGCCTCGGGGTAGTGGTCCTCTTCCTGGCATGGATGGCGTGCGTGGTAGCCAGCGCAAGCCCCACGCTGGCGCGGGAACAGCGCCGCGTCCGGCTGACCGTGTGGGGCTGGTGGAACCGCGAGGGCTATAAGCAGGCAGCCGCTGAGTTTGAGCGCCGCCACCCGCATATCGAGATCGTCACGTCCACCGCCGGCGGGCAGATGGACGAGCAGAAGCTGATGACCGCCATCGCCGGAGGCTCCCCGCCCGACGTGATCAACCAGGACCGCTTCAGCGTGGGCGGCTGGGCTGCGCGCGATGCCTTCCTGCCCCTCGATGAGTTCATCGCCCGCGACGGAGCGATCCGCGCCGAGGACTACTATCCTGCCTGCTGGAACGAAGCGGTTTACGAGGGGAGGGTCTATGCCATCCCCAACTCCACGGACGACCGTCTCCTTTTCTACAACGAGGATCTGTTGCGCCAGGCCGGCTTTGTCGACGCTGCCGGCGAGGTGATCCCCCCACGCACCTGGCACGAGCTGAAGCACTACGCCATCAAGATGACCCGGCGCGATGCCCGGGGCAACCTGACGCGGGTAGGTTTCGTGCCCAACTATGGCAACTCGTGGCTCTATCTGTACGGATGGCAGAACGGCGGGCGGTTCCTGAGCGAGGATGGCCGGACCTGTCTCCTGAACGAGCCGGCCATTGTCGGCGCCCTGGAGTGGGTGACTGGAGTGTACGATGCCCTGGGCGGAGCGACCGCGGTCGACGCCTTTACGGCAACTTTCCAGGGCGGCGAGCTCGACCCGCTCCTCACCGGCAAGGTGGCGATGAAGATCGACGGCAACGCGGTCCTCAACTTCATCGCGAGTACGCGCCCGGACTTCAACTTCGGAGTGGCCCCGCCGCCGGTACCCGAGGGCCGCGAGCCGCTCACCTGGTCCGGCGGATTCTCGTGGGCGATTCCCCGCGGCGCGAAGCATCCGGAAGAGGCCTGGGAGTTTATCAAGTGGATGTCCAGCGTGGAGGCCGGCCTCCTGATCGCGGACGCGGAGTATCGCTGGAACCGCTCCTGGGGCCGGCTCTACGTGCCCGAGATCTCGCCGAATAAGCGCGTCAACGAAGCGGTCCTCCAGCGGTATGCCCCGCGCCATCCACGGTTCGCGCGCGCGTTTCGCCTCGCGCTCGAGATGATGAACCGGTCGCGCTACCGGCCGGTCACGCCCGTCGGCCAGGTGCTGTGGGACGAGCACGTGCGCGCCATGGATCTGGCGATCCACAAGAAGCTCACGCCCAGGCAGGCACTCGACGCGGGCACCCGCGCCGTCCAGAAGGCGCTCGACCGCATCCACAAGCGTAAGCCCTACCCGCCGCTGGATCCGCGCGTTCCTATCGGTATCGGGGCGGCGCTCTCCCTGGCGGGGCTGGGGCTGTTCGGGTGGGGGCTTCGCCGCGACCTCCGCCAGCGGCGCAGGCCCGGGCGCCACGAGACCCTGGCGGGC
>ERZ795045.435-NODE-435-length-54081-cov-5.663292_pt1 | contig 54081 bp, 42 predicted proteins | sample MGYA00375129_ERZ795045 | MGnify/ENA primary metagenome ERZ795045 (study PRJEB30174, sample SAMN05720166) | activated sludge metagenome | isolation source: anaerobic digester from wastewater treatment plant | place: Japan | collected 2015-05-15 ...
AGCGGATACTCGATCCCGACGCCGCCCAACTCATGAAACGCGAATACCGCCCGCCTTGGAAACATCCCTACACGGAATAAGGGGATCAAGTCGGCGGATTACACAAGCGGGGGCACGCGGCCGCGTGCCCCATTTTTTCATTGTCACCTCTTCTATTCACCTTCGTTTCGAGGGCAGGCATTAGGGAAAAGTCCGTCTTTACCGATGCAGTTCGCCCGCCGCTTCCGGCTGGTACAGAAGTTCCTCGATCCGGTATTGCCGGACGCCGGAGGGGACCTTCACATCCACAACCTCGCCTACCCGGCACCCGATCAAGGCACAGCCGATCGGGGACAATACCGAGATTTTGTTCTCATCGATATTAGCGTCATGGGGATACACAAGGGTATATACCGTACTTTCCTTGGTTTTCACGTCCATCACGCGCACGGTGGAATTCATGGTCACTACATCGGCCTCGATCTCTTCCGGGGGAACCACCCTCGCATGGTGCAATTCCTTCTCCAGGTTGTTGACATATCCGAACAAGCGGGCGTCCCCTTGAAAACGGAAATTCTGGATGTCTTCCTTGATCCGCTGAAAGTCCATTTCGCTAAGCACAATCCGGTTGGTGGTTCGTTCCATCCCGGCCTTGGTCTTGGTTTTGTTCTTCATGACCCAATTCTCCTTCCGGTTTTATTCTCGCATACGCAAGAGGAATAAATCCTCCCAGTGACCTTCCACGGAGAAAAAATAAAAAAACCTCCACCGAAACACGTTCCTCGATGGGGCCTCTTCGTATCCGGTCCGCGGATGGTTCTGCTCTATGCTACATACGGAGTTCTATCGATATGACTTATAGATGAAAATCACCGGCTGCTTCAGGTTGATATAACATCTCATCCACTCGATACCGTTTTTCCTCCCACTCCCGGTTTACGGTGAAATTGTCACCTACACGATACCCCAGCATGGCCGTCCCCAGCGGATCCAGTACGGAAATCTGATCCGGCCGGGTTGCGTCTGCGGGAAAAACGACGGAAACAATAAGTCGTTCGCCGGTATCCAAATCCAGCAGACAGACCCGGGAATTCATCGTGATGACATCCGGCGGGATGGCGCGCGATGGCACGACCTTGGCCCGGTTCAATTCTTTCGCCAAATTTTTCAGATGTTGATCTGAATACCCTTGGCTGAAGGACCGGTATACCAGGATCAAATCCGTCAACCGCGCCAAATCATACCGGGTGATGTGAATCTGCCTCGAACCCGCATCCTTCGAGATAACGGGCGATTTCTTATCCATTCCTTCTTTCAACTGCATCGATTCGATCCACATCCGTTTTATGAACCGGCTGATCCGGGCCAGGGGCCGGGTTTGCTCCGTATACGCTTCCAATCCCATGAAGGCATGAATGAATCCTTCGAGACTCAAGGCCAAATAAAACGGGTAGTACTCCGGGCTGCCTTCCGGGAAAATGGCTCTTTGAAAGAATTCACCCAGCCGTGTGAGATAGTTGTAATACGAATCGAACACCTCCTGGGGTAACTGGTTGAAATCCCGCGATTGGGCCGGAAAACGGTTGTAAAACAAATGAAAAAACAACTGATACCGTTCATACTCCGCAATCCGAAGATGAATCAGCCTTTCGATGGCTTCCTCGGCGGATTCCTGCGTCAGGACATCCTCATCCAACCGTTTCAATAAATCCCGCGCGATTCCCAGGATGACTTGGAAATAAAGTTGCTCCTTGCTGCCGATTATGTTGTAAATCGTCCCCACCGCCACGCCAGCCTCTCGCGCTATCTCCTCCGCGGTAGCGGAATGAAATCCCTTCGCTCGAAAAATCCGTCCGGCCGCCTGGAGGATTTCTTCCCGGGTTTGCTCCCGGACTTTCCGCTTTCGCGAAAGGGACGGCGGATTCGGGAGAGATGGCATAGAGCGGTCCTGAATAATCATTCAATAAATGATTTTATATTCATATAATAGGAGCGAAACCGAAAACTGTCAAGTAAAATACTGTCATGAAACGTCAAAGCCGGTAGGCAGTTCCATGCAATAGGAAGCCTGTCCAATACCGGGCCACTTTATGGATCACCGGCACACCACGGGCAAAACTAAATTGTCAGTAGCAATGCCTAATTCCTGACCATCATCATCCATGCCACGGGGATTTGTCAGGCGGATTTCTCCCTGCCCATACGAAGTCACCGCGAAGAAGAGACTAACCAACGCATCCGCCCGGTCCAGGCACGCGCCCGCTTCTTCGGCTTCTATCCGTTGCCCTTCCAGCCTCCCTTGCTGGTTGGCCCGGGAGGGCAGATCGAACCGGGGGACTACGGGGACGTCATCCCGCCAGACTTCGCCTGGAGTCATGCCCAAGAATCTCAAAAAATCATTTGGAAATTGAAAACCAAACTCAAAAGTACGAATACGGCTTCCGTTTTCCACTACAATATCCGCCCGGATGACCTCGCCCGGCTTTACCGTCCATTCTTCAGTGAGATGCTCTTGCTCACCGGTATGCCAGGCCAGTTCCAAACGGGGCTGGATCGGTGTGATGACCACCGTACACGCATTCACGATGCGAGCCGCCCGGTCCACGCTTTCCAGCGAGGCGTCGCGGAAATAAAACTCGGTTAATTTTAAAACGGTTACAGCGGAGGTGACCCCTTTCACCGGCGAAGCCATTAGCTTCACCAATTCTCCCCCCCCATTCACTCCCTCGTACGGGGAAAAAGAGCCCCCACCCCGCAGGGAAAAAAATCCATCGTGGGGATCCATCGAAATATCGATCGGCGCGCCGCGCATGGACCGCTCCCACCAGGATCCCAGATTGGGCTCAAGTGTTATGATATCGGCATCATACTGGAGCTGCGCGTAAAAACCCGTGAGTTGCTCCGCGTATTGAATGTCAAGGGAAATGGCTTTATGCGGTCCTTCGGGATCAAGCATGATCATGTCCGGCCGGAACGCCACCTGGGTATGCAATCCGGGAGGATCCCATCGCGGAATAGAGTCACCCGGAACGATTTCCAAATCCACAGCCTCCGGGGAGGCTAGCGGTTCGCTGGTAAGCACCGGCGGGGCGCCCGAAAACGCGTGAATGACCCCGAACACATCCAGCAAGTAAAATCCTATCCCATCGGGAGGAACTTCCAGGTCACAGACCAGTCCCTCTCCCAGATCGGGATCATCGTGCACAAGCACCGCCTGATTCTGATTCACCTCGAAAACCTTCCCCTTTTCTGTCAGCACATAGTATCCAAGAGGGGCGGCCTCGATATCGATCGCCCGGCCATCTTCGATAGGAATGGGATTAAACATCGCATATTCCCGGCGGCCACAGAGAGAAATCACGCCGTTTTCATGCACTACAACCAACTGCTGGCCGCGCTCGTCATATTCCAGGTCGGCGATGGGGCCTCCCTGATAAAACGCCGGAAAAACCAACTGCGGCGGACGTCCGATTTTTTTAATATAATTTTCCGCCGCAATCCACCCACCCGGGATATCGGGAGCCATTGCCAACCCCCGTGCGTCGCGGATCGTCCCCCAGGCGGTGTAAGGCATCTTGGCTGCTCCCAAGGGCAACACCCGGCCGTTGGCGGTTAATTGATAACCTCCCTGAGGAACCGTTTCGAGATCGACGACAGTATACGCCACGTTTTCCGGATTTGGACGCACTACGACCGGCGGGGAGGATTCCAAGTTGGCATTCAACGACAAGCCGGTAATCCCTCCCCGTTTACTTTGGATCAGAAAAACCATCCCTCGGGATTCAGCGCTCCACCCCAACGAAACCAGGAATGAGAAAAACAAGGCCAGTCCGAAGCCCAAGCAGACAACCAGCCGGGCAGGCAAGAACCGTGCATGATTCTCCATCGGCCTGCGGTATGCAGTTGACCGGTCTTTCATTCTCCTCATGAAATTAGTGGAATTGATATTCGTGAATCCACTTAGTATCATTCGTATCAAGTAATCTCTCCGCGGGCGATCCGCTCTTCCAAATCCGTCAAGACCATTATCTTGACACTCTCTATATCCCCTGGTACCGTCGCTCCGGCGGCTTGCTTATGTCCGCCACCTCCAAACCGGTGGGCGGAATCTGCCACGCTGTTGTTCCCTACGGTCCGCCAGCTGATCTTGACAGCCTTGTCCCGCTCTTCACGCAGATAGACCCCGACCCGCACCCCCTCCACCGATTTCACCAAATCAACGAATCCATCATCATCCGCTTCATCCGCGCCGAACGCCTCGAACATGGCCCGGGTGGTGTACATTATTCCCACCCGGCCTTGACAATGCAATTCCAGGTTGCCGAAGGCTTGCGACAGGAGTCGGACGCGGGAGATCCGCAACGTCCCGTATACCGGTTTATGCACTTTGTCCGGTTGAACTCCGGTCCGCAAACAGGCCGCGGCGATGGTATGCGTTTCCTCGGTAGTATTGGGCAGGTGAAAATTCTGCGTATCCACAATGATGCCCAGGTAGACCGGTTCAGCCAGATCGAGGGTCAGTTCCATATTCAAATATTGCAGGAACCGGTAGATCAAGACAGTGGTGGAAGGCGCGTGGATATCGACTATTTTGAGCCCGTTGAATTCGTTCTGGGGAATATGGTGATCGATACATATCTTCGGCCCGGGTTGTTGGCGCATGAAATCCCCGACCCGGCCCAACCGGTACCATTCTCCCGCGTCCACCATTACCATCACCTCGCGGCCGGGATAAGCCAGGGTCTGGGAATCCAGGATTTGAATTTCTCCGGGCGCGAAAAAGGAGGTATACATGCGGCCGGGATCTTCATCCATCACGCAAACGGCATCTTTTCCCCGGTGTTCCAGAAGCCTCTTCATGGCCAGGGCGGAACCGATCGCGTCGCCGTCCGGCCGGATGTGGGTCGAGATCAAAAACCGCTCATGCGATTCGATCAATTCCGCCAATGGGGCCCATATGGGTTTATTCGAATCACCTGGCAAATTATCGCTCCATTTTCATGATTAGGGTATTCACAAAGTATGATTCGATCCGACTAAGGTAAATCGCGGATATTGCTTCCATGAATCCAGCCTGCTCTAAACCATCCCGGGAGGGCACTGTCACCGGGAATACATTAAGGTTTGCGGCGGGATGGTCAGGCCGCGGGAACCGGCGCGAGCCCCTCCCACAGTAACCGGTTCGCTGCTCAAGTTGACATAGACCGTGCTGCCTAACAACGGCTTCAAATAAACTCGATTGGGCGCGCCGTCGAGAGGTATCGTAAACCGGTAACGAGGATCGAGCAGGGCGGGATTCGCCACAACCGCGTTGAGGATTTCGCGGAACACGTAATCGTTAATCTGATCCCCCGGCGCCAGCAAAGTAAATCCGCGCCCTATTTCACGCAACAGGGTGCCGCGCAGCAACGGCCGGTCAATGGAGGGGACCGGGGGAGTCGCCGGAGCTCCTGCCGTATTCATGGCTGCAGATTCTTTCATCGGAACCAGGCCGATCCGGCTGACCGCCATGGTAACCCGGTGCGTTTGCGTGGCTCCCAGGATTTCTCCCGTGCTCCATTCCTGGCCCCGGAGGGTGATTTCCATTTCCCTTTGCCGCGGCCGCCATGCGCCCCGCAAAACCTGACTCCATACGAAGTGGCCGTCCCCCTCGATCGTGCCAAATGGCTGCCGGTTGATCAACACTTGAGCGCGTTTGCCTCGGGGTAGAAAGCCTTCGATATCCAGCCGATAATCCTGGCCAGGCTGAATGATGAATGAAACGCGGCCACGCTCACCTAGCCACCGGAACGAGGAGAAGGGCAATCCATATTGTCTGGCGGCGGCTTCGTCTTGGGGCAAGCCCCATTGTCCTGAAAGAAATGCCTCATCCCCGGGCATTCCAAGAGTCAAGACACCGCTGTGATGTGCCGGAGCACCCGTTACGTTCGTGAGAGGGGATGTATCCCGCAACGGCTCATAGCGCAGACTGCCCCCTGTTTGGATCAAGCGCGCGGCAAACAGGCGTTCATTGAATGCCGCGTCACCGCTCAATGCCGTCCACGGTTGTTCAGCATGTACGATTAATGCCGCGCCGCCGCGCACGAGGTTTTCGAACGCCGTGATGGCCCGGTCGGTCCAAAGGGTTCCCCAAGGGACGAAGAGCAACGGATAGCCGGCCGCGGTGATCGAGGGTAAATCTTCTTCGTCGATCACATCAAACCCGAAATATTCCCGGTATTCGCTGACCAGCCGCGCAAAAGTTTGCGGTGATTCCACTGAAAGCGAGGTCCGCGGGAAGACAACGCCCACCCGGGGTTGGGGCCGCGAAACGGTCAGGCGGCCGATCGCGTTGGTGTAATTTTGCCAAGCGTTTTGCCCAGCCAGCAATTCTTCCGGAAAATAGAATTGGGTTCCGCCTTCGCTGGCCAGCGAAAACAGGCATCCCAAGACCGCCTCGCCGCTACCCCGGCCTGTATAACGCAATCCGCATTTCACGCCCATCCGGTTGGCAGCGCCGGCTAACCACAGCCAATATACCGACGTGGCCGGAAGGGTCTCCTCCGTAATCATGAGCAGTGCCGATTTCGTCTCGGCGGCGATGGCCGCCAATAAACGGGCATCGGTGGCGCCATATAGAAAATCACCGCCGGTTTCGATGAGGATTTCCGCTTGGGGAAACTGAATCCGTGCCTGTTCCACGATTTGTCTCACAACCGCCGCCAGAGTGTTCCGGTACCACGTAAGAGTATCGAGTTTCCGGGACGGAGTAAGATCGGAAGACAAGACCGGAACGGCGTCCTGCCACCCGTTGATGTTGGTATGCCATGCGGCCCGCAAGGCAGTTGGACTGCCATACCGCCTGCGCATGGCTGCCTGAAAATCGGCTACCGCCCGCGCGTCACCGGCCCAAAAATCGGGCCAGCCGGCTTGCTCGGAGTCTTCCGCGGACCAGTACAGCGGCCCCCAGTCTCCCGCGAACGATAAAATCACCCGGGGTATCGGCGGTACGTTGATGGCCAGACGCATTTCCGAGAACAAGCGGCCGTAGACTTGGGGCAGTTGTGGATCCCAGATCGAGGCCATCGGCCCTTCACGGGATTTTTCTGTGCCCACGGCCCGTTGCAGGCCAGCCGCTGCCTTGGGAGGAAGTGCTTGAAGATCACCGATCTTAAATCGGGGAACCCATCCCAAATTCCATTGCGCCAATTTTTTCGCCCGAGCGGCGTATCGCGAAAAATCCACTTTCCCTTGTGGGGTTTCGAGTTCTGATAAGTCTACCGTTGTCACAACGAATGGCGCTCCCCACGTGTGGTAGAGCTTGGCCTTGCCTTCTAGAATGGAATCGCTCTCCCACATCGAATCCACGGGGCGGTCTTCCACGATCACTCCCACCGAATACCCGGCGGGAAGGTTTACTCCAGACTGGCGAAAAGCCGGACTGATGGCCTGATCGGCATTGGGAGTGGGAAAGCGGGTAATCGACACCGAGCGGATCGGCACGCCAGGACAGTAAATGCGAAAATCGGTCTCGGCGGGAAACGCGTGGTTCAATGCCGCATCAGTGAGGGTAAAGGTGTGTTGCAGCCAGTATCCACTGTCCCCTAAAAAAAAGCGTTCGCTACGGCTTTGCGGCTTACCTTCCTTATCTACCCCATTGTAATCGATCCGCACGGCTCCCTTCCCCCGGTCCAGGTACTGGATCGTCACATAAAAGGTCCCTGTGGCCAACACGATCTGATCACTCGCCGTTTGGAAATAGAGACATTGATCTCGGGAATCCTCAGCCGGCATAACCCCTTGAAATCCTTGAGCGGTCTTTAGGGTATACCCACTCCCCTCAGGATTGATCATGGCCAAGCCGTTGGTTTGTTTCAAAGGACTGAATAAAACGTAGGCAGCGGGTGAACCATTCCTCAGCATGGGCAACATGCCCCGGCCGGGAGATGCCACCGTTGGCGCTTCACCGCCATAGAGAGGCAGACTCAATAGGATAAGAAAAAGGACGAACCAATGAACACGCATAATCACCAAGATTTTCACCAGCTGAATCATGAGATTTTTGAAACTATCCTTAAATTATAACTACCGTGGTTCGATTTGTCGGCACTTGCCCCATCGGATCACCTGCCACCCCTCATTTGCCACCCCTCATTGACCGGAGAAGTTGGCTTTGGGAAAGAACGTCTGTGTCACCTCAAAAAAATTGAAATGAAAATCATTCCGAAATACGAAATCTCCCTCAAAATCACGAGCGAGTGAAGATAAAATACCACTTCTATAATCACACGAAATACGGGAGGTAAAACAGATGAGGAATATGTGGGTACTCTCAGTTCTGTTGATCGCGGTGGCCGGAATGATTTTGATGTCCCTTCCCCCTTTCGCTCCCGCGGCAGCTCAAACAGGAACACCAATGGAAATCAAGCCCCCCTTGGGATTGCCCCCGGTGCCAATTCCCGCGGACAATCCAATGACCGTGGAGAAGGTGGAATTGGGCAAGATGCTATTCTTCGACAAACGGCTCAGCAAGGATAAGGACATCTCCTGCGCTACGTGCCACTTGCCGGAACACGGTTATGCCGAACCGCATGCGGTTTCAACAGGTCACAAAGGCCAAAAGGGCAACCGCAACGCCAATCCGGTAATCAATTCGCAATACGCCACGGCCTTGTTCTGGGATGGAAGGGCTGTATCGCTGGAAGACCAGGCAGGCGGCCCGGTGGAAAATCCCATCGAAATGGGTCAGGATATGAATGTCGTCACCAAGTTACTGGCTGACGTCCCCGAATACAAGAAACGCTTCATGGAGGTGTTCGGCGAAGCCCCCACCAAAGACAACATCACCAAGGCCATCGCCGCGTTCGAACGGACTTTATTGGAAGGCAATTCACCCTTCGACAAATTCCAAGCCGGCGACGCGAATGCGATCAGCGAAGACGCCAAAAAGGGCTGGGAGCTTTTCAATCAGAAACTGTGCTCCACCTGCCACACCCCCCCGGTGTTCTCTAATTGGGGCTTTTATAATTCCGGTGTCGGCACGGATAAACCGAATCCGGACATCGGGCGCATGGAAATCACCAAACTGCCTTCGGACAAGAGCGCGTTCCGGGTTCCCTCCTTGCGCGGGGTGGAAAAAACCGGCCCCTATTTCCATGACGGAAGCGTGGAATCTTTGGAAGAAGCCGTAAAGTTCATGGCAAACGGTGGCAAAGATAATCCCAATCTGCATCCCTTGTTCCGGGCCTTAAAAGCGCAGAAGACGACCGATCAGGAAATCCAACAGCTGGTGGCGTTTTTGAAATCACTCACGGGTGAACACCCCGTCGTGAAAGAACCTGAGCTTCCTGAATAAACAATAAGTCACTGGACTATTCTTTCGGAGGCGGTTTGCATGAACAACTTATTCTTTGGAATAGCCCTTGCTGGGGCTATTCTTTTTTCGGTTTGCGGCTTACTCGTCTTGTGGGCGCTATTCAGAGGAAATCCCCGCGGCCGTCAAGTGGGATTACTTCTGATCCCTTTGATTGGTCCCATGACCTTGGGGGCTATGTGGATCGCCCAAGTCCAATTCCGCGCCACGGAAACCCTGATCTGGGCGCGCCTCATGTCGGGTGATGCCTCCACCCTTTGGGCATTGGGCAGCCTGGGGCTGATCGCCGGCAGCGGCCTGGCCTTAGGAGCCTTGTCCTTGCAAGACAAGGCCAAAGGCATTTTTCTCGGAGCCATCGCGTACGCCTTGTCCTGGTACGTGGTGTATCTGCATCCCACCCCGCATTACGTGCCCATTCCCCCGGGCGTGGACCGGGATCTCGCGGATGACCTGGCCTGGTTTGTCCTCATGGCCGGCGGCGCGGCCTTTTGCGTATTGGTGTACCTTAAGTTCCAGCCGTATCTCAAAATGTTCGAATATCCCGTGACTTTCATCGCCGGTGTGATTCCCTTGCTGGGAATCCTCATGCCGGCATCTTGCCTGATGGCCAGCCAGCCCTTGGACCTCGCCGCCCTGGATGCCCGGGCGCGGATCGAATCCCTGGGTTGCCTCTCCTGCCACACGATCGGCGGCGTGGGGTATCCCGATCCGGGTGAAGGTTTGGAGTCGGTGGCCAGCCGCAAGGAAGATACCCTGCGCGCTTTTCTGCTCGATTCGTCCGCCGGGAACACCAAACGCCTGGGGATCCGTGAAGAGCCTTCGGGGGATATGGCCGGGCTGCGCCTCACCGAAGAGCAAGTAGACTTCGTGATGGAGGCGCTCAAAACCTTGTTTCCCGTCCAACCGCCCTCGCAACTGGGACCCAGGTGGGAACGCGTGGAAACTGTGCTCGCCGAAAAAACCTGCCTGGCCTGCCATACTCTCAAAGGCCAGGGCGCGCCGGATGGGGGAATCGGCGGCCCCTTGGAAAATTCCGCTCAGTTCAGCGAAGAAGTATTGGTGGAGTGGTTGATGGAGCCTTCCGCCGCGAAGGCCGTGGAACTAAAAATCCGTGAAACGCCGATGGGCGCGATGGTCTCCTTTGCGTTGCCGGTAGATCTGGCAAAAGAAGTGGCGGCCTGGCTCAAGACGTTGGGCGAACCGCCGGCCAATCCATGATGGGTTACACAACCGGGGCTGAATAGTCACGGGGGCACGTGGCCGCGTGCCCCCTTTTTTCAGCAATGCATCCACCCCGTCTCCGCTAAATTCATCCCTTATCCGTCTCGTTCATCCTCCAGCCGGATATTTTCATACTGAGTGTGTTGAAACAAAAATCATTGTAACTATTTACCGGTTTGCAGTGCTGCTTTTGAACGCCAACGGCTCGGCATGAGCCCAGGTGTAAGCCCTGGGAAAAAGATGACAAAAGGATTAATTCCCTCTCCCTCTGGGCGGTGTGTAACTTTTTTCCGTTTTTCAGGCGGCCTGAGCTCACGGTATAAGCGGCGCATCGTTACGCTTATTTTCATACACACGCTTCCGCTCTTGCATGGTGTGAAATCGCCAATAGGCCAGATATTCCTCGCTCTTCTCCAGGGAACGCAACCGCAAGATCGCTTCCGCTCCTTCCACGCTCCACCGCTTGCTTTCCCCTTCCATCCGCTTCTTCACCACCGCGCCGCACGCCGATTCCACCCCCCCCGTCGCCACCGGCATCCCCGCGGCCAAATATTCATCGTACCGCATCCATTTCTTGTGCCCCTCGAAATAGGTAATCGCCTTCTCCAACGCCTGGCGCGCGCTTCCTTTCAACCTCCGCTTGGTGATCGTTTGCTTCAGGCCGCCGATCACGTACCCCACGCCCCCTTTCAAGATCTGCTCCATGCGTTCTTGCACCCAGATCCGCCCCGCTTCGGTCCCCTCCCCGGGCAGCGCGTGGGCCGCTGCCCACAAGTAACCAGGGCGGCCAAGCCGAGGGGAAGCCGCTTCCGGAATATGAGCGCTTCCATCTCATGCGCTTCCAACGACGCGGCGTTCTCCCGGATATCTACACACTCGACAACCATCTCCCCTCGCGCGCGGCCGGGTGGAAGGTGTATCCGTGAGGGGACTGTTGACCCGTTACGCCCCTCGGTCACATCCATTTACAGACTACGCTTTTCTACTCTGCAGGGGAGCCATTCGCACCCTGGTCGATCCATGCCCGCAACAGGCCGATCTGCTCGGGAGTCAAGGGGGGGATGCCGGCGCGCACGGGGGCGGGTGGCATTTCCATGTCCTCCTCGAGACCAGCGGCGTAACGCACCAGCAAGCTGTTCGCGCTGTCGCCGGGAATCACATTATTATGCCCTTGCTGGCCGGGCTTGAACAGGTTGTCTAACGTATCCACCTGATATTTGCTGCGCGGGTTGTTGGGGCCATGACAGCCAAGGCACGATGCGGATAGCATCGGCTGGATGTCGGACACGAAATCAACCTGCCGTCGAGCCGGAGGCGGTAAGCGGTCCGAGTCCCCCGGGGTTTGGGCAAGGGGCGGTTGGCTCTCCCGGTTCGTGCCATCCTGGGGACCGGCGGCCGCCACGAGGGCCAGGACTGCCCAGCTGGTTGCCGCGGCAGAAATCCAGCCGTCCCGGCCATGGGGGAAGCCGCTGTGCATAGTGGGCTGGAACGGAAACGCGCGGCGGCGGACGAACCAGGTGCCATCCGCCAGTTGCTGCTTCAACAAGAAGCGGATTCCACACTGATAGGCAGGAACGTCCGCCGCTATCCCGGCTGCCTCATGCAAGGCATATAGCGCCGATCCGGTGGCGTAGGCGTCGCTGTCCAATCCGGGGAGCTGCGCCCAACCGCCGTCCTCGCGTTGTTCGGCGATCAAGGCTTCCGCCAGCGGGTTGAGGGATTCCGGCGGTTCACCGGCCCATGATAACCCGAGCAGTTGCATCACCCGATCGTCGGTGAAACGGGGCTGGACCGCCTTCAGCCAGCGCGCGGCCTTTTCGATCCGTCCCTGGAATTCCTGCTGACGGCCGGGCAACGGATAGAGTTTCAGCGCCTGCAGGCCCCAAGCCGTGGAACCGATATCGGAAGATTGGATCGGCGGGCGGGGCAGGTAGTTGTACCAATGACCGTCCTCCGCCTGGTTGGCCGCGACGAAGTTCGCGTAGGCATCGGTATGGCGGTTGGGGGAAACACCTTCTTGAGCAAGGCTCATCAAGGCGTATCCGAATTCCGTGGCCGGGGCGGGATGAAACACCGGTTCACATATTTCCCTTCCCAGTTGAATGAAGGGGCGGTTGTAGATATCGTCCCGCAATTGGCGCGCGACGGATTCATCACGGGGCAATCCATGCTTCTTTACGGCGCTCAAGGCGATCGCGGGCAAGTACTGGTTATGGCAGGACGCGCAACGCTGTCCGTTCGCCGCAAAGTTCCCGGCCGAAACGATCGCCGATCTCTCCAGAGAAGGGACAGCCGCCCGCACGGCCTGCTCAACCATAGTGGATGGGATCCAGCCTTCCGGCAACTCGCGGGCAGGGGGGATGGGATGGCGAAGCGCCCAGGGATCCTCTTTATCCTCCGCGCCTCGTAACCGCAGCAAATCAATGACGTCCTCCCGCCCGTGGCGTTTCATCCACAAAAGCGGAGTCTGGGGGAATTCCATGAACGCATCGAGCAAATCCCCTCCCGTTTTATTGACATCCGCGCCCCGGTCGAGGAGCAATTGATAGTACGACAGGTCTACCTCATCGGAAATACAGGCCCATAACAGCGGCGTAAAGCGGCTGTAGAACGGATCGGGCAAATTCACCTTCGCACCATGATCGAGAAGAAACCGCGCCACGTCCGTGTGGCCCCGCCAGGCGGACATCGTCAAGGGAGTGCCAAACAGGTGCGGCGCGTTGACCTCCGCACCATGGTCCAATAATAACCGGACCGCGTCTTCATGCCCTAAGAAGGCCGACCACATGAGAGCCGATTGCCCGCCACTGAACACGGGATGCAACGGTTGGCCGTTCCGGTCCACCGGATGCAGGGGCAGATCCACATCGGTTATCGCGCCACGATCCAGCAGAAGTCGGAGGGTATCCACATTACCCGAAATGGCAGCCGCGATCAACGGGCTGTCTCCATAACAGTTGCCAAGATTCACATCGGCGTGATGCTCGAGGAGCAATCGCACCAGCGGCATCCCATCCCAAAAGACCGCAGCGCGGATCAGCGGAGTGTTGCCGATGCCGGACTGGGCATTCACCTCCGCGCCGGCTTCCAGCAACTCCCGGGCCTTGGCCACCGAGTTCGTGACCTGCATCAAAGCCGTAACTCCCGTATCGTTCTTGGCGTTGGGATCGGCGCCCTTCTCCAGCAACAACCGGACAACTGCTTCATCCCCATACATCGCCGCATGGATCAGGGGTGTGGAACCTTGATCATCCCGGGCGTTCACCTGGGCCGGATCCGCTTCCAGAAGCCGCGCCACGCGGTCCACAGATCCATCACGAACAGCCTCGAATAACTCCCGCGTTAATACAGGATAGGATGTGGCGGTATCATTCGACTGAGGAAACGAACCGAACATCAGCATGACTAATAAGCAGTAAAGCAGGGGGGCAGAAAACAACCGGAATGAGATCATAGGATACACTCACTGAAAAACAGGGCAGGTATGGGATTGGTGGAATGATCAAGATGAGCACAAATAATTGTTGACTAAATTAGTAAATATACATAATTTCACCATGTGATTCAAGTGGAGATTGCATTCGCATGGAAACTTGTCCAAAAATTTAAATACAGCGTAATCATCCATCCGAGGGACATCAATAGGATCCGCCTGCCGTGAATCCAGGCGCCAACCCCTTGGATTCCAGAATTCCGCCCACGATTTCAAGTTTACCTCGGGTTCGTTCCGGCTTATAATTCTTTAGATATAGAGAGAAAAAATAATGGAAGGCAGGCCTCATGATTGTTTCCGTGACCAAAAGGCGGTTTACAGTGGAGGAATATTACACCATGGCCCGCTCGGGCATTCTGCGGGAGGACGACCGTGTGGAACTCATCGCGGGAGAAATCAACCAAATGACTCCCATCGGCTCTCGGCACATGGCATGCATTATGAGATTTTCGTCATTTCTTCATCGGCATTTGACGCCAGAAGAAGCGGTTGTCAGCGTCCAGAATCCCATCCGCCTGGATGAGTTCAATGAACCAGAGCCGGATGTGGCTCTGCTCAAGCCCCGTACTGATTTTTACGAGAACCAGCATCCCAGGGCGGAAGATGTTTTACTGATCGTGGAGGTTTCGGATACGACCCTGGCCTACGACCGGGACGTGAAGGTGCCTTTGTACGCCTGGTTCGGCATTCCTGAGGTGTGGATCGCCGATGTGGAAGGGAAAACCGTCACGGTTTACCGAACTCCCTCTCCCCAAGGATACGAGGAGATGAAAACGTATCGCGGGGATCAAACGTTGTTTCCCTCGGCGTTTCCTGAAATGAACATTTCGGTCCACGATATCCTGGGCTGATTCTCCTGCCTCATGCCTTCTTTTTCCTGCCAGGCCGCGGGGCGCTTTTTTTTCAATGTTTGAAACAGCGCATGGCGGTAAACACCATGGCCGCGCCGTGTTCATTGCAGGCCTGGACGGCGTCGGCGTCGCGCAGGGAACCTCCCGGTTGCACGATGGCCGTGATCCCTTCCGCCAACAACGTATCCACGCCGTCACGGAACGGGAAAAACGCGTCCGAGGCGGCCACCGCGCCCTTCAGACCGGCATTGTCCTTAGCGGCTTCTTCTTCGATCCGGTCCAACGCGTGAGGGGGGACGATCCCCTTGCTGACCTCAAGCGCCAAGGCATCAAACTGCATGCCATGTTTTTGGATGGAGATCAGCGATTGACGTGAAAGATAAGCCTTGCTGACACATTGCTTGGCCATCATCACGCGATCCTGTCCGCCCACCCCGATGGAAACCGTCGCGCCGTTCTTGGCAGTCAGCACCGAGTTGGAAGTCACCCCGGTTTCCACCATCCAGGCGAACCAGAGGTCTTTCATTTCTTGTTCGGTGGGCGCGCGCTGGATCGAGACGGTTTCACCCGTTTTCACGACTTTGCCGTCCCGCGTTTCCCGGACCGGCACATCCTTGGGAATCTCCACTCCGGCCTTGAAATCGGCATAGCACCGGATCACTCGCTGGTCATTGCCCACTACGGGCACGTAGGACCATTGAGGCAACACCGATCCGTCCGACAGCGATTTAAAATCAACGTACCGGCGGCCGATGTCCTCATGGAGACGGCCGATGTCCCGGAGGCGGATGATGCGCAGGTTCTTACGGCGGGCGAGGATATCGACTGTGCCGTCTTCGTATTCGGGCGCGCAAATGACTTCGTAATATTGTTCGGCCACGGCCTCGGCGGTTTCCCGGTCCACGGCACGGTTGAACACCAATACTCCACCGAAGGGAGCAATGGGATCGGCTTCCCATGCCTTGGTGTACGCGTCCAGCAGGCTTTCGCCCAGCGCCACGCCGCAGGGATTGTTGTGCTTGATGATGACCGCGCAAGGCTCCTCGTGGAAATATTTCAGGATGGAGAGGCCGCTGTCCACATCGGTGAGGTTGGTTTTACTGGGATGTTTGCCGAACTGAATAAGCGATTCGTTAGTCAAACCGCCGATCACGCTATCACCCGCCCCCAAAAACTGGATACCTGCCAACACCAGGTGACCGTTGACGGCCCGGTACAGCGCCGCTTCCTGGCCGGGATTTTCACCATAGCGGAGGCCCTTCTTTTCCAATCCGTCCGCGCCGCCCGGCAAGGTCCAGGTAACTTTTTCGTAGAGGCACACCTGCGCCTGGGTGGCCCGCAACAGGTCCACATCATCCGGATGATCGGTGAAGCCGGCGAAGAAGTACCGGGGAAAATGATCATCCAAGACTGTTTGATAAGGCTTTGTGCTCATGAGACAGGCTCCACAGCTCGTAATGAATTTTTCTTGGGACCTTATGGATCGTAATAAACCAAGATTATGTTACCCCCTGCCAAACCAGGTTCCAGGTATGATCCCCCGGGGAAATTGTATGATCCCCCGGAGAAATTCGGCTAAATGTATTTATATCGTTCTATATTTTTAATTGTATAAAATATAAGATCTGATGAATCAACCCATTGGCGTGAATCTCAAGACAGGAATTTGCATCCACCAATTCTATCCGGTAGGATAAAAGAAATCCTGGACTTTTTAACTGGATCATCGATCGAGGAGACAATGCGCAAAACATTCATGTTTTTGTGGACTTCGATTTTCGTCCTTTCCGTTTCTTCTCAACAAGCGGACTTGGACCAACTGTTCCGATGGACGGTTTCCTTGTCCCAGCCGCAAATCACCCAAGGCGCGTCCAGTTTCATTGACCTGACTCTTCAAGTCGCTCCGGATCATTTCGCGTATCAAAAAATGACCTCCGTCACGGTCTCCGGACCCGAGGGATTCCAGGCGTCCGAGCCGATTACCCCCACCCCGGTCGTGAAGCGGGATCCCACTGACGGGGAGGAAAAACCTGTCTATGAAAACACGGTGCGGTTCCGCATCCCCTTCTCCGCAGCCGTCAACACCCCCGAGGGGGAGATGCCCCTGACCGTCACCGTGCGGTATCAGGGTTGTTCCCAAACGCTCTGTTATTTTCCCCAGACCCGCGAGTTTCCCCTAACGCTTCAAGTCACCGCTGGCACGGGCGCGCCTCCACTGGACGTTGCCGTTTCGTCCACGCCGGTTGCCGGGGGAACATCATCCGCCTCCTCGGATTTCTTTTCGCGGGGGTACTTGCTGACCTATCTGATCGTGTTCGGCTTCGGAATCCTCACCAGTTTTACGCCGTGCGTGTATCCCTTGATTCCTATCACGGTGAGCATCTTCGGCGCGCGTGACACCCAGAGCAAAATCCAGGCGTTCACATTGGCCTTCACCTACGTGATGGGGATCGTGGTCATGTACTCCGCCCTAGGATATCTTGCCGCCTCGACGCAGATGGTTTTCGGGCAATTCATGACCAATCCGTGGATCATCGGCGCGATCTCCCTTTTCTTCGTGGTTTTAGGACTCTCCATGATGGGGCTTTTTGAGTTTCAACTGCCATCCTCCCTGCAAACCCGTCTCAGCCGGGTAGGCGGCCACGGTTATGGGAGCGCGTTTCTGATGGGCCTCGTGGCCGGAATCGTGGCGGCCCCATGCACCGGTCCCATCCTCGCGGGAATCTTGACGTACGTGGCCACGGAAGGGAATCCGTTTTGGGGTTTGACGCTTCTCATGACCTATTCGTTCGGCCTGGGGATGCTGTTTTTGGTGATCGGCACTTTTTCAGGCCTGATCACGCGGCTCCCCCGGTCCGGCGGATGGATGGAAGGCGTGAAAAGTGTATTCGCGATCGTGTTGTTTGTTTGCGCGTTGTATTTCCTGAAGAACGCCGTACCTTTCCTGCGGCTTCCGTTTACCCTGACTGCAGGGGTGTACGCTTTGGCAGCCTTGCTTCTTGCGTCAGGGATCGGTTTGGGCGCACTGCATTTGCCGTTCCATCATGGGGGTGCCATGACCCGGGTCCGAAAAACATTGGGCGTACTGTTATGCGTGGCCGCGGTTTATCTCACGGTAGGAACGCAAGCCTCGGTGCGCGCCAGTGAGTTGAACTGGATCCATAATTTGGACGAAGGGCTGGCGTTGGCGAAACAAGAAGGAAAACCGGTGCTCATCGATTTTTGGGCGGAATGGTGCGCGATCTGCAAGGAAATTGATCATTATACACTGCGGAATCCCGCGGTTGAGGAAGCCCTCAAACGTTTCGTCACCATCAAGATCGACCTGACCAATCCGAACACCGAAACCAATCAAGCCATCATGCAGAAATACTCCATCCCCGGTCTGCCGCTGATTGTATTTTATGATACCCGGGGAACGCTGTTGGAAAACAAAAAGATCACGGGATTCATCAATACGAAAGATTTCCTAAATCACATAGCCGATATTCGTTAAAGCCCCCTTCCACATCATTTTATCGATCAATCTATTCATATTTCATTGACCACTCCCCCCATCCTATCCATAATGACGCGATATCCGCACCCCGTGCGGAACACCAACCATGGAGTGGGGAGGTTATCATGCTGAAGACGATTATTCAATCGCTGATGGTATTTATTGGTGTCATAGCGAGTTCCGCAGCGCAAAATTTGCCGCTCAACCTACTGGCGGGCGGTAAAGTGATTGCCTCGGGATTCGAAGGTATCCCGCAGTATATCTATGAAGGTGATTTCGATGACACACCGTTTCTGACCCGCAACGGGCAATTGCAGGATCCCGCTTACGTGGGAGTATTGTCCAACCGCCGAATGACCATCACCTCAGCGGTGTTCTATGGCGGACCCGTCTATGAAGACGGCGGGTGGTTTGATTCCGCAGCCAAGCCAGTGGAATTTCAGATCATGGCTAATCCCGGGGATCCCTGGACTACGGCGGCCGTGATCACCTCGTATCCCACCCTCGACGGTACCGACATGACGGCGGCAGCCGCGCACACGGATGGGCGGTTCGAAGTCACATTCAACACGCCCGTCTCCTGCGTGGGACTCCGGGTGGCCGGTAAAGGGGCCTCAGGCAATACGGACGGGCAATCGTTTGTCTGCATTAATGAACTGCGCGCCTTTGGCACATTAGGCGATGCGGTAAACACATACACCCCGCCCCGTCTGCACGGAGCCCTGCCCATCGCCTCCAATTTCCGGCATCCCTTGGAACGAGGCATAGCGCCGGGGGATATGCTGATCGACGAAAATGTGGATACTTACGTGCGCTGTGAGGAATTAGAAGCGTTTGATTTCAAAACCTTTTTCGGCTTTTACAGCGCCAATCCCCTGACCTTGAATTCCGTCTCGTTCATCCACGGCCCACTGGCGGTAGATGGGGGATGGTTCAACACCGAAGCCGGCAAACCCGCCGTGGAAATCCGCCGGTCATTGAAAGGCAATTGGGAACCGGCAGGGACCATCGACAGTTATCCAACCACCAATGTCTTCACCCTTCGCGAAGATCTGCCCCCCGGAATTGAAACCACGGAATACAAGTACACCTTCACAACCCCCACCCCGGTTTATGGTGTGCGGATTATGGGCAACGGATCCTACAATATCGACGAAACGCCGTTTGTGCAAATCGGTGAGCTGCGGATCGAGGGGACCGGCAATCCCGCGTTCACGGGTGCGGCGGGCACCGGCTTCGACAAGGCCGGAAATCCATTCAACCCAACCAATCAGGGATACATTTTTATCGAGGCGGAATTCGGCCGCCCCTTTAACAACGGCTTTACCATCATGCCCCACGGCGACGCGAACAACGGGTACGTGATCCAGGGGGCGTTCGGCCCGTCTTTCAATCAATATTCGGGACAAGGCGTCGAGTTCGAGATCGAAGTGACTCAAGCGGGAGATTATGGCATTTTCGTGGCCGGCGACGCGCCCAATACCTGGGGCGATTCACTCTTTGTTTCGTTCGACGAAAATCCCGGAATCAATCCCGACAGCATCGCCAGCGGAGACATCACCTGGCGTCCCCCCGTGGGAGACAGCCCGGTCACCTTCGAACGGGATTGGGTCACATCGGACACGCTTGGACAAGATTTCCAGGAGATCTACACCCTGAGCGCCGGGCGGCACATTCTCCGGTTCGGTTTGCGCGAACCCCGGTACATCATGGACTGGCTGGTCATCACTCCAAACCTGGACGAAGATATCGCCGCCTTTCAGCCACCGGCCGGGGATGTTCCTGTAGGGATTCAAGATTTTTCATTGTATTAAGGCGGGAATCGGGCCATAACGAAAGGCGCATCCCCATGGGACGCGCCTTTTTTATTTGAGGGCCAGGGCTATTTCAATCAGTTCTCAAGCCCGGACACCAAAACGCCATGAACGATAATCCCTCAACCATTCTCTCGATGCTTCATTGACTTCCATCGCATGATTTGTTAGAACGGGACCGGTTTTATGGTTGATCGCTTTTTGCATGGAATTTCAATTCCATCTTATACAAAGGAGAAATCGGATAATGACAAAACGATGGAACGCAATTTGGATGGCGGTTTTGGGTCTCATCTTGATCCAGTCCTCCGCCATTGGAGTCGGAGAAGGCTATTTCAAATTCGACACATTTGCGAACAACATCCAATTCACCGATGACAGCGGGATGGGGATGAAAGGCCTTTTGGGCCGTCCGTTCTCCACCCCCACCAGCACCGGTGGTGTATCGGGCGTGGCCACCGACATGGCAGTCCACTTCGATGGACGGGGTGCCCTGGTGGTGGATGATTCCGCCGCGCAGGCGCTGAATATCCTGCAACCTCCCATTACTCTGGAATGCTGGGTCCGGTCCTCGGTGGAGCAGGTCACGGGGCATTTGGGTTTAATCAGCTATGGCATACCCGGCGGCCAGCCAGGCGGAGGTGGATACAAATTGGGAATTCGGGACGGAAACCTTCTGTTCACTTTGTTTGCCGTCGTGGATGTAGGAACGAATGTCCCCTTCCCCTTTGACGGCGCTTGGCATCACGTCGCAGCGGTTTACACGCTGGACAGCGGTGGTGTCACGTTTTACCTGGATGGGGTGGAAGTGGCATACGTGGCGGAGACCCGGAATATGACTGCTCCAGGAGCCAACGAATTGGATATCGGATCGCAATACACCGCGCTGGGCCGCTTCCAGGGCGATATCGACCGCGTCCGGATTTCCAACGCCGGCCTGACCCCGGACCAGCTCGATAGCGAGGCCGCCACGCCGAAACCGGTGGCCTCCTCTACCCTGGCCTATTTTAGTTTTGATGAAGGCGCAATTCCCTACGCGAATCAGGGTGCCGCGGCCGGCCTCTCGGCGATATCCGTGGTGGACTGGATTAAAACCCATCCGCCCAAGCGCTCGGATGGTGTGCCCACGATTGCCACCGATTCACCATCCGGCCAAACGGGCGACACCTCGCTACAGTTTACCGGGACACAGATGGCGTTTGTAGAGGATCCCAACGGTGTATTGAATCTAACCGGGGATTGGACCCTTGAAGCCTGGGTCAAGACGGATTTCAACACCGACGAGAACCGGATCATGATCTTTTACTATGGCAATCCGGGACACGGCTATTCCATGTCAATCAACATCGAGGCAGGTTACGTGCTGCAGGTAACGACTCTGGGCATCGCCGATCTGCCCTCGACCCTGGGCGTGATCGATTCGGATGTCTGGACCCATCTGGCCGTGGTCCATCGGGCGGGCGCCACGATTTCGTATTACGTCAATGGGGAAGAAAAGGAAACGATCGATTACACCCGCAGAACGAACGCGGCCGAAATTCAGACCTTATACATCGGCGCGGAATGGAACGGCGGATTGCCTTTCACGGGATTGATCGACCGGATCCGGATCAGCACCTCCGCGTTGGAACCTAGTCAATTCGATTCCAATCCCGCTCCCACCGGATTGGGAGGGTGGGAATTGCATTGACAATTTCCCGTATACATCAACCATGAAACCAAGGGAGGCGCTCAACGCGTCTCCCTCTTTTTTATGGATAAATCGGTTTTTATGGATCAATGGATTAGGAGATCATTGTGTCAAGAAAACAAGAATATTTTTAGGGAATATTCCCTCCTCGCCCCCCCTCAATCCCCCACTTGCTCGAGCACGGCGAAATCGCCGGGATTCCATGCCTGCAGCACAATGTACAACTTGCCCTGGTACCGGGTAAGCACGGCGTTATGCACATGCTGAAAGCGATCGAGGCCCAGTTCCTCTTTCGGCCGGATGGTCGAAACGACTTCCCCCCCTTTCAGAAGATACACCGGAGCGCCTTGATCTTTCACGGGGCCTTGCAGGCAGGGAACCAGCGCCAGATCCTCGAGGTAATCGATGTCACAAGGATAAGATCCTTCCGGCAAATGGATTGTGCCGCGATGGTGGCCGTATCGGGTGTAACGCTCGATTTCCGCTACCGGCCGGTCGGCCACGTCCAGCCGCTGGCCGTTCATGCCCACGGTGATCCCATGGCCGGTTTGCAATTGTCCCAGTCCAGTTCCCTTCCCGCCAAAGACCAGATCATGCCACATGGCTTGAAGCGGCGGCTCGCTGACCCGGGCCGTCAAGACATAGTCCAGATCCGAATATCCAGTGGTGATGTAATAAAGATGATCGAGATACTCCACATCCGTGGGCGCGAATTTCCCTTGTTGCTTGAAATAATCGTTCACGTTGGTTTCATCGAAATCGGTTTCGGCGGATGGAGCGTCCAGCACCGACAGCAGTTCGCCTTCGAGCGATGTGGTAAAGACTTTTCCTAGGTCATTGGCGGGAAACACCAGGCGCGGCGATCCATTTTCCGAGTACCAGATGGTGGTATTGTGGAGATTTGTCCTCTTCAACTCATCCGGTGTGGGAAGCAATTCGGCGGTTTGGCAATCCGGACTCAGGCGGATAATTCCCGCGCCGGGCAGAGCGAAATAGACTTCTCCCTTTCCCTCCCGGCGGTCGACGGCAAATCCGCCGTGGGCCCGTTCGAGAACCGCCAGCGCCTCCGGCGGCAAGATATCCCGGCGGACCAACAGCCGGAATCGATACTCGCCTTGTCCGCTGACCGGATCCGCGGCGGATGCCGGTTCCGCCATGGTCAGGGCCATCTCATGGACTTCTGTTGAGACAGCGGACGCGGACACAACACCATGCAAATCATGGGCATCAATTCCAGAGGGTAACGCCAGGACTACCCAAAACCATGCGCGCATGATCCATACAACCCATTTCGATTTCATCGGAATCCCCTTTTTAATTATGAAACTTGAGACGAACCGGCGGGAAATAACACGGGAATAAAGCTGAGGATGGGATTGCCAGCGTCTAATTGAAGGGATAGTTTACTGGGATTATCAATCGAATCAACATCGTATCGAGAGCAAGGCCAAGGAGTCGTGACAAAATTCGATTGACGGCCGGCAATCGAACATGAGAAAATATGGTTCCGGGATGGCAGACGAGAGGTGGCAGGTTTCCATTTCTAACAAAGAATGCGCAGGAAAACCAAAGGAGTATATGATGCGGAAGGGATTCACGCTGATCGAGTTGTTGATCGTAGTGGCCATCATTGGAATCCTGGCGGCGATCGCGGTACCCAATTTCCTCAATGCCCAGGTCCGCGCCAAACTGGCCGCGTATCAATCCAATGCCCGCAACCTGGGGCAAGCGTACGTCATGTACAAAATGGACCGTAATGAATGGCCGCCGCATATCGATGGCGATCCCGCCCAGCACCGGTTCGTCACCACGCCGGTTTCGTATCTCTCCACCTCGATTTACGATCCCTTCCAGGTCGGATTGACCAAAGAACAAGAACCCACCGTAGTGAATACACGCAACCAATATCACATGGAGCCCGCCGCCCTGCCACTGAGCTGGTTCGCTTCCACGAAAAACCGGTACCCGCGGTTTTATCAAGAGCTGCAGTTCTGCCAATATACCGTGCTCTCCTATGGACCCGACCGCAAATGGCAATCCAATGAACTGTACGACGGCACCAATGGAACAGTCAGTCTGGGGGATCTCTTCATGCCGGTGTATGGGAAATGAAGGGAAGAAGCGATATCGTGCCGCTGGCATAGAATCCTTCGTTAGGGGCAAAATCAGTCTTATTTTCTTCCCGGGCGCAACCATACACGAATCACCTGTTCTGTAGTCAGTTCGAGATTCTCTCTTGTCGTGGCCATGGCTTCCCTAAGGGTCATAGGCCCCGGGGTGATGGAAAACAGCGCGATCAGGGACTCGGACAGCAGGGAACGGACATCACCCGCGAGATGCCCCGCCAACGCCACCACCGGGACACCCTGCTTTTCCGCGCGGCGCGCGACGCCGGCCGGGACCTTGCCGAACCGGGTGGAGGCATCGATTTTACCTTCTCCCGTGAGTGCCAGCGACGCGCCCTGTAAAGACTCGTCGAGTCCGGCGCAATCGGCGATCAAATCGAATCCGGACCGGATTTCCGCGCCGCAAAATGCCATCAGACCCGCTCCCAGGCCGCCCGCCGCCCCGCCGCCCGGTTGGTCAACGACACGAATGCCAAGTTCCTTTTCCCAACATCGCGCGACGTTAGCCAAGCCCATTTCTAATTCTCGAATCATTTCCGGAGTGGCACCTTTCTGAGGACCGTAGACCGGAGCCGCGCCGTGAGGTCCCAGCAACGGATTGGTGACATCCGACGCCACCCGCATCTTGACCTGCCGCAACCGGGGATGAACCTGGGAGGAATCAATGGAGGCGAGTGAGGCCATGGCCCCTCCCACCGGTTCGATTTCGTTGCCATGCCGGTCCAGCAGCCGGTAACCGAGCGCGGCCGCCATGCCGAGGCCGGCGTCGGTGGTGGCGCTGCCGCCGATGCCCACGATCAACGTATCCACGCCCCGGTCCAGCGCGTCACGGATCATCTCCCCGGTACCGTAGGTCGTTGTACGCAGGGGATTTTTCTCGTGGTCCTGCAGATGCCACAAACCGGAAGCCGCGGCCATTTCGATTACGGCAGTCCGGTCTTCATCAATGAGTCCATACCGGGCCGGAACAGGACGCATAAGGGGATCCCGCACGGTTATGTCGATAAAGCGGCCTTGGCGGGCGGACACCAAGGCTTCGGTGGTGCCGTCGCCGCCATCGGCCAGAGGAACCTCGAGGATTTCCAGATCCGGGGACGCTTTCCTCGCGCCGGAGGCCATGGCTTTGGCCACTTCCGGAGCAGACAAGCATTCCTTGAAGGCATTGGGGGCGATGACCAGACGCATAAGTTTCTTTCCTTATCGGTGAATATGGATTCGATGCTAGTCAATCGCACGCGGAAGGGAAGAGAACAAGATTGCGAAATCCAAGTGCGATAGTGGACGGAAGAAGGAAAGCTGGTCGATCCAATCCTTATGCGTTTGTCAGGCGGGTATTACGGGAAGCAGACGCTTGCGCCAGTTTCAGGGATTCATCACGATAAGGCCGTTCGATACTCTCCAAAGCCACCATCGTCAAAGGATTCACCACTTCTCCGTTTTGCCATATTTCAAAATGCAAATGCGGCCCGGTGGAACGGCCGCTGTTCCCGGACAGACCGATGGAATCCTCGAAGCCTACCTTGTCACCCGTTTCCACGAAGCGTTCGGAGAGATGGGCATAGAGGGATTGCATGCCCCCGCCGTGATCGATCTGCACCACTTGGCCATATCCATCCTTCACGCCCGAAAAGGTAACCCGGCCAGGCTGGATGGAGCGGATGGGTGTCCCCGCCTCCACGCCGATATCGATTCCCCGGTGAAACCGTTCATACCCCAGGATGGGATGTACGCGGTTGCCGAAATTAGAGGTCACCAGGCCCTGCACGGGAGCCTGCGTTTGGTCATTCATGGCAGGGACCGCCATGGCTTGCTGATCCGGTTCCTTGGAGACCACATCGTCTTTCTTCGCCAAAAAATCTTCTGAATACAAAGGAGTTAAATCTAATTGATGGCCCGTGTAAATCCGGTTGGGATTGGGGATGTCATTATATTGGGCCACCACGTTTACCAAACGGTATAGTTCACCGGTGGTGTACGCAATCCCCTGCTGTTTGAGCGTGCCGGCCACGATATGCGAAAGCGTGTCGCCCCGCGCAATGGTATAGATTTTTTGCAGAGATGGAGACTGTTCCCGACTTTCTGAAACCGGCTTTGCTTCCTCGGCCGGAAAAGATAGAAATGTTTCTTCCTTTACCGCTTCCGTCCGCAGCCCCAGATGAGGGATGTCGCCACTGGGTACAGCGAGGTTGAGCAATTCCGCAAGATTTTGAGGCGAACTGTCAACGGCTTCAGGCATGACGTCCGGCAGATTCTCCTTCTCCGGTTCGGGGAATAGGGCGGTACCGGACGAATCCGATTCTTCCTGCCCTTGAATCAAGACCGGATTGAATTGGGTGTTGGAGAGAAGCGCGGGTGGTTGCAGCGCCTCGGTGGTAAGCAAGGGCGTGGGTTTTTCCTGGACAGTTTCTTCTTGAATTTTTTCTTCCAGAATGCGGGAAAACGCGCTGGCATGACCCGCGGATTCCGCTTGAGTCATGAAATGCGACTGGAGTGGCGATGGGGGCCGCCGGACCGGTGCTGTGTCCAAGGGATCCACAAAGGGGTCAACCATTTCCTCTACTCTCATTCACCAGGGATTCTATACACTCTCAATCCAATGTCTTTGTATGAAGCAGCAGGGTCTTCCGCTCAATCCAGCATCCATCCCCTCTCCCTCTGGGAGAGGGCCAGGGTGAGGGAAATTCAAACCGAAAACCGGAATTCGATCACGTCTCCATCTTGGACAATGTATTCTTTGCCTTCCAGACGGAACTTGCCTGCTTTTTTGATCTCCTCCATCGAACCCAGTTCCCGAAGATCGTGATAAGCAACCACTTCGGCCCGGATGAAACCCCGCTCGATATCGCTATGAATCTTCCCCGCCGCTTGCTGAGCCGCCATGCCGACGGGGATAGTCCAGGCACGGACTTCATCCGGCCCGCAGGTCAAGAAAGAATGGAGATTGAGCACGCGGTAGGATTCACGGATGACCCGTCCGCGGGCGGGGCCATCCAATCCCGAAGCGGTGAAATAATCGTTCCATTCCTCGGGGGGAAAATCTTGCAAATCGCGTTCCAGTTGCGCGTTCATGGGCACAATGGGGATGTTCCAGCGCTGCCCGGCTTCCTCCAACTGCCGCAGCCAAGCGGTTTCTTGGGGATTGGTCAAATCGGACAGGTTAGCCACCCCCAGCATTTGCTTGCCCGAAAGCAATCCGTAAGGCCGGATGTATTTGTTGACTTCATCCGGCGTGGGAACCGTGGAAATAATGGGCCGGTTGTTTTCGAGCGCCTCATGGAAACGGTGCAGGGACTTTTTCTCGATATCCAGTTCTTTCCGCATGGCCGGCTGCTTGCTGTATGATTCGTCGATGCGCTTGAGGCGGTTTTCGACGATGACCAGGTCGGCTAGGATCAACTCGGTGAGTATCAGATCCAAATCACGGGCAGGATCGACAGTCCCTTCCGGATGCGGCACCGATTCCGATTGGAACACGCGCGCCACGATCAGCAGGGCTTCCATGTCGCGCAGATGACCGAGAAAGCGGTTGCTGAAACCCTTCTCCTTTCCCGCGCCCTTGGTCAGTCCGGCCACGTCGGTAAATTCCACGGTGGCATAGGTGATTTTTTTAGGCTTATAGAGACTGGCGAGAAAATCCACGCGCTCATCTGGGACCCTGGCAATCCCACGATTGGGATCTTTCTCCCCGCCGCCCAGCGAGGTTTCGGCATGACCATGCGTCAAGGCATTGAAAACGGTGGTTTTCCCCGAAGTTTGCAGGCCGATGATTCCGATTTGCATGTTGTTTTCCGTAATGGTTTGATGATGATTCAGGCAATCACGCGAACACCCTGGTTAACTCTTTACCCGAATGCGGAACTTTCTTAAGCCGAATCCGCCCTACGCGTTCGGATGGGAAGGCTAAATTCCTCTGTACTCTGCATTCTAGTAAACAGTGACCTGCCTGGATTGTAATAGCAATGTCAGAGGGAAAAAACGTTCATGCGCTATATCATAGGAGGAAAAATATGCCGGAGGGAATACCGGAGGGAGAGCAAGTATCCTGATGGAGAGCAAGTATCCTGGGGCAAAAAGTTGCCAAACTGTTATTACGGCCGCGGACTGGTCTCCACCAACGGGCGGAGACACCATCGGTTCGCGGAGTCCCGGGCGCAGAGATAGGTTTTGCCGCGGGAGAGAGTGGTATTCCGGTATGGAATTTCGCATAATCCGGTGACGATTAAGCCCATGGTCTCCCCGTTGTCCAGCAGTTGTGGATCGGCGGGAACCAGCCGGTAGCGGTATGATGCGGTTATCGCGCGGCCGGAATTTTCTGCGTCCGCCGATTCTTCCAATGGATCGGCATCCACAAAAACCGGAGCGATGCGTTCGGTGAAATCCTTCCCGGTCACGGCCGCGGGATCCTGGGCCTGGCTGAGCTCCACGAGAGCGCGTTCCACGGCGCTGCGGGCCAGCCAATCGGCCTGCTGAACGATGAATAGGCGTTGCGTGCCCCGCGCCATGAACACTGTCCGGGAAGCGGTCACCGCCACCAGCAAGGTAATGATTACTCCCAGCACCAAAATGGCTGGGAACGTCACCATCCCGCGTTGGGTACCGGTCCGGAAAGATCTGGGACTATGGGGAGAAGCGATTTTCGAATTCACGACGCCGCCTCGATTCCGCTGATGAAAGTGACAAACCGCCGGGTATCGATGTCCAGGGGGACTTGGCGTGAACGCCGCCGCACTTCCACCCGCACCCGGTTGTCCTGCATGAACGAGATTTCCAAAAACGTGTTTTTCACTGAGCAAATCTTCACCGTCCGGTGATTCTCCTCACGGGTGCCGTCTTCGCGCACCAGTTCGTCATTCTCGATACGATACACCACCTTCCGGGGGATTCCTTCTATGGTTTGTTGATCCAGAATCATCAACGCCTCTTCGGACCACGAGATGTTTCGCGAACGCTGGATATCCTGCCGGAGTTGATCCACGATCCGCTGGGACCTCATGGTGAAATCGTAATTTCTGCGCAGGCCGTCCGCCATTTTTTCCATGCCGATCCAGGTTTTCGAGACCACCCCGGTCATGATCATGAGCATGGCGATGACGATCAGCAATTCGACCAACGTGAACGCGGCACGGTGTTCTTTCATGATGACGCTTCCTCCTTTCCTGCCCGGCGGTAGGACACCAGGCGGAAATGGCGCTGGACAGGCGCGTCCATGGCCTGCTCCAGGCGCACGGTGATTTTCACCAATCCCTCTTCCCCGGCGTTTTCGACCAGATAATGCCCGGTCAACCGGTAGGGCGTCACGAATTCGGCCATATCGATGGGCAGAGGCTGGGGCGCGTTCGAAGGCGCGGGCAGATCGTCCTTGGCCATCAGGACATCCATCTGGGAGTTGAGAATCTCCACCACGTGGGCCCGTAATTCCACTTCTTTCTGAGTCCGCAAGGCGGTGGACCAGACATGGACCAGCGAGCCGGTCATGATGCCGACGATCGCGACGCCGATCAGGAGTTCGATCAGTGTTACGCCGCTGTCATCCTCCTTGCGGTTGATAAGGAAAGCCGGTTTCCACATCGGGAAGACATATCGTTTCCATTCCACCGCCCGGGGAAAATAGGCGAACGCAACCAGGATCGAGCCGATTGCTATATACAACAAACTCATGTGGGGAGGAATGTTGAACCAACTACGGTTTCCGGCAGAAGATCCAACGAACGACAGCATGATGGGAATAACGATCCAGAAAAATCCCAGCACGATCAGGGCGGAGAGCAATAGAAAGAGCAAGAAAGGCAACCGGTACAGCATGACGAACAAGGTCAACACCACCGCGAAAAACGCTCCCCACGCCAATCCCAATCCCGGTTCCCAGATTGCCAGCACTCCGAAAAAAAGAATCAAAGTAAACAGGGTGGGGACAACGATGAGATCGATCCGGCGGTAGCGGAAAATCACGAGCAATCCCGAGATTCCGAAAATCAGGGCTAGCAGGATGGCGGCCGGCAGGAGTTCGCTGGTCCCGCCGTAGTGGTGGAACAAATCGTACGTGGCATAAACCAGCAGGGCGGCCAGACCAATCCCAAAGATTGTCAACAAGGCGACGGCGATACGGATGACAGAGATCAACGGGAGGAGCGGCCTGGAGAAGCGCAAACTGCGGTGTGGTTTCTGGTACATAAGAACCTCACGCCGGAGAAGCCGGGAATTCGCGGATCAAAACCGGATCCCGCTCGACATTTGGAAAAAGAACAGGTAGAGGGCGATCACCGCCATGCCGCCCAAGACGGCGACGGTGAAGAGCAGAAACGGCTCGATGATCTCCCGCACAATACCCGAAAGCAGTTCGGCCTGGCGGCGGTGGTATTCGGCGATGCGTTGCAAGACCTGGCCCAGGTCGGGATGGCCGCCGGTTTCGGAGATCATCCACAGCGAGGTTTGCGGTATCCAGGTCTTTTGCCGCTGCGATGTGAAGGACGTGCCCGCGGCCAGGGCGGTGTCTACTTCATCCAAGGCCATCTGCAAGGAGATACTGTCCAACGCCCCCTTGGCGATGCGGACCGCCTCGCGGCCCGAATGCCCGCCTTCCACCAACACGCCGAGAATTTCGCAGACTTCGGCGGCTTTGGCGTGGCGGTGCAGCGGCCCCAGGAACGGAACGTAGCGAATCACCCGGCCGGCCCAGTTGGACAATCCGGTCCGTCCCTCCACGTCCGAGCCGATATAGCCGATTACCAGCCAGGCGAGAAACAGCAACAACCCCTCGGTCATAATGAGAATGGACGGTCCCAGGTTGATCAAATACATAGAAAAAGGATGGGGCGTGATATGCGCGTCTTGGAACATGCTCATGAACCTGGGAATCACGAAAACGAGCAGGATTCCCAGGTTGATGAGCAGCAGGGTCCAGACCACCATCGGGTAGATCAGGCATTTCTGCAGCCGGTGCTGGAGTTCGCGGGCCGCTTGGAGATACCGGCTGAGGCCCGCGAGCATCCGGGGCAGCACGTTGCCTTCCTCGCCCACCCGGACCAGGCGGCGCATGGAGACGGGAAAGTACTGGGGGTAGTTCTCCAAGGCCTCGGACAGGGGGGAACCCAGGCGCACCAGTTCCGACACGCTTTCCTGGGTTTTGGCCCAGCCGCGGTCCAGCGCCTCCCGGCTCATCATGCCGATGCTCTTGTCGAGGGGCAGTTGCAGTTTGCTGGCGACCGCCAGATGTTCGACAAACAAAATCAGATTGTCCCACTTGAATCGGGCCATGGCGCACCTCACTCAAGGTCCAAAGGTTGTCAAAACACCATCTGAACTCGTTCCATTGCTCGGCGTATAGGAAATAAAGTTATCCGGAATCATCGGATCGTAACCGGTCTTGAAACTCGGCCCCAGGCCATACACCACATAGTTCGCGCTGCCGTGGCGGCCGTAAGGCGGAAGCGCCGCCCGTTGCCCGGTGGCTTGGATGAAATTCAGATAGAAATAGGTCATGTTCCCGGAGCGTTCGGACTCCACGAACTCATGCCGTTCCCGGTTGGCAGGATAGAGAAAAACGTCTTCCGGGATGGAACTCACATAAGGAACGGGTGTGGATAGGCGATTGAGATCGCCCGGTAGCGATTTGCCCGGTTCGCGGTTGACCGGATACGCGTCCCGGTCCACGAAATACATCTCGAGAGCCCAGGCCAGGATCTCCTGTTCTGCCAAAGAGCGGGCTACCTTGGCGCGGATGAGGGCGTTCAAAAAATTCGGCACGGCGATGGCGAAGAGCATGGAGATAATGGTGGCCACCGTCATCAACTCAATCAATGTAAATCCCTGATTCCTTTTATTTTTCATGATCTGCCTCATCCTTATTCTCGATTCCCCCGCTGGGCAGGAATCAATAATGGATCTTGGTGAGGATTTCTTTTCCCCTCTCCCTCTGGAAGAGGAAATTTCAAAGTAATGGCTTTTCACATCCTGCCTCTCTCTCAAAGGCAGAAACACCGGCATTTCATGATGGTTCCAAAATCTTGGATTTGATGCCGTTTCCAAGAGTATCGTCCGGCGCGGGGTTCCCGGCGATGGTTTCGGCGTGGATCTCCTCTTTTTCCATGAGAATGCCCTGCTTCCGGTAGAGTTCCAACGTCTTTGAATCGTAGAAGGTGCTCAACACGGAATGCTGGATAGGATGGAGCAGATTTTGATTCACCGTGTTCGTTCTCGTTTGCCACACGACTCCCATCAGTCCTCCCGCCAATATCAGGCAAGCGGCGGCGGAGGCGGTCATCCAGCGGCGGAAATGGCGCTGCATCTGGTTGGACCAGTCATTGAACAATCGGATTTGCCGCTTGACCCGGTACACCAACTCAGGCGGGGCGTCCATGGTTCCGTCCAAGCAAGCCATGGAGTCGAACTGCTCGAGCAGCGCGCGCCAGGCCTGTTCTTCCCGGCGGCAGGCGGGACACTCGGCCAAATGATTCACGAACCGCGACTGCTCGGGCTCGGCAAGCTCCCGGTAGAAGTATTCCGGCCACCGTTCACGGATATCATCACAAGTAAACGCCATGGTTTTACTCCGTTATGGCTGCCCGGCCATTTTGGTTTCCGTGGTGGGATTCGTTTCTAAATCCGATATCCCCATGATTCCCCGCAGTTTGAGGAAGGTTTGATGCAAAGTGGCTTTCACGGTACCCACCGGGGTGGAGAGGATTTCGGCGATATCCTGGATCTTCAGATTCTGAAAATGGCGCAGGATGAAAATGGCGCGTTGGCGGTCGGTCAACTCGGCCAGGGCGTTTTTGACGTGGTTGAGGTCTTCCACTTTTTTGGCGTAGTCGCGGGGATTCATGCCTTGTTCCACGAGCGACAGGAGGATCAGATTATCGTAGGTGACACGCTGTTCATGGACGGCGCGGTTGCGCAGGCGGTCGAGGCAGGTATTGACCGCTACGCGGTACACCCAACGTTCGAGCATGACGGTATCGGACAGCTGAGGAGCGAAGCGCCAGATTTTCAGGAAGACTTCCTGGGCCACGTCGAGGGCATCATCGCGCCCTCCCACCATGCGCAGGGCGGTGAAATAGATCCTTTGCTGATACCGGCGGACGAATTCTTCGAAGATTCCCGGATCTCTTTGCTTGATGCCACGCACCAAATCCCGTTCGGAACGCATACCCTTCTCCCCGGTATAAACGTTTTCCCCCTCAATTGGATATTCAGGGCCACTCCATTATTGAATGAAATTAGTTATTTCTAAAAACGGTATCGCGGAAGGAAAGGTTTAGTCCAGGAAAGAAGAAAGGATCTCGAAAAAAACCGTGGATCATTGGAACTGGTGACTCGATTTCAGAAAGGAAAAGTTTGATTTTCCCCCTAGCAGGGCCTCCATCCCCCAGACCTTCTTGCAGAGGGAGAGGGAATCGTTTCGCGTAACCATCCCTCCGCCGGTCGCGGATAGTCCCGTGAAAAAGTCCGGCATTCAGGTAAGCAGGTATAAAAAACAGGGAGGTCATCCCACGCCTGAGCGGCATCTTGACGGATGCCGAAGTGCAGGCTACTTCATCCTCCCGTTGGGTTCGAGCACAGCCTTAATCAGACGGGATTCGCACATAGCCTCGAATCCTTCCTGCCACCGCTCGATTGGCAAGCACTCGGGCGAGAGGAGAGATAGATCCAACTTGCCGGCATCGAGCAGGCGCAATACCCGCTCCCACATCTCCCAATTGTGACTGAACACTCCCTGCAGCCGCACCCCTTTGTGCACCAGGGGATCAAGCGAAAAATTGTAGGCCCCGGGTCCCCAGCCAGCCCGGATGATCTGGCCCGCCGGGCGGACAATATCGATTGCGTCTTTCAATGTCCGGTTGCGGCCCGAAACATCGATCACCACATCGATCCCGTGTCCATCGTGGATCTGGCGCACCAAGCCGAACAAATCATCGTGATCCATGTCCACGATGTGCGTCGCTCCCATCTGTTTCCCCACTTGCAGGCGGTTTTTGTCCCGGGCCAGGCCGGTGAGAACGATCGGGCCGCCTCCCTGCATTTTGGCCATGCGTACACAGATTAAACCTACCGTCCCACAACCCAGCACGGCCACGCTCATCCCCGGCTTGATCTCTCCCGCCACCGCCGTGGCATGATACGCCACACAACTGGGTTCAGTGAGCGCGGCAAGGTGCAACGGCAGATTTTTGGGCACCCGGTGCAGACAGCGCACCGGAACCTGCACATATTGAGTGAATCCCCCATCCTGTAGTTGGCCGAATCCTTTGCGGTGTTCGCAGAAATGATAACGGCCGGTGCGGCAATAATAACAATCCCCGCAAATGACAGCCGCGGTTTCGCACACCACACGGTCCCCTGGCGCGAAGGATCGCACTCCTTCGCCCACTTCGTGGACGATCCCGCTAAACTCGTGCCCCATTACTACCGGCAAATTAACAGGCCAGGAATGTTCGTTCAAATATTGATGCACATCCGTACCACAAATGCCCGCCGCCGCGATTTTGAGCAACACATTGCCCCGGGAGGGTTGGGGAATCGGTATTTCCCGCAATTCCACGGAACGTTCCTTCAAGGCGTATTGCACAACGGCGGGTTGAGACACAGAAAACCTCCTGACGATAAATTTATGGTCTATATGCGGATCAAGTGACAGATCTTCCGCCATATGGTGACAGCACTTCCTCCAGTTGACAATCCTTGACCATGCTGTCGTGGATCTTTCCGGGCATCCTTTTTCACGCCCTATTCCGTTCGATAATCCTTACTCAAAATCTCCCCTGGGAGCGGCGGTTTCGGGACTGACACCCAGCTTTCTTCCAGCCTTCTTTCCACGTGATCCTGCCCTTCTTGATCCATCTTTCCCGCGAGAATTACCGGAAAAACCTATACCAGTCTATTTTTCCTTAATATACTTCTTCTTCTCCAATTTTCACGATAGAATTATACATAGGAAATTTGTAAATTATTAAATATATTATTAAAGGATCTAGAATGCCGGAAAAGCGGAACATTTTATTAGCGGATGATGAAGAAATGGTCAGAAGCGTGGCCAAAGCCATGTTGAACCACCTGGATTTCGACGTCATCCTCGCCACGGATGGGCAAGAAGCCCTCGATATTTTTTTATCGCGCCAGAACGAAATCTCGTTGGTCATTCTAGATATCAGCATGCCAGGACTGGATGGATTTGAATGCTTGAAGCACATCCGCCGGAATTCGGACGTACCCGCCCTGATCGCCAGCGGTTACGGCATGGCGATCAGCGAGGAGGTCATGCTCGAAACCAATGCCCAAGGGATTCTGCCCAAACCGTTCACTCTGGAAATTTTGGCTGAAACTATCCGCAACATCCTGCCTTAATTTGACGATCCGGAGACTGTTTTCTACTGGCCTGCAAGATCCATGCGGCGCCTGCGCTGGGCCGATCCTGGCGCAGTCCACTCCGGCCTGGTATCACGTTTTCTCATGGCCGCCCTTCAAATCCTGGCATCGGGAAACTAAAAAAATATTGATCTGGCCTATCGGAAGAGGTCCATGTTATTGTTTAATAATTTCCCGCTCTTCCGAGGCGCTACTGCTTTGACGCGGAACAAGCCATGATCCATGATCGGCTTGCAACCACCGGATTGTACGTGACAATCCGTAATCCAGGAGGAACACATATGAAATATCCATCGTTTGGTTTGGTTCTGTTGATGGCTATGGCAACCCTGGCTCTCGGCGCGGAGATTCCCCCGGCGAGCGATGGGCATTTTCATGGAGATCCGCCTTACCTGTTGGAAGAAGGGTGGAAACCCCTTCTCAATGGAAAAAATCTCAACGGCTGGCGGTTTTCCAGTGGAGCAAAAGACGACTGGCAAACGATCCGGGGCGTTTTTTGGGGCGGACCCGACAATCCCCGGGAACTGACCGGCCGTCCCGCCCCCGGTGACCGGCTTCTGTTTATGGGTAGACCCGGGAAAACCGGATTTTCCAACTTGTTCACAAACGAGAAGTTCGGGGATCTGGAATTGTATCTGGAATTCATGATTCCCGAAAATGCTGCCGCGGGAATATTCCTCCAGGGATTGTATGGGATCCAAATCCGTGACAGCTACGGAGATTACGAAGCTCCCGTTTCCGAACTCAGCGGCGCCTTAATGGAGTATGAAACCACCCGGCTGGGCGGTATCGCCCCCCGGGAGCAAGCGGAAGAACCGGCGGGGAAATGGCAATCCCTCCATATCTGGTTCCAAGCTCCCCGGTTCAACGCGCAAGACCAAAAGACCAGCAACGCCAAGTTCGTCCGGGTGTTGTACAACGGGACCTTGATCCATGAAAACATCGAACGGGAAGGGCGGAGCGTGGGTGCGTTGGATCTTCCAGAAGCCGCGGAGAATCCCCTCCTGTTGCAAGGCGGGCAATCCCCCATCGCGTTCCGCAATATTTATGTCCGGCCGCTGAAAGAAATCCCCGTCTTCGCCAGCCAGCCCATGCCCGAGCTGAAGGTTATCCGCACGCCGGATGTCATTTTCGTGCCGACGCCTCAGGAAGTGGTCGAAAAAATGTTGGAATTAGCCCAAGTCCAAAAAGACGATGTGGTCTATGACCTGGGATGCGGCGACGGCCGGATTGTCGTCACGGCGGCCAAGAAATACGGTTGCCGGGGCTTTGGATTTGATATCGATCCCGAACGGATTATGGATTCCTTGGAAAACGTGAAAAAAAACAAGGTGGAACACCTGGTCACCATCGAACAACAGGACATTTTCACCTTGGACCTAACCCCTGCCAGTGTCATTACTCTATACCTGTTGCCCAGTTTGAACGTGAAATTGATTCCCCAGTTGGAGAAATTAAAACCGGGCACACGCATCGTCTCGCATGATTTCGATATGAAGGGAGTCAAACCGGATCAGGTTGTGGAAGTGGAGTTGGAAAATAACGGCGGGAGCCACACGATCTATTTGTGGACCACACCCTTGAAAAAAGAAAAGGAAAATTAAAAACCGGACCGGAAGATTCTTAACCTGCGCTCTCCTCCCTCCGGCTCTGCCTGCCGGGGGGAGTTTCTTTATGTCATTTTCCCAATGGCTGATTGTTTCCATGACAGTTTCCTCTTCACGATGAAAGATTGATCTTGCCTTTTTGTTTGATTTTTTTGATAATGATTCCACGAAAGGGCGTTGTCGTTGATCCTCTGATAGAGCATAAGGCTTTTCCATATCCGCCATCCGGTGATGCAGGAGAGAAAGCCATGAAACCGTCCACCAGTCCGCTCGCGTTCGCCCTATTTTTATTCGTCCTTTGTCCCAGCGATGTATTGGCGCAAAAGATCGATACGGATGGAAGCCAACTCATCGAAGCGCCGTTCACCCACGTGCCTCCTCTTATCGATGGCATTCTAAGCCCCGGGGAATGGAGCCGGTCGGAATCCAACACAGTAGACTTCATGAACCTGGGGGTTGCGGGGCCCGGGCCGGCCACAGTCGATGACACGGAGGATTTGAGCTACACCTTCTCCGTCATGTATGACGATCAATTTTTGTACATCGCCGTCTCGGTGAAGGACGATGTTTATATCAAAACCAACTATGGCCAACGCTTGCAATGGAATTGGCCGGTCACATGGGAAAACGATGCCGTGGAATATTTCTTCGACGGCGATTTATCCCGTACCGAAACAACGTGCCGGAACGATATTGAAACCCAAACGGGCGGTCAATGGATTTTCGGCTCGGATACCGAGGATACCCCCCTGCCTTTTGTCTCTCCCGAAATATTCGGCAACTACGCGCGTCCTTATGGCACGGGAGTTAACGATGTTTGGTACGCCAAAACCGTGGCCGACGCTGTGAGCAACGATTGGAGCCAGGAAGCCCGTTTCGCGTTGTGCGTCATTGGTTCACCGTCCGCGGGCAGTGATATCGGTTTCAACATTGCGGTCGATGACATCGATTCTTACGATCCGGTCACCTTGGAACCGGATCAATATATCGACCTGCGCGAGATCCAACTCTTCTGGACGACGTATGGTTATGTCTCCGGCACCCAAACGACCGAGAATACCCACGAAATAGAAAGCCTGTGGGGAACGCTGCGATTCTTGGAAAAAACCAGCTGGATCGACTGGGCGTTGTTCTGAGGGGGTATTGCATAATCCAGGGATTGGATGAATCCCGCGTGGCGCGGTAAGCCAGCCCGCTTCTTTCCTATCGCAAAAATAGCCGCTCATGGACTATCCTTTCATCCTCGGTCATTTTAACCAATAAGAAGTCCAATATCGATGCGGCTCCTCCGAAAGGAAATCCTCATGCTTGCGTTCCTCTCCCGCCGCCGGTTCCTGCAATCCAGCCTCGCGGCCGCTCCGTGGATTGTGCGGCCTGGAAATTCATTTCTGGAGACAGAGCAAACCGATCCGGCATCCAAATCAGCCCCATCCCCATCCTATCCCTTCGGCGAACGCCGGATCTATTACAACAATTTCGCGGAACATCTGCTCAACGCGTACAATCCCAACATGCTCTATCCCCGCCTGCGCTACCGCTGGACGGACGAGGATTGGCGGCGCCTGATCGACATGATCGCCGGCTTCGGCTTTAACGTGTTCGAGTTCTGGCTGGTGCCGCGCTTGTTTTCGCGCGCCGGCCTCGATTCGGATTACGGCCGCGAATTCACCCGGCAGATGAACGCCGTCATCGAACATGCCGCAACCCGCGGGGTGAAAGTCTGCCTGTTGGCCGCCCTCACCACGGTGGGCGATGACTGGAGAACCTATTGCCCCAACGTGAAGCCGGAGTGGGACGAAGTTCGTTATCTGTGGGATACCTGGACCAGGCTCCTCCCGGGGATCGGACTCGTCGACATCTTTCCCGGCGATCCGGGCGGTTGCTCGCGCAACGGTTGCACCGCCGAGACGTATATCGATAAATCCCTCGAGATCGCCGCATTGATCCAACGCAACCAGCCTCATATAGAGATTCAATTCAACACCTGGGGTCCGCCGTTTTGGGGCTGGGGGATTATCGAGGGGCCGCCGGATTGGCAAGGTGAATTTTTACCGCAATACCAAGCGACAGGATGGAAATTCGATCCTCAACGCGCCGAACAAGCCATGCGGTATTGCCTGAAACGATTGCCGGATTTCCCCGACGGAACCTCCGTGTTCATTAACCTGGGTTTTAACGGCAACGGCAATCCGGGCGGCCAAACCGACGCGCGCGCCTGGGCCCGCGAAATCGCCCAAACGCACCGGATTCTCACCTGGGATTTCAGCCTCACCGAAGGCGAAAACGCCATCCTGCCCCATTACCGCTTCGACCGCCTGTTCCGCCGCCGCCGCGAGGAACGGGAGGCCGCCCCGTACAGCGGGGGGATTTGCTTCACCATGACCCCCTTGTTGAATCAGCTGTCGCTCTACCTGGCCGCGCGGTCGTTTCTGGATCCGGATGGAGATCCAAACACGTATGTCCGGCAGTTCTATGAAAAACTGTTCGGCGCGCCGGGGCGGGCCGTGGCCGATTACTTGCCTCTCTTCGAAGCGGTACCCGACTGGGGCAACGAGCAGGCCCTCCGTCTGCCCCGGCAGGAGTATCACGCGAAGATGAAGGAATTCGCCGGCCTGCTGGAAGCATTGAAAAACCAAGCGCCTGGCGATTGGGCGTTTCATCCCGATCCGGAATCCTACCGCCAGGAACTGCTCTTCTTCGCCAATTTCTTTTCCCGGCTGACTGCCCCGTCACCTGATTACGACCAACTGGCCAAGGAATATTGGAACCGCGTGTACGCGATCTATGACGACTTGCCCGAGCACGTGGATCCCCGCCCGAAACGCGCCGTGGCCAATCTGGTGCAGTATTTCAAGACGCTGGAGTAAGTATCACAGCGGATTCATCCCCCGGCCGCGCCCCAGGTATCGAGGATCTTCAGTTTTTTCTGCTCCAATTCCCGGTAGCAATCCGGCAAGTCAAAAGAAGCTAAAACATTCGGCAGCAGGCACGATAAAGGCCAGTTATAGGTTTCTGTTTCGGCGATGCCGGTATACGACGTCAACGCGTTCTTCAATGTCACCTGGACCACCTGTTCCGACAACACGGCGGCCAGGGTGGCGGGAATCACGCCCCAACCCGAAGCCACCAAATGGATACCGGTATATCCGCTATCCGCCAGCCAATCCAGCACCCGCAGGATATCGAAAGTCTTCTGGCCTACATAAGGCCGGTCCAGCATGAGTGAATGAGCCGCATAAAAATAATCGGGGCCGTAGGGATCCCAAAAATCGACACCGCACGTGTTGGGCATGGATTCACCAATCCCCCGCGGATCACAAGCGAAGCACGGAACCCCGGCTTCTTCCTGGATCAGTTGCCGGAGCCACGTTTCCTCCCGGAGTTCAGCGTCGCTGGACAGGTGAGGCACATAAAGCAGCGCTCGGGAACCGAGACGCGGCGGCCGGGACATCCAAGGTTCGCCGGACAAGTAATACACCACGGCCCAGATGTTCGGCTCGGTTTCCACCGCGTAGGAAAGGGTGCGTTTGTACGGATGATTCCGGTTCGGCAATGGGCGCAGAATCCGGTACTCGGGTACTCCCGTGCGATCCGGCATTTTTAAAATATCCAATAGCGCGTGCCGCAACGCGTCCCCCGTTTTTTTCTCCCGCCGCTGGGCCAAGGTCTGCGATTTCTCCCGGGTAAACGAGAAAACAGTCCTCGAAGACAAATTGGCTACCTGACCGCCGGGCGCGCACCACAGGGTCTGGTCCTCTTCGATCACCAATTCCGGTTCGGCGGCGGCCTGGGACACACGGGTCACATCATTGAACCAGCGGTACATGGCCTCGCGCAGTTCCTTCGAATAGCCATGATAATCAGGCCCGATGAACAATCCGATATTTTCTTCGGCTCCCAGCAACCCATACAACCGGCGCAGGCGGGCATGGGCCTCTTTCAAGCCGCGGACATCGAAATAATCTTTTTCCTGTCCCAGCAAAATGACCGGTTTAGGTGCCATGGCGGCGATGAAATCGTCATGATCGAGTTCCAGCGCCAGGGCCTTCGGCGGGCATTGTTCGATATCGGCGGGCAGCTCGTTCTCCATATTGCGGCGGAACGTGATCACGAAACAACTGGGCGCGGCCATCGCCCAGCGCGGCTCCACCCCGCATAACCAGGTGGTCATCGTGCCGCCGCCGGAATTGCCGGTCACACCCACGAAGCGGGAATCCACCTCCTCGCGTGTCAATAAGTAATCCAACGCCCGGATGCCGTCCCAGGCGCGCCACGAACCAAAGAATTCCCCCACCAGGATCTGCTGATTCCCGGCGTATAAATGTTCCGGGACACCGATTCCCACGCGTGAGCCGCCCCGGCCATCTGGATACTGCAGCCGTTCGCCTTGGCCAATGGGATCAAAGATCAAAGCCACATATCCCAGGCGGGCCAATCCCTGCGCGAACGCTTGATACCCCGCGTAAGCCTTGCCATTGCTCGAATGGCCGCAAGTGCCCACAACACCGGGCGCGGGGGCCGTCCGTCCCTTGGGCAGATAGAGATTGGCGGTCACCCAAAAATTGGGACGGCTTTCGAAGATGACCTTTTCGATCGTATACACGTCGCGCTCGATCACCCCCGTGACGCGGGGATTGAGCGGCGTTTTTTCTGGGAACGGCCCAAAGCAGGCTTGAATCTTCTCACGGATGGATGCGACAAAGGCTTCCGCATCGGCCTTGGTTTGCAATCCGTATTTACGCGCGAGGGACCGCTCTTCCACCTGCCGGACTTGTTCCGTGAAAAACTCCTGCATCATCCGGGGGAAGCGGTTCAACGGGGGCATCGCGGGCGGCCTTTCACCCGCCTCTGCCGCTTGGCCAATTTCCGGAGATAGTGAGGAGGCTGTCAGCCCTCCGAACATCCCGAGTCCCGCGATCTGGAAGATTTCCCGGCGGTTCATCAATAAATCGTGGCGTGTGGTTTCGATCATGAGTGGATTATCTCCTGGAAGAACGGGTAGGAACAATCCGCATTGAAATAATCCCATCCGTTGGCTTCTTCAGACCTTAAAAAATATCTTGTGTTTGTAGAAGAAATACAACACATACCATTGCGCACCCAGTACCAAAAACGCCTGCACGACATGGCCATACGCGCCCAGCGCCTCGATCAGCGGACGGGAGAACACCAGGATGGAATTGTCGATCCAGCCCCGGAAGAGTTGAAAGATAATGTACGCGGTGATGGAATTCATCCCCACCACCACGAAGACGAAAGCCCATCTCCGGAAATTAAGAACTTCGATGATCCAGTAGAACAGGAGCAAAAACAAAATCGCCCATCCCGTCGAGTAGAGCGCGAACGAGGCGGACAGAATCCGCTTGATGATCGGGATGCGGTAACTGAGCAGCCAGCCGGCGGCGATCAGCGTCACCGCGGCAAAGGCTAAGATCCTCATGACCTCGGACGGCCGCCGGTTCTCAGCCAGCAGCCGTCCGCACATCGCCCCCGCGATGATCTGCGAGGTGGACGGAATCGCGTTCAGCGAGACCCAATATCCCGGGTTGTATTCACCCATTAACCAGTATTCGAAATCGGAACCCATGTTCACGTTGCCCATCGCCCACGCCCCTTCCGGTCCGTTCCCCGGATACAAAATCCAGGCGGCAGTGTAACCCGCCAGGATGATCCCGGCGGTGACGCCCTGCGCCCAATAGCTCCGGTGCAGCACGAAAAAAGTCATGAGATATCCAAACGCGATTTGCGGCAAGACATTCACGAAGTTGTAGGTAGGGTGGCCGGCATGGATCGAACTGAAGATGCAGGTGATCAAAAACAAATTCACGGCGCGCCGCACGGCATGCCATACGATCCGCCCATGCGATTCCCCCAATGACACACGCCGCGCATAAGCGAACGGCATCGCCACGCCGACCATGAACATGAACGCGGGCTGGATCAGATCCCAGTATACGCATCCGCTCCAGGGGACATGCTCGGTATGCCGCGCCAGAAAATCCAGATAGGGATGCCCGGCAAAAGCGGAAAAGCCGAATCCCACCGAAATCAGCGAAATCATGATCGCTCCGCGGTACGCGTCCAGCGAAACCAGGCGTTGCGTAGCTTGAACCGGTTGGACCTCAGGCATGGCGTCCTCCCCGAGTGAATTGAACATTGTGAGTACTGAAGTTTCTTCACCCTATCACAAACAAATGTCCGCCAACAGGCAGGGCCAGGGGATTGAGGGCGGCTCTCTTCCTCTCCTCCAGAAAAGAGGCGCACCCGAGCTCTGGACCGAATTCCGCTTGCCTCCCCTCCAATCCATCAGGTACCATGCTGGATCGATCTTATCCTGGGGAGAACCATCATGAACTTCAAACCATTACTCAACTTCGCGTTACTGGTTGTTTTTGGTCTGCTTGGCCTTTCCGCTCACGCCCAGTCCGCGATCCAGGCCGGAACCGCCCAGGTGGAAATCACTCCGCCCCTCGGCTGCCCGATGTGGGGGTACGCCAGCCGCCAGGAAGGAGCCAACGGCGTGCATGATCCCTTGATGGCTAAGGTGCTGATCCTCCATTCCACCGAAACCACCATCGCCTTGGTTAGTTGGGACGTTTGCGAATTTCAATCGCCCGGGCTGCACCAACAAATGAAGACCCGGGGGATCGATCATCTCTTGCTTCTCTGCAGCCACACCCATGCCGGCCCGGCCCTGGATGCCCCGTTCCCTTCACCGGAACAACCCTGGAAGAAAACCGTCGAGGAACGCATTCTGAAGGCTATCGAAGAAGCGCAAAAGAATATGTTCCCTGCCTGCATCGCCGCCGGTGAAGGCTCCATCACCCTGGGCTACAACCGTCTGCGCCGCGATCCCGACGGCTTGGCCACCACGCTGTTCAACAATCCCGAGCGCATCCCCTTCGGGCCGGTCGATCCCACCGTCGGCGTGATCCGTGTTACCGATCAGGCCGGCGTCATTCGCGCGGTGATCGTCCATTATGCATGCCATCCAGTGGTGCTGGGTCCTAACAATTTGAAAATCTCGGCGGATTACGTGGGAGCTATGTACCGCACGGTGGAGAAAGAATTGGGCAATCAGGCCCTGTGCCTTTTCGCGCAGGGCGGCGCGGGAGACATCAATCCCTTGTTCATGTCGCGTGAAGAAGGCCGCGAGGAAGACTTCGGGCCGGTCGAAAAAATGGGAGAACTCCTGGCCAAAGAAGTTCTCTCCGTGCTCGAACAAATGAAAAAAGTCCCAGGCGAATCAGCCCAATTGCGTGCCTCTCTGGACACCGTGCAAGTCCGCCACCGCTGGGAACCGGACAAGGACAAACCGTTGAAATTCGGAACCACCGCCGTGCTGATCAACAGCACGATCGGCATCATCACCCTGCCCGGCGAACCGTTTCATATGTTTCAAGTGGACGTGCGCAAGCAGGCCGGGCTGCCCCACGCCTACATGTTCGGCTATTGCGACAACACCGAGCAGGATTGGCCGGACTATTACTTGCCGGACATCGAATCCGCGGCGCGCGGCGGGTATGGGGCCGGCGATTCGGGTATCGCGGAACTGGGAACCGGCGAACTGCTGGTCAACCGGGGTTTGATTCAACTGTACACCCTGCGGGGATTGTTGCACGACCGCCCTCAGCCATTCCGGGTCGGCAGGCCGTACTAAGCCCGCCGGCATCGTGGAGGATTCACAACGTTTCTTGTTTCAGCCCCGAGACCTATTTGGGCCTCTCCTTCAAACGAAGGCCGGTCTGCAAAAAATCATCAGAGCCGCTTGACAGAACTATTTGATTTGCTAATATAACATTCGCATTCATAACAATGCATAGGGTAAGAAATCCGATTATAATTCATGCAAGGAAAACATGACTTTCATGAACCGTTGTCCTACTAGGCACCGCGCAACATGCGTTTCCACTCCGCGCCGCGCGTTTACCTTGATTGAATTATTGATCGTCACCGCCATCATCGGGGTCTTGAGCGCCATCGCCGTGCCCAATCTCCTGCAAGCCCGCCTCCGGGCGCAGATTGCCAAAACCAACGGCGACATGGACGCCGTGGCCAAGGCGGTGATGATGTTCCGCCTGGACCAAAACCACTTTCCTCCCGCCACGGACAACATCGGGGAAACCTATGTCTCGGGGACCGTGGATTTTACCTATATCGAGGAATTTGTTACATTTCAAACCTCGAAAGCGGGGAGGTTTGTCGCCCACCTGACCTCCCCGGTAGCCTACATCAGCCACGCGCCGCTGGATCCCTTCTCGGCGAATCCGGTCCTGCCGTATGGCTACGCGGGAGGACGGATTGGTTACATCATCACCAGTTTCGGCCCGGACCGGGATCAGGAAGAAGGGATCAGTGATTTGAATCACCGGGGCGATATCGATGAGCCCACCGCTTTCATCCTGGCCGAGGGCGAGAAAACCGAGTACAGCCTGATGAGTTCATTCTTGGGTACCCATACCCGGCAGAAATCCCCACCCTTGCTGCGGAATTACTTGAACGCCAAGTCGTACGATCCTTCCAATGGATTGCTATCCAACGGCGATCTCTGGCGCGGCAGCCATTGAACAATATCGCGGGATAGGCCGGCACGAAGCGCGCTACCCAGCCTGCTTCGGATCCCCCCATGTATGTTGGCCTTTCTGAAGCAGAACCTTCTCCCCCCGGGGGAGGTGAAGGGTACAAGTTTTTTTACCAAAAAGGAGCAACAATGAGAGATAAAAGTCTCTCTTCTTTGCACAAACTGTTTCTCATGACTAGGAGGTAGTCGATGAAGTCAGCCATTTCCATAAGTATGGTGGCCGCAGGGATGGTGTTGTTGGCCGCGCCGGGTTGGGCGGACCGGGCCTTGTTCTACGAATCATTCGAAGACGCCGACACCCGGGCTGAGGGCATCCTTCCTTCAGGCATCGAACGTATCCGTTACCGGGGACGGCTGCTGGCCAGTGAGATCGAAATCGAAGCCCCCGCGAAAGATGGCGACACCCGGCCGGTGGCGCGTTTCGTTCCCGATCCTACCGGCCTGAGCCTGGCCGTGCTGCGGTTGGAGGATGCCAGCACCGATCCGGGAGACGGAACCTTCGGAGCGGATGGCGGCATGTCCTTGCTGGAATCAATCCTGCTTGATCAAGGCGACCTGTCAGGGAAGGCCGTGGTTTCGTGGATGGCGGTGCCCTATCAAGAAAACGAACCGGGCGGCGCGATGTTCCCCGAAACGGACACGATTGTGGATGCCGGGCCGGAAGGTTTGAATCTGCTGAGCTTCGGGGGTGTGTACCGCGAATTCGACACGGGAAATCCCATTCCAGGAATGGATTTTTCCGGACGGATCACAATCAATCAGGAGGGGGGAACCACGATCGACGATCTGGGCGCCGGTTACCGGGCCAACCTCCCTACCTTTTTCGTGTTGGTGTTTGACTTGGAGCGATCCGTGTACGATGTGTACATCAATGGCATCAAACTTCAAGAAAGCCTCCCCTTCTTCGAAATCGGTGGCGCGGCGGGTCAAACGTTGCGGGAGTTGGAATTGATTTCCTCCGCGCGCGGCCTGGGAACCTTCGCGTACGACAATGTCTTCCAATTCGATCCCGATGCGCCATACCAACCCATCGCGTTCCGCCCGCCCGTCGTGGCCGAAGACGCGGATCTCATCCCGTTGTTCATGGAAGATTTCGATGACAACCTCCTTGGCACGCTGCCGGCTGAGACCAACGGCGATCTCTACGGCACGCGGCTGGTCACCACGGGTACAGTCCACGTGGTGGAGGATACATCCTATCAATCCTTGGCGCGGGGATGGCTCGCTGCCACTAGTACTTTTGGATTTCATATTTCCAAACAAAAACCATTTTCAAACGAAATCCGCCTCTCCTTCAGTTTGACTCCGCGGGCGGGCAGCCAACTGCAACTGAAGGCGGCCAAGGGTGAGACCATTCTGGACCTGAAAGCCGATGGCCTGCTATCGCTCGATGCCAACGGAGACGGCATGGCTGAGGATACAGCCATCGCCCTCTTCTCTGATCTGCCCCATTGGTTCGTGGTGACCTTCAATACGGGGCAGAAAACGTATCATGTCACACTGTACCGCGCTTCCTCCGCCACCGTGGCCGATACGGCCCAATTCGATGCGGAGGGGCAATGGAATGGGGATTTGGATCTCTCGGGATTCTCTTTCCAATCCCTCGCCGGAGAAGCCGGAATCGACAACCTCCTTTTGGTCTCGGTCAATTCCAATCCCCAAGGGCAAGAAGAAAACCGCTACCGGGCCGTAATCCATGAATCGTTCGAAACCTACGTGCCTGGGACCGTGGATCCCGCTCCTCATTTCTCCGGCACAGTGGCCGCGGATCCCACCGGCTGGAGTGGGAACGTATTGGAAACTTCCAGCGCGGCGGAAATCACCCTCGGGGAAAACAATCTCCATTTGATCCGCACCGCGCGGATCGCCTGGGCCGCGATTCCCCGGCAAGACAACGTGGAATGCGGCCGGTTGACGCTATCAGGCAAGGCGGGCGAGGCAACGTATGAACGGATCGTCACCGGATTCATGGAGAATGGCTTCCTCGGTGTGGATACGGATCTCGACGGAATTCTGGAGGCTACGGATATCCCATATCAATCCGGACGGCGGTATTCCTTCCGGCTGGATTTGGATATGGAGCGGGCGGAATGGCGTTTGTATCTCAATGGAAAGCCGGAGGCAGTCGCCGAGGGGCATCTCTATCCTGGGGCCAAAGAGAATTTCCAGCCGGGTACCACTCTGCAAGGTGGAAAACTCGGCGGCAATCCGGGCGGTGTCATTCTCTACGACGATATCCGGCTGGTAAGCGATATCCAAGGCGGATTGTTCGAACCGCATCCGTTTACGCCGCCGGTGGCATCCCCCGGAAGCCGCCTGCTATTCGTGGAGGATTTCGAAAACAATCCGGCGCGGTCCGAACAGCGCATTGACGAATGGGATCCCCGCGCTTCGGGCTTGCCCATCGAAACCCGTTCCCCGGGATTCTCCAACAAATCCGAGACCGATCTAGAGGGAACCGACCTATGGATCGGCGCGCCCTCGGCCGAAGCCGCTTATGTGGAAGCGCCGGACGGCCACAGCCTGTACGCGCTCCTGATCGCGGACCGTTTCGCTCCCCAGGAATTGGCCCGCTTCGAGCAGGCGGTGGTGCTGAATCCCATCTCCACCCTCCGCACGGTGCCGTACGGTTTCGTGGTTCCCGAACTGGCTGCCCCGGCGGATCCGTCCTACTTGAGCCTGCGGTGGTCCGCTTCGGCCTTACAGAATGATCAAACCGGTCTGGCGTTGTTTCTGAGCGCGCGCGAGACCGACGTTCCCCTGGCGCGGGGCAGTATCCGTGTCCCCGCCCCTGCCGGTCCGCCGATCGTGGCGTTTGGAAATCAAGGCGTGATTCTGGCAGATCTGAATGGCGATGGGATCTTGGATGTCACAGCCATCCCCTATGTTCCTGGCCAGATGTTCCAATTCCGGGTGGACATCGACCAGCCGCAAGGGATGTATGAGTTGTTCATCAATCAGGAACGGATCACGGGGCCGGTTCCACTGAACCTTGGTGATGCGGCGTTAATGGAAGGGCGCCGGTTCGGTTGGTTTACCACCTTGGTCCATACCGGAGATGGCGCGGCATTGCAGCAAGCCACCGATGGCGGCGGGCGGTATGTGATCGATGACATCCGTCTCATAGGCGCGGATCAATCCACCGGCCTTGAGGATTTCAGGCTGCATTGATTTTTAATTCACATCTCCACCGGCTCCACGGAATGCCAATGATGGATCTCCTGCGGCATTTCGCAAAAGTGATCAACCACCCCGGATAGTTTCACCAGTGTGCAGCTGAATGAAATAAATCCCCGGGGGACCGCAATGGTGAATTCATGCCCATCTGGACGGCCTTCCTTGATATAGACTGTTAAAAATCCATGCGTGGCGGCGCCGCCCAAGGACAGAGGATCGACATACACCCGGACCTTATCGCGGCCTTCCACGCGCACCAGGTCTTCCCCCGGCTCCATGTCCTTCAAAGAGTCCACAATCATCTCCGGCGTCAATTGCAACTCCCGGCAAATCCGCCGGATATCCCGCGGCAAGACCTTGAAGGCCGAAGGAAGAAGGGACAACGGAACGGAAATCCTCACAATGTCGCCGTTCTGGCTTTCGACCTCAACCCGCAGATGCGCGTCGCCCCAAATGGGAGCGGCGGAAACCGCGAATCCGAGGATGACAAGGAACACCAACATCAGGCAGAACATCAAAGCGTAGCGGAACAATTTCCGTATCCGGCGGAACATGATTTTCGACTCCTTGAACAATGGAATGGAGAAAGATCGTTCATCTCTTTTCCATCAATACGAAAACCGGGGTGGCAAATTTCAGTGGAAATGAAAAATTCCTCAGAAATTATTCAGGTAAGGATAGGAGAAGGGAGTCATCATCAAATAGCCCCGTTTAACTCGACGCTTGAGAACGGATGCATTTCACCATGGATTTTGCTCTGTCCCGGCGGAATGCTCCGCGCCGCCGAAAATCGCTTTCAGGGCTTCCTCGAAAGGGGTGAATTTGACCGCGTGAGCCGCCTGGACACGGGCGCTATTGAGCGAGACATCCTTGGGCCGCGGGCAGCCGGTATCGGCCTCCGCTTGGGTGACCGGCCGCAAAAGCGACGGATCATACCCCCGGAACGCGGCCAGCCGCCGGCCGATTTCCAGCCGCGACATCCGTTCGGGACCGCCCACGTGATAGATCCGGTGTTGGCCGATCCGCTCCACCAGCGAGGCGACCGCCGCCACCACATCGTGGACATATACAGGAGTCCGGTACTCATCCGTAAATAAGCGTAAGGGTTCTCCTTGGCTCAAGGCTTGGTCCATCCATTGCAGAAACGATCCCCGGCCGTTGGACGTGGGCGCGCCGTAGAGGATGGCCGGGCGGACAATGACGTGATTTTTCCACAACCGCTGTACCGCTTGCTCGGCCATGCGCTTGGTCTTGCCATAAAAATTCAGCGGATCGGGTTCATCGGTTTCCGTGTACGGCGCCTGGAGGCCATTGAACACCAAATCAGTCGAAATATAGATCAACAGCGGCTTGGTATCGGGCAGGCAGCGGATCAACCGTTCCGTTCCAGTGACATTTACTCCGACGGCCTTTTCATGCGCGCGCTCGCATTCGGCGGTGTCCGCCAGGGCCGCGGCATGGATGACGACTTCCGGATCGGCCTCCTGAACGCACGGTTCGATGCTGGAGGGATGGAGAAAATTGACGTGAAATCCGCGGCAACGGGGAATTTGCACCCGCCGCGTGGCGTAGGTGTATGATACATCATGCCGCTTCGACAAGTGTTTCACCAAGTGCCATCCCAGAAATCCACTCCCCCCCGTGACCAAAATCCGTTTGCGTTGGCTGGTGTAGATCATTGCGTTTTCCCCGGTTCCGGTTGTCCGGCGGCCTTCCGCTCGAGGCGCTTAGCCTCCTCCCATAGGGCATCCATTTCTTCCAATGTGGCCTCTTCCAGCCGCCGGTTCCGTTTTTGCAGTTCCTGTTCGATGTATCGGAACCGCCGGATGAATTTTTGGTTGGTTTTTGACAGCGCCTGGTTGGGATCGGTATCTACATAGCGGGAGATATTGACAAGGGCAAAGAAGAGATCCCCCAGTTCTTCCTCCGTGCGCTGCCGGTGTTCTTCATTGCGCGCCTGGCGGAATTCCTTCCACTCCTCCTCAAATTTCATAAACACTTCTTCGATCTCCCGCCAGTCGAATCCGACGCGCGACACGCGCTCCTGAATCTGATGCGCCTGCATGAGGGGCGGCAGGCTTTTGGGAACACCGTCCAAAATGGAGGTCCGCTCGGGTTTTTCCTTTTTTTTATTTTGTTCCCATTGGCGAAGAACATCTTGAGCGTCCTCGGCAGTCTGATCGCCGAAAACATGGGGATGCCGGCGGATCAATTTCTCGCAGATCGAATCGAGCACGTCGAGAATAGTAAAACGTCCTTCTTCTTCCGCGATGCGGGCATGGAAAACCACCTGCAACAAAACATCCCCGCATTCCTCGATCAAAGCCTTGTCATCACGGCTATCAATGCTGTCGATCAGCTCATAGGCTTCTTCGATCAAATATTTTTTCAACGAATCGTGGGTTTGTTCGTTGTCCCAGGGGCAACCGCCGGGGGAGCGCAGACGCGCCATGATCCGGACCAGTTCGAGGAATTTCGCGGCAGCCGCTTCGTGATGGTTATCCATATGGTTTTCCTTCGCATCGTTTCGCTATATAATATCCTAAGATTTATTTCCACTCACAAGTCCCGGCGGAGAGACAGGATTCGTGACCCCAACCAGCCGGCGCAGATGGTTTGTTCTCTGTTTGTGGATTTTCTTCTGGATTCCCCTTCCAGGTCTTCCACTTCCAGCATGGTCCGACCTGGTGATCTTCCACAACGGCGATTTCCGGTACGGCGACGTGACCGAACTCCCCAACCAGGAGATTGCGCTGATGGAAGACGGCACGACCCGCCAGTACAAGAGGTCCCAAATCCGTGAAATCATCAAGGGGATCAACCGGCCCTCCCCCGGGGAGATCGTCACCGCCACCGGCTTCGTCCATGCCGCCACGGCAGAACTCCTGGCGGTTACGGGAGCGATCACCCATCGCGTTTTGCTACAAGCCGCACCGGGAAAAAAACTCGTGGTGGATGTGGAAAACGGCTTTGCGGTCCCCCGGTTGCGGATCTGGCGTTCCGGCTACCCCTTCTTCCAGAGGCAGGGATGTTTTATTGCGGGCGAGTTGGTGAATGCCACAACCCATACCTGGTTCAACACCACCTTCCGGGCCACGCTCTATGACGGGAAGGACACCATCCTTTCTTCCAAGGATTTTTATGTATTCCGTCTCGGTCCCGGCCTCCCCAATCAGCCCAGCATGCGGAAATTTGAGATCGATTTCCCTGATGTGCCCTATCCACGGGTGAAACGCATGCGCCTGGTGCGCCGTTTTTGAAGACAGCCAATTTTCGCGCCCACGCCGGATGCTGCCTTTGTTTCCGTACGGTTTTCTTACCCAAATCCCTGAGACTTTCTCCTCTTCCGATCCTGGTTATAATCTTACTTTACCCCTGAAACGCGCCGATCGCGAACTCACGAGGATAATTCCGATGGCTCAAAACATCTACGAAAAAATCTGGGACGCCCACGTAGTGCATGAAGAGGCCGGCAAAGACGCCATTCTTTATATCGACTGCCACCTCATCCACGAAGTGACCTCGCCCCAGGCGTTCGAAGGGCTGCGGCTGGCGGGGCGCGCCGTGCGCCGGCCGGACCGGACTTTCGCCACCATGGACCACAACATCCCCACCACCGGCCGTGAGCTGCCCATCCGGGATCCCATGTCCAAACAACAGGTGGAGACCCTCAAACGCAATTGTGAGGAAAACGGCATCGTTTGCTTCGACATGCACGACTCCCGCAATGGCATCGTCCACGTGATCGGTCCCGAACTGGGCCTCACCCGGCCGGGCATGACCATCGTCTGTGGCGATTCGCACACCTCCACCCATGGCGCGTTCGGGGCGCTGGCGTTCGGCATCGGCACCAGTGAAGTCGAGCATGTGCTGGCCACCCAGACGCTTTTGCAGAAGAAATCTAAAACCATGGAAGCCCGGATCAACGGCCGCTTGCCCCACGGCATCACCGCCAAGGATATCATCCTGGCGTTCATCGGCCAAATCGGGACGGCGGGCGGCACCGGGTACGTCATCGAATATACCGGCGAAGCGATCCGCAGCCTGAGCATGGAAGGCCGCATGACCGTCTGTAATATGACCATCGAAGCGGGGGCACGCGCCGGTCTCATTTCTCCCGACGAAACCACCTTCGCCTTTCTTAAGGGGCGGCCGTATATTCCCAACAGCCGGCCGTGGGAGGAACTGGTTGACGAATGGCGCTCCTGGGCGTCCGATCCCGGTTGCCGCTATGATCTCCTCGTGGAACTGAACGCGGAAGAAATCGAGCCCCAGGTCACCTGGGGCACCTCGCCGGGCATGGTCACCGGCATCAATGGAACCACGCCGGTGCTAGACCAAATCGCCGACGCCAACACCCGCCTCGCCGCCCAGCGCGCTTTGGAATACATGGGCCTGGAGGAAGGGATGCCCATCCACGCCATCGCGCTGGACAAGATCTTCATCGGCTCCTGTACCAACGGGCGCATCGAAGACTTGCGCGAGGCCGCGCGCGTCGTGAAGGGATACAAGATCCATTCCGGCATCAAGCAGGCGCTGGTGGTGCCTGGATCGCAGCAGGTCAAAAAGCAGGCCGAAGCAGAAGGGTTGGACCGGATTTTCAAGGATGCGGGATTTGAATGGCGTGATTCCGGCTGTTCGATGTGCCTGGCCATGAACGACGACGTGCTCAGCCCTGGCGAGCGCTGCGCCGCGACCTCCAACCGCAATTTTGAGGGCCGGCAAGGCAAGGGCGGCCGCACGCACTTGGTCAGCCCGGCCATGGCTGCCGCCGCCGCCATCACCGGACGGTTCACCGATATCCGCTACTGGGAGTATAAATGATGAATCCTTTCACCACACACACGGGAATCGTCGCCCCCCTGGATGCCCTCAATGTGGACACGGACCAGATCATTCCCAAGCAGTTTCTGAAGCGCATCGAGCGCACCGGCTACGGGGATTTTCTGTTCTTCGATTGGCGTTACCTCGCCGACGGGAAGACACCCAATCCCGATTTCGAGATGAACGCCCCGCGCTACCGGGGCGCGAGCATCCTGCTGACCAAGGACAATTTCGGTTGCGGCTCCTCGCGCGAGCACGCCCCCTGGGCGCTGCACGATTACGGCATCCGCTGCATCCTGGCCAAGAGTTACGCGGATATCTTTTTCAACAATTGTTTCAACAACGGCATGCTGCCCATCGTGCTGCCCTCCGGGTCGATCGAGTCCCTCTTTGAGGAAGTGCGGGCGCGGGAAGGGTATCAGTTGACCATCGATCTGCCCAACCAGAAAATCATCAAGCCCGATGGCGGCGAGATTCCGTTCGATGTCGATCCTTTCAAGAAACAC
>ERZ795045.438-NODE-438-length-54042-cov-5.457499_pt1 | contig 54042 bp, 43 predicted proteins | sample MGYA00375129_ERZ795045 | MGnify/ENA primary metagenome ERZ795045 (study PRJEB30174, sample SAMN05720166) | activated sludge metagenome | isolation source: anaerobic digester from wastewater treatment plant | place: Japan | collected 2015-05-15 ...
CGTTTTATTTTAATTTCAACTTCATTAATGGCCTATTATATAGTAAAAAAAAGAACGGGCAATGATTATCTATCGTTATTGACAATTCTATTTTTGGGTTGCCTTCTTTGGAATCGCGAGATCCGTCCCTTTCTATTTAATCCTATTTTTTTCCTATTTACCAATCTTCATTTCCTAAAAAATAAGCCAAATTGCAGTGATTGGTTCGTCTTTCCATTATTATTCATGCTTTGGGCCAATGTTCATGGTGCATTTATAATACCCATCATTGTTTATGTCTTTACCCTGTGCATAAATATTCTTTTGTATTATGCAAGAGGTTTAACGCATCATGAAGCATCATGGCATTTCCTTTTTTTTATATGCTCACTTGTTACATTCATCAATCCCCACCCGGTTGGTTTATTGAGTCGGATTATCCGGGCGAACGAGTATCCGTCCGAAGATTGGCTCTCTCTTTATGCTGGTTTTATCGCGTATCCTTGGGTCAATTTATTATTATTTGCTGTGTTTATTATAATTTTGTCTTTCTGGATATTTTCAATATTTAAATCCGGAAATCTATGCAACCATTTGGGAAATGCAAGCTATCTATCTGAAATATTATATATTCTTTTGGCCATAGCCCATATTCGTTTAACATGGTTGATCATATTTCCTTGGATTGAAGCATGTGTACGCTTTGATAAATATCGCGGCAATCTCAAGAAGAGAGAATGCAATTATAATTTATTGCTTTCAATATTTCTCTTGGGATTTTTCCTTCAAATTCCTATTCCTTTTGAAGGAGTATTTCAAATGCCCAAGGAAACCATGGACTATTTCACAATGAACAACCTGCATGGCAATGTATTTACTCCATGGCCATGGGGTGGATATATAACATGGCGAACTGATAAAAGGGCCCAAAATTTTGTTGATACCCGCATTGAACCATTTACCTTGCGGGAGATTGAAATCGCGAGCACCTTCCCCATCATGCCAATCCGATTGTTAGGCGAAATGGTAATCCGGTATAAAACGGAATATATTATTATAAATACTCATGATCTCAAACCTGAATGGGACTTTTTGACATCCCAGGAATTTATTTCTCCTATATATCAATATAATAAAATTTTTATTTATCACATTAATACCCCAAATGTACTAAATTTCTATAGGGATAAGCAATGGATACATGATTTTAAATTTTCCGATAAACCTTTTTAATTATCTCTTGATTACCCTAAGAATAGGCAATGAATAATGCCTAATTCCAAGTGAAAAATAATGATCCATGTCGATGAGGAGATAGAAAATGTCATACGTGCGTTTCTTCTACCTGGACACGGGAGAAAAAACCCGTGCTGATGTGAACTATGACTTCTCTCGGCCAGAACCATCACACGTGAGGACCCCCAAAACGGAGCGCTGGAAACGGGAGGTACGCATGGAGGAGATGCGGACCCTCTTCGAGAAGCAGCCCCGTTTCTGGACATGTGGCAAGTTGGCCGTCCGCTACGGGGTGTCCCGCCAGCAGATCGCCCGGGACGTAGCGAAGCTGCGCCACCGCGGGATTGCCGTCCAATCGTCACAAAGAGGCTACTACCTCGATACGCCGGATGAAAATCCTATTCCCATTTGAAATAATTTTGATTCCCGAAAACCACTTGGTTCTTGACCTCTATCTTGCCCTGAAAGAAAACCGAATGGAATCCACCGGGCACATGTCCACGCAGGTTCCACACAGAATGCATTCCGGATCGTCCATTCTCCCCGAGCGGACCATGGTGGAAACTTCCAGACTCATGGGACAGTGGTCATCACAGACGCCACACGCGGCGCAGCGGTCCGGTTGAGTCCGCAATCGAAGCGACGGCCAGAAGGCGCGTTCTTTGATTTTCGTTCCCATGATCATCAACGGCGCGATCCAGCAAACGTAATGGCACGTGGCCCATTTTCCCCAAATGAATGCGGCGGGAACGATTAACACCAGCACGCCGAAGAACATAATCCCATTCCGGGTGGGAGAGGATTTATCCATGGCAAAGAAAAAATCGAAATGGTGATATCCACCCGCCTGGATCACGGCGTAAAGAATCGCGAAAGACCAAATCCCCAAAACGATGTATTTCAGACGATAGAATTTCCGGTTGGCGGCCTTCTTCTTGACGGCCAGGCAACAGAGTTCTTGGAGTCCCGCGCCAGGACATACCCATCCGCAAAACGCCCGGCCCAGAAACAGGGACGAGAGGAAAATCAACCCATAAACCACGAAACTCCCCTGAAGCACTCCATGCGCGGCCCCATAAACAATCAACACGGGCGAAAGCAGCAGGTGGATGATCAGGAAATATTGGAACAGGAAAAAGGAGATCCCCAGTAGGGTTTTTCGAAGCCGCTGCCGCCGCATGGTGTTCGATCCCTCGCTTCGATGCTTGATCGGGAACATGAACTCGCCCATACATTATGGCAAATCCATCATGGCCATTTGTCCTGCCCATGGAAACCCTGCCCATGGGGAATTCACCCTTTAAAAGAAATCTCCCCCTCGTAGAATTTCTTTCGATTCATCTATTTTTATTTTCAGGAGGAGGAACCATGATGAAACGGATCGCATGGATTTGGTTGATAGGAGCGGTTTTGTTGGCGGGAAACGCTGGGGCACAAGACCGGTCCAAGATCGTGGCGTACAAAACCACGCAGGCTCCGGTTCTTGATGGAATCATCAGCCCCGGGGAATGGGACGCGGCCGGCCCGCCGATCGTAGTCGAGATGGGATTGCCCGGCGTGCAGATGAACGATTACATCGCCGAGGATCCCTATGGCGGACCGGAAGACTTGAGTTTTCAATTCCGCGTGATGTGGATGCCGGATTGGATGGTGTATTTCCTGATCGAAGTACGGGATGACATTGCCATGGAGTCGGATCCGCGCAATCTGTGGGAGCGGGACCAAGTCGAATTTTTCATGGACGGCAATGATCCCGAAGGCAGCAGCGACGCGGAATCGTTCCACTGGTGGGCCGGCCCAGAACCCTACGGCAAGTTCGGTGTCAGCCGGTACAACACCTTTGAGGGCAATCCGGCCCGGATGACCGATTCGGTAGACAACCTCATGTTCGACACGGAGTCGAACTTCATCTGTTGCGCCTCGGCCGTGGGTGACACCGGGGTGAACGCCAATTATATCGTGGAATACGCCATCTCCCTGGAACCGATGTGGTTTTGGGGAACCATCCTGGAAGACACGATTACCCCGGGAACAACCAAGGTAAAAACCACCATTCAATTGTCCGATGATGACAATTTCGATGACGGCGTGGAGGAACGCTCTTCGGACATGGTCTATTGGCGTCAGGACGCCCAAGGCAATCCGGGGACCTGGGACCAAAGCAGCCATTACGCGGACCTGATCTTTACCGACCAGCCGCCCACCTCCATTCGGAATTGGCCGGTGTATTGAGGCAAGCGGGGGATCGCCCAGACGGGTATTCATGACCTGATCAACCGCGCATCGTGGATCAATCGTGGATCAGGAGATTATTGTTCCCTCCATTCTATGATCGAAATCACTGCGTTGGATTCATCCCGCAGGTTCTTCACCCGAAGGGTCAAAACCCCATCCTGAGTCTCATTGGATGAAACAACCGCTTCAAGCCATTTCCCTTCCTGAAACGATTCCAGAACCCCCAATGAAGTCTTTCCTGCCCAAATCTCCTGTTTGCGTCCGCCCTGGAAGAAATCCGCGTCCACGGCATACACCCGCAGACGGCCCGCGGCTCCTTTCGGCACGGTGAGATCAATCACCAATTCCGTATTATCGGCGCGGCAGTGGTACACTGGCGGGGTGAATCCATCCCAGGCGTAACCTTGTTTTACCGTGGCGTCAAACCCGGATTCCTGATAGATCACCTCTTTTCCGGGACGCCCGCACAGCATGTAGAGTTTCACCCCCCGGCTTTGCAGCTCCTCCGGGGAAGGCAATTTCTCCTCGCCCGGCCACAGCGGATTCTCCGGCGCCGGTTCGCGTTCCCCTGCTGAGAGCATAGGGGGAAATGGCGCGTGGGGTTCTTTTTGATACCAATACACCGTACTCGATAGTTGCAACTCGTTTCCCGGTTTGGAATATTCCGCGCGGAACATCGGATGTTCGTGGTCGCCGAATCCCACCATGACCTTCAGCGAGCGGGCAAACGAAATGGCATCCGGAGAAAAAAAGCGGTACATCATCGCGCCTTTCAGGAAGGGATAATATCCGGTATAGGGGAATTGACTTTCCGAAGGCGGAAAACCCCAACTGAATCCAAACGCGTCCTCGATGCCCTGCAATTCCACCGCGGGGATTTCTTCGCCATCGATATAAAACTTCGCGTTTTCGTCCACAGGATATCCCGTCCGGCCCGGACGCCGCACCGTGACATTCCACCCCACGAACTTCCCCGGCCCCGAAGCTTCCAACGCCAGGTAATCCCGCTTTCCCAGCAACAGACCCTCCTGGCGCCACAAGGCGTGAAAGTAACCGGTATCCTCCGGGATCGCCGGGTCTGTGCGGATCATCACATAACTGTAACACGGCATACTTTTCCACAAGGCCTCGCCCGGCTCCATCGGCCCATCGTACTCCAATTCAATCCGCGCCGATTTCCGGAAGGGCATGGGAAAATAGGCGTTGAATCCCCGCCGCTTGTTGACGAAGGCCGTGTTGACCTCCTCGCGCGTCCCTGCTGGATCACAAAAGAAATCCACCAAGGGGCAATCGACGCTGGGGGTCTCCTCGCCATCCCAATACATCCGGATCAGGACGTCCCGGTTCAGTTTCAACGCTTCGGGCATGGCAAAATGGATCATCGTGATCACTCCAGGCCCCTCCGCTTCCGCCACCACGACCTGCCTGGAATTATGGAACCGGGCGGTGAGCGGATTCTCGATCCACAAGGCGTTTTGCGCGTAGGTCCGGCCGGGGATCAAGCGGGCAAGATCGAGCAGATCCCCCGCGCCTGCTGCCATGGAACTCATGAACATCGTTCCCAGCACCATCATGGAGAAGGAAATGATTTTCTGGATCATGATGAAATCCTTTTGGGGGTAGGATGAATCATGCGTTTATCTTCCCGGATTTAGAAAATGAAATATAGGATCATCCGGGATTTGTTTTTGAGTTGATTCCGTGCGGCTGGGAGGTCATTCTCAAGCCTGGGACTATTGAATCCCGCCGGGTTAGAAATTAAAATATGTAGATTCTTTAATTTCATGCGCCGCACGCGTTCCGGGACACGAGACGCATGAGTGAGACGAGGACGGCCGGCGCCGGGTTGAGGTTCCCCAAAATTGTAAATCATCCTTTACAAGCCGGCGGCCCCCAGCGGCACACAATCAAGATTACCATGCCCTTCCATCCTAACGGCGGGAAGGCCTGGAACCTTCATCCCGCAATTCAATCGTGGAGCAATCCTACATGTACAGCCAAAACGAGCGAATCAAACCGATCAATATCGAAGACGAGATGAAGACCTCGTACATCAGTTACGCGATGTCGGTCATCATCCAGCGCGCGTTGCCGGACGTGCGGGATGGATTGAAACCCGTGCACCGGCGGGTGATCTACGCCATGCGGGAATTGGGGCTGACGCACCGGTCGGCTTATAAAAAATCGGCCCGGATCGTGGGGGAAACGATGGGCAAGTACCATCCCCACGGGGATTCGGCCATCTATGACACCCTGGTGCGGATGGCGCAGGATTTCACCTACCGTTACCCCCTGGTGGACGGGCAGGGAAACTTTGGATCGGTGGATGGAGATAACGCGGCGGCCATGCGCTACACGGAAGCGCGTTTGTCGGCCATCGCGGAAACGCTGCTGACGGACATTGAGAAGAACACGGTCGATTTCGTCCCCAATTTCGACGGCCAATTGGACGAGCCGGCGGTGCTCCCTTCGGAGATACCCAATCTGTTGATTAATGGTTCGTCGGGCATCGCGGTGGGCATGGCCACCAATATCCCGCCGCACAACCTGTCGGAGGTGGTGGACGCCACGGTGGCCATGATCGACGATCCCGAAATCGACACGGGCGGCTTGATGAAATACATCAAAGGGCCGGATTTCCCGACCGGCGGCTACATCTGCGGGCGGGAGGGGATCGCGGAAGCCTACTCGACAGGGCGGGGCCGGGTGATCATGCGGGCAGTGACCCAGAAGGAACAACTGTCGCAAGGAAAAGAGGCGATCGTGGTCACCGAGTTGCCCTACATGATCAACAAGGCCAAACTGGTGGAAGACATCGCCACCCTCGTGCGCACGAAGAAGATCGAGGGCATCGCCGACCTGCGGGACGAGTCGGACCGGGAAGGCATGCGCATCGTCATCGAACTCAAGCGGGGCGAAAACGCGGAAGTGGTGATGAACCAGCTGTTCAAGCACACCCGCATGCAGGCCACGTTCGGGATCATCCTCCTGGCTCTGGTCGATAACCGGCCCCAGTACCTGACCCTGCGGGAGATGGTATCGCATTTCATCGATCACCGGCGCGAAGTGATCATCCGCCGGACGCAATACGATTTGGAAAAGGCCGAAGCGCGGCTGCACATCGTCGAGGGGCTGCGCATCGCGGTGGACAACATCGACGAAGTCGTCAGCCTGATCCGGAAATCCCGGGACCGCGAAGAGGCCATGAACGGCCTGATGCAGCGGTTCGAACTAAGCGAGATCCAGGCCAAGGCGATCCTCGAAATGCAACTCGCGCGTCTGATCGCTTTGGAACGGGAAAAATTGGAAGACGAGTATAACCAGCTGATCAAAGACATCGAGTATTACCATAAGGTCTTGAGTACACCCGCGTTGGTCATGTCCATCATGAAAAACGAGCTCGTGGAGATCAAGAAGCGCTTCGGTGACGACCGGCGCACGCGGATCATCAGCGCCGCGTCCGATTTTGAGGTGGAAGACCTGATCGCGGAAGAAAACATGGTGGTTACCATCTCCCACTCGGGGTATATCAAGCGCATCGGCACTTCCACCTACCGCCGCCAGTTGCGCGGCGGGCGGGGCACCATAGCCATGAACACGAAAGAAGAGGATTTCGTGGAATACCTCTTCATCGCCTCGACGCATCACTACATCCTTTTCTTTACCAACCTGGGCCGGGTGCACAGGCTCAAGGTGTACGAACTGCCCCAGGGCGGGCGGCAGTCCAAGGGAAAAGCCATCGTCAATCTCTTGCAGTTGGAGAAGAACGAGATGGTCACGGCCATGGTGCCCGTAGCGGAATTCATCGACAACCGCTACCTGATGATGGCCACCCGCCTGGGCGTGGTCAAGAAAACCGAACTGAACGCCTTTTCCAATCCCCGCCGGGGCGGGATCAATGCCATTACCCTGGATGAAGGAGACCAGCTGTTGAGCGTCTGGCTTACCAGCGGAGACGATGATGTGGTCCTGGCCAGCCGCAACGGGATGGCGATCCGCTTTTCCGAAAAAGATGTCCGGCCCATGGGACGCACCGCGCGGGGAGTCATCGGCATCCGCTTGGATCCAGGCGACGAAGTCGTTGGGATGGTGGCGGGCCACCCGGACGCGTACCTGCTGACCGTGACAGAAAAAGGCTATGGAAAACGGACGAAGGGCGAGCTGTACCGGAAGATCCGCCGGGGAGGCAAAGGTGTCATCGACATCCAGACTTCGGAACGAAACGGCAAAGTAGTGGGGATTTTGGCATGCTATGACGATGACGAGTTCATGATTGTCACCAAACGCGGTGTGGCCATCCGGATGAGTGTGAGCAACATCCGCGCGATTTCCCGGAACACACAGGGAGTGCGGCTGATCAAACTGGAAGAAGGGGATGAAGTGGCGGCCATCGGCAAGCTCCCGGAAGCCAAGGAAGAAAAGAAAATGGGCAACAACCACGACGTCTCGGCCGAAATGTTCGAAACTGAAGACCATTTAATGGAAATCGGCGCGGAAGAAGAAGTAGAAATCGGCGCGGAAGAAAATGAAGATACCCATCAATAAAGGAGTTTTCCTTGCCGATATTGATGGTTGTATAAAACAGGTTGGCTTATCAGCGGTTAATGAACACGATTTCAGGCCGCTTAGGAAGTATTTTCCTGATAGATGCGGGAAAAGGAGAAAAAAGCGGACATCCCGAAAATCCAAAAAAATCGCCCAATCATTCTAACACTTTTGGATTCAATGTGTTATACTGAAATCAGCAATATGGCATTGCTCTTGCTGCTAGAGGAACATGGATGTTGAAAAGCAAGGAGCGGAGCGATGCTGGAAAATTGGTTTCTGGAATACCCCATAACACCAGAAATCAAAGGGCTGATCTGCGCGGCATTGGCGGTTTGCCTCTTTGTGGTTCATATCTGGAATCCAAAGAGAAAACGCCGGCAGCGGGAATTCGTTCGACACCGGTTACTGGAATACCTGGATATCGATCCCAGCGAATATGGCCGGGAGAAGGAGAAATTGATGATTCCCGATATCCAACCACCGCGGCCCATTCCCAATCCTACGCTGGAACGGTTGGATGATTATGTAAAAATTCTGAAAGAACAAACTATTCAAAACCAAAAAGAGTTCTAATTCATTAAGCCGATTCTCAAAAAAAAGGGTATACTAGAGCATCGGGTAAACGCGAAATCGAACGATTGGAGATATATAGAGAGTCCACACGATGTGTGAGGAGGCAGAGGATAGCCATTCCTCAAGGTACCTCCGAACTCCTCCCTCATCGCCCTCAACCCTGGGGGCCTTGTGCCCCGTTGGCGCCAGATGATCTCTGGCGCATTTTTTTGTTCTGGGAGTGGAATCCTAATAGAAATGGAATCCCGTTGTTGAATCCACCCCACCGGCTGATGCTCAAGGAGAAATACAGAAAGGCAAAGAGTTCCATTTGGAGTCTTCTTGCAGTCCCCCCCGGGGAGAACCAATTGTTTCATGAATCACCTTGCAGGTTGGTGAACAAAGGGGGAAAACATTCTCATTGGGAATGAACCTCTTGGAGAAGAGTATAAATTCCTGAAAAAAACCTTGGGAATTATTTCTCCGAAGGCAGAACTTTCTGTGTGCTTGTTTCGTGGCATGAATATGGTTGGAAACGCTACACGATTTTCTCTCCCTCAGGGGGAGGGGTCAGGTGAGAGGTACCCAGAAAGCGCAATAGGCACCGTTCACGACTACTGGGTAAATAGCCGCAATTAGTATATATTTTCAATGGAATCGATTTGACGGATTACTGATCGCTCTGGGTACCCGGAGTGAAGCGGTAAATATCGCCATTGGAAACGAGTCCGTTGGTGACACTATAGGGCAAAATCCCTTCCGCCTGAGTCGCAATGTCCTCATGACGGTCCGGTCCGGAAGAAAGCACCAACATCACACTGCCTGACCGTACCGCGTTGCATACACCCGGGCAACCCCAGGTCCAGCCTGCCTTGACCACTTCCTTCACATTCCACGCGGGGTAGTAATAGGCGTGATTATGCTGGGGTTGATCCCCCACCCGCTCGTTGAGGAAATTATCCAGAGGAATCGAGGACATATAAGCGATTGGGGTGGTTAGGCAACGGTAAATGGAATCAGATCCCCACGCCGTGCCGCCGAAAAACGGATAGCCGTTGTTATCCAGGTTGTATAGATCAAAGGCCATGCAAATGCTGCGGATATCCGAATAGGTTCTTGCCACCTTGGCTTTGATTTGCGCGTTCAAAAAATTGGGGACCGCGATCGCCGCCAGGATACCGATGATCGCCACGACAATTAGGAGTTCGATTAATGTAAACCCGGGGGTACACGGACGGGGTGTGTATTTTATCATAGATAAGAAGGCTCCTTTTCCTCAAATCAGACCCCTGATTCAAGAGTTTAAAAAAATTCCAGTCTCTAGAGAATGATATCTTATACCCCCCTGCAACGCCAACCCGCTGATCCCGGTTCTCCTGAAGAATTTGCCTAATCCGGTATTCGGCCTTGTCAATCGCCGGCGCTGGTCCGCAACGACGGACCGACGCGGATGATGTCCCCCCGGCTGATTAATCCGTTGGTTACATGATAGCGGTCGTCTCCGAATCCGGCCTGCCACTCACCGTCCGGCCCGATTGAGTAAAACATGTAATAGGCCCGGCCGGTGAAGGTCCCGTAAGGGAACGGGGCATTGGAGCCGAAATAGACATAGCATTCGATCCAATCGGTTTTGGGATTATCGAGGGGGATGAACGGATCCTTGGGGATTTGTGAGACATACGCCACCGGCGTGGTCAACACGCCGATGCCGGTAATAGTCTGCTGGATCCCGTTAAATTCAATCGTCCTCGCCGCCGGCCGGATCACGCCGGAACCGTTGTCCACTGGATAGGCGTTGGCGTCCAGGTGATAAGCCGTGAGCGCGTCCTCCAGCATGCGGTGTTCCGCGTACACGCGCGACAGCATGGCCCGCAGCCGGGCGTTGATGAAGTTAGGAACGGCAATGGCGGCCAGGATGCCGATGATCGCTACTACAATCAACAATTCAATCAACGTGAAGCCGGATTTCTCCCGGAGGAGGCGGTATGAAAAGTCCATGAGGTTCTGTTTTATTCTTCGGATCCTCCCGGCAAGCAGGATTCCGCCCGGAAGCGCACGGATTCTTTTATTTCGGTACTACAAGCCAGGATATCCCCGTTCAGCTACTGGCACAATGTCAGCCCATGCTGGCAGTCCGATTCCGTCTTTTTCCGTTCCCCCAAATTCCCTACCAGCGCATGCGTGAATTGGATGTTATACGGCAATTACAAATTTTTAATTTCATTTTCAACCAGGGCTTCACTTTAAGAGTGACCGGTGTCCGGTAGAATGATGAAAAACATCATGTACCGGTTAGGATTGAAATAATGATCGAAGTCCAAGAAAAAGGTGTCATTCAAGATAAATACAGGATGCGAAATGCTTGCCCTGAGCGGATCGAGGAGATTCTCCGCCGCTTTCCCCAGAAGAAATCCGCCTCGCTGCCGTTGCTTTATTTGGCCTGGGAGACGTATGGTTACGTATCACCCGAGGCGATGGAGGAAGTCGCGGAAATCCTGGGAACTAGTCCTGCCTACATCCAAGGCATAGCTACCTTTTACACTATGTTTCCCTTGAAACCCACTGGGAAATATCACATCGAGGTTTGCACCAATATTTCGTGTCATCTAACTGGAGCGAATGAGGTTCTGCGGACGCTGGAAGAAAAGCTGGGCATATCCTGCGGAGAATGCACTAAAGATGGCCGGTTTTCTTTGCAAACGGTGGAATGTCTGGCGGGATGTTCGTGGGCGCCTTGCCTTCATATCAATGGCCGGGAATATACCCACATGACACCCGAGAAGGTTCATGAATTGCTTGATTCCCTTGAATAATGAGAAGTTACTGCATTTTTCGGGTATATGTCTTCCATGATTGTTGACTTTTCCCATAAACTTGAGAGAATCCTACAGGACAGGTAGAATATTAACTAACTTAGTCAACTATTGGATAATAAAAATACCGCCAATGAGTAGCGAAACCCGAATTGTTCTGCCGCCTCCCGCATCCTCCGATTTACTTACCGTCCACGCTTACCAAGAAATCGGCGGATACAAGGCCTTGGCCAAAGCGCTGAAAACCCTGACGCCTGGCCAAGTGGTGGAAGAATTAAGGAAATCCGACCTCCGGGGGCGGGGAGGCGCGGGATTCCCCACGGGGATGAAATGGTCGTTTATCCCCAAAGGCTCACCGCAACCGGTTTATCTTTGCTGCAACGCCGATGAAAGCGAACCGGGGACCTGCAAGGACCGGATCATTATCGAGCAGGATCCACACAAGTTGCTTGAAGGGATCCTCATCGCCTGTTATGCCATCGGTTCTCATCAAGCGTTCATTTATATCCGGGGTGAATTCCACCGGGGCGCGCAGATTCTGCAGATGGCCATCGAGGACGCACGGCGCCATGGCCTGATCGGTCCGAATATTCTGGAAAGCGGATTCGATTGCGAAATCGACGTCTACCGGGGCGCGGGGGCTTACATCTGTGGCGAAGAAACCGGCTTGCTGACCTCGCTCGAAGGCCAACGGGGGTATCCGCGCAACAAACCTCCCTTCCCGGCCATCGCGGGACTGTATGGCTGCCCCACTATCATCAACAATGTGGAAACTCTGGCAACCATTCCCGTCATAATCGAAAAGGGGGGCGAGTGGTATACCCGTTTCGGGACGGAAAAAAGCCGGGGGACACGGCTCCTGTGCCTGAGTGGGCATGTGAACAAGCCCGGAGTGTACGAAGTGGAACTGGGAACCATGACCCTGCGGGAGTTTATCATGAACTTCGGCGGCGGGGTTCCGGGGGGGCGGAAGATCAAAGCGGTGATTCCCGGCGGATCGTCCATGCCGGTGCTGCGGGAGGACCAACTGGATGTCAAACTGACGTTCGAGGACATCCAAACAATGGGTTCGTCCTTGGGCTCGGGAGCGGTCATCGTCATGGACGAAACCGTGGATATGGTGGAGATCGCTTTGCTGATCGCCCGGTTTTACGAACACGAATCGTGCGGGCAATGCACCCCTTGCCGGGAGGGAACCCACTGGTTCGTCCAAATTCTAGAAGCCATCCATCAAGGCCGGGGACAACTGGACGATTTGGATTTAATCCTGGACATTTGCCGGTCGGAGTACACCTCGATCTGTCCCTTATGGGCCGCGGCGGTCTGGCCGGTCCGTTCCTTCGTGCAGCAGTTCCGGGGAGAATTCGAGCGCAAAATCCGAAAGCCGGAACCCCGGCCGGAAAGGACGGAAGCCCTGACGGTCCACTGAAGAACCAAGGAACCTCGGTTTATGAATCAAGAGAACGCAACGGTCACCGTAACCATCGACGGCCGGCCGGTCACGGTCAAAAAGGGAACCACCTTGCTCGAAGCGGCCCGGCAATTGGGCATCGCGATCCCCCATTATTGTTACGATCCCGCGTTGTCCATCGTCGCCAGTTGCCGTTTGTGCCTGGTGGAGATCGAGCATGTGCCCAAGCTGCAGCCTTCGTGCTCGACACCGGCGGCGGACGGGCAGATTGTCTTCACGCAAAGCCCCAAAGTTCTGGATGCCCGCCGGATGCAAATGGAGTTCTTGCTGGTGCAGCATCCGCTCGATTGCCCGGTATGCGACCAGGGCGGCGAATGCCAATTGCAGGAATACAGCATGCGCCACGGCACGGACGACACCCGCTTTCGCTACCAACGGCGCACGTTTCCCAAGCCAAACATCGGACCCCTGATCGATCTGGAGCGGAACCGCTGTATCCTCTGCAGCCGCTGTGTCCGTTTCATGGAGGAGATCGCGGGCGAGGGGGAACTGGCCATCGTACAGCGGGGGTATAAATCTTGTATCGCGACCTTTCAAGACCGTCCGTTGAAAAATGAATTCGCGGGCAACACTATCGACCTGTGCCCGGTTGGCGCGCTGACCAGCAAAGTGACCCGTTTCCGTGCCCGGGTGTGGGAATTGGAAAAGAAACCCTCAGTCTGTTCCCTGTGTTCGGTGGGATGCAATATTTTCCTGGAGCACCGTAACCGCACGCATGAGATCCTGCGGATCGAGCCCCGCGTCAATCTGACCATCAACTCGCGCTGGATTTGCGACATCGGGCGGTTTGCTTTCGACCAGTTCAACCCCAGCCACCGCGCTACGCAGCCTATTGTCCGGAATGAAAAAGGAGAGCCGAACGCGGCCCGGTGGGCGGAAGCCATCGGCCTGACGGTGAAGACACTCAAGGAGATCATCCAGTACCGGGGAAGTCAGGCAGTGGCAGGGATCATCGGCCCGCGTCCCAGCAACGAAACTCTGTTTTTGTTTCAAAAGTTCTTCCGGGAATTACTTCAGACGAACAATATCGATCACCGGACAGAACATATCGTCCCGTATAACGAGGATGGCTACCTGACTTCGATCGCGCTCCGGGCAGTCAATCAGCCTTTCCAGGAAATTCAGGAAGCACAGGGCATTTTTCTGTTGGGGTGCGATCTGCCTAACGAGTTGCCCATTCTGCATTTGCAAGTCCGGGGCCGGGCGGCGGCGGGCGCGCGGATCTACGCGGCGCACCATCATCCCACGCGGCTGGATCGGATTTGCGCGGGGAGTTGGACTTACCGTCCGGGCGGAGAAACGCTGTTCTTAGCGGCCTTGTTACGCCTGACGGCGGAAGAAAAAGGTCTCCAGTTGCCGGAAGAGATTCAAGAAATCCTTAACGCTCTGCCGGTTCAAGAAGTGGAAAAAAAGGCTGGGATCACTACCGGCGAAATTCGAAACATCGCGCGGGGGATTCTCCAAACGGATCGGGCCACGATCTTTCTGGGGGAATCGTTGTTCACGTCCTGGAAGGGGCCGGTGCAGGTCCGTTTGGCAGCCGAGTTGGCCGCCTTGCTGAGGCGCGATCCAGGCCTGCCCCTGCCGTTAAGCCTGTTGCTGCCGCATAATAACTCGCGGGGGGCGGCGGATATGGGTTGTTATCCGCACCGGGGGCCAGGTTACCGGCTGGTATCGCCGCCGGGGCGGAACACGACACAAATTTTAGAAGGATGCCTGGATGGCTCGATCCAGGGCCTGGTTCTTTTTCATACCGATATTTTGGAAGAGTATCCGGACCGAGATTTGGTCCGGCGGGCTTTGGAAACGGTTCCATTCCTGGCGGTGGCGGATTCCCATCTATACGAGACCGCGAAACATGCCGCAGTGTTTATGCCTCTCTCCACCTATACCGAAGAGGATGGAACCTATACCAACCTGGCCGGCCGGGTGCAACGGGCCGAAAAAGCCATGCCGCAACTTGAAGGCACACTCACGGGCTACCAAGTCTTGTTGGCCTTGGGGGAACGCTGGGGCGCGTCCTGGCGGCCAACGCGGCCCGAACGCATTTTAGAGGCGATCACCCGTGAAGCCGCGCCGTATCAAGCCATCTCGTGGAGCGGTTTGAGGCGGGAAGGCCAAATGACGAAGCCAGTGGATCTGGCACTCTTTGAATCAATGCCCGTGCCCACGATATCCTGGCCACGAAGTTTGGACGAACCTGCGGCGCCCGGCTTTCCCTTCCGGCTGATCTGGGGGCGGTACCTGTTCGACCGGGCCGGCGAGAAACGTTTCGCTCCGCCGCTGGTCGAACGCAGCGAGGCGTGCGTGGCGGAAATCCATCCGGACGACGCGGCGCGGTTGGGAATCCAGGAAGGAGGATATGCGATAGTGACGGGCGAACTGGGTTCGGCGCGGTTGCCGGTGCGGATTTCCGCGGCCACCCAGCCGGGTTGCGTAACCCTTTTGGGACGATATGATAACGTGTCCGTGAACGGGCTGGCGGCGGAAGACAATCCTTGGATCACCCTGCAACCATGAGCGCATTGGAAATCGCGGGATACGCGGTACTCAAGATCATCCTCATTGTGACCGCGGTCATGGGCGCCGTGGCGTTTTTACCCTGGCTGGAACGCAAGCTGATCGGCCATTTCCAGCAGCGCTTCGGTCCCTACCGTGTCGGTCCCTTTGGTTTGCTGCAGCCCTTGGCTGATGCCATCAAGTTGCTATTCAAAGAAGACATCCTTCCCCGCCAAGCCGACCGGGTGCTGTATTTCACCGCTCCGTGCCTGGCGCTGGCGACGGCGATGATGAACCTGGCGGTGATTCCTTTCGGGCCGGCGTTCACGGTGCTGGGCCGGGACGCGGGAAATCTGCAGATCGCGGACGTAAACGCGGGTTTGCTGTACGTGATCGGCATCAGTTCCCTGGGTGTCTACAGCATATTTTTAGCGGGATGGAGCTCGAGCAACAAATATTCGCTGCTCGGGGCATTGCGGTCGTCCGCCCAAATGTTCAGTTACGAATTGACGCTGGGTTTGTCGGTGGTGACGGTCCTGATGGCCGCGGGAACGTTTCAATTGAGCGGAATCGTCGCCAGCCAGGAGAACGGCTTTTGGAACTGGTGGGTATTCAGTCCGCAGTGGCTGGTGCTTCCCGGAGTGACGGGTTTTTTCTTGTTCCTGATCTCAGGATTCGCGGAAACCAACCGCCTGCCCTTCGATCTGCCCGAGGCGGAGACCGAACTGGTGGCGGGGTATCACACGGAATACAGCAGCATGAAATTCGCCATGTTTTTCATGGCCGAATACATGAACATGATCGTGGTTTCCTCCATCGCCACCACGCTCTTTTTGGGAGCCTGGCATTCCCCCCTGCCGTTCGCGCCGTTTACGTCAATCCCAGGGTGGATATGGTTTGGGGCAAAAGTCTTCGTGTTATTGTTCCTGTTCATATGGGTACGCGCCACCCTGCCCCGTTTCCGGTACGATCAATTGATGAAATTCGGATGGAACATTCTGCTTCCCCTGGCGCTGGGCAACATCTTCCTGGCGGCGGTGGGATTGATGGTGGGGACCTAGCGGAAACATAGGACAAAGCGAGTATGGCGGCAACGTTATTTTTCTGGGTCTGCGCGGTGGCGGCGTTCTTCTTCGGCGTGGGAGTGATCGTGGCCCGCAATCCCATGTACAGCGCCCTTAGCCTGATAGGGACCTTTGTGGCCACGGCCGGATTGTTCTTGTTGTTGCACGCGGAATTTCTCGCCTGGATCTTGATCATCGTCTACACCGGGGCGGTAATGGTGTTGATCATCTTCGTCATTTCCCTACTGAACCTGCAGCGGGAAGACCCGGTTCGGCTCGACACTCCCCGCCGGTGGGGCATCGGCCTGGCCCTGTTTTTCGGCCTGATATTTTTGGTGTATCTGTTCCGCGATCCTTCGGTGGGTTTCGAGGTCACGGTTCCCCTTACGGACAATCCCGCATGGGGCAGTCCCACCAGCGTGGCCCGTGATTTGTTGACCCGGTACCTGATTCCTTTCGAGTTGGCGGCGGTTTTATTGACAGCAGCGGTGATCGGCGCGGTGGTCCTGGCCCGCAAGGCAGAACCGGAGGAGAAGAGCGGCCCGGAGGGGTGAACAAACCGGACGGCAGAAAACGGACCTCCCCCATAACCCGGGAGGCGGATGGACACGATGGTCAGTTTGAATCATTACCTGTTGCTGAGCGCGGTGCTGTTTACGCTGGGCGTGCTGGGCGTCATGGCGCGGAAAAACGCCCTGGTGATCCTCATGTCGGTGGAATTGATGCTCAACGCGGCCAATCTGGCCATTGTGGCGTTCATCCGGTACGCTCCCCCACTCGGCGGGGATGCCGGACTCGCCTATTTGCAGATGGCCGGCAACGGCATGGTGTTTGTCTTTCTGATTCTCACCGTATCGGCGGCCGAGGTGGGGGTGGGACTCGCGGTGGTGATCAACCTGTTCCGCCAGCGGGAAACCGTCAATATCGAAATCGCCAACTTATTGAAAGGATAATCGAGTCACGAAACCATGACGACGCCTCCCCCGCCGTTCCCGGATCTCGCGCTCATGGCCGTCTCTCCTCAGGCCGTCCTGTTGATCACGGCCCTGGTGATATTGTGTCTGGACCTGCTGGGAAAGAAAATCGAAAAAATCAACATCACCTTGACCGCGCTGACCGGTGTGGTGGCCGCGTATGCCTGCACGCAAGGTCTGAGCGCTTCGGACGAAGCGGTGTTTGCCGGCATGGTGTGGCGGGACGGCTGGAGCATCTACCTTGACCAACTGTTCCTGGCCGGTACGGCGCTCATTGTGCTCCTGAGTCATTTGTACGCCGAACGGCAGCAGATGGACGCCTACGGGGAGTTCACGGTCCTGATGCTTTTCGCCACGCTAGGGATGATGGTTGTCTCCATCAGCGCGGACTTGGTGACTGTCTTCATCGGCATCGAATTGCTCTCGATCTGCCTGTATGTCCTCACCGGATTCAACAAGTCCAGCTTGGCTTCGGGCGAGGCGGCGGTGAAATATTTCCTCTTGGGGGCGTTCTCCACCGGCTTTTTCGTGTACGGCTTGGCCTTTTTATTCGGCGTGTGCCATACCACCAATCTGGGGGCGATCGGGCAGGCGGCGGCTATGGAAGAGGGCACCCCCTTGCTGGTGTTGGGCTTCGCGTTGGTGCTGGCGGGACTGGGCTTCAAGATCTCTCTGGTCCCCTTCCATATGTGGGCACCGGACGTTTACCAGGGAGCGCCAACCCCGGTGACGGCCTGGATCGCGGCAGGATCGAAAATCGCGGGATTCGCCGCGCTGGCGCGCATCTTTTCGTTGCCGGATCTGTCCTTCGCGCCCCTGGGGGAACTATGGGCGGAGGGGATTTGGCTGCTGAGCCTGGCGACGATGATCGTGGGGAACGCGGGGGCTTTGGTGCAAAACGACATCAAGCGGTTGCTGGCGTATTCTTCCGTGGCGCATGGCGGCTATCTGGCCATGGCGTTCACGGCACGCAACACGGTGGGTTTGGAGGCGCTGTTCTTTTACTTGGCGGCGTACCTGTTCATGACCATCGGAGCGTTCGGAATCGTGATGCTGGCCCGCCGGAACGGAGAGGAATGCTGCAGCCTGGCCGATTTTTCGGGCTTGGCCCATCAGCATCCGATGTTAGGGGCGCTGATGGCGGTGTTCTTGTTTTCGCTGGCGGGAATGCCCTTCACGGCGGGATTCGTCGGCAAGTTGTGGCTGTTCGGCGCGGCTATCCAGGCGGAGTATTACGTGCTGGCCGTGACCGGCATTTTGACTACTCTGTTGTCGTTTTATTACTACCTGCGGGTGATCGTGTACATGTACATGCGGGAACCGGAGTCCGGGACGGTTTTTGATCCGCCGGCGGCATCCGGCGTCATCGCGACAGGCATGGCCGCTTTAGGGATTGTGGTTTTGGGTGTGTTTCCGAATCTGGTCTGGAAGGTCCTGGCGGCCCAAATGAGGGGCATATGAAATACTGGGTTTGGTTGATTCCCTTGTTGCCGGGGATGGCAGCGCTGGCCAATGGGCTGTTGGGGCCGCGCTGGATCCGAGGCAAGGCGGGCCACGTGGCCGCGGCGGCGCTGGCCGGTTCGTTTCTGCTGGCGTTGGGCGTCTGGGGATCCCTCCTGGCGCGGGACGCGCATGCCCGGACCATGGAATTCGAGTATTACACGTGGCTGGCGGTGGAGAAGCTGGCGGTTCCGGCCGGCCTGTTGATCGATCCCCTCTCCACAGTGATGATGTTGGTGGTGACGTTCGTGGGGACGGTGATTTTCGTCTACGCCATTGGTTATATGCGCGGCGATCCCGGGTATGTGCGTTTTTTCACGTACATGCCGCTCTTCGCGTTCTTCATGCTGATCCTGGTGATGGGCAACTCGCTGCCGCTGCTGTTCATCGGCTGGGAAGGCGTGGGATTGTGTTCGTATTTGCTGATCGGGTACTACTACGAGCGGGACTACGCGGCCAATGCGGGCACCAAGGCGTTTTTGGTCAACCGGATTGGCGACTTCGGCTTTCTCTTGGGCATGCTGTTGCTGTTCTGGTACACGGACACCTTGAAATTCACGGAATTGAACGGCGTGGTTCCCGCGTTGTTCGTGGAACAGGTGGTCCCGGTGACGGTCATCACCCTGCTGTTGTTCTTGGGAGCCACCGGCAAATCGGCCCAACTTCCGTTGTTTGTGTGGCTGCCGGACGCCATGGCCGGTCCGACGCCGGTCAGCGCCCTGATCCACGCGGCGACGATGGTGACCGCCGGGGTGTACATGGTGGCACGGTTGAATGTCCTGTTTTCCCTGGCCCCCGCCACGTTGCTGGTGATCGGCGCGGTGGGCGGATTGACCGCGGCCGGAGCAGCGAGCATCGCCCTGGCGCAGCGGGAAGTGAAAAAGATCCTGGCTTATTCCACGATCAGCCAGCTGGGCTATATGTTCGTGGCCTGCGGCAGTGGAGCGTATGGGGCGGCCCTTTTTCACCTGATGACGCACGCCTTTTTCAAAGCCTGCCTCTTTTTGGGCGCCGGCTCCGTGCTGCACGCCTTGCACCGCACTACGGATGTGGATGTCTTCGAAGCGGGCGGACTGCGCAAAACGATGCCCTACACGCGGGCCACATTTTTCATCGCGGCGCTGGCCATCGCCGGCATCCCCCCCCTGGCCGGATTCTTCTCCAAGGACGAGATCCTGTGGGAAGCCTTCTCGGCGGGGCGCATCTTCCTCTGGGTGCTGGGCTGCGCGGCCGCGTTTCTGACGGCGTTCTATATGTTCCGGCTCTACACTCTCCTGTTTTCAGGCGAGTTCCGGGGAACGGAAGAGCAAAAGGCCCATCTGCATGAATCGCCGTCCCTCATGTGGATCCCGCTGGCGGTGTTGGCCTTCTTTTCGGTTACGGCAGGCTGGTTGAACATGCCCTTGCTGGGATACACGGGCTTCCATGATTTTCTTGGATCCATTCTCCACGCGCCCCCCAGCATGGAAAGTGAAAGCCTGTTGGCCGGCGGAGTCTCGAAACATGTGGCGGAATGGCTGCTGGCAGGATTCTCGGTCTGCGTGGCGCTGGCGGGGATCTTCGCCGCCCGGCTGTTGTATGTCTGGGCGCCGGAGTTGCCCGGCCGGCTGCAGGAAACCTTCGCGGCGCCCTATCAGATCTTGTCCGGAAAATACCGGGTTGATGAAATCTACGACCAGGTTTTTGTGCAAAATTACTTTCGTTTGTGCCGCTTGGCCCAATGGTTTGACGACCGGGCGGTCATCGCCGCGCTGAACCAGCTGGCGCGGTCCGTAGCCCAGGCGGCGGACCGGCTGCGCCGGATCCAAACGGGCGCGATTCCTCATTACGCGCTGGCCACCGTGCTGGGCATGGTGTTTCTGGCGGTTTGGTTGTTGCTATGTTATTGACTCTGATCACCTTCTTTCCCCTGCTGGGCGGCCTATTGCTGCTTCTGATTCCGAAGCGGCAGGCCGACTGGTGCAAAGAAACGGCGTTCGGCATCTCGCTGGCCCCCCTGCTGCTGTGCATCCCCTTGCTGATGATGTTCCCGTACGGTGAGGAGGGTTTCCACCTCGGCCCCGCGCCCGTGAGTTGGATTCCCGCGCTGGGCATCGATTACCGGGTGGGAGTGGACGGACTGAGCCTGGTGTTAATTGTTTTGACCACGCTGCTTACCCCGTTATCGATCCTGGCCTCGTTCCCCAGCATTCAAAAGCATCGAAAAGAATTCTATTTCTTCATGCTGTTGCTGGAGACCGGCATATTGGGGACCTTCATCGCGCTGGACTTGTTTTTGTTCTATTTATTCTGGGAACTGATGCTGGTTCCCATGTATTTCATCATCGGCGTCTGGGGCGGGCAGGACCGGGTGTATGCCAGCATCAAATTTATTCTCTACACCGCGTTCGGTTCGGCGTTGATGCTGATCGTCATCTTTTACCTGTACTTTGAGGCCAACCAGGCGTTGCAAGGTATCGTGTCGTTCAATTTCCAGAATTTCACCGCCCTCCGTTTGGACCCGGCTGTCCAGAAATGGCTGTTCGCGGGATTCGTGCTGGCTTTTTTGATCAAGATGCCGGTATTCCCGCTGCATACCTGGCTGCCCTACGCGCACACAGAAGCCCCCACGGCAGGTTCGGTGATCCTGGCCGGGCTGTTGCTGAAAACCGGCGTGTATGGATTCTTGCGGTTCGCGGCGCCGATTTTCCCCGAAGCCACCGTGGCCTTCACGCCGGTGCTCCTGGTGCTGGCTATCATCGGCGTGATCTACGGCGCGCTGGTGGCCATGGCCCAGAGCGACGTGAAACGGCTGGTCGCCTACTCGTCGGTAAGCCACATGGGCCTTTTGCTGGCGGGCATCCTGGCCTGGAACACACAAGGCATCCAAGGCGGGATCATCCAAATGATTAACCACGGCCTCTCCACCGGAGCGTTGTTTTTGATCGTGGGGATCCTCTACGACCGGCGGCACACCCGTGAGATCCGCGAATTCGGCGGGCTGGCCAAGCCGATGCCGGTCTACGCGGCGTTTTTCATGATCTTCCTGCTCTCGTCGATCGGCCTGCCGGGGCTGAATGGCTTCATCGGCGAGTTCCTGATCCTGATTGGATTGATGGGCCGCTCGATCCTGTGGGCTTGCCTGGCGGCCACGGGAGTGGTGCTGGGGGCAGCCTACATGTTATGGCTTTATCAAAAAATGATGTTCGGGCCCATTCATGGAGAAGCCAACCAGAATTTGAAGGACTTAACCGCCCGCGAAATCATAATCTTGCTGCCCATCGCGCTGCTTTGTTTCGGAATCGGCTTGTATCCCTATCCGCTGCAAAAAACGTTGGAACCACCGGTCAAGGCCATCGAGCGCGCCATCCAGCCGCATATCCAAGCCCGGCCCTGGCATGAGGCCCCGCTCCTGGAAATCGAAACCGGAGCCGTAATCCCCGGCCAATCTTCCCCCTAACCCTAATCGGCAATCCCTCACGCTGGGCAACGAAGAGTCCAAGAAAACAAATCATCCCCACACAACCCAACCCTCTTCCATTAATTTTTCTTCTCCCGGACCCCCTGCTGCCAGTTTTCCTGCCGCCTATCAAACCTATCCCTCTTTATAGTATGATGCAGTACCAGCACGGAACCTAATCCAGGGAGGGCCGAACATGGGAAGAATCCTGATCGGGATTAACATGGAATTCGTCCGGAGCGCGGACAAGTCGTTCGCCGAAGGCGTGCGCATCGCGGGGGAGATGGGGTATGAATACATCGAGCCGATGGTCCACAACGGGCGGGAGTTGCTGAGCGAGGCGGGGTATTTCCATTCGTACAGCATGGACGAGGATCCGTTGGCCATGCGGGAGATCTGCGACCGCCACGGGGTGAAAATTTCCGGTCTGTCGGCCCATTGCCCCCTGATGCGCCCGGAAATCAGCGTGCCCTACCTGCAGAGGGCCATCCGGTTCGCGTCGGACATCGGCGTCCCCATCGTCAACACGGACGAGGGGATCAAACCCGATTGGATGGACGACGAGCACGCCTTTCAGGTCATGAAATACACGCTCACCCAGGTAATGAAAACCGCGGAGCGCTACGGCGTGTACGTGGGCATCGAGGATCACCAGATCTATTCCAAAACCGTCGAGGGGCTGCTGCGCATCGCCACCCTGGTGGATTCGGAATACTTACAGATTAACTACGATACGGGCAACGCCTTCATGGCAGGCAATGATCCGTATGAAATGCTGGAAGCCGTCAAGCACAAACTGTATCACCTGCACGCCAAGGACATCGGCGGCGTGCAAATGGCCGAGCGGGGACAAGTCACTGGGGTGCCCGTCGGTGTAGCCTGCGGCGAGGGAGTGATTGACTGGAAGCGGGTTGCCGACATCGTCCGGCCCCTGCCCCGGGACATCGTCTTCTCGGTGGAATGCGGCACCATCGAGCAGGCGAGATCCAGCCTGGACCATCTGCGTCGGGTGGTGTAAGGAATTTGGGTGGGCTACGCTTCGCTATGAGCCCACCCTACAACTTTGATGGATGACAATCCCCGATAGTAGGGGCCCATTGCCATGGGCCCCGGCTTAGATTGAAAAATGACGTTGTTGCGTGAGGGAGTTGTAACCAGCGTGATAATGCAATTCAAAACTTTCCCTCACCCTAGCCCTCTCCCAGAGGGAGAGGGAATTTGGGGATTTACCTCCAATCGGAGGGGATAATGAATCCCCTGCTTTTAAAGCGCCCCTTTTAAGGGGCCGCCAGATAACCGCCCGGGGTTTCAACCCTGGGTAAAAAACGATGGCTGACATCGCGCGAGGAGCGCATCCAGGAAAGCGATGAAATCCGGCCGGGCATTATCGCCGATTCCGGGTATGACGGCGGCCTGGTGCGGATCGAAATACGGCAAGCGTCCAAAAATGTCGATAAAACCCAGGAAATCTATGTCTCGGTGAGCTGATATCCATCATTCATCCAAACGCAAACCAAATGCAAAGGGAGAATCCACTCATGACTCAATCCTCATCCAACCGCCGGCAATTCATCGCGCAAAGCCTGGCCGCCGGCGCGGCTCTCGGCGCGCTATCTGCCATCCGTCCGTCGCGGATTTTGGGCGCGAACGATCGCGTACAAATCGGCATCATCGGAACGGGAGGCCGCGGCCGCTACCACATCGGCTGGCTCGAGCGCACTTCCAAGGTGGAGCCGCTGACCGTTATCGCAGCGTGCGATATCTGGAATGTGCAACGGGAAAAAGCGAAAGAGGAGATCGAAAAACGGTTCCAGGTCACGCCGGCCTTGTACAAGGATTACCGCGAGATGCTGGACAACAAGGACATCGACGCGGTGTTGATCGCCACGCCCGATCATCAGCATTGCCCCATGGCCGCCGACGCCGTGAAAGCCGGCAAAGACGTGTACGTCGAGAAACCCATCGCCATCACCTTGGAAGAACTCAACGAACTGTACGACGTGGTCAAGGCTTCGGACCGTGTCGTCCAGCACGGAACGCAGGGCCGCAGCAGCGCAGGGGCCAAACCGGCGCGCGAATTCGTCCAATCCGGCCAATTGGGCAAGATTTTGCGGATCGAGGAATGCCGCAGCCATTATATCCCTTACTGGAATCATTACCCCAAACCGGAGCGGGAAGAGGATACCGACTGGAAGGCGTTTCTCTTCAACCGGCCCTACCGGCCGTTCGACGCCGACCAGCACGCCTGCTGGATGGGCTACCGCGATTTTTCGTCCGGGACCGTCGGCGGTTGGATGAGCCATTTCTCCGATTTCCTGCATTTCATCACCGGCGCGGGTTTCCCCATCACCGCCACGGCGCAGGGCGGCATCTATTCGCCCACCTCGGATCCCCGCCGCACCTGCCCGGACACGGTGACCGCGATTCTGGATTATCCGGAAGGCTTCACCACCCTCTACACCACGCATTTCGGCAACGCGGCCAACGATTACACGATCTTTTTCGGCACGAAGGGGACCATGGTCGTCAACGATCCGGACGGCAACCGGGATGGCATCCGCGCGCGGATTTCGGGCGACGGCAGCGAGCATCCGGACAAAGTTAAAGAGCCGATCGAATTGCCCAACACCACCGACGAAGACCACATGGCCAACTGGGTGCGGTGTATCCGCACCCGCGAGCAGCCCAACGCCGACATGGACGCGGGTTACAAGCATGGCGTGGCCTGCATCCTGGCCGACCGGGCGTACGAGGAAGGGCGCAAAATGAAGTTCGATCCGGAAAAACGGGAAATCGTCCCGGCGTAAAGGCAGGAGAGATCCTATGAAAACCACGGCCAGACGTTCGTTTTTGCGAACCACAGCGGGGGTGGCGGGCTGGATGCTCATTCAACCCCGCGCCTACCGGAGTAGCGCAGCGAATTCAAAAATAACCCTGGGAGTCATCGGCTGCGGCGGACGCGGATTCTTCATCGGCAAGAAGTTCATGGACAACGTGGGCAACGATGTTCACCTGGTGTCCGCGCACGACTATTTCGCCGACCGCCTGGAACGTTTCCAGAACCTCTTTGACATCCCCGCGGACCGCTGTTACACGGGATTCAAAGGCTACCAGGAAATCCTGGCCTCCAACGTGGACGGGGTGATCATCACCAGCCCGCCGTATTTTCATCCTGAGCATGCCGCCCAGGCCGTGGCGGCGGGGAAGCACGTCTGGCTGTGCAAACCGGTGGCGGTCGATGTCCCCGGCGCGCTCGACATTATCGAAACCGGGAAAAAAGCCCAAGGTAAAGTGACCCTGCTGGTGGATTTCCAATCCCGCAACAGCCCCTGCTTCGTCGAGGCGGTGAAACGTGTGCGCGAGGGGGCCATTGGTGAACTGGTCAGCGGCCAGGCGTTCAATCATTTCCCCTGCGGTGGACTGGCGCCAACCGCGGGGATGTCCCACAACGACGCGTTGATCCGCAACTGGGGAACCAATCCCGTGCTGTCCGGCGATGTCATCGTCGAACAGGCGGTCCACGCCGTGGACATCGCCAACTGGATCGCGGGCGCGCGCCCCACAAAAGCCTTCGGCACGGGCGGCCTAAAGGCGCGGCTTAACGCGGGCAAGAACTGGGATCATTTCCTCGTGACCTATTGGTACGGGGACGGACCCAAGGTCGATCTCAACGTGGCGCAATTCACGCGGGGCTATGAAGACCTGGGCGCGCGCTTCTATGGCACGAAAGGCGTGGTGGACGCCCATTACCGGGCCATCGACTGGGGCCACGGGCCGGTCACCATTACGGGCGACAACGCCTGGCCAGGGACTGATTTCGACAACACGTGGGATATCGGAGTCGACAACAACTGCAAAGATTTCGTGGCCAGCATCCGCAACGGCCGGTATCTCAACCACGCGGACTATGCGGCGGAAAGCACCCTGACCTCCATCCTGGGCCGCCAGGCCTCCTATGAGGAACGGGTGGTCACTTGGGAGGAGATGATCCAAGAGAACAAAAAACTGGATCCGGGTTTCGAGAGTTGAGCTTTCGAGCATTGGGTTTTTGCCAAGGAACGGTCTCGGCAGGACGGATTCGTTTTTGATGTCATTCCCGCGAAAGCGGGGATCCAGAGCATTGGAGCGCAGGCGCCCCGCCTGTAGCCTTTTGGTGCAACAGGCGTCCCGCCTCCACCCAATCCCGAAGGGGTGGAATATGAATAGCCGGTGGCGACACCCCCCGGTATCGCAAAAATGAAAACAACCCTGGAAAGGTTGAATGACATGGGTTTCCATCCCTGCGGGATTGGGAGGGTCTCTTTTCGTGACCGTAGGCTATCGCCTACGGCTATTCACATTCATTCCCTGCGGGGATCAAAGCCGTAAGTATGAGTTGGACTTATGGGTTAAGATCGGCCCGGGGAGAGGACCTGGATAAGGGAAGGCCTGAAAGAAGGGTTCCGTATAACAATAGGACCATCATATCCGCGTTCCCACGATCGCGGAATCATTCAACCCAAGGGGAGGTTTACCACATGCCGGCCATTGGATTTCACACGGACGCGTTCAACAGCAGCAACTGGAATTTCGAACAATGCCTGCAATGGGCCAAGGACCATGGACTGAAATACATCGAATGCGGGACCATCGACGGGACCGCGTACATCCAGGCCTTGGGGTATTACCCCCATCTCTCGTTGCTCGAGGATCCCATCTTGTGGCGCAAAAAGATGGACTCGTACGGGGTTCAATTCAGCCAGCTGGATGCCGCATTTCCCCTCAACAGCCTGGATGGCCTGACCATCGGCGTGCAGTACATCAAAAACGCCATCCGCTGGGCCAAATTGGCGGGCTGCCCGTACATCGATACCACCGATTTTCACGATAAACCAGAGGGCATGTCCGACCAGGAGGGATTGCTACTGCTCAAAATGGCGTATGGGGAAGTGTTGAAAACCGCCGAGTCTCACCACGTGGGGATCAACCTGGAACCGCACGGCTATTTCACCACCAAACCGCATTTTGTCGCGGAGATCCTGGACGCGTTCCCAAGCCCTTTCCTGGGTGTCAACATGGACACCGGGAACACCTTCATCGCGGGGCAGGATCCGGTAGCCTATCTCGATCAATTCAAAGACCGGGTCAAGCATGTTCACGTCAAGGATGTCAGCGAGGCGCTGGCCCAGGCCATGCGCGGCGAACTGACGGGCATCGCCATGAGCCAAAGCGCCATCGGTGAGGGAGTCAACGCGGAGAACATCAAGACGTGCATTGAGCTTCTGCAAAACCACGGTTACAACGGTGTCTTCAGCATGGAATGCGAAGGAGCCGTGCTGGAGAAATCGCTCAACTGGATGCGGACCGTGGTGAAGGAAGGGTGATTTCATGTGATTAAAATCGCTAAACTTCTTCGGCCGCCTTTGCTCATCCAAGACAGACAAGTCATCTCTGCAAAGTAGGGGCACGTTGCAACATGCCCCTACAAATCCGATTGCTTTATTGTAGATATTTCCCCAAATACGGAATTTTCGCAGTGCTGTATTCGTGGTATGAGCAGGGACGGGATCGCGAAACGATTCCCTCTCCCGCTGGGAGAGGGCTAGGGTGAGGGAAGCCCTGAAAAGTCGAAATTCATCCTTTCGTTGTATTCGAGAAAATTATTGCCTTCCCGTTTTATCCCCGCAGGGGCACGTTGCAACGTGCCCCTGCATTCAGGATGGCTTCATTAAGCGCATTATGAGAACAAGGAGGATCCCATGAAAAAGTTCACCTGCCTGATGGTCATGATGAGCCTGGGCCTCGGTGTTTTTTGTTCACTCTCCGGGGCGGAGGAAACCAAGTCCATCCGCGTCTTGTTTTCCGGCGGCGGCGACTGGCACCCTTACGGCCAATGCTGCGGCGCCATGATCGACGCGCTGCGGAAAGACAAGATCTTCGTTTGCTCGTACTCCGAAGATCCCAATTCGCTGCGCGCCGAACATCTGAAGAATTTCGACGTGGTGGTGCTCTACAACGGCGTGTATCACCAGGGCACGGGCCGGCAGGAAATCCCCACGCCGGCGTACATCCCCGAAGGCCTGACGAAATTCGTGAACGGGGGCGGCGGGTTGATCTGCGTCCATTCGGCCATGGCCTCGTACAGTGACTGGCAGGATTTCATCCACCTCATCGGCGGAGTGTGGGTCTGGGGAACCTCGGCGCACGACAACTATGGAACGTTGAAGAGCGATGTGGTGGCCGAGCATCCCATCACCACGGGATTGCCAAAGTCGTTCGAGTTCCAGGATGAGTTCTATCACACGCTGAACGTGCTGCCGTCCGTCAAGGTCCTGATCACCGCGACTCACGAAAAGGGCGGGGAGAAAGTCACCGAACCGCTGGTATGGACCGCCCAGGACACGCCCCAGGAACGCGTGGCCACTATCCTGCACGGCCATGACATGGGCTCATGGGGCAATCCGGTCTTTCAACAGTTGATGAAACAGGCTATCGAGTGGGCGGCGCGGAAGAGATGAACAAGGCAATTGCCCATCGATGAAAATCGATTACAATTCGCGGCAATGCAGTTCGGATCATGTATCCACTGAAATCCAATTCGATCCACCGATTTCTCAAGGGTGTACATGAAGAACCGGTCTGATCCCTATACCCTCGCCTTGATTCAAATGCGTTGCGGGCAGGATCCGGAGGAAAACCTGCGCCGCGCAGGAAATTTCGTTAAGGAAGCGGCGGCGCGCGGGGCGCGGATCGTCTGCCTGCCCGAGCTGTTCCGCTCGGTCTATTTCTGCCAGCAGGAAGACCCGGCGCTCTTCGGCCTGGCCGAATCCATTCCCGGCCCCACCACCGAAGCGCTGGGGAAAATCGCGCGGGAACAGGGCGTGTGGATTCTCGCCTCAATTTTCGAGCGGCGGGCGGCGGGGCTGTATCACAACAGCCTGGCCTTGATCAATCCGGATGGTCAAATTGTTGGATTGTACAGGAAAACACACGTTCCTGATGATCCCGCGTACTACGAAAAATACTACTTCACCCCGGGTGATTTGGGATTCCAGGCATTCGATACCCCCATGGGCCGGATCGGGACCTTGATCTGTTGGGACCAGTGGTACCCCGAAGCGGCGCGGCTGACGGCGCTGCGGGGAGCGGAAGTGTTGTTTTATCCCACCGCCATCGGCTGGCATCCTCATGAAAAAGAAGCCTACGGCGCGCAGCAACTCGACGCCTGGCGCACCATGCAGCGCGGGCACGCCATTGCCAACGGGGTATACGTGGCGGCGGTCAACCGGATCGGCCATGAGATCCCCCGAACCGGCGGCGCGGGGATCGAGTTTTGGGGGCATTCGTTCGTTGCCGATCCCTTTGGTCTGGTGATCGCGGAAGCCTCAGAAAATAGCGAAGAAATTCTATTCGCGGAAATCAATCCCCGGCAAATTGAAGAAGTCCGTCGGCACTGGCCGTTTCTGCGCGACCGCCGGATCGACCTGTATGGAAATATCACCCAACGGTTCCTCGATGTTGAGCCATGACCGGCAAGATCATTTCCCTGCCTCCCTCCCAGACACCGGCCTCGCTCGGGTACCGCATGCCCGCCGAGTGGGAACCGCACGCGGCCACCTGGATCGGCTGGCCGCACAACGCCGGCGATTGGCCGGGCAAGCTGGCGGCCATCCACTGGGTCTATGGCGAAATCGTCCGTAAAATCGCGCCGGGCGAAATCGTCCGCATCCTGGTCAATTCGGCCGCGCATGAAAAGCAGGCGCGGCGGATACTCAAGCGCGTGGGGGTGGATTTCAACCGGGTGGAATTTTTCCAGATTCCCACCAACCGGGGCTGGACGCGCGATTTCGGGCCGATCTTCGTGACCGGTCCCGCGGGCGGGCGTCCCCCCGCCATTGTCCGCTTTAAATTCAACGCGTGGGCCAAGTATCCCGACTGGCAACTGGACAATCAAGTGGCCGAGACCGTGGCAGGCTTGCTCGGAATCCCCTGTTTCCACGCCAAGTACAAAAAACGGGAGGTTGTTCTCGAGGGAGGCAGCATCGATACCAACGGCCAGGGAACCCTCTTGACTACGGAGGAATGTTTGCTCGACCCTGTGGTCCAGGTCCGCAATCCCGGTTTCACCCAAACCGATCTGGAGAATGTCCTGCGGGAGTATCTGGGCGCGGAACAAGTGGTATGGCTGCCCAAAGGGATCGTGGGCGACGACACGCACGGGCACATCGACGATGTGTGCCGCTTCGTCAAACCGGATACCGTGATTTTATGCCAGGAAGAGAATCCGGAAGACGAGAATTACGCGATCCTTAAGGAAAACGCCGAGCGTTTGCAGGATGTCCGCCTGGCGAACGGCGCGCGGCTCCACGTTGTCCCCCTTCCCATGCCGCATCCGTTGTTCCTGGACAACCAACGCCTGCCCGCCAGCTACGCGAATTTCTATGTCACCAACGCCGCTGTGCTGGTCCCCACCTTTAACGATCCCCGCGACCGCGCCGCTCTGGGCATTCTTGCCGAACTCTTCGAGAACCGTGAAGTCATCGGCATCCACGCCGTGGACCTCGTTTGGGGTTTGGGGACCCTCCATTGCTTGACCCAACAGCAGCCGGGGTGATCGATCAGGCTGGATGTTTCTAAGGGACCTCAACCCAACAAGGGAACTGGCTAGATTCCATATCGGCGCCGCCGGGCCTGAATGCGTTCTAGCGCTTCGCGAAACGGCCGTTCCAGGTAATCCAGATGGTCATCCTCGCCGTGATGATGCGTGACGGAACCTCGAGGGTATTGGCCGCTGTGATTCCGGATGTACTCCAGGCCGCCATGAATCAACGTCATCATGTATTGCGCGGTCTCCTCATCGTGCATCCACCATTCGCCCCCAACCGATACATAAACCGGGGAAGTATGCGCCATGATTCCACGCCGCCACGCATCGTGATGGGACAAGGCCCGCGCGAATCCCGGCCCGCCGGCCCGCGCCGCCAGCCAGGTATGATGCTCCACCTTCAATTGGGCCTTCAACTGCAACCGGCGCGCCCCCCGGGATTCTTCCGTGGAGGCCACTACCCGGCCCTCTTGCACGATTTCCAGAGAATGCACAGGGAAAATACTGTCCACCTCGGCTACGGCTTCCAACGTGCCTCCATTCCCAGGCAGGGCAAGAGTATCCCCCACCATCCGGCCGTTCACCGTAAACCGCAAAATCGGCCCCCCGCTGAGAAAAGTCCGGCCGAGGCGCAGATTCCGGCACCAATTCTCGTAAGTGAATTCTTCATCGGGAGGGATGTACACATAGGTGCGGTAAAGACCGACCGGCACTTCGGCGGTCATCCGGTCGGTACCGCCCACGAGAGGCAACCGATACCCGGCATTCAGGTAACGGTAGTATTCGATATGCGCGTACATTTCATGCGTGGTCATCTCGAGCGCGTCCGCCCGCCCGCCCGCGATCAAGGCGGGCAGTTCGCAATTGGGATTGGGGATATGGGGAACGATCACGGTCCCCCCTTGCTGATGGCAGGCATCCGCCCAATGGCTGAGCGCCGTTTCCAACGTCCCGCCTTGTTCGGCTTCATCGGGTCCGCCCGTGCACCAGGGCATGACGGGATGCTTCAGTCCCAGCAAACTCAAATGCCCTAAAATATGCTGCCGGTTTTCCTGCGACGTGTACACCACGGTGCCGCCATCGGCCGAATAGAGGGGCCGCCCGGTGAATTCCTCCGTATTGGTGAAAAGATGCCCCCATTGTGACTGCAGCAGGTTCACAACGCTGACATCCTCCCCTTGCGCTTCGAGCTGGGCACCCAAGGTGGACAGGAAGTGGACATGGGTATCGCCGCTGAACCACCTCTCGCGTTTCATGTTGAGGACTCGCTTAAGCCGCAACGTCATTTCGCGTTGGCCCGGTTGAATCATCACGGAGGCGCGCAAGGGGAGATATTCGAATCCCCTCGCCACATCCACAATCACTTCGCCCCGGGGCAGCCAGCCTTGGCAGGCGCCATCAATGTACGCGTACGTGACATGGCCCAGCCGGATATCACCGCCGTTGTCGATATGCCAAGTACTTTGATCCGACATCAGATGGCCGGGATGACCGTGCGGGGCATAGGGGATGCCTTCCGGCGAACGGAAATGGACACGGCAGGGAAGCGGCCGGCCGGTTTCATCGTCCAGCACGGTCACATGCACCCAGTTTTTCCCCCGCTCCACCAACTCCAGCCGCACACGATCCGTTTCCACTTGTTTCTTTTGAAGCACATCGTTCCAACGGACTGCTTCCATCACCGCCTCGCCCCGCGCCACCCGAATGGTGGCGGAAGGAAGCGCCGCGATCTCCACATAAGCCGGGCTGGTGCGGGTATTGTAGGTCTGGCCCCACCCCGCCATGGAATCTTGCTTGAATTCCTCGGCGGATCCCGTGGGCAACGGATAGGGGTAGGTCACCGAACCGCGATCGGCTTCGACGGATAGATCAAACGGTTCCGCGGCCTCCTCCGGATCTTTCAGCCGGAGGATAACCGGGCGCCTCGGTTCGCGGCGGAGAGGACTCTCCTCCAGGGAACTCACCGTGACGGCGGCAATCACGAACCGCCGGTCCCGCGGTTCGACACGCAGCCAATCAAGAATTTGTTCCGGATGGGGATTGCGCCAAGCCCAGAGGACAAACCATCGCGGCGCGGCGGGAACCACTTCGGTCTGCCGTTCACCGGCGGCGCCCCACGGGCCTGCATAGCGGGGTTTCAACCCATCGTTCTGATCGGGCACCGCCAGGAGCGGCCATTGTCCCCAATCCGGAGGGACCTCGGATATCTCCAGACGTTCGCGGATGGGGATGATCTCAGAAGGAAGGCTTTCATATTGGAAGACGTAATGGGCAATCACCCGGCCCGCCGTTTCTCCCTCGCGGATGCGCGACTCCAACAACCGGTGCGCGATAATCACCCACCTGGCCGTCCGCTGGATGGGAATCCCGACCGGTTCCCGGTATCCCTGAGGGCCGAAGTCAAGCAAACTAAGTCCTTTCCCCTGGCTGGGGCCGATTTGAAAAGGCAATCCGCGGAATGACTGCATCCCGAGCGGAAAGCCGGCCCCGGGGGCGAACGCTTCCGGGCCTTGATTGCACCAAGAGGACAAATCGATCGGCCAATAACCCTCGTTCAAGTCAGTTTCGTTCATGCGCTTCTCGCTTCTCAAACTTAAGAACTCCGGTTCCCCCCCTGCCCTGGCACAGGGATGCATTACAGCCTCACTTTACTATGTTCCACATTCTTGTTCCAAGTGAACAAGGGAAGGTCTTGGACATTCCAGAGCGGATCTTGGGCCGGCAATCCAGGTTGGAGCCGGCCGGCCACCGGAGAAAGCCTCCCCCACGCTTTCCCGGCCTTCCCCAATCAAGTGCGTTTTTCTCCGGCTGTGCCGTAACAAGCCGGGCGAAAATCAACTAAAATTGACCATCTCTCTAAAAGGCAGGGCTTTCGGATCATGCGGATTACCCAGAGGTACGCTTTCACGTTGATCGAGTTGCTGATCGTCGTCGCGATCATCGGAATTTTAGCGGCCATCGCCGTGCCCAATTTTCTAAACGCGCGGATGCGGGCCACCATCGCCCGAATGGAAACGGACCTGAAGGCGTTGGGCGACGCTTTGATGATGTACCGCATCGACAATCGGTGCTATTTTGAACAAATGGGCGGGAATCCCCACCAGGAAATGCGGCGGTTGACCACGCCGGTCGCGTACATCGCCCGCATCCCCCATGATCCGTTCCGGGTGCCCAATGCCAAGTATTCCAGCATAACCCCCAATTATGACTATTCATCCTATGGGCCGAGTTGCAAAACCGACTGGCTCTTGCATGGATTGGGTCCGGACACGGACGAGGATATCGGCGTCGGGGCGTATGGTCCCCAGACGGCCGGTTTGTTCAAACAACTGCTGTACCAGACTTCCAACGGCATTGTCAGCAGCGGAGACGTGATTCACACCTCCTGGCACGGCTTGTCGTTCTAAGCATGAATCGTTACTTTTCAAACAATGCGGGACTTTCCCGGTGCTTGATACGCGGGACGTGTATGTGGGAGCGCTAAATCATCCCCTCTCTCTGGGCGAGGGCTTGAGTGAGGGATATCCCAAAAGGCATTGGCCATCCTTTTTCTGGAATCAAGTTAAATTATCAAAACACAACCGAACTTCCGCCGTATGAGAATATACCCCCCCAGGGGTGCCACACCCGTGACGGAATTACCGGTCTTCGCCGCTTATTGAAAGATCTGAGCGCTGCTGGAAATGATATCGCCTTTGGATTGCAGGCCATTCGATACGGAATAAAACACGCCGCCATCGCCGTTGGGACCCGCGATTTTGGGGGTACGCAACGCCCGCAATCCGACGGCCCAGTCGGTCCATGGCCAATCCGTCACGCGGTCGGGTCCGAGAGACACCATGACATAGGTCACGCCGGCGGCTCCGTATTCCCGTTTTCGTTCCTCGATCGTCGAGGCGCTGGCGCCGGCGCGGAGAGGAGCCCCGTAATCACAGTAGATCGCGCCGCCTGTATCGCCTTTCGCGAAAAAGGGATCCCGGCAAGCCGCAGTGCTGGACAAATACGCTACGGGGGAAGTTAAAATCCGGTAGCTGGATCCATCCACGGTTTCTGTTCCACAATCCACGGGGGCGAAATTGTTATGATCCACGGCGTAAGTGGCAATGGCCGTCTGCACGGATTTGAGGTCGGCATAGGTGCGCGCCAGTTTAGCCCGGAATTGAGCATTCAGAAAATTGGGTACCGCGATCGCCGCCAAAATGCCGATGATCGCCACGACAATCAACAACTCGATCAGTGTAAATCCCCACTTAAACGTATTCATTCGCCAAGCCTTCCTCTTCCCAAAATATGGTTTTCTCCGCCCCTATCGGTTTATTATGCAAGAAATGAACCGTAATTGTCTATATACCTTTACTACTTTGGGAAGCAAGCCTCGCAAGACCTGCGCCCCACCTAATTGTTTTTTGGCAACTATATACCCAAATGCCGGACTTTCTCAGTGCTTGATCCGTGGTAGGACTCCGGATGGGAACGCGAAATCCTTTCCTTTTTCTGGGAGAACGTCAGGTAGAGAAAAGCGTTGAAGGAGCACGCGACGTTCTTTCTCTACAATCAAGTAACCGGTTCTGTTCTTTCATCACCCCCTGTCACCCCGGTTGATCCAATAGCGTAAGTGAGAGACCATAGAAAAAAACGTTGCAGGGAGTATCCGTATGAGTCCTTTCCAGAATGTTGATTCATTCCTGAAAGTTCTATGCCGGTCCGGCTGCCGCGCCGGGTTTTGGCTCAGTTGGGTGATCAGCATGTTCCCATTTTTGATACCCGGATCCCCCCCCGCGCATGCCGTAGACACCATCCGGACTTTCCAGGCCGGCGCCGCCGCGGTGGATATCACACCGGCCACCTTGCCCCTGCGTGTGGCTGGGGGCATTGTGGAATCGTGGGCTGACAAGGTGGAAGATCCGTTACACGCGCGCGCCCTGGTTTTGGATGACGGACGGATAGCCGTCGCGATTTGTCTCGTGGACAGCTGCCTGATGCCGCGCGACATGATCGACGCCGCCAAGGTTCTGGCTCAGCGCGCGACCGGGATTCCTCTCGACCGCATGCTCATCGCCGCCACCCATACCCATTCCGCTCCGGCGGTCATGGGCGTGCACGGCACCGATCCCCATCCAGACTACCGGGAGTTCGTGACCGGAAAAATCGCCGAGGCGATTCAGGAGGCTTACGCGAAACGACAGCCGGCGTGGATTGGCTGGGCGGCCGATCAATGCACGGAGTACGTCTTCTGCCGCCGGTGGATCATGAAACCCGGCACGGCGTTCACCGTGCCGTTCTCCGGATGTCCTGAAAACCAGGCGGAGATGAATCCCGGCCACCTGAACGAAAACCGGGTTAAACAAACCGGCCCGGTTGATCCGGCGGTGACGGTCCTCTCCGTGCAGACCCCCGGGGGGAAACCGCTGGCGTTTCTTGGCAATTACTCCACGCACTATGCCGGCGCGCCTCATATCTCGGCCGATTACTTCGGGGTTTTCGCCCAACGGATCGGCGAGTTGCTCGGCGCGGATCCTGCCGAGACCCCCTTCGTGGGTATCATGAGCAACGGAACCAGCGGTGACGCCAACTGCATCGATTTCAGCAAACCCCCACGGGATTTCGACCGGTTCATGGTGGCCGAAGCGGTCGCGCAGGCCGCCCTGCGGGCATACCATAAAATCGAGCATCACGCCTGGGCGCCCTTGGCCATGGAGGAAACCCTTCTAGAACTGGGCGTCCGCAAACCCACTCCCAATGAGTTACAGGAGGCACGGGACTATCTGGAGAAAAACGTGAAAGACCGTCCCATCCAGAATTGGGAAGAAAACTACGCGCGGGAAACGGTTCTGGTCGGCCAAATGCCGGACACGGTCGAAATCAAACTGCAGGCGATCGGCATCGGCGGCCTGGGCATTGCGGCGATTCCTTGCGAAACTTTTGGATCCACCGGTTTGCGGTTGAAGGAACAAAGCCCGTTCCCGCTCACCATGAACATTAGCATCGCCAACGGAGCACATGGCTATCTGCCTCCGCCGGATCAGTTTCCGCTGGGCGGCTACACCACCTGGCGGGCGCGCACCAGTTACTTGGAAACCGGCGCGGAACCCAAGATTGTGGATACCTTGCTTCGTCTATTGAAACAAACCTGGGAAGCGAACGCGAAAGGCTGATCAAGATCATTCGGTTCTGTTGAGTTTTTGGAACAAATGCTTTACCGAAATGCGGTATGGTCTCTTCCGAGTCCAGGACGCGGCAAGAGCATAAACCATTGCGGGGGCTCTGAAACGAGAAGGTTCAGACGAGGGCATTTCAAACGATGAATTCTCTCTCCCTGAGGGAGGGAACATAGTGACCTTGGTCCCGGCTAGTTCCCAGGGCGGAAGCTCGGGATTCATTTAATAGCGCCGTGGGCGCTGGCCCGGCCATCCCGCATTTCTGAAATTCCTTTATGAGGAAAACGCAACAGAACCTAACCGCCTCACCTGTTCTCCCCTTGTCACCGGATGTGATACAGTACCCTGAAACAGGCGATTGAACCAACTGTTGAACGAAAGGACCACCATGGACAGACGATCATTTTTAGCGGCGGGACTCGCCGCGCCGGCGTATTGGATGACCGCAACCGCGGCCCCGGCCCCGTCCGCTTTTTCTTCCCGGAATATCCCGGCTCATGAATTAGGGGCGGACCTGGTGATCATCGGTGGGGGGTTGGGAGGCTGCGCCGCCGCCCTGGCCGCCGCGCGCAACGGTTTGCGCGTGATCCTGACCGAGGAGACCGATTGGATCGGCGGCCAGCTCACCCAGCAGGCGGTCCCCATGGACGAGCACGGCTGGATCGAATCGTTCGGCGCGCCCGCTTCGTACCGCGAGCTGCGGCGGCGCATCCGCGACTACTACCGGCGCAACTACCCCCTCACCGCCGAGGCGACGCGCAATCCGGTGTTGAATCCCGGCAACGGCTGGGTTTCGCGCATCGCCTGCGAACCGCGCGTAGGCTTGGCCGCCTTGTATGAAATGCTGATGCCGCATCTCAGCGCGCGAAAAATCACCTTGCTCCTCGAGCACGTGCCCGTGACCGCCGAGACGGACGGAAGCCAAGTCAAAGCCATCCAGGTTCAAGACCTCCAAACCGGCCATTTTCGGGTATTGCGCGCCCCGTATTTTCTGGACGCCACCGAGACGGGTGAACTGCTGCCCCTCACGGGAACCGAATACGTCACCGGATTCGAGTCCCGTGATCAGACCGGCGAACCGATGGCCCCGGAAAAAGCGCAACCGCAAAACATGCAGGCCATCACCTGGTGCTTCGCCATCGACTACGTTCCCGGAGAAGACCATACGATCGATCCGCCGGAAGATTACGCTTTCTGGCGGGAATACGTCCCTGCCCTGACGCCGCCCTGGCCGGGGAAACTGCTGGCCTTTGCCTATTCGCATCCCCAAAAACCGGGCGAAAGCCGCGAAGGATTGGGCTTCGACCCTATCGCTGAAAATAAGGGGGGCCGGATGGGCTTTTGGAGTTACAGGCGCATCATCCATACCCATAACTTCGTTCCGGGGGCATACGCCAGTGACATCACCATCGTCAATTGGCCACAAAACGATTACCTGCCGGGATCCATCATCGACGTGCCCCGCGAGGAGAAAGAAAAACACCTGCGCGGCGCGCGGCAACTTTCCCTCTCCCTGCTCTACTGGCTGCAGACCGAAGCTCCCCGCGCCGGCGGCGGAACCGGCTGGCCCGGCCTCCGTTTGCGGCCGGACATCACCGGCACGCCGGATGGCCTCGCGAAATATCCCTACATCCGCGAATCCCGCCGCATCCTGGCCGAATTCACCATCACGGCCCGGCACGTCTGGGCGCAGGCCCGCATGCAGGAAATGGGGACGAAATACGAAGACACCACCGCCGCGCCCTTCGCCGATTCCGTTGGCGTGGGCAGTTACCGCATCGACTTGCATCCCAGCACCGGGGGCGACAATTACGTGGACCTGGACACCTGCCCGTTCCAGATCCCCCTGGGTGCGCTGATCCCCCGGCGCGTCGAGAATTTAATCCCCGCCTGCAAAAACATCGGCACGACGCACATCACCAACGGGACCTACCGCCTGCATCCGGTGGAGTGGAACATCGGCGAATCGGCGGGAATGTTGATCGCGTATTGTCTGGAAAAGAAGGAAAGCCCCCGGGGCGTGCGCAACACCGACGCGCTCTTGCGCGACTTCCAGAACCGGCTGGTGGCCCAGGGCGTGGAAATCCACTGGCCGAAAATCACGCCACGGTGAGAATCCGCGAAGCTCATTCTCTTCCGGTGTACAAAGATAGGGCAGGGGCACGTGGCCACATGCCCCTGTACGGGCTCCTGTACGGGCCCCTGGGTAAATTAGCGCCGGAAAAAGAAAATCCGTTAACCGGGGCCTACCGGAACTGCCTCAGCATCCGGATATCGTTTTCGAAGAACAGGCGGATGTCGTTGATTTGATATTTAAGCATGGCGAAGCGTTCGATGCCCAGGCCGAACGCGAAACCCGTGTATGTCTCCGGATCGTAGCCCACCGCGCGGAAGACATTGGGATTGACCATGCCGCAGCCCAATACTTCGATCCAGCCGGTTCCCTTGCAGATCCGGCATTGGGTATCGCGGCCATGGCAGGCGAAACATTCGATGTCCACTTCCGCGCTGGGTTCGGTGAAGGGAAAAAACGAGGGCCGGAAGCGGGTGCCAATATCGGGTGAAAAGACGTGGTGCACGAGTTGTTCCAGCGTGCCCCGCAGGTCGCGGAACGAAATGTCCGTATCCACGACCAAGCCCTCGATCTGGTTGAACATGGGGGAGTGCGTGATATCCGAATCGCAGCGGTACACGCGGCCAGGGGCGATCATCCGCAATGGGGGTGTGTGGGTTTCCATATAGCGGACCTGCACCGGCGAAGTGTGGGTGCGCAACACATGCCCGCTTTTCATGAAAAACGTGTCCTGCATGTCCCGGGCGGGGTGGTCGGGCGGGAAATTAAGGGCTTCGAAATTGTAGTATTCGAGTTCGATTTCCGGTCCATCCGCGATGTCATAACCCATCGAGTAAAACAATTCTTCAATTTCGAGTTGGACACGAATCAGGGGGTGCACTGCTCCGCGGCGGGACCAGGCGCCGGGCAGGGTGATGTCGGTTTCATCAGCTTCCAGCCGCCGGCGGGCTTCCAAGGCTTTCAATTCCACCAGCCGTTGCTGATACGCTTCTTCGAGCGCGTCCGCTACTTGGTTGGCCACTTGGCCGGCCGCGGGGCGATCTTCGGGGGGTAAGGACCCGAGGCCCTTGAGGATCGCTTTTACCTTGCCTTTTTTCCCCAGGTACTGGGTCCGGATTTCATACAAGCCCTGGGGGGTATCGGCGCGCGAGAAATCGGCGAGCGCCTGGGCCTGGGCGGATTCGAGTTCTTGGCGAAGAGTGGAAAGGCCGGTCATGATGGTGATCCAGGTTAAAAAAGGGATGCTCCGGAAAAGGCAATCCTCGGTTCTGTCGCGTTTTTTCAAGTCGATATACTACCCGTCCACTCTGGTTGCTTGACTAGACGGGATGATGCTCTGCCGGTACTCCCCTCACCCTGGCCCTCTCCCCAAGGGAGAGGGGGGGATTTAGGGAGATCCTCTTCCCAAGGGAGAGGAAATTTAGGGCGGCCCTCTTCCCGAAGGCGATGAGAGTGGGAGAAATTCTCACTGATCCGTCCAATTGAAATCCACCCTGGCATTCAGAAAAACGAACGCGCGGATCGGCCGCATACTAAAAAATACGCCGCGGACCAGGCGCGGCCAAGGGTAATCATAAAGCAAACAACAACCGGTATTTCGCGATTATCCCCGCGCGATTTGCACCAATTCGTGAAACGCGCCGGGATCGTTGACGGCGAGATGAGCCAAATGCTTGCGGTCGATGGCGACCCCCGCCCGGTTCAACCCTCCGATCAGCACGCTGTACGACATCCCTTCCTGCTTGGCCGCCGCGCCGATGCGGGTGATCCAGAGGCGGCGGAATTCGCGTTTGCGGTTGCGCCGGTCCCGGTAGGCGTATTGCAAGGCCTTATGCACGCCATGGCGCGCGGCCCGGATCTGGTTGCGCCGGCCCAGCCGTGCGCCTTTGGCCCATTTCAAGATTTTTTTCCGCCTGGCCCGGGAGGCGGCTTGGTTGATCGCTCTTGGCATGATTGCGTACCCTTTCCTCGGTGAATCGGCTACATGACCAGTAAGCGGCGGACGCGCTTGGCATCGTTGGGACTAACCAAGGTCTGCTGGCGCAGACGCCGTTTTTGCTTGGCATTTTTCCGCCGGCGCAGATGGCTCAAATACGCCCGCTCGCGTTTGAACTTCCCTGTTTTCGTGGGCCGGAACCGCTTGGCGGCCCCGCGGTTGGTTTTCATTTTCGGTCCTGATGCCATGGTGTTAGATCCTTATTCGTTATCCGATGGGTCTTCGATCCAGGGAGTTTCCGCGGCTTCGACCTTATCCGGACCGTCCGCCTCCCAGGTTCCCTCTGGTTCATCATCATCCGGCGGCAAAAGCACATTCTCCGGCGGAGGCAACGAGTCCCTCGCTTCCGTCCCTGGCGCGGTCCGCTGAGATTCTTTTTTCTTGCGTTGCGCGGCCGGGAGCGGAGCCAGGGTCATGTTCATGAACCGTCCCTCGATCCGCGGTTCCTGCTCCACCTGGGCCAGATGGCCCAAATCGGCGATGATCCGGTCCATCACCACGCGCCCGAGATCCTTATGCGCCATTTCCCGGCCCCGGAACTGCATGATGATTTTCACCTTGTCCCCATGCTCGAGAAATTTCAGCGCGTGGTTGAGTTTGAAATCGTAATCGTGCTGATCAATCCGCGGCCGTATTTTAATTTCTTTGACAACGATCTGCTTTTGCTTCTTTTTGGCCTCTTTTTGCTTTTTGGCTTGTTCGTATTTGTATTGGCCATAATCCATCACACGGCATACGTGCGGTTTGGATTTGTTGCTCACTTCGACCAAATCCAAATTCGCCGCCTGCGCCCGGCGTAATGCTTCCTCGATCGGCACGATGCCGCTGTGCTCCCCTTTTTCGTCAATGAGGCGAACTTCCCGTTCCCGGATGGCCTCATTGATGCGGGCCAATTCGCGTGGCGCTTCACGCTTCACCTTGATTTGTCTTCTAATCGAAAATCACGCTCCCCTCAGAGACCGTCTTCGGTCTCGAATTTCAATTCCTTGTAGGAATTTTGGATAAATTTTGAATATAGTCCAGAGCTTCCGCCCAACTCTTGATTCCCAAGTCGCGGCGGCCCCGCTCGCGGACCGCTAGGGTCCCTTCCGCCGCTTCCCGTTTCCCGGCAACCAGCATCACGGGGATTTTGGCGGCTTCGGCTTCGCGGATTTTATAGCCGATTTTTTCGTTCCGGTCATCCACTTCGCAGCGGATGGAGGCGGCGCGCAGACGTTTTTCCAGTTCCCTTGCGTAGGGTAATTGCGCGTCGGTGATGGTCAAGATCCGCACCTGCACGGGGGCCAGCCAGGCGGGGAACGCGCCTTTGTAATGCTCGATCAGGTTCCCCATAAACCGTTCCATGGAGCCTAGAACGGTACGATGGATCATCACCACCCGTTTTTTGGCGCCATCCCTGTCGATGAAGTTGACATCGAAGCGTTCCGGCAAATTAAAGTCAAGTTGGAAAGTGGGACCTTGCCACGTGCGGCCCAAGGCGTCCAGCAGTTTAACATCGATTTTGGGGCCATAGAACACGCCGCCGCCTTCGTCAATCTGGTAGGGTTTGCCGGTTTTCTCCAGGCAAGCGCGCAAGGTTTCGGTCGCGTGATGCCAGAGTTCATCGGAACCCATGGATTTTTCCGGCCGGGTGGCGAGGTACATTTCGTACTCGAAGCCGAACGATTTCATCATAAAATCGGCCAAGCGGATGACGCCGGAGATTTCCTCTTCCAGCTGATCGGGGCGGCAAAAGATGTGGGCGTCATCCTGGGTGAAGCCCCGTACCCGCAAGAGGCCGTGCAGTGTGCCGGAGCGCTCGTAGCGGTAGACCGTGCCCAGTTCAGCGTAGCGGATGGGCAAATCCCGGTAGCTGCGCATTTGGGTTTTGAAGATCAAGATATGCCCCGGGCAATTCATCGGTTTGGCATAGTAATCGATGCCGTCGATGGGCATGGGGGCATACATGTTTTCCTTGTAATTTTCCAGGTGGCCGGACTGGATGAACAGATCTTCGCGCAGGATATGGGGAATATAGACCAATTCATACCCGTTTTTGATATGTTCTTCCCGCCAGAAATTTTCGATGACGTTCCGGATCCGGGCGCCATGGGGATGCCAGAACACCAAGCCGGGACCGGCTTCCTCGTGGATGCTGAAGAGGTCGAGTTCCCTGCCCAGTTTGCGGTGGTCGCGTTCTTTGGCTTCTTCCAGTTTGTCCAAATAGGCTTGCAACGCTTCCTGGCTGGGAGCGGCCGTGCCGTAAATGCGTTGCAGCATGGGCCGCCGTTCATCGCCGCGCCAGTAGGCCCCGGCGATGCTTAAGAGTTTGAAATGTTTCAAATATCCGGTGTCGGGAACATGAGGTCCCCGGCACATATCCGTGAAATTCCCTTGCCGGTAAAAGCTGACTTCGGGATCGTCGATTTCTTCCAGGATTTCGACCTTGAAGTCCTGATGGAGATTCTTGTAATACGCGACCGCTTCATCCCGGGGCATCGTGAAGCGCTCCACGGGCAACCGGTCGTGGGCGCGTTCCCGCATGCGCTGCTCGATCCGCTCCAAGTCTTCCGGAGTGAAGGGTTTTTCCACGCCGAAGTCGTAATAGTACCCTTCTTCGATGGGCGGTCCGATCGCCAGTTTGACGTTGGGAAACAGTTCGGTCACCGCCTGGGCCATCAGGTGGGTCGTACTGTGAAAATAGATTTCTTTGCCGGCCGGATCTTCGGCGGTGATCCATTCCAACGCGCCGTCTTCGGTCAAAGGCCGCTTCAGATCCACCACGGTTCCGTTGAATCGAGCCGCCAACACGCCATCCGGATGCCCGGACGTGGATTCCAAAATCTCCAACGGCGTGATGCCCGGCTTCCCGTGGATAGGTTCATTCAGACCGGACACCCGTACGGTTACACGTTCTGTGGAACTGGTTACCGACATTTGATTTCTCGAACGTTATGAAAAAAGAGACCAATAAGGTCTCCTTTTTGGATTCATCCAAAAACGAAATCCCGATTGCGTCGCTGGGCTAACCGGGGATTGAACCGGATTTTAATGGTGGGTCCTACTGGACTTGAACCAGTGACCTCTTGCATGTCAAGCAAGCACTCTAACCAACTGAGCTAAGGACCCACGATTCCAAAGCAGGTGAACATTATAATCTTTTTCCCAGGCCAGTCAACGTCTTAAAACTCCAATTCAACCAAGAAACGAACCGGCCGGGAGGGGAGGATTCAGAATTCCAGGATTGTGGATGGCTCTCTCCCTTCTACCGAACCGGAGTGTGGCCTCGTGTTCGGAAACATGAACCCACGAAAATTGGAGACACTTATCCGATGATCCGGGAATGTTTATTTCGGTTTTTACAAAGTATTACTGAATCAGAGGATTCAGATCCCTTGGATGGCGTTTTACCCTTGCGCTTCTTCCTTCCATTCCGCTTCCCACTCCGTCAGACGTTGTTTCAGATCCGCCACGATATCGGGATGAAGGCCGGCCAGATTGGTGGTTTCTCCCGGATCGCTTTCCAGATCATATAAGTGGAGCGGTTCGCTGGATTTTTGGGAGAAATCCAATTGGGGATCGAGGATCAATTTCCATTTCCCCCACCGTGCCGCGCGTTGTTGGCCCAATCCCCAGAATAGGATGTCATGCGGGGTTTGTCTCTGATCCATGATTACGGAGTGGATGTTTTTCCCGTCGATTTTCCGGTCCAAGAGCCAGTTTCCCCCGAGCCAGTGGAGCACCGTGGGGAAAACATCCAGGGTGGAGGCGGTTTCGGTGATCACGCGACCCGAAGGGATAACCCCCGGCCAGCTGATCATGGCGGGCACACGGATGCCGCCTTCAAAAAGTCCTCCCTTGCCGCCGCGGAACGGTCCGGCGCTGCCGCCCCGGTAGGTTTCGCGGGAATCGTCGAGCAGGTTACGGCTTTCGCGGGAAGGCCCGTTATCACTGAGGAAGAAAACGAGGGTGTTTTCACGCAAACCGTTCTCCTGGAGAGCCGCGAGAATCCGGCCCACGCCCTCGTCAAGCACGGCCACCATGGCGGCCTGAATCCGCCGGTGGGGATCCGGGATATGCCGCACCCGTTCCCCGTATTCAGGTGGCGCGTGCATGGGATAATGGGGAGCATTGAAGGGGACGTACAAGAAGAAGGACTGGTCCCGGTTCTCCCGGATGAAACGCATCGCGTTCTGAATGATGAGGTCATGGAGGAATTGCCCATTCGCCCAGACCTCCTCATCGTTCCGCCAGAGGTCATGCATAGGATCGATAGTGCCCTTCACGCCCCAATAGAAAATGTGGGAGTAATAATCCACACACCCGTTCAGGAAACCAAAAAATTCATCGAAACCCCGCCGGTGCGGCCGGCATTCGGGAGCGCCGCCCAGGTGCCATTTTCCCATTAAACCCGTGCGCAAACCCAAGGATTTCAAGGCTTCCGCGAGGGTGATTTCGCCGGGCCGCAGTCCCAGGGAGCGATACCCCGCCTCCACGTTGTTGGCCACGCCGGTCCGCTGGGGATAGCGGCCGGTCAGGAGAGAAGCCCGGGAGGGTGAACAAACCGGCGCGCTGGCGTACCAGGTGGTGAAACGCGATCCTGAGGCGGCGAGGGCGTCGAGGTGGGGCGTGGGAATATCCGCAGCCCCGTAACAGCCGACATCGCCGTAGCCCAGGTCGTCGGCGTAGAGGATCACCACGTTAGGCAACCGGGGACGGTCTTGAGGGAATCCCGGCCAACCAGCCGCGCCCGCCGCGGCTACCGCTCCCAGCGCGGTGGTTTGGAGAAACGACCGCCGGTTCAGTTCAGGACATGGATTCATGGCACCTTCCCTTCTCTGTGGAATTCAAAATATCCTACCCTATTTGAAAGCGAGAGGGATTCGTTTAGCGATCCCCTCAACGATCATCCAACAATAAAAGCTGTAAGTAAAGTTTTGTAATTGAGTTTATGGTTTCAACAAAGTAAAGCCGGAGAAAGGATACAAGGCCGTGCGGGTAAGAAAAATGCCCATTGGATTGCTGCTGATGGCGCCGGGGATTCTGATGGCGGCGGTATCGTATACGCCGGAGTCCGGAACCCTCCCGAAAGTCCTGAATGGATGGCTGTTGGTTTTCAGCGAAGATTTTTCCCGCGGGGCGGAACGGTGGCAGCCGGGCGATCCCCAAGCCTGGAGAATTCTGGAAGATCAGGGGAAGCCCGTGTACGCGCTGGTGCAACAAAGCCAATACGAGCCGCCGGTGCGCTCGCCTTTCAACATTGCCCTGGTCAAGGACCTGGTGGTGAAGGATTGTGTCATCGAGGCGCGGATGAAATCGACCACGAAAGCATACGGCCACCGCGACATGTGCGTGATTTTCGGCTACCAGGATCCGTCCCACTTTTATTATGTTCATCTCGCCCCCGCGCCGGACACGGATCCGCACGCCAATTCCATCTTTCTGGTCAACGGAGCGCCGCGGGTATCGATCGCCACCCGGCGGAACAACGGAACGGCCTGGAAGGAGGACACGTATCACACGGTGCGGGTGATCCGCGACACAGAGACCGGCGCGATCCAGGTGTTTCACGACGGAGGAAGAGATCCCATCCTGACGGCGGTGGACAAAACGTTTTCAGCCGGCCGGGTGGGGGTGGGATCGTTCGACGATACCGGGAACATCGCGGAATTTCACGTGTGGGGGACCACGAAGTAGAGCGGCCCGGAGATCACCCCGCAAGAAAGATATCGAGCAGGGTACAGGCGAACAGGCCGATGCTGATGATCCCGTTGACGTTGAAAAAGGCGATATTCACGCGGGAGATGTCGTCCGGGCTGACGAGGGAATGTTCGTAGAGGATCAACACCGCGAAGCCCGCCATGCCCAATCCGTATATCCATCCCAGGTCTGCCCACCAGCCGAACAGGCCGATGCCCATCACGCTCCCGGCATGCAGGGCGAAGGCGGCCCGCAATGCGTGGATCCGTCCCAGAGAGACCACCAGGGAACGCAGGCCCACGCGGCGGTCAAATTCTTCATCCATCAGGGCGTAAATCACATCAAAACCCGCCACCCAGGCCATCACGCCCGCGGCCAACAGGACGGGCAACCATTCCAACGTCCCGGTCACGGCGATCCACGCGCCCACCGGGGCGATGCCCAGCGACAACCCCAGAATCAGGTGGGAAAGCGCGGTGAAGCGCTTGGAGTAGGAATACCCGCAGATGATGAACAACGCCAGCGGCGACAACGCAAACGCCAAGGGATTCAACTGCCACGCGCCCCAGACGAACAAGCCGGACGAGACAATCCACAATCCCACGGCTTCGGCCAAACTGACCCGGCCGGCGGGAAGATGACGTTGCCGGGTGCGGGGATTGAGCCGGTCGAGATGCCGGTCCACGATACGGTTGAAGGTCATGGCGCTGGTGCGGGCGGTAACCATGCAGAAAAGGATCCACCCGGTGACGGACAGGGCCGGCCATCCCCGGGCGGCCACCAGAGCGCTCATCAAGGCAAAGGGCAGCGCGAAAACGGTATGCGCGAATCGAACCAGGCCCAAGTAGTCGCGCAGGCGGTCAAGCATAATCATCGCCGGATTGCAGATGCGTTTGGGTGGAAATCGAGTCAATTTCTCCCCAGCCGCCCTTGACCAGGCAGCCGCCGTCGAATCCCAGGTGCTGGAGAACGCGGGAGACGATGAAATCGGTCAGTTCCCGGATGGACCGGGGATGATGATAGAATCCCGGGCTGGCGGGCAGGATGGTTACGCCGGCCTGGGAGAGGGTCAACATGTTTTGCAGATGAATCGTATTATACGGAGTTTCGCGGGGAACGAGGATCAAAGGCCGGCGCTCTTTCATGGCCACGTCTGCCATGCGCCCCACGAGGCTTTCGGAAGTGCCGGTGGCAATACGCCCGAGGGTTCCCATGCTGCAGGGGACCACGGCCACCGCCTGCATGCCATACGATCCCGAGGCCGGGGCGGCCCCCACATGAGTGTAATGATGATAGATGATCCACTCGTAGAGGGGATTGTCCAACCCCTCGATGCGCCCGGTCTCCAGATCGATGTCGAGTCCCAACTCGAGCCGGGCAATGTGCTTCGCGTTAGCGCTGATGGTCAAATGGACAATCACCTGGCGGCGCGCCAGTTCTTCCAAAACCCTTAGTCCATAGAGGATGCCGCTGGCGCCGGTAATCGCCAAACCGATTTTCACGGGATCGCGGGGGATCTGCATGCGCGGCGTCTCCCATCTACACCTCTAAAAATGCAACCATGGCCTTCTAAAGGATTTTAGACTCGGGTCCGAAAACGGAACAGGGTGAAGAGCGCGCGGCGGGTGGTTCTGCCTTTCCTTTCTCCCGATGGCAAGAACGCCGGGTCCCCGGTATGATATGATGGAAGAAATCCGGACGTGGAAGGCCAAGAGGAATTGTCCCGGGGAATCCACCATCGAAGAAGGGGAATCCGAACGTGAACGAGGAAAACCACCCATCGGACATCGTGTTGATGCTGCGCGTGACGGTGATCATCTGTTTGCTCATCGCGTCCATGTCGGTGCTGGAATCGTTTATCTCCACGGTCGCCTATTGGGCGTACCTCACCGGCCGGATGGATTCCGCCGCGCATCCGGAATGGTATGAGCTGTTCCAGGAGATCCACCAGGCTCCCGGACGGTTCATCGCCCTGAATGTGTACAGTCTGCTATTGTGGAACGGAGTGATCTTCGCCGCGATCCGGTTGCTGCGGTATCACGCCGGGTCCCGCCGGTGGCTCGCCGGTCTGTTAGGGTTGGATATGATCGTGACCGTGGCGCTTTTGCTGTGGGAGGCCTGGATAAAAACCCTGAAAATCGCGGAGCCCGGTTGGTTCATTATGTTGAACGCGCTGCAGGTCAGCGCGATCGTGATTTTGTCTCACCCGCGGGTCATCGAATTCACAGAGCAATTTTCTACACAAAGAAAATATCCCGAACAATCCAAGGGAAATACCGGCAACTGGTAAAGGAGAAAGGTGGCCGAATCCATCATGAACACTCCGGAATTGCGTCTCATCCTCCATTCCTGTTTTTCCCCCACCCAATTGAGGAGTTTCTTTCAGGCCGTACCGCCCGGCGAAAATGTGTACGAAGCCGCGGTGGAGGCCATCCTCAACGAAAGCGAGGAAGGTTGCGGCCTGATCCGCCTGCTGGACCAGGAATCCGCGCCGCAACGGAAAAAGATCCAGGCCATGAAAGTTCCCGAACTCCGCCAGGGACTGGCTTTCGAATTTCTGGAGCCGGGACGGATGTTAGGCTTGGTGCTGTGGAGTCTGTTGCGCGACAACCGGATCAGCGCCCATGAGCTGGCGTCCCAATTGGCCCGGAAGCATATGCAATCTCCGGCGGAGATGATGGCGGACGAAATGGAGGAAGGAGACGAAGCCGGAAGCGAAATCTCCTTTGGCGGCGATGAAATGGGCGGATATCCGGGTATGGGCGGGGAGTTGAGCGGAATTCCCTTTGCGGAGGAAGGACCACCCGCCGCGGCCGGGTACGAGGCCGGCGCGTTGGAGGAGCAAGAAAGCCCCGGGGAAGAGCCACCGTCCCTGACGGATGCCCGGGAAACACGGGAAGCCCAATCCTTCTTGGCAGGGCACGCCATGGAACAGACGTACAGCGTTAAAGCGCAGAAAAGCAAAACCATGAGAAAGCCCAACGCGGATGCAGGCCGGACGGTGCAACTCGGAGGGATCGACATTTCTCTCGCCTCGCTCACCCGGGCATGCGAAAAAATTTACGAAGAACCCATTGAACTGGTCACGGACGAGAACCTGGTCAGCCAGGACAAATTGGTGGTGGTGGGCAAGCACTGTGGCATCCGCATTCTCGTGGGGCCCCAGACCAGTCCCATGGAGGAAACGCCGCAACCCGACACGGGAGAACCCGTGACCATCGATCCCGAGAGCCTGAAATTCGCCCTCTCCCGCATCTACCACGATTCCGTGGAGTTGATTCCTGACGCCGCCCTGCTGGACCAGGGGACTATTGCCTTCGCGGGAAAGCGTACCGGCTTATTCATCTTGAAAAATTCGCGGGTCCGGATCCCCATATCCTCCTTGGAAGGCGCTCCTGGGAAAGCCGCGTCCGCCTTTCCGCCCGATTCCGGCGCGCTGGACGCCATGCGGAAACAACTCTCGGCGCTCGAAGGAAAAATCGCCGACCTGGAAAAAAAGATCTCCATTTCCGGCGAACCCTATGGGGCCGCCGATGCCATGAGCACCTGGGAGGAAGAGGTCGAAAACCTGTATGAAGAAACAATCAGCGATCGCTTCTTGGCCGAGGAAGAAACCCGCACCACCGGGGAGCCTTCGGAATCCCCCTCCATGGAAGACTCCCTGAGCAGCGAGCCCTTGGAGGCATGGGAAAAATTATTGCTGGAACCGGATCAGGATGAAGAAGACCTAATCCTCGAGGAACGCGTCGAAGAGACATTCCGCGAAGCCCCTCCGGCGGTTTCCCCGGGCTCTGAATCCGTCCAACCTGAAACCAAACCGGTTTTGGAAGAGAACGCCGTTTCCCCGCCGGTTCCAGAAATTAAACCGGAGACCCCGATCCTGCAGGAAGCGAAACCCGAGGTCAAACCGGAACCGCCCACTCCCCCGCCCGGCAAACCGGTCATTTCCGCCACTCTGCCTCCGGATCAGAAGGACCAAGAGGAAGAACGGGATATCGATTTGGAAAACCTCGAGGATATGGAAGATCTGGATATGGCTGGGTTGGGCCTCGAGGAGCACGAAGCCGATTCGGATACCGCCGGAGAATTGCATTCTCAAGGAGAGGATCTTTTGGCGGACGAGGAGATCAGTTTGGAAGACTTGAATCTGGATGATCTCGATTTGGCTTCGTTGGGTCTCGAGGAGATTCAGGAAGATCAAGAATCCCAATCCCCCGCAGTCAAGAAAAAACCGAAAAAAGAAGAACTCGAATCCGAATTTGATTTATTGAAGGAACTCGGCCTAACGGACGCCGGGGAGCAGAAACCGGCCAAGATTTTTCGCGGCGAACAGGTCTTATTGCTGGGCGGCGAGGAAAAGAACGCGGCGGAGTATCAACGGATTGTGCAGGAACTGGGCGGCCTGTGCGCCTGGTACCCCCAGTTGGCGGATGTGCCGGAAGGGGAAATCGCGCAACGGGTCGATCAAGCGGATGTCATGGTGACTTTTTCCTCCAATGCCCTGACCGATCCGGGGATTTTGCAAGCCGTGCAATATGCCAAGGAAAACAACATCCCGGTGTTTGAACATCACTCGGCCAGCCCACTCAGCGTGCAGAAGTATCTCGTGAAACTGGCGGAGGAAGGGAAAATCGGCGTGTAGTCTCGAGACCGGGATTCGATTCATTCCATCAACGATGTGGAGAGGGGCCCGCGCAACGGGCCTCTCCGGATTTTATCGAAACCTTTTCTCTCTCGAAACGGCTTGGTTGATTTCAGAGAGCATTGGCCTTCCGCCCTTTTCAGGCGGCCCTCCCCCTGATCCGCTCCCAGGAGGAGAGCGAATCGTTCCGCGTTCCCATCCGCAACCATCCCGCGAATCCAGCACGGAAGCGGCCCGGGAGTTGGATACTTATGCCAAGGACCGCGCCTCATCCACCAAAAATTCATCCGCCGGATCGAAGGCGGGCACGGGAACCACGATGGTTTTGAAATCCCCGTACCCCCGGTGAGGCACGCCCGGATTGATCAGCAGGGTCAGTCCCGGTTCCAAGGGGATGATGTCGCCGGCCACCTCCAGAAAACCGTGGCCTTCCAGGATGTGATAAATTTCGGTGGTGCGCCGGTGGTAGTGACGCTGGGAATCCTGGATGTGGGTGATATGAAATCCGGCCACGGGCGTGTCGTCGCGGGTGATGATCCGGATGCTGGATCCGCAGGGGCATTCGACCGGAGGGATACCGGCTGCCCTTTTCACAAGATAAGGGGGCTTGTTCTCAGAATCCGGCATGATCCATAGTTCCTTCTTTCGCTCGTTTGAAGTTCTCCCATCCTAACACTTTTCCAGAGGGTTGAATCCGCAGGCGGTTGACCGTTTTCAAAAGAAAGGCAGAATGCCCAGGATAAGGGAGTCGCACGGATGCGAGAAACGACCGCGAAGCATTATACCCGGCATCGAGCGGCCTGGCGCAAGGGGTGGGGAGCCCTCTTTCTGGGTTGGTTCATTTTCAGCCTGACGGGATGTGTGTATTTGCGCTTGTTGGAGTTTCAAAACCAGCTGGCGCAGTTCGATCAGTTTTTCCGGGTGGAAGTGGACGGCCGGTTTATTCTGCATATTTTGGAACCCAAAATCACGAGCCAGGATTTGATCTATTTGTCCAGTCTCGAGCCCAGCCGGCGCGAAGCGGAAGAATCCGGAGAGACGTGGTATTACGTCTTTCAAAAACTTCGGTCCGATTCTTCGTTGGATAATCCGGATACGCACATCACCTTTGCTCTGCGGTTCAGCGAAAAACAACGGCTCACGGCCGTGACCTTCTCGCCCCTGTTCTTGAAAATCGTTCCTCCGGAATTTCTTGAACAATCCATCCGTTCCCTGGGCCATGCCGATGTGGACCGCAAGAAGCGGCAGCTGCGCGCGAATCCCGAATCCCTCCCGCGTATCACCCAGGCCTTGCCGGGCCGGTCAGAAATCGTCCAGGGGCTGGGAGATCCGTTTGCCACGGAGGTGAAAGATCAATCCGATTGTTTGATGTACCGCTACCGGCTGCAACCTCCCGATGGCGGCAAGGATGAGGACAAGGAAGAACGAAGAAAAGCCGTGGTCGAGTTGCTTTTCAATCCGCTCAACGGGAAATTGACCAAGATGGACGCGAACTTCGCGGGATTGAAGATCACCATTCATTACGAGAAACTCGCGGCGCCCGGAAGCCCCCAGTCCGTGAAAGGGGGCGCCGGAGGCTGAGGAGCCCTGGCTTGCCGGTCTGGCCCTCGTTCCTCCAACGCCCCATCGGCCGTGATGCGGGGAGAGACAACGCGGCTTGACGGGATAACCTCCTCCCCCCATGATTCGTACTGTACGATACCTACTCATCCCAAGTGAATGACGGCGGTGGATGGACCTGATGATGAACGAATTCAAGCAATTGGCTTTGGCCATGGGAATCGCCCTGATTCTCGTGCTCGCGGTGGTGGCGTGGAAATCGTTTCCCAGCAAGGACGTGTATATCAGCGATATGGATTTCGAAGTGGTGAAGTTCGAGTGGACGCAACCGCAGCGTGACAAATCCATCGCGGGGAGCAGTATGATCATCAACGAGAAATATTATGAAAAAGGCCTGGCCATGCACGCCCACTCCGAAGTCAACGTCCCGGTTCCCGCCGGCTACACGCATTTCCTCGCGGAAGTGGGCGTGGACGACGCGATGAAGGATGACGCGCCGTCGTCGGTGCAGTTCCAAGTGCTGGGCGACGGGGTGGTGTTGTACGAAAGCCCCATTCTGCGGGCCTCCATGCCGGCTCACCGGGTGTTGGTGAACGTGGAATGGATCAGCCAATTGACCCTGGTGGTGAACGACGGAGGGGATGGGGCCAATTCCGATCACGCCGATTGGGCCGGCGCCCGGTTCACGGTGCGGTAGAGTGCGGTCCGGATGGTGGTGATGGGATTCATCGAATCCGGGACAAGACTCTTGCTAACCCGCCACGGCCGGGTATAATGAGTCCCGTCCTATAGCCAACCCTCCGTGGGGCTCAAGTGTTTGATGAGTGAGTAGCTCAGCCGGCAGAGCATCTGCCTTTTAAGCAGAGGGTCCTGGGTTCGAATCCCAGCTCACTCAGTTAATTTCCCTGACGTTACGACAAGCCTGCTCAGGCCGGGACATCAATAACTCCCGTATCGCCGCGATTCGGACAAGAGGTTTCCGCCGCCATCTTCGCTTCGATTCCCGCGACGGTTTTCAGGTCGTCACCCACGGGCTTTT
>ERZ795045.439-NODE-439-length-54034-cov-5.266381_pt1 | contig 54034 bp, 41 predicted proteins | sample MGYA00375129_ERZ795045 | MGnify/ENA primary metagenome ERZ795045 (study PRJEB30174, sample SAMN05720166) | activated sludge metagenome | isolation source: anaerobic digester from wastewater treatment plant | place: Japan | collected 2015-05-15 ...
CAACATGCCGCTGATGACGCCGTCCGGGACCAGTTCGCCCCGTTCCATCAGTTCCTTAGCCTTCATGGCCAGCGGATCCTGGCGGGCGATGGCCGCGCGGAAAATGTCGCCGGTGCTGACGTGAAGAAAATTCAGCCGCTCTTTAATCATGGCCGCCTGGGTCCCTTTGCCGCAGCCGGGAGGGCCGAAGATGGTGAAGGCATGGATGGTATTGGGCTGATTCATAGATGAATAATCCTTTCCGGGATGAATAAGTCGCATTCTTGTCCCTGACGGGCGAGGAATGGTACTGTTTATAGTAGGGATGCTTGCAAAAAAACCAAGGGAGGCAACCGGCGCCTTCTTGAATTATTCTTGGGATTCATGATATATCCAGCCGGGATGGTTCAGGCCAACAACACATTGCCGAGGGGGAGGGACAGGTCATGGAATCGACGGGGAAGCGTTATACCGTCCGGCGGTTGCCGGACCTGGAGAAAGAGGTCAGCCGGTGTGGAACCCGCCAGCGGTTCTTCAGCCAGGGAGACGACACGCCCGCGTTCATCCATCAGGTGCATATTCAGGGTTCCCGCGCCCATTACCACAAGCGGGCGGTGGAGTTCTATTATGTGTTGGAAGGATCGGGGATCATGACCGTGGACGGCGAGACCTTTCCCCTCGAGCCGGGTGTGATGGTGAAATTGGACCCGGGGGCTGTCCATTCCTCCAAAGGCGACCACCGGGTGCTGGTTATCGGAATACCCGATATAGCCGAGGATGATATTTTCTTTCCGGGGGAGGAAACACGATGAGTATCGCGGCCGGAAACCGCGCCGTTGTCCGGTCAGGCGGATTGTTTCAGAGGAAATGTTTTGTGATGGCGAGATAGACGTCGATCACTTTATCCAAAACTACAAAAAACATTGTGCTCAATAGCAGAATCAGCATCAGGGTAAAGAAGGACTGCCGGGCGACGAATCCGCAATGGGGGCAGACATACGCCTTCTGGGATATTTCTTTTCTGCATTCCGTGCATTGAATCAAGGCCATATTATGTACTCTTTCTAAAGAGAGTCAGCAACGATTTACTCGATCGCCGGGAAGGGACGGATTTCTGCTTTTCAGGACTTCTTTCACCCTGGACCTCTCCTCGAGTAAAAGGAATTAGAAAAACGTGCCCATCTATGTTCTTCTCACGAATAACGCACCGAGCAAGTTCGGCGTTAGAGTAACTGGTTGCGGTTGGAATGTTGAAGAGGAATTGCATACTGGGATCCATTCGACGTGAAATCCACCCGTTCGAGGGTCTGGTTCCGCTCAGCGTGGGCGTGACTTCCATAAATTGTATAATTGCCTCCAACCCACCAACTGGACGCCTTGTTCGTCGATGAACTGCTTCATGGCGGGATTGGTGAAAATCCGGAAATCGGCATTGCGTTGCCGCCACGAACCGGAAATCGCCTCGATTTCGGGTGATTCTGCCGCGGGGTGGATGATGATCTGAGAGACACCCGGTTTTAGATTCTGAATAACATCCTGGTAAAAAGCCTCCGATTCTTCCACCGGTGTTTTTTCGATCGAATACAGGCCGTCCAGCATCGGCCATCCCCGTTTGGCCAGTTCTTCATGCAGATTCCGGTCATAGAGGCCGCCGGCCATTTCCAGGATTTGCGGCGTGGGATTGAAAAACATGAAAGGAATGTCGTACTCTTCCGCGAGTTTCAGCGCCGCCATCAGGAATTCTTTTTTCGCGTACAGAGTGCCCATGTGCGAGTCCAGGTGAGTGGGTTTGAGGCCCTGGGCCAGGGCATGTTCAATTTGAGCGCGCAGTTCCGTTTCGATCTCTTCCGGCTGGGCCTGTTGCGCCACGGAGAGCACATCCCGGTACATGTAACTTTGGGGATCCAACAGTCCGGGAACAGACGAACCGGGGGCGACGGGCCGCCAGCGGTAATATTTCCATTCCGCGGTCAGAGTCAGATGCAATCCCAGGTCGGCCTCCGGATGTTGCTTGGCGAAATCCGCGATTTCCAAAAACCAGGGGCAGGGAACCATGACGCTGCCCGCAGTGATGCATCCCCCTTTGGCCGCTTCCATGAAGGCCACGTTTGCCGCGTGGCACATGCCGATGTCATCGGCGTGGATGATCAAGAGGCGGGAATCCGGGGGAAATCCCAACCGTTCCGCAGTGGTCTCGGCGTAGGGCATGACGGCCATGACAGTCAAACCCATGAAAAAAAGAACAAAAAATACACCCTTGCGCTGGCAAACCATTGCTCCTGCATCCTTTCCTGGATAAGGGATTATGTGCTCAAGGCTGGTAGAGAGCCATTGCTTCCGGCAGAAACCGCTCAATATTCGCGATACGGCTATCCGGCGCCGGGTGAGTTGAAAGAAATTCCGGTGGATTTTGGCCTCCCACTTGATTCATGCGTTGCCAAAAGGGAATGGCTTCCCGCGGATCATATCCAGCCAGTGCCATGATTGTCAATCCAATACGGTCCGCCTCCGACTCATGCAACCGGCTGTAAGGCAAAAGAATACCGACCTGGCTGCCCGCGCCGTAGGCTAGACTGAAGAGTTCCTTGGTTTTGGCCGGTTGTTCCTGAAGGGCCACGGACAACGCCGCTCCACCTAGTTCCACCAATAAACTTTGGCTAAGCCGTTCACTGCCATGATTGGCGATCGCGTGGGCGATTTCATGACCCATGACCACGGCCAGGCCGTTATCATTCTGGGCGATGGGCAGAATCCCCGTATACACAGCGATCTTTCCCCCCGGCATGCACCAGGCGTTGATGGTTTTGTCATCCTTTATCACATTGAATTCCCAAGAGTAAGAGGCTGTGGAATAACCTTGGCTCTGGAGATATTGTTCCGTGGCCGCAGCCAAGCGCTTCCCCACCCGGACGACTGGTTCCACTTCGTTCGGATCGGTGGCAATTTTCAACTTGCTTAAGGTTTCTTTGTAAGAACTCAGGCTCAATTGGATCAGTTGGGATTCGGGGATCAGGGAAAGTTGTTGGCGTTGTGTCAGCGGGGTGACGGCACAGGCGTAAAGCATCAGCACCGCCACGACCGCCCACCCCTGGAATGATTTGGAAGAACGCATGGTGGATTTACCCTCTTTGTTTATTTTTTAAACCGCATGGATGGCCTGCGTAGAGATTTTATCCGATTACGGGCTAAAAATCACAGGCGGGATTCGGGGATTGCTACAAAAACGTCCCTGAAATGACCTTTTCAGGGACGTAAAGCGGACGTGGGTGGGAGACAAGGGGAGATCAATCGATGTCCAAGTGTTTCTGTAATTCCTTGAGAATGCTTTCCATGACCGCTTTTTTAATGGCTTCCGGATCCACGGGTTTTTCTTGCTTGTCCGGTTTTTTTTCCTTCATTTCCATCTTTTTCATGGCTTTCTCCCCTCCCTCCCCGGGAATGGAGGGTTGGAGTGGATGATGGATATTTTGCCGGATCGCCGCGAAAATTTCATCCCCGTATTTGGCGAAGAACTGGTCCGTAATGCAGGAAATCAGGAAGAACAATCCTTTGGGGATTCGAATCTGAACCGCTGGTTGATTGCCGCCGGCGGGTTGGACTTTCACCTGGATAAAATTGAGATCCTCGGGATTATCCCCATTGGCTTCGTCCACCCAGATCCGTACTTTATCCGGACCCTCCACCCGCACCAAGTCTTTCCCGCGGATCGAATCGAATTCGCCGATGAGTTCGTCCACCATGCGGATGATTTCTTCCTTGTCCTGGACCAGTTGTCCGGGAACCGACATTTTGAGAGTTTCCAGAAGAGAGAGCGGGGCGCTAAGCGAGATTCTAGTGCCATCATGGGGATTGATTTCAGCCCGGATGATGCTCTCTTGGGCCAGGGCGCTGGTGGTTGTGAATCCCAAAAGCGAAATCACGAGGCAGCCGGACAGGATGATGAACCGTGAGCGAATCATTTTTTTTCTCCTTTTTCCGAAAATTGGATACGATAGGGGCATGCAATTAATACGAACGCGGGCATAAAGATCTTTAATGATTTTTTGGAGAATATGAATGGCCTCCAGTGGTGGGGCTCTGGGTGAGCCTTTTCCGGGCCTGGGTCCGGTTGCTCCGGGGCGGGGAGGCCAAGAACCTGATCGAGAAGAATGCGGCCATTCTTTTGTAAGAAAGAAAATTCGAATAGACTGTTTTTTATAATCAGGTATTCACTGGGTCGGGAAGGGGACTCAGGGGTGGCCCACAGAGAAACATCGGTGTTACGTGAACGGGAGTGAGGATGATTCGCGGTGATAGGAATCCTTTTTGCTGGCCTGCCTGCTGAAATGAAGGCCAAACCAGGCATACCATGAACGAATCCAACCGAAATGATCCTTCGCCGATAACGAACCATGTCCGAGCAGGAATGAATTCGTGGCTGCAGGAGGCGTTCGAGGCATATCAAACACGTCAACTCGAGCGGGCGGAACGAGTGTTGCGTCGGGTTTCTGACGGGGATCCCAAAGCGATTGAACCGCGGATCCATCTGGCCAATCTGTTTTATGCCATGGAACGGTATCAAGACGCGGTGGATATTTTGGAGCCGGTCAAAGCAGATCCGGCGGCCCGCGATTATCTCTGGTTTTTATTCAAGGCCCGTTGGCATGCGGGTTTTTTGACAGCGGCATGCCAGATCATCCAAACGCTGAATGAGCGGGAAGGAACCACTTCGGAACAGAGGCGGCAATTTTTGGAATGCGCCCGTCAGGCCGGAAGGTTTGATCTGGCGCGTCAGTTGGCGCGTCAGTTGGGAGATACGAGATGCCGGCGGGAACTCCGTGGGCTGGAATGGATGGTTCATATCAGCCGGTTGGCGCCGGTGGCTCTCCGACGGCCGTTGTTTCATTGGGGTGTGGAGCGGTACGAGCGGCAAGGCCGGTGGCAGCGGCTTGGGCTGCTATTGGAAGCGGCGCGCTTGTCCGATCCCGGTTATTTCGAATGGCCCTTGCGGTTGGGAAAGCTGTGCCGGCAAACGCGGGATGTTTATGATCCCCACTACTCCCGTGAACGGATGTATTACCGAAACGCCCTCCGGTGCCGTCCGCTGGAACCGGAAGCCCTGCGCGGTTTAATCTTGACATTGCATGACATGGGTTTTTGGGTGGAACTGGTGCGGTGCATCGATCAACACGAGACCGTGTTGGACACGCCATGGGCGCGAAAAATGAAAGCCGCCGGTCTGGTCAACCTCGAACGGTACCATGAAGCGGCAATAATTTATACGCATTTGGGAGAGGAAGCGCCGGATGGCTTTTCCCGGTTTTGCCTTGGATTGATCGCGTTGCAACAAAACGATTGGCCTATCGCCGATGAATTATTCGAATTTCGTTCTTCGGACCGGAGTCTGGATATTCTCGGACTGTTTTTCCATCACGTATCCCGGCGTCTTGCCGCCGGTGAACCGGTGGAGACGATTGACGGCCAGATCGTATTGGATGCCATTCCGCCGCCGGACACAAAGGAGCCAGCCGTTCCGCCGCCTCCCCGCTTGGATTCCTGTTTTCTGTGCGGCTGGGAAGGCCCGCGCGAACCATTATGGCGAGACCGGATCACGAGTTGGATCCGGGTGCGGTGCCCCCGGTGTTCCATGATTTCCGTCGCGCCCCTCCCGGACCAGGAACAAATCAATGCGCTTTACACCACCGCATCCCGCCGGGAGCACACGTTGCAGCGGCAATACAAGGCCAGTCTGGATGGTTTGAGCCAGGCCCGTGAAGAAGATTGCCGGAGATTGCCGCTTTATCAGGAGATAACCGACTGGGGCGATGACTTTAATTGGATAGCTTTTGAACAATCGTTGGGCGGGGATAAGCGGTTTTTAGACGCCGGCTGTTCGGCCGGGTATGCCGTCAAAGTGTTTCAGTTGTGCGGCTGGCAGGCCATGGGGGTGGACATCGATTCAGACGCGGCCGCTTACGGTCAAGCCCGGGGGATCGATATCCGCGTAGGAACCGTGGATGATTTGGATCCGGTGGAGTTCCGTTTTCATCTCATCACAGTGATCGACGTCATCGAACATGTCGCGAATCCCGCCGCGCTGATCCAGCAGTGCCACGCCTTGTTGAATCCCGGCGGGCTGCTGTATCTCAAAACGCCTTGCGCGGACAGTCTGCCGCACCGGTTCATCGGGGAGGAGTGGCTGGACGCGAGCGAACACTTGCATTTTTTCAGCCGGACCACCTTGCGGAGGTTGTTGGCGGATTCGGGTTTCGAAATCATCGGATTCAAACAAACCATGGAAGCGCCGACACCCTATCTGCACCGCCGGTTATGGAAAGAGCGTTTTTATCCAGAATGCCTGGTGCGCTGGATCGACCGGCTGCGGGTGGGTGATACCATCCGGTTTCTTGCCAGAAAGAGCCGCTGATCCAGGGACGCCGGATGGGAAAGCCAGTTGAAATACTATTATCCGTTGGCGGGAGAGGCGGGCCGTTGCGAGTCCGCGATGCGGGAGACGATGGTAACCGCGTCCACGGCGGTTTGCCCGTAGAAATCGCAGCCGGTCTTATCCGCCAGCAGTTGGGAGGCCGCCGCGCCGCCGACCATGACGGCTACCTGTTCGCGTACGCCCGCCTGGCGGAATGCCTCCAAGGTGTTAGTGATCGATTTATAACAAGTCGTCAGCAAAACGCTCATGCCCACCACCTGGGGTTTGTGGATTTGAATGGCTTCCACGAACCGGCTGGGCGCGACATCGATGCCCAGATCGATGACTTCATGCCCTGAGCCGCGCAACATCATGGCCACGATGTCTTTGCCGATGTTGTGGATATCATTTTGCACCGTACCCAGCACCACACGGGCCGCGCCTTCTTCGGAGGCCGGGGAAGACCCTTTCAGAAGTGGCTCCAGGTCTCCCATCAAGTCTTCCATGATTTTCCCGGCAAGAATCAATTCGGGGATAAAGCATTCGCCATCGTCGAAGCGTTTTCCCAGGCTGGCCATACCGGCATGGCATTGGGACAGGATCTGGGACGCCGGGACACCCTCTTCCACCATGGTTTTGACCAGCCGTTTCGCTTCGTTTCCGTTCAAAGTGCACAAAGCCATCGCCAAGTTGCCAAGCTCGTTCATCAGTTGATCTCCTTCAAGGCGGATATCCTTAAAATTGAATGAGGCAAAACCAGATGTAGAGATACGCCAGCTTATCCATGTCTTCCCAGGCTTTTTGCACGATCTGTTCATCACCCAGGAGTTTCTCGTATTCGTTGCGCCGTTCTTCCCAGGGAACACAAACGCCTGGTTTCAAAAGTTTTACATTAACTTCCTGCATGATTTTTCTCCTTACGGAATCTCCAGAATCGAGTCAAGACCAGAATTCCCCGGGATATCGACATACCATATCAATACACCCCATATTCCCGGGTGAAATCGGTCATGGCGCGTACGTTTTCTACTTGAGGATCATCCTGCATAATCGCTCCCGCGTCCATGATGTATCCTCCTTCCCGCGCAACCCCGTCGATGACTTTTTTACAGTATTCTCTCACCTCATCGGGGGTGCCCAGAGCCAAGAGTTCGTTCGGGATTCCGCCACTCAGGCAGAATTTATGTCCGAGTATCTCATTTGCCTTGAAAATATCGCCCCGGTCCACGTGAAAGATAATGGATTGGTCCGGCAATTCAGCGAAATATTTCAGATGCGGATCCCAATTGCCTTCCGCGTAGAACAAGACCTGGTAACCAAGTTTCCAAATTTCCAGAATCATTTGTTTCAACGTGGGCCAATAAAATTGCTCGAATTGCAGGGGGGAGAGAAAAGGCACACATCCGCGGTGCATCCACAGCGCGATGGGAACATGTTTTTCGGGATCGGCGCCGGCCAAGGCGTTGTACATCATGTGAGGCATCAACGCTTCGCACGCGGCCTTGACCTTCTCCGGCTGGCTGTACAGATCCATGCACAGGGGGACGAATCCGCGCAGCTTGTCGGCGAGAATATCGAAGGGAGCCTTCAAGCAGCCGGCAATCGCCGAAACAGTTCCCGATTCCTTTCGCAGCCGCGCGTTCTGTTCCCCGAACTTGTTGAAATACGTCAACATGCCCATTCCGCCCTTGAGCCAGGAAAGGTTGTTGCGGTAGGTGTTGGGCTGTCCGGGGCCACGCGCGTCGCGGTTGACGCGGGGCATCCAGACGTTGGCCAGGAATCCCGTGGGATCCTCGATCAAGAGATCGTATTCGTCCGCCTTCATGTGGGCGTTTTGTTCGTCTTTCGGTTCCAGGTATTGAAAACCGCTGTCAGGCGGTCCGTCGATTCCCGGTTTGAGGTAGTATTTCAGTCCCACGGCGTCCACCAGCCCAGTCCAGACATAGACCATGTTGCCGACTGTCGCGTCCCAGTCGAATTCCGCCGCGCATTTCCGCACCGCCGCGAAGGCCAGATCCATATCATGGGTGACTTGTTGACAGGTATACCCCGCGTATTTGCCGGCGAATTCCGCCGCGAAGGGACGGATGGGAATCCGGTCCGGTTTTTCATTGCGCATGGCGGTGACATACCGTTTCAGCCGTTCTTGATACCGTTGTTCCATCGTGTCTTCCATCGGTGTTGCCCCCTGATCTTGTGCCGTCAAATCGAATTGCTGGCGTTACCATATCATAACCGTTGGGGAATTTTGAGTTTCAACGCGCGGATTGGTGAAGGATTTTTGCGGAAAGCGAGGGAGTGGTTGGGTTGGGGATCTGAATTCGAATGGCCTGATTTTACATCAGAAAAGAAAGGGACGGACTTGGGAGTCCGCCCCTTTCACGAGGCAGGCGTAAGACCTGCGCTACGACCCGATGTATCAATTAATCATCAATAACTCCATCGAAACCGCAGGGCCGGTTACGGGGCGATGATGGACTGATACACGCTGTCCGTGCCCCAAACCAGGTATTGCACGCCGTCCGTGATTCTCGCCCAGACCTCCAGGTAGAAATGGTAGGGGCATGTGACCCAAGGCATGATGTCCCCGTTGGCGTCCACCGGCGGTAGCGCGGGCAGAGTGTAGCCCGATAAGCCGTTCCAGACCGGCGGGGTGCTATCGTGCGAACCGGTATATTGATCGTAGGCAAACTGGCCGCCGTAACGGTTGTTGCCCCAGAAGCAGTTCAGCCGGTAATTCATCAGGAAGCCGTCGGGATGCCACGCCGTGATGGTGAAGATGAGGTTGGAATTCCCGTTGTGCGGGAGGGTGACTCTCTCGCATTCCAGGATTTCCGTTCCGTCCGCGTAGGTGATTTCGTCGATTCTCGCCTCCACGGGCCGGTTGTTGATCACGATGGTGAAGCGGTCCGAGGCATTGCGGGGCAGGGAGACCTCCTCCACCGAGTCGGGCCCCGTCAGACGGTAGGCCTTAACGCCCACGCTGTATTTTCCGTTGAGGCCGGAGGTGTTCCAGATCATCCGCAGGTCGGTGAAAGTCCAATATCCTTCTTTGTTTAGAAGGTACAGGTTCGGCACGCCGCCGATGGTGTGCGGTCCCATTTTCACGGTGGCCGTCGTGACGGAACCATCGGGATTGATGGTGAACTTGTACTTGGTCAAGGGATCGCTCAGCGCGGCGGTGGCCGATGAGCCATAGGGCGCGGCCACGATCTGATAATAATCCACCGGATCGGATTCACCGAACAGCCCGCGGATCCAGAGGACGCCTCCGAACGCGGTGTCGGTGTATTTCGGCACGTGCAGATCGTGCGCCACGCTGTCGGAGACCCGCAGCAGCCCATGGGAGGGATGCGTCTTGTCTTTCACGATCTCGGTAATGGGGATCTTGCCGATACTCGTGAAGACAAAGCCGCTGGCCAAAGCCTGAGAACCACCGAGATCGAGCCGGTTGCCGCCGTAGGCCCCCATATCATTGCGGGTGCCATCGTTGTCATTGTATTGTGGGGCGGGATTGCCGGCATCGATGCAGGGGGAGGTCGAGGCGCGGTAGAAGTAGCCGTTCGCGGCATCCACGAAAACGGGATCGGCGGATATAGCGCCGGTTCCGCCGCTTACTTCATGCCAGACTGTCCCATCGCTGACCGCGTAATAGGAGCCGCCGCCTGTGACGTTGGCGGGATCGTACACATCGTTGTACGAGATCAACGGGGTGGCCGGGGTCCGCCACAGGATACCGCCGACCGGTTTGTTATTCCCCCGCACGATGATATTGTTCATGATCACGGGCGAAACCGCGCCGATATTGAGGGCGGCGAACGAAATGCCGGCATAATACCGGTAATCGTAGATCGTGTTGTTGCGGATGGTGGGTTGGCAATTGCCTTGCGCGCGAATGCCCATGCCGCCTACCCGGTAAATCACATTGTTCTGGATCACGGGAGACGAATCATCCAAGCGGATGCCGTCCGCGCCGAGGGAATCGAGATCCATGCCGGTGATTAAGTTTTCACGGATCGTCAAAAACGATGTATGGCAATAAACCCCCAAACCGGCATTGCGGACCGTAAAGCCGCCGAAAATCGTATCGGAGCCGATGCCAATGCAATCCACTGCCCGGGCGGCCCCGCCCGCGTCAATGATGGTCGTGTCCGCGCCGGAACCCAGGACACTCAGGCCGTTTTTCATTACGACCTTTTCGTTGTAATGACCCGGCATAACCCGGACGGTCTGCCGGGGGATTCCGGTGCTGATGCCTTCGGCGATGGTATTGTACGGATGGCCTGGCGTGCCATCCTCCACTCCCGTGGTGTTGTCGTCGTCCACCCAGATGTCGCGGGGCACGAGCAAATAATCGGCCTCATAACCGCCCCCGGCCGCGAAGACCACGTTGTCATGGATTTCCAAAACCGAAGCGCTGCTCATTTTAAGTGTAAGGGTCCGGGTTTGGAAACCGAATTCATACACCGCGGTAAACGGATTGCCGGTGTAAGGAACCGTGATCTCCCCCCAATCGCAATCCGTGGGCACGCATTTGCCGTAGGCGTGAAGGGTCATCTGGGATCCGTCCCGTTTGATGCGAATATGGGTCATGCCGCCCGTGTCGGGATCGGCGTTGACCCACTCGCCCACAAAACTCTCCGCGGTGACCAAGGGGATGAACGTCACATCGATGATCGGCCCCACGATAATGGGTGTGGGTTTGATCGTCGGCAGAATCGGGATGGTCGGGATGATAATCGGCGTGATCCGGATCGTCGGGAGAGGGGAAATAATTTGCGCTACGGTTTCCCTCCGCGGCGGCCGCACGGAAACGCTTGGCACTTGCGGGGAATCGATCGGTTCGGGAGGAGCCGCCGAAGTAAGGGAAGCGGAACGGGAGGTCCAGTCCGCCCCGCTTGTCTTCATGGCGGTAACCGTGCCGCTGGTGACCGAATGATACACGCTGTATGTGCCGTATTGCAGATAGACGAAACCATCCGTGGTGCGTGATCCCGCTTCCAAGTAGAACCGGTAGGCGCAATCCTCCCAGGGCAAGGGATTCCCGCTCAAACTGGTGGGCGAAAGGGGAGGAAGCATCTGGTTCAGCACACCTGTCCACAAGGGAGGCGGCGCGTCGTGGGAGCCTGCATATTGATCGTACTCGAACCGGCCGCCGAAACGGTGATGCCCCCAGTAGCTGTCCAACACGTAATACCGGAGGAAGCCGTTGGCGTGATGGGCCGTGATGTTGAACAAGAGTTGCGAGCTGCCGGCATGCGGGAAGGTGATGTCCTGGCATTCCTCAATTCCATCTCCATTCGCGTACAACACCTGATTGATTTTGACATTGAGGGGTGAGTTGTCGAGCCACAACGTGAGATGGTCATAGGCATTGGGCGGAAGGCTCACTTCCGTGACCGAACTTACACCGGCTAGCTGGAAGGCTTTGCAGTGGAGGCGGTAGCGTCCGTTCCGGCCGCCGGTGTTCCAAATCATGCGGAGATCCTGCTGGCTCCACTATCCGGACTTGTTCAACTGATAGAGGTTTTGCACTCCCCCGATGGTTTGCGGCCCCAGCTGAATGTTGACCGAGGTGGTTGACCCATCGGGCTGAATGGTTGTCAAGGTCTTGACCAGGGGATCGCTCAAGGCAAATTCCTCAGATCCGTCTTCCGAGGTGGCGATGATTTGATAATAGTCCACATTGTCCGACGCGCCGAAGAGCCCCCGGAGCCACAGATATCCGCCGAATGGGGAATCCTGGTATTGGGGAATGGAGAAATCGTGGGCCGCGGCGGCTGAAACCCGGGCCAGCCCAAAGGACGGATCGCTGGAAACCTGAACGATTTCCGTAACGGGGATGCGGCCAACCGAGGTGAAAATGAAGCCGGAACCGGCGTGGGCGGTGCCGCCCAGGTCGTACCGCTGCCCGCCGTAAGCTCCCATGTCATTGCGGCTTCCATCGATGTCGATGTAGGATGGATCGGGGTCGCCCGCGTCGATGCAGGGAGAAATGGGAAGCAGATAGAAATACCCGTTCGCGGCGTCCACAAAGCGGGGATCCACCGACAAGGCCCCCGAGCCGCCGGGCATTTCGGTCCACGTGGCGCCGTCAGACCGCGCGTAGTAGGAGCCGGTGCCGGTGACGTTGGCGACATCGAAGACATCGTTGTAGGAGATCACCGGCGCCGCCGGGATCTTCCACAAAATCCCCCCGACCGGCAGGGTATTGCCGCGCTGAATAATGTTGTTTTTAATGACCGGCGAGACCGCGCCGATATTCAAGGCGGCGAAGGAGATCCCCGCGTAATAGCGGTAGTCGTAAATCGTGTTATTGATGATGGACGGCGCGCTGGTTCCCTCGCCGCTGATTCCCATCCCGCCGACCCGGGCGATCACATTGTTCCGGATCTGGGGCGAGGAATTTTCCAGACGGATGCCGTTCCCTGCCGTCGATCCCAGATTGATGTTGGTGATCACATTCTCCCAGATTTGCGGAGAGGCGTTTTGGCAATGGATGCCCACCGCGAAATTCGTGATCGTGAATCCCGCGGCCTGGGTTTCCGGACCGGCACCCGCACACAAAATTCCTGGGCCGTTCCCGTTGCCCTGGAGAATGGTGGAATCGGCCCCCGAGCCGATTAGTTTGACACCGGCTTTCAGCGTGACCGATTCCGGATACACGCCGGTGCGGACGCGGATCGTATGATTCACCGCGACAGCCATGGCTTCGGCGATGGTGTTGAAGGGATAGGCTTCCGATCCGTTTTCGAAACCGCTCTAGTTGTCATCGTCCACCCAGAGGGGGTCGGCGAGCGCCACGGTGGGATCCTCGATCACGCGGAACCGGTATCCGCTCGTGAAGGAATTACGTTCATCCCCGGTGATGCCGTTGCACAGGTTGGCGACTTCGCAGGACCGGCTGAGCGGCCATCCCAAACCCGCGGCCAGTTCGGTTTCACCGCTCGAAATGCATTTCTCGAAGGGTTCCGGCCCTTCGATGCGCACCAGGCCCGGCCCCACTGGCTCCGCCGACCATACCCCGTTCCCGGACCGATTGATGCCACTGACCAATTGGTCCACAAGGCATTGCACGGCGGCCTCGCAGGATTGCGTGGCGCATTGTTCACAAGAAATTTCCACCTTCACATGGCTCAGCGCGTCGCATTGGAAGAAATCGCAACTGGTGCTGGCCGTGGGGATCAGGGAGAACACAAAGGTTCCACCCGTTTGCCGCACCGGCAGGCAGCTGATTTCGACGATGTTGTACCAAGCGGCCTCGCGCGGCGTCGGGGTGTTCGTGGGGGTTGGCTGGACCTGGGGAGTAGAAGTGGGAGTCGATACGATTCCACTGTGTTCGCAGATCCAACAGATTTTGTGGATGCAGATTTCTACGCCTTCGATTTCGATGGTCCGGATGCCGCTGGCGCTATAGAGTGACAAGGTGTTGAGGCCCGGTTCCGGACCGGCAGTGGCGATGTAAACCAGGTTGCCGGCGTCATTATACGCGTACAGGCTGCAGTAGGCGACGCCGTGTTCCAGGATGACCTCTACGTATTGCGGGGCTTTCCCCTGGCAAAGGTTGGGGGAAAAAGTCATCCGGGCTTTTTGCGCCGCATTGATATCCGACCACGGGATGGAGATATCCAGCCGCGCGTCGCCGCCGCAATCGGCCACGCTGACCGGCACGGGGGCTCCGGTCATCATGCGGGCTTGCGTGATTTGCACCCAGCCCAGATTGATACTGGGGACATCGATGGCCGGGGTGGTGTACACATCTCCCGCTTCCACGCATTCCATTTCTCCCAGACTCCGGGTGGGGGTATTGGTGGGCCGTTGGGAAGGCGTGGGCGTCGCCACGCCGATGGGCGTGCAGGCCCAACAAATCCGCAGGATGCAGATTTCCGCGCCTTCGATCTCGATCTCCCGGATGCCGGACGGGCTGGTCAGGGTTAAGGTTTGCGCTGTGGTTCCGGCCATGGCTTCGGCGGTATCCACGATGACGCCGTCCTCATCCATGGCGGTCAATTTACAGTACTCGACACCGTGTTGGAGAACCACGGTGACCTCTTGCGGGGCGGAACCGCCACAGAGATTGGGCGACATCCGGATTTTGGCCTTTTGCCCCGCGGAGGCTTCCGACCAGGGGATGGAGACATCCAGCCGGCCATCCCCGGAACAATCAATCACGCTCAGCGGCACCGGGCCGCCGGAGGCCAAACGGGCTTGGGTGATTTCCACCCACCCCAGATTGACACTGGGGACTTCGATGGCTGGGGTGGTGTATACATTGCCGGCTTCCACGCAATCCATTCCCGGAGGCAACGTCGGCGTCGGCCGCACCACGGCTCCACAGAACCAGCAGACGCGCAAGATGCAGACCTGGGAACTGATGATATCGATCCAGCGGATTCCGTTGGGGCTTTCCAGAGTCAATGTCCGCGGTCCGGGGACAGACACCATGGAAGCTTCTACCACGGCCATGTCCACGATGGCTCCGCTGTCATCGCGGGCGTACAGGGCGCAGGCCGACCGGGTCAGCAGAGTCACCTCCACGGTCTGAGGCGCTTGCCCGTTGCAGATGTTCGGTGAAAACACCATTCGCGCTTTCCGGAGCGCATCGGGACCGGACCAGGGGATGGAGACATCCAGAGCGCTGTCTTGCGAACAGTCCGTCACGCTGAGCAAGGCTTGGGTGCCATCGGGTTGGACGGCCGCGAAGAATTCCACCCACCCGAGATTCACGGAGGGAAGATTAAGCGCCGGCGTGGTATAAACATCTCCCGCCGTGACGCATTCCATACCCGGTCCGGTCGTAGGCGAGGGCGTGGGTGTGGAGGTGGGCCGCACAGGCGTGGGGGTGGGACGGAACGAGGGGATAAATTCCACCCACTGGTACCGCTCGGAGTGGACATCCACTTTCGAAACCATATCCGGAGGAACCCCCGGGAGAATCAAGACGCCGTCTTGGCTGGTGATCCCGTTGACTGATTCACCCTCCCCGAGCGACAGGTTCAATAAGGCTCCGGCAACACCTTGGCCCTTCTCCCCCACGACCCGCACCCACGATCCGGTTTGATGCGCTTCCAGGATCACCTTGAGGGGCCCCACGAATTCGAGTCCAAACCGCCGGATAGTCAGTTCTGGATCGCCGAGCAGGATGTAGCAGAACGTGTTGTTGTCCCAAGTGCCTGTTTCGCCGGTGAGGTTCCAGGAAATGCGTTCCGCCTCGGCCAAGGCCGGCGCCAGGCGGGTGAAATGAGCATCGTAGATGGCGCGGAAGATTCCCTTGGCGCGGTTGTGGTTTTCTTGGGTGTAGGAATTGACGGAAGCGCCCCAATGTGCCACCGCACCCGCGCCGCGGTTCATCCAGGCTTCGCCGATGCAATCGCTGGTTTTGATCCGCCCGTTCTGGCAGGCGATCGAATACACGATTGGGAACACTGTGTTATTCAGCAGCGGCAATTCGTTGGTCATATCGAAATCGTTGCCGTAGGATGACGATCCATCCCAACCCTGGACCCATGAGGAGGTGTTACCGTGCCCGCGGTACAAAATTTGGCCGCGGCCTTCGTTGATGGCGTCGATCACGTCCTGATTGACGGCCCGGGGCGTGGCCGAAGTTTTCGCGCCCGCGTGGAGCACTTCGAACGTAGGCGGATTGGTGTAAGAACCGTAGCTTACGATTTCGTTGACTGCCGCCGCGTACTTGGAGGGATGCGACGTGCAAACGCCGCGGCATCCGTCACTGTTTTCGCTGTTCGCGCACAGGGTGACGGTCCGGGGCCAGCTTCCGACCGCGAAGCCGCGTTCGTAATCGAGTATCTTATTGAGTTGCACTTGGAGTTCTTCCGTGGAGTTGCAGGAGAGCCGCCCCACGTACAAACTGGGGAAGCGGTCCGAACCGAGGACTTCATACACATGGTCCGAATCCGCGTCGCTGGCGTCGGGGCTGGCAATGATCCGGCTGGTCCGGCCGGCGGGGACGGCGTCCACGTCGCCAATAATCAGCACGTACACCCCTTTGCAGTAATGCTGTTTGAAATAATTTTCGATGTACGTGTCGATGACGTTCCGGTCAGCAGCCAGATCGGCGCCGGTGCCGACCGTGACCACATCCACGCGCAGGCCTTTCGATTGTTTGAATTCGATCAAGTCCTGCAGTTGGGTTTCGTATTGGGCGGGTGTTAGAATCAAATAGCGCGCCGCGCGGGACGCCTCAATCCGGATGCCCTTGGCCGTCAAGGCTTCCCGTAACGCTTCGCCGTTGATGAACGGGAGTTTGAAGATCCAGGAATCCCAGGCGATCGGGCAGGGGAAATCCAATATCAAATCACTCAACACACCGTCCGGATGCAGGATTTCAATGTCGATCGTGGTGGCGATCTGCAACTGATCCGCCGAAAGGACTTTCACCAGCGGCGTCCGCACTTCCAGCCCGGAGAAGGCCCCGGTCCGGCTGATGTCTGACAAATTGGTTTCGGGGCCGGCATACTCGCCTTTAAATTCCGCGTAAAACTGTTCATCCACCAGTTCGGGCGGCGTGAAACCATACACATCTTCTTCCCGGGTTTGATCCAGTCCCGCGTATCCCGCCGGGACCAATGGCAAGGGAAGCGTGACGACTTTCACCTCACCGGGATGCGCCGTGTACAGGAGCGCATTTTTGGTGGATTTCGAACTTACCGCCAGCATGCCGGACAGAACCGGAATCCGGGGGCGCGCGCCGCCGGGATCGATGCCCAAGCGGGCCATTTCCTCCCCGGTCCGCGAGAAGGAGTCCATTCTGGCCAATTCCTCCGGGAAAACCGGTTGGAAGGTCCGGACGGAAAGCGCATGCGTGTACTTTTGTTTCGACAACGGGGGATGGTTGAATTCTTTCGGGAATTCATACCATTCCGAACCTTCTTCAAAGCCCGCGCCGCTCAAGATTCCGAGATCGGGGAAGTCGATCCGGGAAAACTTGCGTCCCGCGTAAATTTCTTCCGACACCCAGTAGCCGGGGATTTGGAGGCGTAGGATGGTGCGGTCTTCCTTGGTTTCCAGCACGGTGGCCTGGATAGGCGATCCCGGTTCCTGTTTCGGATCCAGAGGCACCCAGGTGGGTTTGCTTTCCGGCTGAGTGGGCGCGCAAGACCAGCAAATCCGCAGGAGGCAAATTTCCGCCCCGGTGATGGTGATTTTTTTGATGCCGCTGGCGCTGGTGAGGATCAGAGTCTGCACCGTAGATCCCGGAGCGGCCGCGGCGCTGTCGACCAACGCGCTGGTGTTGTCATACGCCAGGAAGGTGGCGGAAGAAAAACAGACGAAATCAATTTGTACTTCCGCGGGTCCTTTGCCGTCACAGAGGGTGTCCGCGAAGACAATCTGGGCTTTTTGCCCCATGGAGGCCTCGGAAGCGGGGATGAAAATGCCCAGTTTACCGGTTTGGGAGCAATCGCCGATTTGGAGAGGAACAGGCTTGCCCGCGGCATCCACGGCCCCGTGGACTGTCACGAGTCCCATCGGCGCGGTCTGGATTTCCATCTTGTCGGAGAAATACTGGGCAGGCTCCACACAGCCTTCGGGAACTGGCCGGGATGTGGGGGTGGCAGTCACGGTGGGGGTGGGCCGGACCGTGGGTTTACCGGTCGGGGTGGGGGTGGGCCGGATCGGAATCAAGTTTTCCCGGATCACGCCCAGAAAGACCGAGCCGGTGGGTGGGTTGGCATCCCCCAGGAAGGCGGGAAATCCATCATTAGGCCCCAACGCGGTGGTCACATCCTGCACCGCCTGGCCGTCAAACATCACCCGGACAAACCGGTAGCGGCTTTCCGGGGCGGGCCGGATTGCTTGGAATTGCCGGCCTTGCATTTCAATGTACGCGCCCGTGCCGAACACGAGTTCCTGCCCGTTCTCGGCATTCCCGTCGAATTCGCCCGCGGCCACGCTGATCATGCCGGAGGGATTGACGGCGTCACGGAACACATTGAATACCCCCCGGCCTCCCGCGCGGCGGAAGCCGGTGACCTGCCCGTTTTCCACGATGGGGATGATGACGGAGACCAAGTTCAAGGGGACCGTGTCGCGGTCATCGCCAAAGTTCTTCAGATTGCCCATGCTGGCGGCGATGATTTCGTTCCAGCCATCGCCGTTCAGATCGGCCACCGCCAGATTGACGCCGCCGTGGCCTTGGAATTTCGCCGTGAAGCCGGTAAAGGGCGTACGCTTGGCGATGCCGCCTTTCTCATTGATGTCCAGCACATGAAAGATTGTCTTCGAGGTGGGGCCGTTCATCTGGCCGACGAGCAGTTCGTCTTTGCCATCGTTGTCCAGATCGCCCGCCGCCAAGGTCAGGCCGATTTTGACAGGGGCCGGCGGGGTAACCGAGTTGTCTACTTGATTAATCAGATTGTCGGGCAATCCATTGAATTGCCCCACGACCGCCCAAGCATTGGGGGCGGGTCTTCCGGTGAATTGGTACAGCCGGACGATGCCGTTGCCCCCGCGTCCCTGGGCCGCCGCGATTTGGGGAATACCCGAGCCAATGAAGTCGCCGACCGCGGTCCGGACATCCCCCCCATTGTATTGCACCGCCGTCTCCGAACCGGTGGGGAACGCCACGAACGAATGGCCCAGCACTTCCCGGGTTTCCGCATTGCGCGCCACTAGGATGTTGGGATAGACCGCGTCCGCCAGAATGGGGCCGAGGGTGACCACCACTTCCGGGGAGCCGTCGTTGTTTAGATCGCCGCTGGAAAGGAACGCCGGCCGTCCCTCTCCCCCGCCGATCTTTTCCAGAAATGTTCCGGCCGCTCCACTGAACGCTTTGAGGACGGACGTCAGAGGGGCTACGTCGGGATCGAAGTTCTTGATGTTGATGAGGGTGCGGCCGCCCCATCCCTGCGCCAGAATGAGTTTATCGAAATACCGCAGGAAAGGCCGCCGCGTGGCGGTCGGTGTGGGCGTGGGTCTCGTAATCCCGATGGTGGGCGTGGGAGTCGCCGCCGGGCCGCCCGGATAATGGCCGGGATCGTTTGGATTCGTGTTTTGCGCCACTTCCACGTTATCGTCGAAACCGTCTCCATCGGTATCTTTCTTCCAAGGATCCGTACCGGCTTTTTGTTCATCAAGATTGGTGAGAGTATCTCCGTCTGGATCTTCTTTCCCGTCCTCGATGCCGTTATGGTCCGAATCCTTGAGGTAAGGATTGGTGTTGGATTTGTACAACTCGAACTGATCCGAGAGGCCGTCGCCGTCGTTGTCGGGATCCGCGCTGTTCTTAATGCCGTCGCCATCGGGATCTTCATCGAAAACCAGGCGGACGGAGTCGTTGTAGAGCACAGATTCGTTCCCCGCCGCGTCCCGGAACTTGGCATACACGTAAGCGAAATTGCCTTTGGGGCTGGGTTGGATGATCCAGTCCTTCACCATGGGCGAAATAGACTGCCAGACAGTCCCGGCTTGTGACGCGTCGTTGCTGATCCGCATCTCTTTCGCGTCGTCGCTGGTGTCCAGGTCCAATTTGACTTGCAAAGAATCGGTCAGGCCCGCGCCGTTGTTGATTTTGATCCAGCCCTTGGGCGGCACGGGATCGTCCTTGGCCGTTCCAGAGAACACCCGGGAGGGGGCGCTGAACACTCCGGAATCGCCTTCGGCCACAATTTGGTAGTAATAGGTCTTCCCGTTGGAGAGCCCCTCGTCAGGCCAGACACCGTTCTTGACGTCTTCCACGTCCAACACCTTCAGTTCCGCCAATTGGTTCGGAGTATCGCCGCGGTAGATATGAATCCGCTTGTATAAGTCCGACACGGGGAAATAGATCAGGTTGGTATTGGGCTGGGGAATCTGGCTGGGGATGTCGATCACCACATCCACCACGCCGCAATCGAGCGGCCGCGGCATCCGGTCGTCGCGGGGATCGTAATTGCTTTGATTGCTCCCGAGTTCGGACCGGTCGTTCTCGCCGCCGTGATCACTGTCAGGATCGTTGGGCAGCGTGCCGTTCAGATATTCATCGAGGTTGGACAATTGATCATTGTCCAAATCTTCTTTGGAGTCGTCCACGTAAGGATTGAGGCCGTACAGGAGTTCCCAGCGGGTGGGCATGCCGTCCTTGTCGGGATCGGGATCCAGATCCTTGCGGCCGAAGAAATCGAAGAACTCATAGACCTGGAATCCGCCCTTGGTGATACGAGTGAACCGGTTCCCCTTTGAGTCTTCGCCTGTGGCGTGCACGCGGACCAGGTAACTGCCGTTTTGTCCGTTGACTGACAAATTATCAGCCACTCCATACTGACTGGCCATCGTGGTACGGCGGAATACGCCGTAAAAGATACCGTCACCCGCCTGGCTGTCGCCTCCCTGCCCGTCATCGAAGAGAGGCACGAGCTCCACCCGCCCGTCCGGCGCATGGATTTCAGCGGTGACTTCCGCCCGGGTGATGGATCCGCCGGCATCGGCGAGAGTCACTTCGATGGGCATGGGCAGTCCGCGCAGGAAGACGGCGGTGAGGGTGCGCAGCAATTCCCCCAAATTGGGGATTTCCTGATGAGCCGGGAAACGCAGGCGGATTTGCAAGCCGTTGCCAGCGGTTCCCGAAAGCATGGCGATGTAGTCGGTGTCCGCCTCGGCGGTCAACCGCAATTTCCAATCGCCTTTCGTTAATTGATCGAGGTGAAATACGATATGATTTTTGGAACTGTACACTTGGATCCCAGGTTGTCCGGATCCCACATCGGAGCCATCGGGGCGGAACAATTGCGCCTTGACGTTGGCCTTCGGATTGGACCAAAAGACGGCCAGCGCGGCCTGGGTGATGCCATCCTCATCCACGGAGAAAGGAATCTCAATGGTGACGCCCGCGCCCAAGGCCCCGGCATTTTCCCATATCCGGCTTTGGTTATTGACGAATTCATGGGACAACTTGTAGACATCCGCCAGCCGGACAGGGTATGCCAGCTGGGTATAATCCACGGCTTGAGCGGCGAGCGGGGGGGCGCCGGGCGCCGCTTTCTTGGCAGAAGCACTGCCGAGATTTAAATCCACATAATAGTAGAAGCCGCCGGTCGTCAAGGCGATGTCCTGCATCAGCGCCTGGTCGGAGGTGGGGCCCAAAGCGATGGCGATCACGTGTGTGCCGGCGGTTTTGATCCGGTTCTCGACACCCGGGCTTTTTTTCCAATAGCGGGCTTCATTTTCCATCCCATCGCTAAGCAAGACGATGAAGGGGATGGCATCAGGAACCGGGGACGCGTCCAGCTGATCCTGGGCGTTGCTCAAGCCATCGCCGATCGAGGTCATGACGGAAGGACCGGCGATGGAAATCGAGGAAATGGAGTTGCGGATGGCGTTCCGGTTGGGGCCCACCTCGCGCAACGTGAGGCGGGTGGTGGCGTCCTCGTTGGGCTCGGTGTTGTCCCCGCCGAAGGAGACTACGGCGATGTAGTCCGAATCGGGGGCGGAATCGGCGTACAGCAACGCCGCCGCTTTGGCCGCTTCGATTTTGGGATAGTCTTCCGGATAGAGCATACTGCCCGAGCCGTCCACCACGATGACTTCATCGCGGCGGATTTTGGCGTATATTACCGCGCTTTCTTGTGTGGCGGTGAGATCGCCCAGCGTCACCTGGAGGCTGTAGAAGGGTCCCCCCACGGTTTGAACGGGAGCCTGGATCAGCAGCCAGAATTCGCCTTGCACATACGAACCGCTGAGGACCGTGGCATCCCGATTGCCGACTTTCGCGGTGAAGTCCTCGGCTTGCAATCCCCAGACCGATCCTCCGCCCAGTTCCGCCGGACCGGTGATCTGCAGCCGGGCGATGAATTTATCCGGGTTGTCCGGCTCGCCGACATAGGCCAAGCGCGTGAACGTCGGTTCCACGATGCTCATTTTCACGTCACCCGCCGCGAAGGTGTACGTGTAATCCGCGCCGCTATCGAGACCAGCCACCACGGCGGCGATTTCCGACAGGGGGGTTTTGCGTGAATTGTAAAAGGACCGGGCATACTCGGTGCCCACTCCGCGGTGCAGGCTGATCACTTTCCCGGAGCGGACGGCCACGACCGAATAAGCCGCGCGGTTTCCGGTGGATTTGAAGCCGACTACTTTCCCTACGGTATTTTCCGCGGGTTGGCCGATGTAATATTTGGCCGCGTAGTCGTTTACATGGGCCGCCGTGGGACCGATCGTGGGCGGGAAGGTCTTCCGCAGATGCACTTGGACATCGGGATAGGCCGCCGTGTCGTCATCGATGTAACGGTAGCGGCTGGCTTGGTTGATGGAACTCAAATCCAAGTCTTTCGTGTAATTGGCGAGAACGAAATCCCGGAACAGGTCGTTCAAGGAGCGCGAGGAGAAATGGCTGATCATTCGTTTGATCGCGCCCATGCTATCCGGACTGCGCCCGTCGGTCTCCTCCCAAAACCGCCGGATCACATCCACCCCGTATTCCGGTTCGGTGTGCACGGTTCCTAACTGTTCGCACAGGTATTGCCAGAACAAGCAGGCGGAGTACGACTGGTCCACCAGCCGCACGTCGGTCTGGGCCATGTAGTTGCTGACTTCCCCCCAGAAGGTAAGCATGCCGCCGTTGGCGTCTAGGTCATTCCACAACTTGTCTTGCATCATCCGGGCGGTGCCTTCGATCGACCACCGCCCCCAGCTGGGCCAATCGTTGAAATTGATATACGCGAATTGGGTATGATGGAAATGTTCATGATCGGTCACGGCCCGCAGGCTAGGCTCGTCCCGCCCCCGCATACTGGGAGAATCCAGGGTGATGACTCCCTCCGGCGCGGAACCGACATTGGCCGAGTCGTAAATATGGACCTCACCCGGCGAGTAGGAAAAATGCGGGGTTTTGAATCCCAGCCCGGTGATCCGGGTCACGAAGGGATCCATCGTGTCCGCCACATCATTCGCTAAGGCGTCGGACACGAAATCGGCGGTGTTGTTCGAGTCATTGGTGTAATAAATTTCATATCCATAGATCGGTGTGGTGATCATATCATCCAGGTCACCGGGTTCATGGCCCGCCAACACCACCAAAGAAAACACCATCAAACCGAATAACAGACCCGCAGAACGCATTTTATTCATCTTCCCATACCTGCTTTCTAGATTGTTGTCAGGGAATCAAATTTTGTAGAATATCTCTTCCAATTCCCCCCAGGCTCGAAAGAATACAATCGATATTCTTTTGAGCCATCTTGTTATACAACAGGAAGGCAAATAATGTCAACTAGTTTTCTCGTTTTTTTACACGCCGCCGCTACTCTAAGAAGAGATAATCATGCATTAATATAAAATTTTTATATTAATAATGTATAGGTATATATAATTCGCAATATTATACGCCACTTCAATTGTCTATGACCACATCTGGATATTGAGCATGACCAGCACTATAAATTTTTTGTTCAATTTTAAGATGAATGATTATTTCAAAGGCATTCGGCCCAACCGATGGATTTTGTTGGATTCAATCTTCGATTCCGCGGGAATGTCTCTTCCACGAATGGGCAGTTGGTGGCTTTACCAGACGACGGCCGCGCCTGGTTTGTTTTACAGGGTTGTTTTATAAGCGCCGCGGATGGTGGATGGAATGCCCCCGCTCAATCAGGCAGGGTAGAAACGGGAATATCAATCCGGGGCAAAGCCGGGGCGGTGAAGTTCTCAGAGGCGCTTGCCGGTTCCGGGGCTGACGTGGCTTTATCGATTTGGCTCAAGGGGATTGGTATCCGGTTCGGCTCCAGGTTGGGAAAACGTGGCAGGCTGTCTTCCGGCAGGAAATAATCTTGGATTACTTCTTGGATCACTCCGTCAGTCGTTTCTTGAATCCCATTTCCGGTCAATCTATCGACTTTCCGCTCCTCCAGTCCTTTGGGAGCCGGAAATGGTTCCGAATTGCCCTGCGGATAAATTTTAGTCATGAACTTCACCCAAATAGGCAATGCGCCACTACTGCCTGTCAGGCCGGTGGGTTGAGGCCTGTCGAATCCCACCCAGACTACGGTGATCAAGTCCGGCACGGCCCCTACGAACCAAGAATCCTGCCGGTCATCCGACGTTCCCGTTTTCCCCGCCGCGATTCCTTTCCAACCCATCCGGTAGGCCACGTTGGCCGTGCCCCGCTCGAAGACCCCTTGCATCATAGAAAGAACTTGGTAGGCGGCTTCCGGAGATACCAGAGGCACAGAGTCCGGGGCCTCCAACGGAAGACGGGAATTGCTGCCGGAGCGGACAGTTCGTATGAAATGCGGAGTGGAGCGGATTCCTTGATTCACGAACAGCGTATAGAGGCCCGCCACCTCTAAGGGAGTCAAGTCGATGGTTCCCAGAGCGAGAGAAGGAACCCGCATGAGGGGGGGGAATCCAAGTCCTTCAAGAAAATCGGCCAGGACGTCAATCCCGATCATTTGCGAAAGGCGAACGGTGGGCACATTCAAACTCTCTTCCAGCGCCCGCCGGAGGGTTACCGGCCCTAAAAAGTGTTTGTTGAAATTTTGGGGAGTCCATGCCCCGAACGGAGTCTGGATGGCAACCGGGCTGTCATCCAGGTACGAATTAGGGGAGAGATCGTACAGCCCCTCCTTGGCCCCTTGCATGGCCTTCAGATAGATGAACGGCTTGATGACCGAGCCGATCGGGCGTTTCCCCAACAAAGCGCGATTGAAGGAACTAACTTGAAAATCCCGCCCTCCCACCAAAGCGAGCACCGCGCCGCTGTAAGGATCGATGCTGACCAGCGCGGCCTGCAAGAGCTGGTCTTTTACTTTCAGATCGGGTTTTTCTTTTTCCAACTCTTCCAGCCCTTCCTGGACGGCCTCCTGTGCCGCGTTTTGGAGGCGCATGTCGATGGTGGTATAGATCGAATACCCCTCGGTCTGCAATTCTTCCGGCAACAGCATATCCGCCAAGCGGCGTTGAACGGCATCGACCACAAAGGGGGCCGAACCCGCCAACGACCGGGGAGCTGAGGGTAAAGGTTCAGCCACGGCTTGATCCCGTTCTTCAGGCGTGATCGTTCCCTCTTCCGTCATCCGGGAAAGGATTTGATCCCGCCGTTGTTTCACCCGTTCCGGATATTTAAAGGGGTTGTAATAATTCGGGCCGCGCAGCAAAGCGACCAGCAAGGCGCATTGGGACAGATTTAAATCGCGTGGCTCGGTCCCAAAATAATAGCGGGCCGCTTGCCGCAGTCCGGCAATGCTGACCGATCCCGCTTGCCCGAAATAACATTCATTGATGTATAATTGAAGGATTTGCTCCTTGGAACGGGTCATTTCCAAGAGGACTGCCATCAGCGCTTCATCCACTTTGCGACGCAGAGTCTTGTTCCGGGTCAGAAACATGTTCCGGACCAGTTGCTGGGTTATGGTGCTTCCCCCCTGCGCGTAATGGCCCCGTTTGAGATTGACGTAAAACGCCCGCAGGATGCCCGCGGGATCCACGCCCCGGTGTTCAAAATAACTTTTGTCTTCCGAGGCCAGTAAGCATTGAATAAACCGGGGAGGCACATCGTCCAGGGGAATGGGCCGCCGGTCTTCATACGAAGGATCATATATGGATCCCAGCACTTCAGGCTCCAACGTCACCCGTGCGAGGTGCTGGCCGGTGTCCCGGTTCCAGAGACCCGCCACCACCCCCTCTCGGATCTCGCACCGTACAGGAAATCCCGGACGTTTGCCATCCGGGGTTTCGGCGTCCCGTAAAAAGAAGTCCCATCCCTGTTCATCGCGGCTGTACTCTCCGGAGACCTGAACGGATACGGTGGGGTAATACCCTTGACTGACGAGTCGGTCTTTCAATTGCGATTCATCAATAGGCGCGCCCACGGCGATTTCGAACGGCTGCGCGTAAACGCGGGAGGGCAGATTCCAAGGCGTATCGCTCAACACCCGCTCCATCAGAGATAAGTTGCGGAGCACATAGCTTCCTATATACAACAGGACCAGGAAGGTCACCAGGCACCCCCCGGTGAACGCAGGCAGAATGATCATCCAGATCCGCTTCCGGCTGGAATTTTTGCTTGGCGAAGAAGAGGATGGAAATGCCGCGTTCATTTTCTTCAATGGCGCTATCATCAAATCCATCCTGTTCCTGGCCGATTGCGGCTGGCAAGTTTCGCTCGATTCCCGAGGCGTGTATAATGCCTCATCATAAGAGATTGGTCCTGTTTATGCTGATTCTACAAATAGAATCCGCCGATTCCGGATTTCAAAAGATTTATTATAAAACCGCCTTAATGGACGAAGACCCGGATTTTATTGCATGTCAACGCAAACCGTATTCCTTCGCGTCCCTAATATACGAGACAATCCAATGAATCATAACGTTCGATCTCTGAAATGCCTGCTGCTTCTCACTCTATGCGTCAACGCTTTGTCCGCTTGTGGCGGCATACAACGAAAAGTGCCACCGCCGGTGGAACCTATCTCCACGAATGAGCCGGTCAAACCGGCGGACGAGATTGTGCCTCAGGAAAAAGAAACGGAACATCCCATGCCTTTCCCCCCGGTTTCCCCAAGCCCTCCGGGATTGGAGCCGCCGTCAATCCAACCGGATGTGCAGCCGCCTTCTTCCCTTCAACTCCCGCCCGATGCGCCGGCCATGCACCGCGAGGTCATCACTCCCCCGGATTTAGGGAGACGGCCCCCTGCCTTGATTTATTCAGACGCGTTGAAATTATATTGGTCGCCCAGCACCGCCTATGACATTTATTTTCAGGACGTGTATTGGTATGTCCGGTCCGATGACCATTGGTTTCGGTCCCGGAGCCATCGTGGTCCTTGGGAGCTGATTCAACCTTTCCAATTGCCCGAATCCCTCCGATAGGCTAGAATGTTGATCAAGATACTTAACTTTGTTGAGTCTTTTTTTATTTATGGAAAAGAGGGATTATAGGTTATAAATATTCGTATAAATTAGAAAATTGTATTTCCACTACAAATGATTTATTGTAAAATGGTTCGCATTTGCGAGAGGAGGAGCATGAATCATTCTATAACAAATCTTTGTCGCATTGAGCTATTTATAAAATATATAATTAACTGAAATTATTATTTTACAAATCAAAAAATCACCATGTCCAATCTCCTAGGTTAAAGGCGGTCAAGACGATGAGAATATCCGCAAAAGGGGAGTATGCCGTACTGGCGATGCTGGATTTATCGCAGGCGTATGAATCGGATGATGTGCGGACGCTGGATGAAATCTCCAACGACGAATCGATCCCACATCCTTTTCTGGTCCAAATCTTACTTGAATTAAAGCGCGCCGGTCTTGTGGAAAGCAAACGGGGTGCCGGCGGAGGTTACCGGTTGTCCCGCCATCCGCGCGAAATCAGCCTGGGTGAAGTCATCCGTTTGATCGATGGTCCCTTGCTGCCTTTCAAGTGCACAATGCCGTCCGCAGAAACCAATGAGTGCCCTCATCAAGGGAAATGCGTCATGACGTCGGTATGGCACGATGTTCGGAATGCGATTGAAATCGTCCTTGAAGAAATCAATTTCGAAGAACTTTCACGCCGCCGGGAACACATGAATTCCCCCATGTACCATATTTAATTGAACTTTTTTATGATCTCCCATTTTTTTTGATGGAATAGGGGCTATTTTGTTCCGCCATACACCGGAGTAGGTGGATCTTCGATTTTTTCTTGCGGCGTTGTTTTTTTTCCTTGATAATTTCTATACAGAAAGTAGAATATAGGAAATTTGTTGATCAGTATGATAAACCATAAAAGAAAGGAACAGAATTATTCCATGCACGTCGAACCGCAAGCCCGCTTGACTGAAATCGAGCCGAAATGCAACTACACCGGCTTTACGGTCTGGTTCACCGGTCTTTCTGGAGCCGGGAAAAGCACCATCAGCCAGATACTTACCCGCGAATTTCAACGCCGGGGCATCAAGCATGAGATCCTGGACGGCGATGTAGTGCGCACCCATTTGAGCAAGGGATTGGGCTTCTCCAAAGAAGACCGGGATATCAATATCCGCCGAATCGGATTTGTTTGCCATCTTCTGACCCGCAATCACGTTGTAGCCATCGCCGCGGCCATTTCTCCCTACCGGGCGGTCCGGGATGAGGTTCGGCAAATGATCGGCCATTTTGTGGAAGTGTTTGTCAAAGCACCCCTGGAAGTCTGTGAAGAACGGGACGTCAAAGGCCTCTACAAAAAAGCGCGGGCGGGCGAAATCAAAGAATTCACCGGGATTTCGGATCCTTACGAGGAACCCTTGAATCCGGAAGTGATCTGCGAAACCCACCGCGAAACTCCCGAACAGAGCGCGGAAAAAATCCTCTCGAAACTGCGTGAACTGGGCTACATCGAGTGGTGATCCGATGGGGCTCTCCAGTTCTCCAAGGCGGGTCCGGAACTAAGCGGTTCCCGGGTTCATCAGACTACAAAAAGTCGCTGACCGTTAAGGACGTCAAGTCCTCCAGATCCTGCCGACCACTTGATTTCCTCCCAAGCTGACCCCAAGCTGAAACACAAGATACCAAACAGCATAAACTATATTGCCGGTCCTTGTGGCTTCCCAATCCTTCGTGCCCGGCTCCTGTCTCTGCCGCGCCGTTGGAACCGGCCGGAAGAGGAGGAATTGTGTGTACTGTATGATAAGAAATCGCTTGGGATGGAAGATAGAGAAAAGGGATGGCTAAATCCACGTGGTTGGTTTCCCCTCCTGGGCCGGGAGGAAAATGGCGGGCCTCCTTGTATCGTGGGGCTCTGGCGGTTGCCTGCGTGTTGACCACCGGTTCGTTGATCCTGCAAATTGGATTTGCCTTCCCGGATGCGGTCCATGCGGGATTGATTTGGGTGAATTTTTTGGTCGTGTGCCTGTTTTTTATTCTGGTCATTATGGAAACCGCGCAAGCCATCCGGACCCGCAGGCCGATCCGCTACCTGATTTTTGAACTATTTTTGATCCTCTTTTTGATTGGGGAATTCGTGTTTTTGCGCAGCCGGTATTCGGGGGAACCCTGGAGGCCGGGATCATCGGTCATCCTTATTCAAATCTACCTGCTCGTTTTGCAAGCGTATTTCATTTGGGTGTTGATCCGGCGGGGATACGAGGCGGGACGGCGGTTGTTCTTTTTATCATTTACACCCGCGGCCACGGTTTCGTTGTCCTTTATTTTATTGATTCTAATTGGCACCGCTTTATTGATGCTGCCCCGCGCCACGCATGGCGGGCTCGTGCCGAATATTTCCTTTCTCGACGCATTGTTTACCTCCACCTCGGCGGTTTGCGTGACCGGCTTGACTGTGGTAGACACCGCCACCCGGTTTTCGCAACTCGGCCAGATCTTTATCGTATTGCTCATTCAGTTGGGCGGGTTCGGCATTATGACCTTTGTGGGCATTTTTATGTTTACATTTGGACAAAGTTCAAGCCTGCGGGGCCGTTTGGTGATGCAAGACATCCTGGTCCGCGAAGGAGGCCAACAGGTGGCTTCGTTCTTGCGGATCATGCTGCTCAATACCTTTTTGTTCGAGTTGGTGGGCACGGCCTTCTTGGCTGTGGGATTTTATTCCCGGTGGCATGCCTGGCCGGACGCCTTTTTTGCCGCGGTGTTTCATTCTGTCTCGGCGTTCTGCAACGCGGGTTTCTCCACCTTTTCCAACAACTTGGAATCGTTCCGGGACTCCCCTCTGATTGTCTTGACGGTTTCGTCCTTGATCATCGCGGGAGGGATCGGTTTCACGGTTCAATATGAATTGACCATGCGGGTGTTTCACTTTGTGTTTGGAAAACGAAATTCCCCTCTGAGCCTGCATACCCGGGTAGTCCTGCGGGTCACCGCCGTGCTGCTTGCAGGCGGCATGCTCGCTGTGTGGTGGGGAGGGGACTGGAGCCGTTCCACCTGGCTGGAAACGTTGCTAGCCTCGTTCTTTCATTCCGTCAGCGCCCGCACGGCGGGTTTTAATACGATTCCCCTGGCGTGGCTCGCGCCCTGGACGATCGTGATTCTCATGATTCTGATGTTTATCGGGGGGGCTCCGGGAGGAACGGCCGGGGGGATTAAGGTATCCACAGCCGGCATGTTGTATTATTCCACTCGCTCACTCCTCAAAGGGCGTCCGCACATCGAGATTATGGGCCGGACAATCGGTCAGCAGGCGGTCCATACGGCATTCGTGGTGAGCGGCCTGGCCACGGCGTTTGTCGCGTTATCGGCCATCGCCCTGGTGTACGCGGAGCCGGAACAGGATTTTTTGGTTTTGCTCTTTGAAGTGTTGTCGGCATTCGGTACGGTGGGATTGTCGTTGGGGGTGACACCCGAGCTAAGCCCTTTGGGAAAAATGATTCTCATTCTAACCATGTACGTGGGCCGGGTGGGCCCGCTCACCTTGGTGCTGGGTTTGATCAAGAAAAAAGACGAGGCCCTTTACACGTATCCATCCGGCACCATCGTGATCGGGTAGCAGGGCGCGGAAAGGAAGACACCCATGAAGAAAAAAATCGCGGTGATCGGACTGGGGATTCTGGGCCGGAACCTGGCGGTTTTTTTGGCGGAACGAGGCGCTGAGGTGATTGCCATCGACTCGAACATGGAACCGGTGGACGAAATCAAAGACAAGGTCACATTGGCTGTTCAGTTAAATTCCACGAATGAGAAGGCCCTGGCGGCCCTGGATATTTCCGATGTGGACGCTGCCGTGGTATGCATCGGGGACAATTTTCAAGCCAACTTGTTAACCACGGTGCTCCTCAAGAAAATGGGTGTGAAGCGCGTTATCACCCGCGCCTCCAATCCACTCGAACGCAGCATCCTGCAGGAGATCGGCGCGGACGAGCTGGTGTATCCCGAAGAAGATCTGGCCAAGGAACTGGCGGTCCGGCTGACGGCTGTTTCCATCGAAGATTTGCTTTCCCTCGGCGTGAACCTGGCCGCGGCGAAAATCCGGCCTCCCCACTCTATTTGCGGCAAAACATTGGCCGAATTGCACTTGCGGAAAACCTACGGCATCAATATCGCTGCTATTTATAATTCCGAAGACGAAGAAGCCACCGAAAATCCCTTCCCCACTCCCGAGCATGTCATCGCGGAAAACGAAATGTTGCTGGTGATCGGCCGGAAAGAAGACCTAATCCGGTTCGCGGAGTTGCAATAATGCCCCTGGACAGGAGGCTCACTCCGATCGCTTATCCGTTGGCGGATGGTTCCGGCGTGGCTGGAGCGATTTCTCCCGCGGGTTGAGGGCGGGCCTCGGCGCTGTTGAAATAATTGGTGTTGGTGAACACGAAGAGATACTCGTTTCCATTCATCTTGATTTCCGCCAAATTGCGGTGATACGGATCCGTTTCTTCCAGCACGTTGCAAAGGACCAGAAAGGCGTCCGGTTTTTTCTGGAAGGGAAAGCGCAAATCGAAAGTGACATATGAATCATCCTCTTCCACTTTGAAGGTTACGTTTCTCATCTCCATTTTCAACTGGCGTCCATCCGCCAACACCTTGATCTTGTTGGACAAATAATAATACATCATGGGCTTGACCGGCTGGATTTCTTCTTCGGACAAGATCAAGTCTCCGTTCAGATCGATTTGAAACAGTTCCAGGGTGCAAATCAGGGTAAACCGGAGTTTCATTTGAATCTCATTGTTCCGGAGTTCGATGACCGAATCGGAAATGCTGTTCAAATGGGCGGTGGACAGGCCGGCGGCCCCCAACAGGACAAAGAAGGGGATTGTCAATCTCTTCATCTTCACGCACCGGGGGAGTGGATTCTGAACCTCCCCTTCCTTAAGGATTTCGTGGATTCGCCGTAGCGCCGGAAGCAGCGCCTGGTAGATGAGGAGGCATGGGCATTATAGCATAGCGTTCCCGCACCACTGTCCAAATGTCCGATTCATACCGGGCGTTCCCAATGGGAAATCCATCTGGAATTTTCCAGGTGAAAACCACAGGAGGTTTGGGGGTGGGCCGGTGGATCACCAACCGCAGTTCATGCGGGGCCAGGGGGATGTCTTTATCCCACCGGATACGTGAAAACCAAACGAGGCACGAATCGGAACGGGTGTCCGCTAATACCGGGAACCGGCGTAGTGGATCGTCCTCGATGGTTTCGGCCTCCACGGGGGGGTGGGAATCCAGTTGGAGAGTGAACGCGGAGGATTTCAGGTGAGGGATCACCCGCCCTTCGCCGGCCGAAGGAGTCCGGAGAACAATGAAACCCATCCGGTTTTCATCCGGAACCGGCCGGGGGGGTGGAAATTGGTTGGTGTTGGGATCCAGTTGTGACAGGAGGTAAAGGTAATACACATCCTCGAAAGCGGCGTAGCGGGATTCGACTGGATACGCAGCCCATCCTGTGTCCGGAGCGGACGCCGTTTTCGCGTAGCGGGCGTGGTATTCCTCCACGAATAATTTGGACATCAAGTTGTAGGTATCCACCCCATGCGGAAACGCTGAAAGCGCAACAGCTGTCCCGGCTGACACCACAAACCACCCGAAACGGCGGGGGAAACGGGGGGAGGACATACAGCCTTATTCGGTGACACGGGGGACCCGGAAGTACGGATCGTACCGGTCGGGGGCGTTTTTCAACGCTTCTTCGCGGGGAAGTGAAGGCTCGACGACATCATCCCGCATGACATTGGACATGGGCAACGCGTGAGACATCGGTTCCACGCCGTCCACGTTCAGTTCCTTCAATTTTTGCACGTATTCCAGCATTTCAGCCAGATGGGCGGTATACATCGGCACTTCTTCGTCTTTGAGTTCCAAGCGGCTGAGCAACGCGATATGTTTCACTTCCTCGGGGGTGATACTCATGATTCCTCCTTGGGTGATTTGGTGGTTTCAGTAAAAACGGCGGTTACCGCGTCGGGGTGGCGGGGATTTTTATCAAGGATGTCCGGATTTTCAACCGGCGCGGATTCGGTATCCGGATCTTTGAGAAGCACGGTGGCCGGCGGAGTCAAAAAACGGCCTTCAATCGAATTATCCCGAGGAAGGATTTTCTTGATCAGGACCTCGATCTTCTGGATCTGATTTACTCCCAACGTTTCGGTCAATTCATGCTGGATTTTTTCCTGAAAATGCCGGGTGAATTCCGGTATGTTTTGTTGCAATTCGAGAACCAGCTTCGTTTTTAAGGACAGACCGCCGTTTTCCAAATCCGCCCGGACGGAAATATCGCGCACGCCGCTGATGGCTTGTCCCTTGCGTTTGATGAATTCTTCCACTGCGGTGAGCGACATGCCGATTTCGCCGCTTTCATGGCCGATCGTGATATGGGGCCGGATGCCTGGTTCCAGTCCCATCATCATGGCCATCAGCGCCATGCAACATCCCATCGAAATCAGGCCCAGGGCAATGAACAAAAGCTTTCCCCACCGTTGGGTGGAAAGTTCCAGCAAGGTGAGACTCAGTTGCTTGAGCCCGGCGACATCCCAAAACACGATATACCAGGATAGAAGACACAAGCAAAACAGGATGGCGAACGTGAGGAGGAGGCTCAAATATTTCATCAGCGCATTTTCAGTGGCTCTTATTGGTTCACCGCGTTGATCTGGATCGCGTCATGCTCCAGCAGGAGTGGTTGGGGTTCATCCACCGTGTATACATTTTCCACGTTAAGCGCAATCCGGCTGACCACCAAGCCGGCGGTCAGCTCCAACGCCCGGGTGATCTTGCCCTGCAGTTCCCGGGCTTCCTTGATGATCTTGGTGCCAAACAGAACGGTCAGAGTCAGGGTCGCTTCCACACTGCCATCAACGAAAGTGACCTTGATGTATCGTTCCATGATTTTCCGGCTGGCGGATTCGCCCCCCTTCATGCCTGGAAAACGGAAACAGCGGCTGTTTTCCACTTCCCGCATGATGATCCGGCGCACAATGGAAGGAGAAATCTGCACCCGGCCCAATTCGTTTTCAAAAAAACCGACCATGGACACCTCTCAACCCCACGGGTCTTTCACTTCAGTAATCATTATATCATGGAACAACCGTTTGCGCCGAAAAACCAGCCTCCCAAGGGATTTTCGTCCGTCCCAGCCCATACGCCTCAGGAGATTCTCCATCTGGAGCGCCTCTAGGTGAAGAGGGAAGAGAAGAGTATTCTAATCTCCATTGCTTTCCGCGCCAGTCCAGAATTTTGGAATTAACATAATATTTAATTCTTTTAATATATATAAAAGAGAAAAATTTCCTTAATTCACCATGGTTGAACCGCATGCGGTATCATGTGCCCCGTATGGGGAGATTGCCCTGGGCCAGGCCTGCCGGATTCTGGGATTGGGTAACCGGGATCCCCAATCGCCCACGTACGGGTGTTTCGACCGGTATTATTGGCATTACCGGCAGGTGGATTTCGTAAACGCGCGGTTTCAAGAGGCCGGTCATTTTCTGGCTCTGCTGTATGAGTATCCGGGCGCGGACAACCGCTTTTATCGGGCTCCCCGGATCCGCGAATGGGCGATGGCGGCGGTCCGCTTCTGGGCGCGGATTCAGCGGGGGGACGGGAGTTTCGATGAATATTGGCCGTATGAGCGTTCGTTTTGCGTCACAGCGTTCACGCTATATGCCGCGGCCGAGACCTGCCGCCTGTTGTCTGAAAATCCCCCGGACGACGCGGTGATGCGGGCTGCGCGGTGGGTAATGACCCACGAGAATCCACGGGTCATGAACCAAATGGCTGCGTCAGCCACCGCCCTGCGGCTTGCGGGAGAAGTTCTGGAAGACGAGGGGCTCTTAAGGGCCGCGGCTCAACGAATGGAGCGTTTGCTCGAGGGACAAAAACCGGCGGGCTATTTTGAAGAGTACGGAGGATATGACATCGGCTACCAGACTATTACATTATCCTGTTTGGCCAAGTATTACCAGCACACGCGGGATATGGCTGTGCGCGAGGCGGCCCGGGCTGGTTTCCGGTTTCTGGATGATAAAATCCGCAAGGATGGGACATATGATTACCGGACCACCAGCCGGAAAACGCAATATTTTTATCCATTCGGATTCCGGGTGATGGAAGAATGGGATCTCTTGTCGCGGCACCGGGCGGGGCTCACGCAAAACGTCGTGCTCAATCCCGCCTGGCTGGATGACCGGTATTGCCTGCCCTTGGCAATCGATTACCTCCACACCGCCGTGTATGACGCCGCGCCGGCGGCCTAACCTTTCTTCACCGCTGGGCTAAAGCCGCGCACGGACAAGGCACCCCGGACAAATTACGCGCCAACCTTGGCCAGAAAGGAGTTGATCGTCTCTTTCAGATCGGACAAATCACCCGATTTCACAACGAACGCGTCCGCGTTCCAACTCATGAAATTGTCCTGATAATGCGGATACGCGGAATGAATGATCACCGGACGTTTGCGGTCCTGATTCAGCAGGCGGGATATGGTTTCCAAGCCATCCATGCCCGGCATGCGGATATCCACAATCACCAGGTCCGGATTCTCTTTTTCACATAAGAGAAGACCCTCGAAACCATCCTTGGCGACCACCACGTCGTACCCTTCGTCCCTCAACTCCGCCTGATACAGTTGGCGCAGGAAGACTTCGTCATCAATGACTAAAATTTTTTTCACGTGAGACCTCCTGACGCTTCGGAAGCCGAATCACCACCGTGGTCCCTTCCCCTAAACGGCTCTCAACATGGAGGGTTCCACCATGGCTTTGTATGATCCGCTGGGAAACGTGCAAGCCCAGTCCCGTCCCCGCGTGTTTTGTCGAAAAGAAGGCTTCAAAGATCCGGTGGAGATTTTCTTCCGCGATGCCGACACCGGTATCCCGGACCCGCACATCCACCCATTGGCTGTCCTCCTTCGTGGTTATGGTTATTGTACCACCGTTTTCCATGGATTGGATGGCATTTTGGAGAATGTTCAGCAACACCTGACGCATCAGGTTGCGGTCAAAATCAATCGGCGGCAGATCCGCCTGCAAGCGCAGGTTCACCTTGATCTCGTGGAACTCGAGTTCAGAGCTCAAAAAGGTCAGCACCATCTGGATAAAGGAATTGAGATCCTGGGTCTGCACCATGGGGCTGGAAGGGCGGGCGTAAAACAGGAGGCGGTTGAGGACATCTTCCAGGCGGAGAGCTTCGTCGCGGACGATACGCAGATGGCTGTATTCGGGATCGCCCGAATCCCGGTTTTTGAGCATGAGATTGACAAAGCCGCCGATGGCCACCAGGGGGGTGCGGATTTCGTGGGCCACCGTGGCCGCCATCTGTCCGAGCGCGGCAAACTTGCCGGCCTCGAACAGTTTTTCCTGGCTTTCCCGCAATTGCGAGTAAGCGTGCTCGGTTTCCTTCACCTTCTTGGCTAACTCCTCCATGGTGTTCGCGTGGGCGATGGCCAACGCCGCCTGCGCCGCCAGGATTTCCAGCATTTGAATGTCCTCGGGCAGGATGGGTTGCTTGGTGATGGCCTTGTCCACGATCAATACCCCGATGGGATCTTCTTGCACCAAGAGGGGGATCACGGCAAAGTGATCCTGGCCAAGGAGAGCCAGGATGGAGGGATCGAATTCCGTATCCGTGCGGCCGTCTTTCACGATGAAGGCACGGCGCTGCCGGATGGATTGTATCAGGAGAGAGGTTTCGTGGTGCAAAGGGACTGCCAGATGTTGGACGATCTGGTTGACGTGGTAGTCCCCTTGGCCTACATGATCCAGGTAAGCCTGCAACCGTTTGGCCAGGGTGTCTTTGGGAATGGTTTGCTCCAGTTGGCTCCAGATCCGGTTGGCTTCCTCGGGACTGGATGGGCCCAACGCGACACGGCCCTTGAGCATCTGCCGGTCTTTATCGACCAGGAGTAAGAAAGCCCGGTTGAACCGGAACGTTTCGCCGGCTGTGGCGGCGATCAAAATCAGGCGCAGGCGCTGGTCGAGCGTTTCGGTACGGTGAAACAATTGCGTGATGTCATGCAAGTTGGCCAAGGCGCGGGTGCGTTCCTCCACCAGTTTTTCCAGATTGTTGGAGTAGTCCGCCAACTGCTTTTCGATCCGCTTGCGGTGGCTGATATCCCGCTGCACGCAAATGAAGCCCAGGATTTTCTTGGTTTCCGAGAAGATGGGGGTAATCCGGACTTCTACGTTGACCGGTTGCCGGTTCCCCTGCAGCCAGATCATTTCCCCGGCCCAATTTTGGCCTTTGAGCACGCATTGCCAGATGTCCTTGTGCACCACGGGGGGATCTTGATCGCTCCAGAATTCTTGAATCTTCCGGCCCAGAATCCCTTCCGGGGGAAGGCCGACCATCTTCTCGAAGGCCGGATTGACGTAAAAGATCAAGCCTTGTTCGTCAAACAGCAGAATCGAATCATCGGCGGCTTCAATGGCCGTCTTGAAATTCCGGAGTTCCTGCTCCAGGGTAAGGATGCCGGTATTGTCTTCGAGAAACAAACAGCAAAATCCTTCCCGGCGCAGGGGATGAAGATGCACGCGGATTTCTCTTCCCCGGTTGGTGATCAAAGTCAGAAAGAGGGGATATTTGGAGGGGGCGGTCAAGGAGGAGCGGAACACGCTGGAGTCCATGTCCGGCGCGATGAAATCCTCGATCGTTTTCCCGATGAGATCCGAGCTGAACAGAATGTGTTCCGCCTCGGAATTGTGTTGAACGATCCGCGCGTGGGGATCGGTGATGAGGATACCGATGGGCGCGTGGTTAAACACTTCCTCATAGAGGGATTCCGATTCGGTTTCGGGCATGCGGAAAGCATTCAGGTCATACTCAGCCATGAGAATCCCCTCTCTTGCGTCGCTGGTGATATTCTACTAACAGGGGGAGACGAAGACAATCGATCATTTTTCAACCGGTGGGGATTGAATCGTTGTCCCGGCTTGATTGCCATGCGCTTCGTGGCATGCTTTTTCCATCTGGAATATTCTGAATGGCAGGCTTGGTCAATGAGTGACACGTCCCGTTTGCATACGTTGCTCCAATTGGTCCAGGACGATCCGGAAGACGCCTTCGCCCGCTATGCCCTGGCTTTGGAATACAAGAAACAGGGGCTTGTGGACCGGGCCCTGGACGAATTGGAGGAAGTGATCCGGAAGCATCCAGATTACACCGCCGCCTATTTCATGGCGGGGCAATACCTGAATGAAGAAGGGCGGCGGGACGAAGCCGCCGTACGGCTGCGCGAAGGTATCGAGGCGGCGCGGCGCGGCAACGATTCGCACGCGGTAACCGAAATGCAGGACTTTTTGGAATCCTTGGATGCGTGAATTCACCGAAGCGTGGGGACGCAGCGAAAAAACGCCCCTCTGGCTGATGGCCGGGGGCGCCGCGTTGTTGACGGTGGCGGGAATCGCCAGCCCACCCGATTCCGCTTTGATGGTGGCGGGCGGCGTCGTGTCCGGAGTGATTCTTGTCGCCCGGCCGGATATTGCCTTCGCGTTGATTTTCGGCATCGAATCTTTGTTCACGGAAGATGTTTTGCTGGTTAACGAGCAGTTGGAACAAACCATCTACAAGATATCCTTGCCTTATCTGGGTCTCAATATTTTCGAGGCGGCCCTGCTCCTCCTGGCCCTGATTACCTTTTTGCAGCAGCGGGGAGTGGTATATGGCACCCGGCTCGATTTCGCGCTGGCCTGGTTTGGAGCGGCCTGCGTGGTGGGATATATCACCTGCCTGTTTTACTACAAAGATCCCGCGCTGCTTTTTGAACCCCGGCGGTTGATGCATTTGTTCGTGGCTTATTACCTGACAGTCAATTTGCTTCGGACGAAAGAATCCCTCCTGATCTTCCTGACCATCCTGCTCGCCGCGGTGGCGCTGAAAGCGGGGGAAGGCGTGTATCTCTTCACGGCGGGGCAAGGGCTGCAAATCAAGTGGAAAATCCGGGCCATATTCACCGATTGGGCCGATTCGCTGATGTTTGTCACCTACCTCCTGATTCTCGCCGCGTTTCTGGTCGAGCGGGTGCGTTTTCCGGGGAAATGGATCTTCACGGCGCTCTCGCCGGTGGTGTTCTTCAGCCTGTTGGTCTCATACAAACGGGCATACTATATCGCCATTCTGGCTGGATTCGTGGCGTTGTTCTGGATTCAAGGGCGGAAATCGCGCTTCCGGTTGATCTTGTTCAGCGGATTGGCGGCGGTGATGCTGATGGGCCTGATCACGATTACCGATCAGTGGACGGCGGTTTCCCTGCGCGTCCAATCCATCGTGCAACCGACAAAGGAAAGCAGCGCCAATTACCGGTTGGTGGAATGGCAAAACGCGCTGATCTGCATACGGAAGAATCCCCTTTTCGGGATCGGGCTGGGAGGCGTGATGCCCATGGAAATCTGGCTTTCCCGGACGAATCTGCTGGGGGTGCATAACACGTTTTTATGGGTGGCGGTGAAAATGGGCGCTTTCGGGCTCTTTCCTTACCTGCTCGTTCATTTTGCGTTTCTGCGCCGTTTGCATCGCCAGAACGAGGTTTTGCGCGATCCCTTTTTGCGGGTGCTCTCGAAAGGAATTTATTGCAGTTTCATTGCCTTCTGCGCGGCGCAGATGTTCGCCCCCATGTTTGCCCAAATGCGCACCGCGGCTTATCTGGGGGTGATTCTCGGGATTGGGATGATGCTTGCACAGCATGACTACCTCCCCCCCTCGCAAGTACAAAGCCTTGACAAGTGACTCCACCGTGCGGCCCGGCGATACCATCTGAAGGGCCGTTTAGATTTTGTCCAGATTGCCGTAAACCGGTTTTCCCTTGTCCCAAATGCAGACAAAGTTGCGCCGGGCGAGATCCTCATCCTGGGAGATGACACCGGCGGGCGTCATGCCTTCTTTGCGGTTTTTGACGCGCGGTTGATCCCCAGGAAGGATCTGCCTCCAGATTTCATACTCCGTGGCGTGTTTGGATACCGCGAAGGTGAGTTTCTGGTTCACAAATTGCTGGACAATGCTGTAGAGATCTTTCTTGGGGAGGCGTTTGGTCACCTGGACTTGGATTTGTCCTTCATAGTTTTTCTCGGTCTTCATTTCGAACCACCCCCTTTGTTTTTGATTAGGGCTTTTCTGGGGCATAAGGCTCACCGAGTTTCTCTAGAAGTCGTCAATCCAACCATAGCTTATTCCATTTTGCGGCCGGATACAAGAAAAACCGCTTTTGGATCCTCCATGGATGGGGCCGGTCAAGCCGTGCACTAGCCGCACAATAGAAAGTATGGTATCAACCTATACGGATCATAACCGCGGGTGGTGACAGCAGGCTGTAACAAAATTGTGGCGTCTTTGATGGTTTTTTTAAGCCGTGCCGCTACTTGGCCACCTGGTCGAGGACCTCTTTTGCGACATAAATGGGCGTATTGGTCCGGATGGCGAGGGCAATCGCGTCACTGGGGCGGGAATCCACATCCACTTGGCCCCCGTTTTGCTTGAAATAAATGCGGGCATAGAAGGTCGAGTCGCGCAAATCGTTCACCACCACACGTTCCATCCGGGCCCCTAACGCTTCAACGATATTCACTGATAAATCATGAGTTAGTGGTCGTTGGATGTGAATATCGTTTAAGGCCAGATGGATCGATTGCGCTTCATAATATCCGATCACGATCGGCATCATGCGATGGCCGTGTTTTTCTTTGAGAATGATGATCTGATCGGCTCCGGTTTCGTCCAGCCTCAATTCGTAAAATTCCATCTCGATCATTGACATGTCCTTCTCGAAATGTTCCTTTGCGTTCCGGCTTCCTCTCACTCCCCGGGATTCCGGCGTGGTTAGTCACAGGGGGAGTCGATCGATTTGGAATCGATGGGCACACCGATCTGTTCCAAGATTCGGCCCAGTTCCATCGTCGGCAACCCGATCACATTATGATACGATCCCTTCAAATCCCTCACCAAAGATTTGCCCCGGCCTTGAATGGCATACGCCCCGGCCTTGTCCATCGGTTCTCCGGATTGGACATAGGAATCGATTTCCTCCTGGGTCAACTCGCGAAATCGGACCTGCGTGGAGACCGCCTTGACAATTTCCGTCCCGGATCGCGCGTGATAGACACAGATCCCCGTCCAGACCTCATGCACTTGGCCGGACAAGCGGCTGAGCATGAGGACCGCTTCGCTGTGTGACTTGGGTTTACCCAAAATCGTGTCATGGATGGCCACCACCGTGTCGGCTCCGATCACTAAGTGATCGGGATAAAAGTGTCCCACTTTCACGGCTTTCTCCAACGCCATGCGGGCCGCGTAGCTGTTGGGCCGCTCCCCCATGGGGGGCAGTTCTGCCAACCGGCTGGGCACTACTTGAAACGCAATATTCAATTTTTCCAAAAGCATTTTCCGCCGGGGGGACTCACTGGCCAATACGATGCCCGCGATCTGTTCCGCCAATATTTTTTTCGGATTTCCAATAGGTTCTTCGCTCATTGGCCATTCATCCAACGTGCCGCACGTGGTCCCCGGCACGCGTTTCGTCCTCTCTCGCGTCCTGTCCGCTCAAGTGTATTGTATCAAAAAATCGAAAGTTTCTGATCTCCCTGAAGGCTTGACTCACTTCATTATACTAGAGTGCCAACACCTCCGAAGGGATTACTCCGGAAAGTGAAAACAACTCTTCGAATAAGAGGTGAGGATCCTGGAAGACAAGCCATCAGGCGGATTTCTACTGAGCCACCCGATTTTAAAGGCCTTGCGGGAATGTCATCGGCACGGAAGGATTTTTATGGGATCGGGTGATTGGGGGACTTCTCGAATTGGAAAAGCGTGCTTATACTTGTAACGTCTTTTGTGGTGTATAGCGGGGCGCTAGCTCAGCTGGGAGAGCACTACCTTCGCAAGGTAGGGGTCGAGGGTTCGAATCCCTTGCGCTCCATATCCTCTACAATAACCTCGCCAAATGAGCCATCCGCGAAATACTGTCGCCTCAATGGGAGCCAGATAGGCCCTTTAATCCCTCATAAAGCCCTCCTCATAAGCCCGCATAACTAATGGACGCTTGTAAAATAGAATCGGTTCGTCGTATTGCCGTTCGAGATAGTGATCAAGGTGTGAATGCTTACCGCGCAGTTAAGACCGCGCAGTTAAGATGCCCATTCCCAGGGGGATTTTGAATACGGTCTTATAATCAAGTGGTCCGATGAATACTCCACCGTCAGAAGGCGGTGAAGTCGACATTTCTTTTCCCTGGACATACTTCCGTTATGAAACCTTATATAATGGGAGCACTTGGCTGAACGGATTTGACATCCTTTTTTCGGGAGCAACCTCATGTCACCCTATCTTCATATTTTCCGGATACCGTTTTGTGATCCGCCCCACTTTTCGCGATTGTCAACCGGGGTGTGGATTTGGTTGTTACTCCTGGCACCGCTGGTAACTTTGGCGCAACCGCTTCCTTATCCAGATTCATTTTCGTTCATCCAGGTTCCTAATCCCCTCGCGGAGATCAATCCCGCCTTCCCGTTGGTTGACGCGCCTTTGCCCGGCGTCGGCGAACCGTTTTGGGATCCGCGTTTCGGTACGCTCCAAACCCGGGTGACTGTCGCGGACGGGATCAACGGCCGGCATGAATACTCCCGCTTCGATCCGTTCAATGCCGATCAATCCCTGATCGTTCTCCTCAATGAGGACGGGGGTTTCCTCGTCTACCGCACCGGGGCGGTGCCCTACAACCAGGAAGCCAACCGGGTTCTGGACCTGGATATTCAGGAACCCCGGTGGGATGCCAGCGATCCCCATCGTTTGTGGGGGATTCAGGAGTATCGGATCGTCACCGTGGAGGTTCTCACGGGAGAGCAAACCGTAATCAAAGATTTCACGTCCGACCCGGTTGTCGGGCCGGTTATCCGGGATTCACCCGTTTACCGGATCACCACTCAGGAAGAAGGCGAAGCCTCTCAGGATTTCCGTTATTGGGTTTTCATGCTGCAAGGGGATGACCGGGCTGAGTATTTGCCATTGTATTTATTCACTTGGGACCGGGAAACCGACACCGTACCGGGAGTGTATCCTCTGCCCGAGACGGAACGGGTGATCGACTGGGTGGGCATGTCATGGCAGGGCAACTTTGTGATTATCGGGGGCGATCCAGGGAACACGGGCCATACGAAGGGGCTGACTCTGGCCAACCGGGAACTTACCCGCTTCCACCAGCTGGCTTACGACACTGCGCATTCGGATGTGGGTTTGGGCGCGGACGGCCGCGAAGTGATCGTGATGCAGAACAGCCGCACAGATTACGTGGATATGATCCCGCTTGAATGGACCACGCAACCTGTATTGGTTGCCAGCGATTACGCGTCCTCGGGGATTATCCCCATCATCCGGCTTTTTTACAGCAGTAATTCCCCCCAAGGATTGCAAAGCGGCGTGCATATATCATGCAACTACCCGGGATACGCATTGATTTCCACGACCATCGAGCCAGGCTTGCCGGAACAAAATTGGCTGGACCGGTCGATGGTCCTGGCCCGGCTGGACCAGGCCGAACCCAGTGTGTATTACATGGCCAAACAACACAATACCACGGGATCCTATTGGGAAGAGACTCACGCGGCGATCACCCGCGATGGCAGCAAAATCGTTTGGGCCGACAACTGGGGCCTGAACGCAGGCGAGAGCCAGATGTTTCTCATGCAGTTGGATTTGCCTCCACGATGGCCGTCTCTCATTACGGGCATCGTTGATTGGTTGATGTTTGAATGATCATGCGCAGGTTATCACGACAAAGGAGTTATTATGTCCACCCTTTCACGCCGAAGGTTTCTTCATTCCGTTGGATTGAGCACGATGGCCATGAGCGCGTATTCCGGGACGCGCGACTCCGCGGAGACGCCAACCCCGGTAGCGGCCACCCGGTATGTGGCAGCCTATGACACGGAATCACCGAATTGCCTGGCCGCGGTCCGGAAAATCGTTGAAGTCCACAAGAAATTTGCCATGCCCGCGACGTTTTTCATTACTGGGAAAACGCTGGAGGCGAACGCGGAGGAATACCGGGGATTGTTGGATGATCCACTCTTCGAAGTGGCTTCGCATACATATTCCCACCGGATGTTAAAGGATAATCCCATCTGCGGCCCGGCCATAAGTTTGCCGGAAAAACGGGTGGAGATCTTCAAAAGCAAGGAGATCATTGAAAACATTTTCGAAAAGCCCTGCCTGGGATTGCGGCCCGCCTGCGGATTCGAGGATGGATTCCGCAACGCGCCGGAGGTGTTGGGCCTGATTGAGGAAGCCGGATATACCTACACCAGCAGCTGGCTGTGGGGGCCGGACTTTTCTCTTCCTGCTTTGCTCATCGAACCGTTTCGTTATGAAAGAGAAGGATTTCCAGACTTGTGGGAACTTCCCGGGCACGGCTGGCATGAGAACCTGCTGAAAAACAACAACAAGATGGGGCCCCGCCGTCTCACTCTGTGGCCTCCCGCGATGCCCGAAGCCATCCCCGCGGGTTTTCTGTCCCGTCCCGAAGAAGAATTCGCCGTCAACCGTATATTCATCGACAAAGCCGTGGCGGACAAGAAGCCTCATGTAACCTTGATCTGGCATCCCTGGTCGCTTCACGCATTCGATCCCCAAATGAAAATGCTCGAAATGACGTTCCAATATGTCAGGGATCAACAATTGAGCGCTTGCTGTTTCAGAGAACTGCGGGAGCAGGTGGCCGCGTGACTCTGAAAACATCAGGGGAAATGCGCCAGGGCCGGACCGAGGGAAAGCACATTACCGTCACCAACCAAGATCGCAGAGGGGTAATCATTCATGCCGCAAACGCAATCCCTTCGTATTTTTCAATGGACGCAATTGTTTTGGTTGTCCGTGATTTCCGGTATCGCATTCGGTTTGATTCCCGTGGCCATTGCCGAAGAGGCCAATCCCTACGCGGTTCCAACCTATGAATGCATTGGAATATACTACCGGCATGACGATCCCGGCGGCTGCGCGGTCCGGTTCCGGGAAGCCGGCGCGGATGCCTGGCGCGCGGCGCTTGGCCTGGTCTACGATCCCCGCGACCGGGAATACCGGGGCAGCCTGGTGAATCTGAAACCGGACACGGGGTATGAGATTGAATTGACGTGTGGCGGCGAGACCGTCACTCTTCCGTCGAAAACCCGGAGCGACCAGTATCCCATCGGCCGGATTACAACATTAGCGGACGGTGTTTCGCGCGAGCCCCTGGTGATCACCCAGTCAGGAACACCGGACGCTTATCACTTGATCCAACCAGCGGCCGGCGCGAAAGCCACCCTCGACATGATGAACGCGGAAGACGCGTCGGTGGTGATCGACGCCGATTATGTCATCGTGCGCGGTATTGAATCGCGCAACGCCGCCCGGCATGGGATTCTCATCAAAGCCGGCCGTCATGACGTCGTCATCGAGGATTGCCGGATCACCTTCTGGGGGCGGATCGGGGGGCCGGTTTCCTACGGCAACGAAGGCAACATGGACAGCGCCATTTACGCTGAACGCGGGGCCGGCCGCCTGACTCTGCAACGCAACCTGATCGAGGATCCGCGCGGCGCGTCCAACGATTGGGAAACCGGCCATCCCTCGGGCCCGCAAGGCATCTCGTTGATCAACTCCTGCGGCGGGAACGTGATCCGGTACAACGAAATCCGTTCGACGGAGGACCACGGCTACAACGACGGTATCGGCGGCGGCTCCAATTTCAGTTTCGAGGGCAGCCCCAACCGCGATTCGGACATTTACGGCAACATCATCAGCCACGTCTGGGATGACGCCATCGAGAGCGAAGGCGCGAATCAGAATGTGCGCATCTGGGGCAACTACTTGTTTCTCACGTATCAGCACATCGCCACCGCCTGCACCTCGAAAGGCCCACTTTATATTTTCTGCAATGTCTTCGGCAAGAGCCGCTGGACGCACCAGAATCCCCTGGGCGGCAGCCTGATCAAAGTGGGCGAGCGGGATGAGTTCGGCGGCGGTCGGCGTTTCGTGTTCCACAACACCGCGCTCCAACCGAAAGGCGCCTTTCATGTCTTCAGCGGCCATATCAATCCCAACACGGTCACGCGCAACAACATATTCGACTGCCCGGGCCGGTTGACCTCCTCCACGCCCGCCGATCCCCCCGGCGATTATGACTACGACCTCTTCACCGGGATGGACCGGGGCGCCGCTCAGGAAAAGCATGGTGTGCGTGGCAAACCAGCCTATATCCACTCGTATGGATTGGAGTGGTATCCCGCCGCCAGCACGACGAAAATCCAATGGGGACGTGTGCCGTTCCAAAAGGGTGGCAGGACCATCGAGATCACCGACCCGGTGGTTACGGTCCCCAATCCGGTCATCGACGCGGGCGAGGTGATTCCCGGTTTCAATGACGATTACATGGGCAAGGCCCCCGATCTTGGGGCGTTCGAGCTGGGCGGCCCACCGTTGAAATTCGGCCGCCGCGCCCAGGGCGACTTCTGGGCCCCGTGGGAATTGAAGTAAAGGGGGATTTCACGGAAAAAAGCAAAGGAAACTGTTCAAGTCTCCGGCAATGAGATCTTCTTCCATCCTTCCAGGCCGAACCGGATTTCCCGTTCCGCGAATTCCCACACCACCACGCGCTTGTCCGCCAGAAGCGTATGTTTGCGGCTCAGTTCTTGCCGCACCAGGGTGGACGCCCCGCCGTCGTTGATGATAGCGGCCACCCGCCTGCGCAACTCGCGCGCCAGGTGCGCGGTGAAACCTCCCGATCCCGGTTCGTCCCGCTCGTAAATCCGCAAGAAACTATCACCCAGCACCAGCACCGGCGCGGCGGGATCGTCCGTGCAGGTTTCTCCCGTGCCGCTGTGGATCACTTGTTCGCATTGGATCGTTTCCGGCGCGTACAGGGTATCAAGCCATGGCAGCCGCATCATGTTCAGGATGTCACCATAGCGGTTTAGCGGGACAGGCTTAACGTCATATTCAACCGTTCCCGGTTGTATCCAGCCCGCGTCCAACATCCGCTTGGCCGTCAGCCAGGCGGCCAATTGCATGCCACGCGGCGACCAGTGACTGTCTTGCATAAGGTACAAGGCCTCGGCCTTCTCCACCGGTCTGGTTTTATCCTTTTCATAGGCATTGAAAAGGTCCACCAGCGCCACGTCCGCGTCCCGCAGGCGTTCCATCAGCCGCCGCGTGTGGTGATTGACCGGTTCCGCGAGGCCTTCCGCCCGCCGGGTCAATTTTTCGGGATATATGGAAGCCTTGTTGGGCGCGATCATCACCAGCAGGTGGATCCCGCGTGCGGCCAGCTGGTCCTTGAAATCCACGATGGCAGGAAGGGGATCATCCGGATTGCCGGAATGGGCCTTGAAATCCAGCGGCTGGATTAGATACTCCACGGCCGGTTTGTAAAAAAAACAGCCCTCACGCCCAGCCACCGCTTTTTCACCGGCGTCCTTCAGAATGACGAATTGCAGATACCGGAACGCGGGCTGCAAGGTTTGCGCGAACCAGCTGGTGGTTTCGATCGATTTCTCGAACGAGCGCAGATGGCGCGCCGTGGGCGTTTGAGTGAATAGATCCAGAACGGCCGGCCTTTCGCCCCGCGCGATTTCGATGGCGGCCTGGATGATCCCCACACTGCCGATCATCATGGAAAAGAGAACGGTCAAAAGAAAAGGGCCTTGGAAAAGGGCGTTCACCAAATCCCTCCTAGAATTGCGAATATAAAACTCCTAGAATTGCGAATATAAAAATGGACTAAAGGTCTGGGCGAACATGCCCAGGATGGAGAAGGCAAACAGCGCGATCAACCAAACCGCTTTCCACGGCGTGATCCGTTCCGCCCACTCGAAGGCCTGGTACGGTTGAAAGACCAGCGCGGCGCACAACGCCATCAAAAGAAAATTGCCCTGTGTGTAGATTATACCCGCCAGCAGGATGGATCCTCCGGAAGCACCGTGCCCTCCAAACAGGGTGAGATAATACCGCCCTGCGTCTCCCAGGGTGGGGCTGCGGAACAAAACCCACGATAGCAGGATAGCCACGAACGTGAGGCCGATTTTGACCGGCCGGGACAGGCGCGCGTAACGGCCTTTCTTCCCGCGCCATTGCTCGAAGGCCAGAAACAAGCCGTGATAGCCGCCCCACAGGATGAACGTCCATGCCGCCCCGTGCCACAAGCCGCAGATCAGAAAGGTCAGGATCAAGTTGCGGTAGATGATGTACTTCGTGCTCCGGTTGCGTCCCACGGCGATCAGGGGGACATAGACATAATCGCGCAGCATGGTGGAGAGTGAAATATGCCACCGCCGCCAGAAATCGGTGATGCTGTCCGCCCGGTACGGCGCGTTGAAATTGCGGATCAGCTCGAAGCCCACCATCCGCCCCAGCCCCACGGCCATTTCCGAATAGCCCGCGAAATCGAAATAAATCTGAAACGCGTAGGCGAGCAAGCCGAACCAGGCATCAATTGTCCCCGGCGCTTCCGCCCCGAACACGGCATTGGCCACGGTTCCCATCGGATCGGCCAGTAGAATTTTTTTGGCGAATCCTAAAATGAACAGGGCCGCGCCCGACGCGAATTTGTCGATGGTATGCTCCCGCGCCCGGAGCGCTTCGGCGATCAGGGGATAGCGCGTGATCGGCCCCGCGGTGACCATGGGGAACAGCGAGATGTAGCACGCGAAATCGGAGAAGGAACGCGCCGGCGGGGCGTCTCCGATATACATCGAGACCAGGTAACTGATGCTCAGAAACGTGAAGAACGAAATCCCCACCGGCAACGGGATGTCCCACACCGGCCCGGGATGGAATCCACACAATCCCAACAGGCTGTAGAGGTTCGTTTGCAGAAACGTAAAGTATTTGAAGAATCCCAGCAGAGCCAGGTTCGCGCAGAGGGCCGCAATGAACACCTTGTGTTTCCGGTTCTCATCCGCCGAACGCGTGATGGCTGTCCCCCCGGCGTAGCCGATGACCGTGGCCGCAAGCAACAAAAAGGCGAACCAAGGTTGAAACCAGGCGTAGAAGACATACCCCGCCGCCAGTAGAAACTGATTCCGGCCTTTGGGTATCAAGTAATAAATCAATAAAACGAGTGGCAGAAAATAGAACAGAAAGATATGCGATGTGAATGCCATGGGCGAATGATACCGGATGAGCGTATTGGATTACTGGATAACCCGGTTGGTCCACACGGCCCAGTAAATCAGCGGCGGATTCTGTTCGAAATATTTGTTAATGATCCCGCCCATGTAATAATCGTCGATCGGCGCTTCCAGGGCCATCCGGTGGATATCTCCGGATTTGAATTGCTTGAGATTGCCGCCGATCCGGCCGGAACGCGCGTCCGCCACTTGCGAGCGCGGCTTGAGCGGATTGTACTGGCCCACGTAGATCGTATCGCCGTCCACTTTCCCCCGGTGGACTTGCAGCACCTTGTATTTGAACACGTACGCGTAATCGTACAGTGGGATGTCGGGCAGTTCGGAGGGAATCTCCTCGAGCTGGGCCGTCACTTCCACGCTGCCCAGTGTAGTCACTTGGGGATCTTCTCCCGTGTCCGTTCCGGGGCCGCAAGCATGAATGACCAGGGCGATTGCCGCCGGCAGGAACAGCGCGCGGACCGGATTCATTCTTTGCGGTATGAATGGCTTATACATTAATTCCCCCCGATCTCCGCGAAGGTCCACGCCGGTTCCCAACCTGCCTCCAGCATCAGCACCGGCCCGTCTTTGGTCTGGGGATGCGCGCGCCGCAGATCGGGGCTTTCCCCGCCGATAGTGGGGGCATCGCTGAGCCGCATGATGCCGATGGGCGCGCCGGATTTTTCCGATCCGCCACCGTCCTCAGGACATTTGGTGAATACCACATACTGGCCGTCCGGCGAAAGCGCGCCGCCGTAGATATGATAACCATCTTCGCCGTAGATCAATTCCACGTTCTTCCCTTCGCCGTCAGCCATGTACAGTTGCGACCAGCCGTAACTATTCGTGGGAGACTGGTTGGCCGGGCGGGAGGAGAAGATGATGTGCTCCGAATCGGGGAACCAGTCCGGCGTGCAGCTTTGAAACGTCAGGATGGGATTTACCTCCCCGGTTTCCGCGTTCATCCGCACCACGCACCACTGCCGGCCCGCGTGATTGGCCGTCCCTGTAAACCACAGGCCGTCCGGCGACCAGAAGAGCTGCTGATAGATTCCATGGCGGGACAGGGAACGAACCACCTGTTTGGTTGCTACGTCCACGATCTCGATATCTTTCTTGGTCAGGCACAAAATCCGGCGGCCGTCCGGCGACCACGACGCCCACGCGAATTCCCCGTCTCCACCAAAGGGGATAGCGTTCGCGCCGCTGCCCTCGGCGATCATCAACTCGCCCTGGAAACCCCACAAGTCGTGATCGATCACCGCGCCCTTGGCCATCCGCCGGTACAGCATTTTACTGCCGTCTATGGTGAACCGGGGAGCGGCTTCCTCGTAATCCGGGGTATTGGTGAGGTTCTTTTTGTCCGATCCGTCCGGCCGCGAGACAAACAAATCCCAGGTACCGTTTTCCCCCCGGGCGCAATAGGCGATCCAGCCCTTGTTCCGGACTTCTTCCGCCAGCTCCGCCGTCCGGGCATCCGGCACCGGACCAGCCGCCGTGACCGGAGGGATCGGGGTGTCGGGGACCGCGGTAGAGGTCATGCCCACATCCCGTTTCATGAAGAATAGGAAGATCACTCCCGCCGCCACGATCACCGACAGGATTATCCCGAGAAGCGTTTTGCCCATCGTTATGGCTCCTTCTATTCAGCCCCGAAGAGGCAGCCTGGGTATAGTGCATGCCGCCCTTTCAGAGCGAGGATATTTCACCGCGAAGATCATGCCGGACGGGGATAAACGGGGATTTTCATCCATTCGCCGCCCTTGAGCGCTGATTCGTGGGCGATGATCCCTGGGACGGTGTACGAAAGCGCTTCATACACATCCACCGCCGGCCGCCGGTTGTGCGTCAACGCGTCGATGAATTCATGCGTCAAAAACGTATGCGAACCTTCATGCCCGCTGTCATGCCGCAGGGGCTCTGGCAGCAGGTCGGTTTTCCACCATTGGGGCACTTCGAACCGTTCGAATTCCGGTAACGCGCGTTCAAAGCCCGCGTCGTCTTTTTCGGTTTGCTTACCCGACCGGATGATCACCGGCCCCATTCCGTTGGGATGCGAATCATAAAAACTCATCTGATTGCCGATCCATTGCGCCCGCTCGCAACCCCGGTGCGCGCCTTTCCACCACACGTTGACCCGGAACGCGTGACCGCGGTCGGTTTTGAACATCGCCGATTCGTTCCAGAAGGGATTCTTGTAGACATTGTCCTTGCAGATCGGATCATCATCCCCCCAGCCGTGGCAGACCACTTCCGTCAGCCGCTCGCCGGTCACGCTGAGCAGATGCGCGGTGCAGTGCGTGGGATAATGCATGGGGGCGATGCCATGCCGCCAGGTACGCTTCCCGTTCTCGAAATACAAAACCTCCAGGCCGGGATGCTGGTATTCCGATTCGCAATAATAGATCTCCCCGAACTTGCCTTCCTCGTGGAATTTCCGGGCGGTGATGGTCTTTTGCTGATAATAACTGGTTTCGGCCATCATGTACGTCAAGCCGGTTTCCTTGACCGCGGCCAGCAGTTGTTCGGCTTCCTCGATGCCCCCGCCCAGGCTGGCGGGAACCGCCGAGATAACGTGTTTGCCATGTCGCATGGCCGCCACCGCGTGCTGGACATGCAGGGGCGCGTCGGTGAAGACAGCGACCGCGTCGATGTCTGGATCCTTGATCAATTCTTCCAACGAGTCATAGGTTTTGGAGCAGTTGAAAGTCTTCTGCAGCCGCTCACGCCGTTCGGGCCGCAGATCGCTGACCGCGGCCACCACGCAATCCGGATGTTCGTGCCATTGAAAACTGCAACCGAAGCCGCCACCCACCACCCCGATGCGGATTTTCTTCGGGGCCGTGTCTGCCGGGAACGCCGATTGTTGCGCGAAAGCCAGGGCCGCCAGCGACACGCCGCTGGATTTCAAAAAAGCCCGCCGTGGGGTTTGGCCTTGGTTTGATTTCGGAGTTTGGTTCATGGATTTGACCTCCCCTGTTTTAGAATCTGATTCTGATTGCCGCAGTCATTCTACGCATCCTCCACCGCTGTCCATTGTCTGTTTTCATTAGAGCGCAGGGCCGCTTCGAGCACGCTCTGGGTTTTGACGCCATCGGCGATGTCCGGCTGCGATGGCTTCCCATCCAGAATATGGGTTATGAAATGATACAGGCTGTGCACATGAAACCGCTCCCAGCCTACCGTGTTCTTTGGGCCGGGGTAGATGGAGGGTTTTGGATACCGGGCCACGCATTCGATCGCCCGGTATCCCCGGTCCCCGCCGTACACCGCTTCCGGCGGTCTCGCGTCATAATACTCCAGAAAATTCGGCTGCATGAGGTTGAAGCGGATCGCGCCCTGACTGCCGTGCGCCTCGAACCGCACTTCATCCTGCGCGCCCGTGGAGAGCCGGGACGATTCCAAGGTGCCCACAGCCCCGTTTTTCAAACGAAAAAGCATGAGGGATACATCATCCACCCGCACGGGGACTTTCACCGCCGGATCGTCCTTCAACGGCCGTTCCTTGATCATGGTTTCGCCCAAATGCAGCACTTCGGCGAATTCGCCCAGCAGGTGCCGCGTCAGATCCACCACATGCGCCCCCAGGTCGAACAACGCGCCGCCCCGGCCGCTTTGTTCCACATCCAGCCGCCACGAAAACGGCCGCTGGGGATCAATGTATCCCGCGTGCAGGTAGCACACCCGAGCGCTGTAGATCCGCCCCAGCGCTCCCGCCTCGATCAGCTGCTTGGCGCGCAATATCGCCGGAATAAACCGGTATTGAAACGCCATCTGGGTGACACTTTCGGGATGGCGGGCCGCCGCTTCGCCCATGATCCGGGCTTCTTCCAGCGAGCGGCACAGCGGTTTGTCCATATACACATGCTTGCCGTGGTCAAGCGCGGCCAGCAGAACATCTTTGTGTAAGGAATTCGGCGCGCAGCAATGGATGATGTCGATATCCCCGCGGGCGCAAAGCTCCCGGTAGTCTGTGGTTCCGAACGTGAAGCCCCATTCCTCCACCGCGCGCCGCCAGCTCGCCTGGCTGTGCGTCGCCACGCCCGCCAGGGTGATGCGCGCGGGCGCGGGATCGTAATAATAATTCAGCGAGCGGTACGCGTGGCTTTGAGTTTTGCCCATGAAGCCGAATCCCACGATTCCCACCCGCAATTCCGGTAACGCCATGGTGATCTCCTCATAAGATATGTGGTTTCTTCAGGTTTTGTGCGTAGTATCGAAAATACCCGCCATATTCCACGTCTTTCCCTCACCCTATCCCTCTCCCGGAGGGAGAGGGGATGGTATTACGAGAGGTGTTAATAGGTCGATAACGGCTCAGGAAATGCTACAGCATTGAGTGGTCCTTTATTATTCCATTCACCGGATCGGATAAAGCACAATGATGTCCTTATTCCGGTTTCAGATCATGATGATCTTCAAGGCTGAATTGAAAAATTCACGATATCCGGGCACGAACCACTTCCCTTCTCTCTCCCGCCTGGGAGAGGGCGGGGGGGAGCGGTATTAGTTTGATAACCCCGCATAATCTTCTTTTACCCAGTAGCCCGCTTCAACAACTTCATCCCGTTATCATAAAACAATCCCTGCACGAAATCCCGCGGCAGGCCCAACCGCTCCACTGCTTTCTTGATGGCCCGAAGTTCCTCATAGAGGAACGACGTGAAGCGCAGCCGGCCATGGTCGTCCG